>Ga0315281_10004981_pt1 | contig 19113 bp, 17 predicted proteins | sample YL17G07_0_MG_FD_204540 | JGI IMG/M metagenome (GOLD analysis project Ga0315281, IMG submission 204540) | Sediment microbial communities from Yellowstone Lake, YNP, Wyoming, USA - YL17G07_0 | ecosystem: Environmental > Aquatic > Freshwater > Lake > Sediment | place: USA: Wyoming | collected... | reverse complement strand
GTTGTAAACTTTGCGCATGGAGAGTGGATTATGATAACCATGTACACGACTCTCTGGCTATCATTAATTTTCCGAATCGATCCTTACTTGCTAATACCGATCAACATACTCATTGGACTAGCCATAGGTTTTCTATCACAGAGATTCGTCTTCGCCCCGATGAGCAAGCGTGGAGGGGGCTGGCAACAGACGATATTAGCTACGTTTGGGCTGTCTATGTTGATGACGGGATTAGCCCAAGCCCTATGGGGCCAGACAATCTACACTTTGCCCAACCCCTACGTAGGAACGTACCTAAGAATCGGTTTCATAAGCATCCCGGAGGCACATATGTTCGGGTTTGTCATATCATTAGTAACTATACTGGGAATCTATTTCTTTCTCAAGAAGACGCTAATTGGCAAGGCCATTCTGGGGACGTCGGAAGTTATGGGAGACGAAGAGGCAGCCAAGCTTATGGGCATAAAGACTTCAAATATTAAAGTTCTTGCATTGGGACTATCGGGGGCTGCAGCGGGCATAGCCGGAACCGTCATTTCAACATTCTACTACATTAACCCCGGTGTTGGAATAACGTGGGCTGCGCTGGCCTTTGTCATAGTCATTCTTGGGGGCTTAGGGAGTTTCAGTGGTCTTTTTGTGAGCGGAATGATAATCGGCGTTTTGGAAGCCGTAGGTAATATGTTACTTGGCCAAGCATACGGTCTCGTGCTCGTCTACGCGGTCTTCTTATTCGTGCTCTACGTGAGACCCAAAGGCCTGAAGGGGCGAGCGTGATGCGGGCGCGCGCTTTGAATTTGAAGCGGCTAAATTCAAAGCAGTTAGAAATTATCATCGCAATTTTCGTACTGCTAATACCCGCGCTGGCATTCAGGCTCATAGGTCTAAATTACGCGGTTTACTTACTTGTATTGGTGGCACTATGGGCATTCCTCGGCCAAGCCTGGAACATATGCTATGGCTATGCTGGGGTATTGTCCTTCGGACATGCAGCCTTTTTTGGACTGGGAGCTTACGTCTCGACTATCTTGTTTCTGAATTATGGTTTGACTCCATGGATTGGAATGCTTATTGGCGGAGGCTTCGCCGCTTTGTTAGGCTTGTTTGTTGGAATCCCAACGATTAGGTTAAGAGGCGCGTATTTTGCTCTCTCTACAATAGCAATGGCCGAAATTGTCAGACTACTTGTTCTAAAGCTAGACTTCATAACGGCTGGAGCCTCAGGACTCTTGCTTCCTGCGAACTTGTCTCCATTACAGCTCTATTTCAAGGATACATTTTACTGGTTTCTTGCAACCCTCGCGATACTTGTTGCACTTTTGATTTTCTCATACAAATTGGAAAAATCAAAGCTAGGCAAAGCTTTGCGAGCAATGAAGGAAAATGAGACTGCCGCTGCCTCTCTGGGAATTTATCCCCTCAAGTACAAGATCATAGCTCTGATGATAAGCGCATTCTTCACCGGGATTGGAGGCGTTTTCTACGCTCAATACCTAGGTTACATTAGACCGGACTTCATGTTGATTCCAACGCTATCCGACGAAATACTTATAGTGGCTATCCTGGGCGGTGTGGGAACATTGTTGGGCGCAGTTGTAGGATCCTTAATCTTCATCGTACTGAGATCCGTGTTCTTAGGCCTTTTCGGAGGAGGAATGATGGGGTCTTACCTTATACTTTATGGTGCTCTGACAATAGTGGTAGTTATGTTTCTACCCGAAGGGATATACCCACGTCTGAGAAAGGTAGTTGCACGTATTCGTTCAAAGACCTAGGTAGGCCTCTTTTACACGGTCATCACGGAGCAGTTCTGCGCTAGGGGCATGAATGGTAACCTTCCCGTTTTCTAGAACATAGGTTCTGTCAGACAACTCCAGTGCTCGCTTGGCGTTTTGCTCAACCAAGAGCACGGTAAGCCCCATCTTGTGCAAACTGCCAATTACCTTGAAAATCTCACTTGTGAGTAACGGGGATAGGCCCATAGAAGGCTCATCAAGCAGTACAAGTTCGGGAGACGACATAAGACCTCTCCCTATGGCAAGCATTTGTTGTTCTCCCCCGCTTAACGTGAGTGCTTGCTGCTTTCTTCTTTCCTGGAGTCTTGGAAATGTTTTGTAAACAAAGTCAAGAGTTTCCCTTGCCTTGCTCCTAGCTCTCGAGCTGTAGGCTCCTAGCTCCAAATTTTCCGTGACTGTCAAGTAGGGAAAGAGACGCCTACCCTCGGGAACGCTAACTATGCCCAATCTTGCTCTTTCATATGGAGGAAGCTGGGTTATTTCCTTGCTATTGAACAGGATCTTTCCTGTTTTTGCTTCAAGCAGGCCCGCAATAGCCCTGAGAAGAGTTGTTTTTCCAGATCCATTTGACCCTATGATCGAGACCAATTCTCCGTTCTCGACCACGATGTTTATGTTTTCTATGACTACCAGATCTTCATAGCCTGCGCTAAGGTCCTTAACCTCTAACAACGCTATGCTCTCTCCTCGCCCAGGTAGGCTTCTATGACTCTCTTGTTCCCCGAAACTTCCTCGGGTTTTCCCTCGGCAATCTTTTCTCCAGAATCCAAGACTATTAGTCTTTCAGCGGTACACATAACCGCTTTCATCACGTGTTCAATCCAGAAGATTGTTATGTCCAAGTCATCTCTAATCCTTCTCACCAGTTTACAGGCATTCATGATCTCCGTTGGGTTCAAGCCACTGAGTGGCTCATCAAGAAGAAGCACCTTTGGCTCTGTAGCAAGGGCCCTGGCTATTTCAAGCCGTTTCCTTTCAACTATGTTGAGGTTTTTAGCCAAATCATCCTTTCTGTCGTCTAGGTTTACGAATTTCAGACACGAGAGCGCCTTGTCGTTTGCTTCTTCTATGCGTATGTTTCTTACCTTTCCAAAAAGCGACCCGGCTGTCGCGTTCTCCAAAACCGTGATGTTGAGGAAAGGATTAACCACCTGGAACGTCCTTGCTATTCCAAGCCTGCAAACTTGATGGGGCTTAAGGTTATGAATGGTTTTTTCGTTGTACTTTACTGTTCCAGACGTTGGGCTGTAAAATCCGCTAATAACATTGAAGAGAGTCGTCTTTCCAGCGCCATTTGGTCCTATCAACCCCAAGATTTCTCCTTTCTCCAACGTGAAGTCAACTTCTTTCAAAGCTGGTAAACCGTGAAAACGTTTGGTTACCCCAGTTCCTACTAGCAAAGGCACAGCGGAGCCTCACAACCATTTACGTATTTTTCCGGTGCCCTATTAAAGTTTTAGCTATGAATTAGCACGCGCGAATTCCAAAACGGGAAGGCGCACGTCCTAAATTCTTATAAGAGTCAACCATTCTTCTGACATACAGAGGACTAAACAAGTTTCGGTGTTGTTGAATGAGCGTGATGGTAACAGGTGGAACCGGTTTCATAGGCGGGCATGTAGTCCGGGAATTGCTGAGGAATGGTCACAAAGCTATAGCTTTTGACTCTCTCCCGGATACTGAGCCTTTGGCAGATATCGCTGACCAGATAGAAATCGCAAAAGGCGATGTGCAAGACCTCTCAGACATCATAGGCGCGATCAAGAAATCTAATGTCAGGTACGTTGTCCATACGGCATCTCTAATGACGACACACTCACAACAGAAACCTTGGTTAGCGGCAAAAGTCAATGTTGAGGGCACCGTCAATATCCTTGAAACAGCCAGATTGATGGATCTAGCTCAAGTAGTATTCATGAGTTCCACTGCCGTCTACGGCTATACCGAGGAAGGAAAGGTCATAGATGAAGAGTGCCCGCAAAGACCAGTCACAATTTACGGCGCAACTAAATTGTTATGCGAACACTACGGACTAAACTATAACAAGGAATACGACCTTGGCTTCATCGCATTCCGATTTCCGATAGTCTATGGCCCATGGCAAAGCCGCCGAGGCTTCAGTTCCTTCAAGGAAATCATCGAGAAGCCTGTGCTCGGAGAACCTGCGAAAGTTGCCATAGGGGGAGATCAAAAATATGAAGGAGTCTACGTGAAAGACGTTGCACGAGCTATTGTTTCCGCTTGCTTCGCAAGAAAGCCAAAGCATAGGGTTTTCAACATAGGCACTGGCGAAATGCACACGCTTCGAGAATTAGCCGCAATTGTCAAGAGAAACGTTCCCGACGCGGTTTTTGACATTGGCCCTGGATTTGACGTGGCTGAACCGGTAAGAGGGCCATTGAACATCACGAAAGCGAAGGAAGATCTAGGATATGAGCCTCAGTTCAATTTGGAAGAAGGCGTCAAAGATTACATTAGTGTTGTCAGGCGTAACGTCACGAAACATACAAAGAGCTGAGGAAAGGGAATGAGCTTGATCAGAGAAGTACCTGAGCACATTGCCGGGACGTACCTCCACACTGTTCAATCCCATCCTTAACATTGGCAATACTCAGACTTTCTACAATTCCCAGCATACGTGCACTCGTTGCCTTTCTGGCTGCAGCACGCGTTCCAACCAGCCTTTCTTCTCTAGGAAAATATTCCATCCCGGATTCAATTCTCTTTCTTGGACGACCTCTGCCTCTTGCATTTCCTAATGTACGCTCTCCACGTCATAGCCCATTTTTTCGGGTCAGACGAGGCGGCTGGATCAACCTTTGATATTGCACAGTTGTGAGGCGCCTTCTTAACCATCTCGGGGTTCGTGTATGCCTCGTGACACACCTTGCGGAACACTTCAGCAAACCTGTCAAGATCCTCCTTCGAAAGTGTTTCAGGCGGTTCAGGTGTAAATGGCTCTGGAATTATCCACGGTTCATGGCTCGCAAACACTCTCTGAACACCGAAATCTACTATTCTGTGATTCACGTCGTCGATTCCTACGCCCGCCTCTTCCTTCAGTTTCTCCAAGCTGAATCTGGCCTCCTGCAACCTGAAAGGATGACGCTCAACCCAGGGCAAACTTACGCCGCGAATCCCCAATAACTTCTTTATGAGATAATTGTTGTTTATCACAGCGACTTCGGATGCCTCTTTCAAACCATCTGCACCCATAGTCATGATCCAGGCAAAAGCTCTCAAGACATTCGGAACAACTCCGTAGAATTCCCCGACCTTTCCGATACTTTGTGGCCTGTCGTAATCCAAGTAGTATTTACCTCTGTCGAACTCCACAACAGGGACAGGAAGGAATTTGCTGAGTTCTTTCTTGACACCGATCGGAGCGCTGCCCGGTCCAGCAGACCCATGAGGAGTTGAAAACGATTTGTGGAGGTTAAAGTGACACAAGTCGGCACCTACATCCCCTATCCTTAATCTGCCCAATATGCAATTAGCGTTAGCCTGATCGACCGCCACCAGCCCCCCTGCTTCATGAACAATCTTTATATATTCCTCAATGTTGCTGTCAAAGACACCGGTATCATACGGATCCGTTATCATAAGGCCAGCAGTGTGCTTCGTAACAGCAACCTTCAAAGACTCTATGTCCGGATACCCAGTCTCTTCACCCGGATATAACGTGACGATCTTGAAGCCGGCTACGGCTGGAGACGCGGCGTTGCATGGATGTGATATGATCGTGGTGACTATTTCATTTCTCTGCTCAAGTTCTCCGTTGATCTTATGATATGCTTTAATAATGGAAGCATTTGCGAATACGGCGTGAGCGCCTCCGCGAGGCTGCAGAGAAAACTCGTCCATCCCCGAAATCTCACACAACAATTTCTTGAACTTGTACATTATTTCAAGAACGCCTTGGATACTCCCTTCGTCTTGCGAAGGGTGAACATCTGCGATCTTGGGCGATCTCGCAAGTGCCTCATTCACTTTGGGATTGTATTTCAACGTACAAGTTCCAATAAGACTGATACCCGAATCAACTCCGAAGGTCTGCTGTGACAACCGGATAAAATGCCTCGCGACTTCCGGTTCTGAAAGTTCTGGAAGCTTCGGTAGCCCTTTTCTTCGCATTTTCTTGGGTATTCGTGATACAACATCTCCGACCACCGCTCTAGTCCCTTCCTCAGCCCTTGGAACCATAAAGCCTCTTCTTCCTTTTCTTCCCAACTCGTATATGGTTGGTTCTTTCCAACTCACGGCATGATAACCTGTCATTTCTTCATCCGTCATTTAACAACCTCCTCAAGCGCAAGAGCAAACTTACCGACGTCTTCCCTAGTGTGGACGTCTGTTACGCAGCATAGCGCTGTTTTGCCCAGTTCAGGGAACTCCTTTGTGATGTCTTTTCCCCCTTCGATTTTATGCTTCAGAAGAGCCTTGTTTATTTCGCGGACAGTCTTGCCAGTTCCATCGAAGTTCAACGTGAATTCCTTGAAGTGAGGAGACTTAAACACTGGGACCTTGATGCCGCCTATTTCGGATATTCGTTTCATCGCGTAGTGTGCGTTCGTCATGATAGCTTCAGCGAGTTCGCGTATGCCGTGGGGGCCCAAGAGTGACAAATACACCGCCGCAGTTATGGCCCATAGAGCAGTGCTAGTGCCTGTGAACGACAGAGCTCTTTCTCTCGCGGAATAACTGGTTCTTTGAGGCAGGACATAGGCAAACCCCCATTCGCCCTTTCGCTCAGTCGGAGTTATCGTTATTAACCTATGGGGGATTGCCGAAACAAGCCGTTCGTCGTCTCGGCAGGCAAGGAAGCCTAGGAGAGCCCCTCCAAAATGCATATGGATGCCAAGAGGTTGACCTTCACCGCAGACTATGTCAGCACCGTAGTCACCAGGAGGCCTCAGTAGTCCCAGTGATAAGGGTTCAACGCCTGCTATCAGGAGTGCTCCGTGGTTATGGGCTATCTCGCCTATTTCTTCGCCCTCGGCTTCGATGAGTCCCAAGTATGTTGGATTTTCGATGTAAACTGCCGCAGTCTTTGATGAGATTTTTCGCTTCAGATCCCGGATGTCAAGTTGTCCATTTTCCGGGTTGTACTGGATTGGCTTTATATCTGCCAGACTCTCGCAGAAAAGTCTCATAGTGGATGAACAATCAGGGCTTATGGTTTTTGGAATGAGAATCTCATGTCGACCAGTAACCAAGGCAGCCATACGGACAGCGTCCCCAGAAGCAGTCGCCCAGTCATACGTTGGAAAGCTTACCACATCCATTGCAACAAGGTCGCCTATCATACTCTGGAACTCAAAAAGTGCTTGGTACCTGCCCAGATCTGAATACACATCACCTGTGTACGCAGTTAGAAATTCAGACCGCGAATTAATCTCGTCGCAGAGTGCCGGAACGTAATGCGGCCAACAACCTCCACCCAAGAAACTCAGCATTTCGCTACATGTCTTGTTCTTTGATAAAATAGATTCGATGTGCCTCCTCACGACACATTCGGGCGTGGGCTGCGGTAGTTTCAACTTCTTCTTCAACCTGATCTTTTCAGGAACATCTACAAAGAGTTCTTCTGCATCTTTCACACCTATGTCTTTGAGCATCTGCCTCTTTATCTGAGGGACACTATTCGGTATGTATTGATGAACCGGCATATACCTCACCACACAATACGCAGACTCTTAAGAGTAGCATAGGTAGGCAAATTAGCTTTTTGGTCATAACCTGTCCTAGCAGCAGGATAATAGGTTCCGCAATTAAGGTCAAAATCCATAACGTAGACGGCCTCGTCATATTATCGTTCACCCTCAAAGCATATGCATCCTTGATCTGCGTGGCAGAAACCAAAAGACCAGTCAGAGCCGTCAGCGAAGACATATAGCGCGCGTATAAAGCCGATTACTGACTCTACACAAGTCTTCTCTGACTGAACACCACAATTCTTCACCATTTCTTTTTGATGTAACTCAACAAAGTTCAAACAGAAAGTCAAATACTAGTGTTCTGGAAACTGATCACAAGAGAAGGATGTGTCCACGCACGCATATATGTTAGCCAGAACACAATTATTTCATAAGACCCAAAAAGGTCTGTTATGTGGAGGACGAGCCTCAAAAAAGCAAGGTGACGTAATTTGAGATCCAAGAGAAAATTGGGCTTCCTAGTTAACCCGATTGCTGGAATGGGTGGCAAAGTGGGCCTCAAGGGAACCGACAGCAAGGAAATTGTCAGAAAGGCAATGGAACTGGGTGCCACACCAGTGTCACAATTCAGAGCAAAGGAAGCACTTGAGAGAATAACTGTTATCAAGGACAAAATTGAACTGATAACTTACCCCTTTGATATGGGCGAATATGAAGCTACAAAGTGCGGCATGGATCCTACGGTCATAGGCTCAATAACAAAAGGAGAAACAACTGCTATAGACACCAAGAACGCCATAAGAGAAATGCTAGAGCGGGAAGTCGACCTCATACTCTTCGCAGGCGGTGATGGAACAGCCAGAGATGTTTGCGAAGTGGTTGGTCAACAAGTCCCTGCCCTTGGAATACCTGCTGGTGTCAAGATACACTCTGGCGTATTTGCAGTGAATCCCAGGAAAGCCGGAGAGTTGGCCGTAGATTTCCTACAAGGGAATGCTCAGCTTCGTGAAGCAGAAGTTATGGATATTGATGAAGAAGCTTTTCGACAAGGCAGAGTTTCCGCAAGACTGTATGGATACCTCTGCGTTCCTTACGAGAAGAGGCTAGTGCAGCCAATGAAGAGCGGTAGCCTCACAGCGCTGGACGAAAAAAAGAGCCAGGAGTCAATCGCCGAATATATTGTGGAAAATATGGATGACGATTACTGCTACGTTTTAGGCCCAGGAACAACCGTTAAGGCTATCGCAGAAAAGCTTGGGATAGAAAAGACGCTTTTGGGTGTCGATGTGATAGACAAGGGAAAAATAGTGGCTATGGACTTGAACGAGAACCAACTGTTGAAGTTGATTGATTGGAAAAAAGTGAAGATGGTAGTTTCACCAATCGGAGGCCAAGGTTTCATCTTTGGGAGAGGAAATCAGCAAATGAGCCCTGAGGTGATTAAGAAAGTTGGAAAGGACAACATAATAGTCATAGCTACTGTGAACAAGCTTTTCTCGATAGGCCTAGGTCGACCTTTGTTGGTGGATACAGGAGATGATGAAGTTAACAGAATGTTGTCAGGGCATATCAGGGTGATTACAGGCTATAATGAACAAGTAGTAGTGAAGGTTGCAGTATGATCTAGTGCGTGCTGTGATAATCTCTAGCGATCGATCGCACTTGCAAACTGACATTTTCATGACGTAGACCAGAACCTCAAACACTGTCTGCTTGAACCACAGAACGTTTGGGGTTTCAAGTTCCGTTTGGCAAGCAGCGCGCGCTACTGGGTTTGATATGGGGAAGGAGCAAACCTGCCGAAGAAAGTTGTAAAGAAGCCTACGAAATCTCCCGAGATTTCCTCGGCCAGTTCAAAGGCAAGTTTGGAACTGAACTCTGTACAGAATTGATTGGAGATCTTCTACGTGCAAACAAGTGTGATTCTGATGAAAGAAGACAGAGATGCTTCGATTACAGTCTGAACGCCATCAGAATATGCATTGATATCCTATCGAAATATAAGAAGATCTAATCCATACTGATTTCACAACAGAAAAAGAGAAGGAGTGAGCGCGTACCGCCGTGCGCACGACCCGCTATGGCGCGCGCAGATTTCTTGATTCCTCCATTCTTTTCCCAGCGCGCACGCTTACGCTGGTATAGTTCAGCCAATTCGCCAGTGACAAACAGAGCGTCGAAAATCTTTCGCATGACTGTGTGAAGCTATCTCTCCTGTGTTGTGTCGTTGCTATGGATAATGTTGTAGGTAGTGGTTCAGCGCGCGCGGCGAAATGAATGATACGTCGAATAAAATTTGTGACGCGCGCTCCTCCCATTTTCTTTTTTTGTCCTTTCTATAAGTATTTTCATGATGTTGACCAGTCACTGCTGTATTCAAGCAGTTACGTAGCGCAGGCCCTACAATTGTCGAATTGAAGACATTTGATGACAACCCACCACCCCTTATCCCCTAGTTTTCTTCTTGAAGACGACTCGATGTGGCTGTGGATGGGGATTGTTTTGGTCCTCCTTGAAGGAAAACTGCTGAACTCATGTTGGCTTTTGCGCTTGAGAGTGACTATTCTTTCGCTATGTTGATCAGCCACGAGAAATAGTTGCGCCTGCGATTCTGCCAACCCGGCGGTCCAAGACAAAAAGGTCGTTGTTGACTGTGGCGAATTTGCGCCTGAGCGCAACAATCCCAGGCAAGACTTGAACACCTGAACCTTCAGCCTCTAGAGCGCCTCTGCCAGAGTAAACCTTGAACGGATCATAACCAAGCAACGCAAAAGTAGAAGCATCACTACCCGGAGCGACCCCAGACGCAATCGGGTCTATAGTGCCACAGACGACGTTCCGTGCAATGAGGTCCAAATTCGGTTTCGTTGCTGCCTCCAACGGTGTCCTCAATCAAAGCTCCTTGATCGGCCTAGCGACCATTCCATCGCAGATGACGAGAATTGTTTCCAATCGCAGATTCCTTATCGCTAGCGCACGTGGTAAGGCGATATCGATGCAGGGTCACCGCAAATCTCTGAAAACAACTTGAGTGAATGTTTCCCACGAATACCTCAATTCCGATCAGTAGGTTCCACTCAGCTTATACTAATCTGTCGATAGATTTTCTTTCTATTCTCTTCGATCTCTTTAACTACATCGTTGTATAGGTTGTTTCCACAAGCGTCTATAGCTACTATAAGGGGACCAAAAGTCGCGACATTTAGAACCCAAATGGCTTCAGGCATGCCAAGATCAAGCCATTCTACCCTCTCCACGTTTCTTATCGCTCTTGCGGCTAACAAAGCCGTTCCTCCCGTAAACGCACAGTAAATAGCTCCGAATTTTTTCATGGCTTCGGATGTTTTTAGCCCCATGCCCCCTTTGCCCACAACAACCCTTACGTCAAAGTTCATCATAAACTCTGCCTCCACAGATTCCATTCGGGTGCTTGTTGTAGGACCAGCCGCCACCACCTCCCACTTTTTATCTATCTTCCTTGTAATAGGGCCACAATGATACAGGATTAACCCACCTAAGTCCACTGGAAGTTTCTTGCCATTCTTATAGTATTCTAAGGCTCTAAGGTGCGCCTCGTCCCTTGCAGTAAACATTGTTCCAGTTACATAGATAATGTCTCCTGCCTTCAGCTTTCTGACATCCGCTTCCGAAATCGGAGTTCTTAGATGATGTTCAGCCATCCTGTCCACCTCCTTTTATTATGTCAAATATTCTACATGCCCATCTGGCCGTATTCTAGCGGAAGCTTTTCTGGCAGCCCAACACTGCACAATAACTCCTACCGGCAGAGCCGCCGTGTGGGTGTGCGCATATTCGATGTTCACTCCCAGCACGGTGGTCTTTCCACCCAACCCCATCGGGCCGATACCAGTTTCGTTCACGAGTCTAAGCAGCTCTTTCTCCAATTTCGCGATTTCGGGATTTTCATTGCGCCTATTCAGCGATCTGAGAACAGCCTCTCTTGCAAGCTTCATCACGCCGTCGGCTCCTCCACCAACCCCTATTCCCAAGATAACTGGCGGGCAAGGTCGAGCGCCTGCCTTGATTAGAGTGTCTACGACGAACCTCTTCAGTCCTTTAATTCCATCACTTGGTGTTAGCATCGCGAAGCCGGACATCATCTCTGCTCCGAAACCTTTTGGTAGTGCTGTTAATTCGAGAATCTCACCCTCGATAACTTCCCAGTCAATCCAGGGTATGCACTTCCCTGTGTTGTCTCCACTATTTTCTCTAGTGAACGGATCGACGGCATTAGGTCTCAACGGGACAGCCTCAGTACCCCTCCTTACAGCTTCTTTTAGGATACGTGACAGTTTGCCGAGGATGGGAAATCGACTTCCCGCCTTAAGGTAGAACATCTGTACTCCAGTGTCCTGACACATGGGAGCTCCCATTTTCTCTGCGAGATCTATGTTCGCCAAAATGGCCTCCAACTGTTTTTTTGCCACTTCCGTTGTTTCGTCCTTTGCCGCCTCCACCAAAGCGTTTTTGACATCCGATGGAAGCCGAGTAGCCGCAAGTTTGAGAAGGTTAATGGTCGTCTCCATAACTACACTCTCTAGATCCACCATGATAGAATCCTCACTCATGGACATTCTTGTACTCCTTAAGGAGTTATAAGATTTCAGATGCGATAGGAAACAATTGACTGTTTACCGTGGCCACTGTGAACATGGGACTATTTTTCTAACGCATGAAGGATTTCGGAAGCCTGGCCTGTGTCCGGTTGCACTCTTGAAAAGAGCAAATCAAGAGTCATGCTACCTTTTCGTTCGCGGACGTTACTGTAAGCGAAAATTTTTAAGGGTTGGATGTTTTCTTCCAGTGGCAACAAGTAGGCGGGCTAGATGGAAAAACTAACTCATGACATAGTTATCATTGGAGCTGGCATAGCTGGTCTTAGGGCCGCTATAGCTGCTGCTGAGATCAGCAACAAAATCGACGTCGCAGTGGTTTCGAAACTTCACCCTATCCGCTCACACTCTGTCTGCGCACAGGGTGGAACGGCAGCCGTCTTGAGAGAGGGAGACTCATACGATTTGCACGCTTGGGACACCGTTAAAGGGGCTGATTTTCTTGCAGATCAGGATGTCGTGGATTTTTTTGTCAGACAAGCAGCTAAGGAAATCATCACATTAGAGCATTGGGGATGCCCTTGGAGTAGGAGCAATGATGGCAAGATAGATCAACGCCCTTTCGGCGGGCACAGTTTCCTAAGAGGTTGCTACGCAGCTGACATGACAGGCCTTCACGAAATGCACACATTGTATGGAAAAGCCACGTCTTATGATAAAGTGAAATTCTACGATGAATGGTTTGTTACTTCCCTCATTGTTGAGGACAACACCGCCATAGGCTTGACGGCTATAGAATTGAAGAATGGCGACATGCATGCCTTCCAAGCGAAAGCCATCATAATGGCAACAGGTGGGCACGAACGTATATACGAATTCACAACATTTTCTCACACCACAACAGGAGACGGAATGGCTATAGCCTACCGCGCAGGGACACCCTTAGAAGACATGGAGTTCGTCCAATTCCACCCAACAGGCTTAGTCCCCTCCGGCGTATTGATAACGGAAGGCGCCCGTGGCGAAGGAGGCTATCTGATCAACGCCAACGGCGAACGCTTTATGAAAAAATACGCTCCCGAGAAAATGGAACTGGCGCCCCGCGATGTCGTATCAAGAGCCGAACAAACCGAAATCCTAGAAGGACGTGGTCTCCAAGGACCTTATGGACCGTACATCGCAATAGACCTCCGGCATTTGGGAGAGGAAAAAATAAACAAACAACTACCACTCATTCGCGATGTAGCCGTAAAACTCGGCGGAGTAGATCCAGTCAGGGAGCCAATACCAATTCGACCCGCCGCACACTATTCTATGGGCGGAATTAAAGCTAACATGAAAACTGAGACGCCAATGCCCGGGTTGTACGCCTCAGGAGAATGTTCATGCTTAGGCTTACACGGAGCAAACAGACTTGGAACAAACTCAACAGCCGAATGCCTGGTATTCGGAGCAGTCTCAGGTGAGGAAGCAACCAAACGCGCCATGAAGGTAGGTCTCTGCGACATTTCAAAAGCAAAGCTAGAAGCAGAAGAAAATAGAGTCTTTAACGACATCCTTGGAAATGAAGGTCCCGAAAACATGGCAACAATCAGAAACGAGATGAGACACGTAATGAACGAAAAAGCATGGATCTACCGAACAGGCGACCTCCTCGAAAGCGGCCTGAAAGAAATAAGACAACTAAAACAGCGCTTCAAGAACATCAAAGTACACGACAAGAGCAGACCTTTCAACACCGGAATTATGAATGCACTCCAACTCGATTTCATGTTAGACTTAGCAGAAATCACGATGATCAGCGCACTCCTAAGAAAAGAATCCCGCGGAGCACACTCAAGAACCGACTATCCCAAACGTGACGACCAAAACTGGTTGAAACACTCTCTGGCATACCATACAAAAGAGGGACCGAGGCTGGAGTATGTGCCAGTTACAATAACGAGATGGCAGCCTGCGGCCAGAACATACTAGAAGGATTAATATTATGAACACACTGAGCGCGTGTCAAGAGAAGATTTGGGATAGGTCTAAGGTTAAGGGGCCTTTGTCTCTAATACTCTCTCTCTTGGCCATCGCTTCAGCGATTCCCAAAAGGTCTTTGGCCTGCTTGTAACTCATGCAGTCTATCATTCTGCCCTCAAAGGATGCAGCTCCGAGTCCTCTAGCCTGAGCTTCCCCAAATGCTGCTACAAGCCTCTTAGCAGAATCGATTTCATTTCGCGAGGGTGAAAATATGCTGTTTACGGGTTCTATCTGGCTTGGGTGGATAACCTGTTTACCTTTGAACCCAAGTTGCAAAGCTAGTTTTGTCCCGTTTAAGAATCTTTCCTTGTCGGTAAGCAACCCTAGGAACGGTGTATCTACAGCTTGAGTTCCAGCGGCCCTACTCGCAACAACTATTTGGGAGCGAGCGAACAGAAGTTCTGTTTCGTCTCTCGATAGAAGAGAAACATCCCTCCCCAAATCCCTGTAGTAGTCTCCAGCCCCGAATGCTACGGCAACCACGCGGCTGCTTGCAGAAGCTATTTCAAAAGCTCGTACCACTCCTTTAGCTGTTTCTATCAATGGGATTATCTTCAAGCTTTCAGGTTTTAGTCCTGAAGACTTTTCAGTCTTGGCGAGCATCTCGTCCAACTTAACTACATCAGAACTGCCCTCGGTTTTCGGCAGCATCACACCATCTAACTCGTCAACTACTACAAATTCTAAGTCCTCAGCAGTTAAACCACTGTTTAGAGAGTTTACGCGTACAAAAGTGCAGGTTTCTGTAGGTCTAAAGAGTCTAATAGAATCTCTTATCATGATTCTGGCGGTCTCCTTGTCTGCAATAGGCACGGCATCCTCTAAATCCAATATTACAGCATCCGCTGGGCGGCTGGCCGCCGAAGTGATCATCCTCATACTGTTACCCGGCACATAAAGCATGGATCTCAACACCATCAATTGCCATCATCTCTTCAGAATTTTAGCTAGTGTTAAGGCTATTTCTTCAGGGCGTTCGGCGACGTGGGCTCCAGCATTTTCCAAAGCCTTGACCTTGCTATCAGCCGTCCCCCTCCCCCCTTCAATTATAGCACTTGCGTGGGAAAATCTTACACCTGAAGGCAGGGTTCGGCCTGCTATATAGGCTACCAAAGGCTTAGTGAACTTACCGTCCTTTATGACCTCAGAAGCTTCTTCCTCAGCTACGGTTCCAATCTCTCCAAACAGCACAACAGCCTGGGTTTCCTCGTCCCTCTCAAATAGTGGGAGAAGCTCGGCAAAGTTTAGCCCAACGATCGGTTCAGCTCCAACGTGAATTGCCGTTGTGACTCCAAAGCCCGCCTCTCTAATACTCCACGTAACCGTTGTAGTTTGACCTCCGCTGCGTGAGACGACTCCGACGGGACCGGGCTTGAAGACTTCCTTGGCAAACTCTTCTGTTCCTCCAATCCAACCCATCAAAGCTTTCCCAGCGCTTATGAGACCCAAAGAACCGGGACCAAGTACGCGAGAACCAGTTCTATGGGCCACTGCGATCATTTCGAGGATGTCGTGCAGGGGAACCCTTTCCGCTGGGGCAACCACGAAGTTGACTCCCGCCTCTAGGGCCTCAACTACGGCTTTTCTGCACTGAGGGCCTGGCACAAAGGCTACGCTAGCGTCTATTGAACCATGAGCTTCTACCGCATCATCCACGCTGTCATAAACAGGAAGACCCCAAACCGCGGTTCCTCCCCGACCGGGTGTTACCCCGCACAGGACATTGGTACCATAGTCGAGCATGGTTCTAGTTCGTGCACTACCCTCTCTTCCTGTTATTCCCTGAACGAGAACCTTTGTCTTTTCACTTATCAGTATTGCCAGTTTTTGCCTCTCCTTTAACCAGTCCAGTCCTGTGTCTAAACTCCTCCAGACCAAAATCGTCAAGGATCATCCTCAATCCCTTATTGCCATATGCCCGACAGTAAAGTTCGCAGGACAAGCTTTCTATACATAGCCTTCTGGCCTCCTCTTGGGTTGTCGTCAGAACAGGCAAGCCGTCTTGGATCCTTAGTATTCCCCTGCCGAAAAGGCTGCATGCTTTAACGCAGGCATAACTTTTGCAGCGTGCACATTTTTCATGGTCAATCAGGACCCTGCCAGTCCTGAATGAGAACTCGTAAGGCGTCGACTTCACTTCACCCATCCACCTTTACTCTTGAATTCTCTATATGCTTCAACGAGCCTTTTCATGCGTTCAGCCACGTAGTCAACATCGTAAACGTGTTCACGTCCGTAAATCTCTATGCTGGCTGGGAGTCCTCTTAGGCCCTCTTTGAGGATTTCTATAGACTCTGCTTCCTTGTTTCCGGCGATCAATATGATAACCGGAAAGTTTGGCCTGTCTTTGAGTTCTTCTCGCAACGCTCTCACAAGTGCATGTGCGTGGTGCCATTGCTCTTGATTAGCGATAACAGGGCCCATCAATACATAGCCCTCAAGGTCTGGTTGGGAGAAAATCACTTTAACGACACGGTAAACCTTTGAAGAAGTTGGGTTGCCACTGGTATCAGCGTAATCCGCTATTCTAAGTCCATGACGCATAAGGGCGTCAGCCCCAAGCATGGCACCGCCACCACCGATCCCGTGGAAGCCTATATAACCCCCACCACACGTTTCCTTGACCATTTGAACAAAATATCCGACGCCTCTATAATCTTCTTCCTCAATCCTCCACGCAATCTTTTCAAGCTCTGTTGGGGGTCTACCTATGTCACGAGGGTACTCAATTCCAAGCTCTGGATGCCTAAACACGGAAGCCTCATCTACAACCACACGGCAATCGGCCGCGTAAACCTGACCACTTCTCGTTAAGATTATGGGATTTACTTCCACACTCCTTGCGTCGTACCTACGGAACACTTCATAGATTCCAAATACTATCGCACTTAGAGGTTTAACCAGATTTCTTGACACGTTTAGTTTTTCCACCAAGCTTTCAGCATCTTCAATGCTTGTTCCGCGAAGGATATCAACATTCATCCTCACCACTTTTTCAGGAGACCTTGCGACAACCTCTTCTATGTCGACGCCGCCCTCAGTACTGAACATGAGAACAGGCCCCTTAACCTTATAGGAGTCGTCAACCACCACACCAGCGTAGAATTCTCTATCGACAGCAAGCTTTTCTTCGATCAGAACTCTCTCAACTTTAAACCCTTTAATTTCCCTTCCCAAGATTTCTTCAGCAACTTTTTCCGCTTCCGCAGGGTTTTCAGCAAATTTTATGCCTCCAGCCTTGAAGCGTCCAGTCACCCACATCTGAGCTTTAATCACAACAGGCTTCCCTATTTCTTCTGCCACATTCTTCGCTTCTCGAGATGTGGACGCCGCTCTTCCTCCAGGAACTGTAATGCCAACAGTTTTAAGTAATTCCTTTCCTTGATATTCGTGTAATCGAGCCATGGAAGCTTGATTCCTTTTCTCGTATATATGAATTCTTGATGATCACGTTTCCCCGCGCGCGTGCTTTCAAGTCACTTCACGTTATGTCCAGGAGTTTTCGCGGGTTTTCATTCACCATCAAACGGATCTCTTCCTTAGTAATATCTCTGTCTAGCATAAGACGAATAAATGATCTTAGCCCTTCTGAAGGAGGCGGATTTGCTGGCTGCCCGAGATCCGTAGCCATTACGCAATTTTCTGCACCCACTTCCTTGATTGCCTTAGCCCACGTATCCGGGTTTATAGGGTATCGTACTATTGGAGTACAATTCACAAAGTTATATTCCAAATACGCTCCCTTGTCAGCCAACTTCTTCTGCGTGTCTATCGGCATATTAACAGCCTCAAATTCAGGATGAGTAATCACAATCTTCTCAACTCCAATCCTCTTAGCTTCATCAACTAGTACCAGAATCTCGCCGACTGACAAATGAGCGGTCGCCAGTATCTGCCTGTGTTCTGCTATCAGGTTGAGCACTTCTTTAGTCTCACCCTTCAATTCACCGTTTTCTGTGAGAATAGATATGCCTCCTTCTTTCATGGGTAGATCAAGGGATGGACGAAAATAAGTCGTCAGTCCTTTAGGTATTCCAAAGTGCCTAATGTGGTTGGCTGCTGATTGCGTCGGCATCCAGCGCGCGCGTACTATCTCATTCGGTCACCCGAAACACTACCTAATCATTTGCACAGAAGACAACTAGACATAATCGATGAGAGAATTCGCAAGTCCTTGCAGGTGTGCGAAGTCATGCTGATGTCTATAGCGCGCAGTTCATCGTGGTAACGCTTAATAGTCCCCCGACACACTTTCCTTGCAGTGGTCGAAATGGGCGATTGCCTTCCAAGCTGCTAGATTCTCGACAGGCATAGCTCATTTCATGAAAGAGATCACAGTAGAATTATATTATGCAAATAAACAACAAGGGAGAGACCAGAATGTCAAAAACAGCGAAAGCCAATGAAAAAATCGTCTCCAGGGAGAAATGGAGTAAACACTTCGGAAAATGGTTCCGAAAAGTCCTGATCGATGGAAAAATCCTCGACTACCGATACCCAATCAAAGGCGCAGGAGTCTGGTTACCCTACGGATTCAAAATACGAGAAAACGTGTTCAAAGTCATCCGCAATCAACTCGACTCAACAGGCCACAACGAAGCACTATTCCCCTTGCTCGTCCCTGAAACCTCTTTGCAGAAAGAGGCAGAACACGTTGAAGGATTCGAAGCCCAAGTCTTCTGGGTCACTCAAAGCGGACAAAAACAGTTAAAACAGAAATTGGCACTGCGACCGACAAGCGAGACAATAATCGGACCGATGGAACACTTATGGATACGCTCTTACACGGACTTGCCATTGAAACTCTACCAGATAGTAACAGTCTTCAGGTTCGAAACCAAAGCGACGAGGCCGATCCTGCGAATGCGAGAATTCGACTTCAAAGAAGCCCACACCGCACACACCACAGAAGCAGAGGCTGAAGCAGAAGTGAAAGAAGAAATAGACAACTACAAAAAAATATTCAACGAACTATGCGTCGCATAGCACGCGCCGGAAGCCGACTTGAAAAGACTGGCAGAATAAGCGAAACACGACACACCACGAAACAGCGAGCGCGCG
>Ga0315281_10004980_pt1 | contig 19117 bp, 24 predicted proteins | sample YL17G07_0_MG_FD_204540 | JGI IMG/M metagenome (GOLD analysis project Ga0315281, IMG submission 204540) | Sediment microbial communities from Yellowstone Lake, YNP, Wyoming, USA - YL17G07_0 | ecosystem: Environmental > Aquatic > Freshwater > Lake > Sediment | place: USA: Wyoming | collected... | reverse complement strand
GGTGTAGAGGCCGATGGCTTTGCTTTCTCGGCGGGTGAGGGCTAAGGGCGTCATGTCTGACTCTCCAATCAACGCGGTCGGTGTTCACTCCCCTGGCCCGCCGTTTGTTTGTTGTCAGTATTCTACTATTGATAATCCCATTTGTCAATAGTTATCTCTGACAGGTGACTGACAACAAAAAGGCCGCGCGGTCTCAGCCGCGCGGCCCGGTTCGGTCACTGCGCCACTACTGGCACGCCCGCCGCCATGAATAACGCCTCTACCAATTCCCGGCCTGTGCTATCATCCCCGGCCAGGTCAAGGCTAACTCTAAAGGCTACTCTCGTGCTTACCCAATCAGTATTGGACGCCGGGGATGTTCGCGCCGATGCCACTCATGGGCAAATACTTCTCTTACTACGAGAACAAGTTCCTCCCGCCGCGCGCGTTGGGGCGGAAGAACGTCGAGCGGTTTGTGTACGAGTTGTATTCAGAGAACAGTGGCGCGTGCCGCTTCCATCGCAAATGGATCGAAGATCTCATTGACGAGATCATCCTCAGCCACTTTGATTTGAACTTTGATTTCTGGCGCGACAATTTCGAGTTAGCCAAAGCCGTGCATGACCATCAATCGAACATGGGCGTGTTCTGGGAGAGTGAGCGCGTGGTGGACATCATTCACGGCTTTCTCGCACAGTGGGAGCAACACGGCTTGCGCGAACCTGAACTGCTGGCGTGGCTCGAACGTTTCCGCGCGGACAAGTGGCAAGCGGCGCGCGAGTTCTGGCAGGAGATGTACGACGGCATGGCGGAGGCGTTTGCGGAGGGCTTTGCCGAGCCGAATCCGACGCCAGCGCCGCCAGCGCCTAAAAAACAGTAATCGCTAAAGAATCAACTGCCGGGCAATTTCAAGCGGCTCCCCGTTTCGTGCTTCACAATTTTGTCGTGCGTTAAGACCGAAACACCGCCCGCCCCCATTACTTCCCACTCTTTGCCAATCCACCCAATGAGCGCGGTGTGCTCGTCAACGCCCAGCACGTACTGCTCGCCTTTCAGCCTGCTCTGAAGCAAGGCCGTTAAGCCAGCCCGATAATTTTCCAGCATATTGAAGTGCGGCATGATAAAACAGTTCGGAAGTTTGTGGAACGCTGGAAAGTACGCCAGGTTAGTATCCGTTACATCTGGGACCGATTCGCCCAAAATCATCGCTCCGGCGGAGCAACCCGCCAAAACCGCGCCACCTTCCCAAGCGGCTTCCACCGCCGCCCACGCCTGAGAGCCGGTCATTGTTCGATACAAATAAAGCGGATCTCCGCCTGAAAAGTAAATCAGGTCGGCGGCTTCGATGATGGCGACCCATTGCGGGTCATCCGCCGAAGCGCGGTCGGTAATGCGCGCGCACTCGGCTTGCGCGCCGAGGCGGCGAAAATGCTCCAGCCCCATCTGCGCCCAACGGTTCACACTGGCTTCCCCCTCAAGACCCGCCGCCGCTGGGATGCAGACGACGCGCGGAGGCTGATTGACCACCTCGGCCAACAATCGGCGGTCTATGGCCTCCATGTCGGGAAGATATTCCCCGGCCCCGACTAAGGCAGTTAAGCCGTTCACACTGGACTGCCTTCTACGGCTACCTCACTTCAGCCGCATCCGAGAGATGCCAGACGACGTCGTCCCATTCGCCTACCGGCTGGACGAGCGCATTGAAATCGTCGCCACCCTCCTCACCCGAGGCGTTGAAGGCCTCGTGGCTGTCCCATTCCATCAGGAACAAAACGTCGTTGGGGTCTTTTTCGGCCCGATAGACTTTAGCCCAATGGCAACCGGCGGCTTTCATGCTATCGGCGTATTTAGCCATCGCGGCTTTCACCCCCTCGAAATTCTTGACTTTGACGCGCATGGTGACGAGGACTGACATTTTGGCCTCCTTTGTTTGGCCTCACATCTGGCACACCCTTATTGATTAAACGCTTCCCACTCCGCGACGATTTCGCGGCTCATGGTTACATCGGTCAGGAACCGCGCTCGCCGTTCGGGGTCAGTAATTTTGTCGGCAAGGCGCATGAGCGCGGTGTAAGCCTGTTGCAAGGCTATCGGCGCTTCCGGCGCTCCACTGGCACTCAAAGCCCGATAACAATCCATATAGACCCCGTGCGGTTCGGTCACGGCCTCTTCGTGGAATGCTTCCATTTCGCGCAATGCCTCCAGTGCGTAACGCCGCGCTTCATCCAATCGCCCAATTTGCCTATAGGTTCGCGCCAGCAAGGCTCCCGAGCGCGGGCGGGTTTCGCCCCACACAGACAGGCGCTGACTGAATTCGTACGTCTGTTGAGCGAAGGGGAGCGCAGTATGAGGGCGGGACCACGCCAGATGCAAACGGGTCAACGAAAGCAAAACATACCAGAGCAAGTTATCGGAGCCAATTTCTTTGCCAATGTCGCTAGCGATTTGTACGCGCGCGTGGCTGGTCTCAAATTCCTTTAGTTCGCGGTCATGCCAACTCAAGTACAAGAGCGCCCAGCCCTCTGCCGGGCGGTCGCCAATTTGTTTCGCCATCTCGATGGCTGGTTCCAGATAGCCTCGCCCCGCCGGGTAATCTCCCAAACGGACGTTGGCCGAGCCAATGACCATCATGTTACCGCACTCCAGCGCGCGGTTGTTCACCTGGCGGCTCAAGGTCAACGACCGGTCGAGATGCTCAATCGCGCGGGCGTAGTCGCCAATGACCTCGTACAGGGTGAGGCCCAAAGACCATTCATTCCGGGCCAGCCCATCGGTATCGTTCAATGCTTCGTACAAGTCGTGAGCCTCGGCGGAGGCCGCCAACCCTTGAGCGATTTGCCCCAGACTGATGTAGACGGTCGTCAGGAGGTTGAGGCTATCGGCTTCGCCTCGCTTATCCCCCAAGCGCCGCTTGACCGCCAGCGCTTCTTCGAGCGGAGCGCGCGGGTCGTCAATGCCGGTATTCTGGTAGAGATTGGCTAACCCGTTGAGCGCGTCGGACAAACGCACGTCGTCCCCGGCTTCCCGCGCGAGCGCGGCCATTTCTTCCAAGTCGGTGCGGCCACGCTCAAATTGGCCGACGAGTGTCCAAACACCTTGCCGCTCGGAGAGAACGTCAAAGCGTTGAGACCATTGCCGGGAGGGCTGGCCTGCTTCGGTAGTTGCTTCGTCCAAATGCTTAAGGGCCGTTAGCGCCAAGTCATAGTAGATCAGCGCTTCCGTTGAAGCATAGAGCCGCTTGGCGCGCGCGGCGGCGGCGCGGGCATGGGTGAGCGTTTTATCCCAATTTTCGGCGCGACTGTAGTGGTAAGCCAGCAGGTCGGAGTAACTTTCCAGTTGGTTCGCGTATTGACTCTCCAACGCCTCGCCGACGGCCAGATGAAGTCGTCTACGATCTTGTCGAAGCACAGAATTATAGGCGGCTTCCTGCACCAGCGCGTGCCGGAAGAGGTACTCCAGGTCGGGCTGAGTGGCGGCCAGATAAATGAGGCCGGATGACTCTAGAGCGTGGAGGTGGGTTTGAAGCGGCATTGAGAACTATAGCGAAAGAGCAACGCCTGCGCGACGGACAATTAAGGCTGAGATGTTCAGCGATCAGACAAGATTATAGGCCACTCACGGCTGAATGCCAGAAGAGGGATATGGTACGATGAGACCCTCTACCGAAAACTGCCATGCGAAAAGACGCCATTATCACTAGCCTGCAAAATGCCAAAGTGAAGTTCGCCGTGAAATTGCGCGAGCGGCGCGCGCGCGAGCATGAAAAACTCATGCTCGTCGAAGGCTGGGATGAACTTTCGTTAGCGCAGGCGAGCGGCCTAAAACTGCAAACGCTTTTTTTCTGCGCCGACTTGCTGAGTCACACCCAATCACGCGCAGTTATTGAACAGGCGCGCTTAGCGGGCGCGGAAGTCATAGAAACGAATCAGGCCGTCTTTGAGAAGATGGCTTATCGCGAAAATCCCGACGGGCTTTTAGGCATCGCCCCGGCCTGGCGGCTGGGCCTGGACGATTTGCATTTGAGTGCAAATCCCTTGCTCGTCGTCGCCGAAGCGGTGGAGAAGCCGGGCAACCTCGGCGCGATCTTGCGCTCGGCGGACGCGGCAGGCGTGGAGGCGGTGATTGTCTGCGACCCGACGACGGACGTGAACAACCCGAACGTGATTCGCGCGAGCCGCGGGGCGCGGTTCACCGTTCCCATCGCCAAAGCCCGCGGGGCGGAGACGATTGCCTGGCTGGCGGGGCGCGGCATCACGCTCCTCGCCGCAAGTCCGCGCGGGACGCGGGATTATTCCCAAGTCAATTTAACGGGGCCGCTGGCGATTGTCGTCGGAACCGAGGCCGAGGGGTTGAGTCCGCTGTGGCTGGAGCAGGCGACTCTCCGCGTGCGGATTCCGATGCGCGGCCAGGTCAATTCGCTCAACGTAGCGACGGCGACGGCGGTGTTGTTGTACGAGGCCGTGAGGCAACGGCAAGCGAAAGGCTGACGCCATGCACATCAACTTCTTCGCCACTTTGCGGCAGGTGGTGGGCGGCAAGACGATTGAGTTTCCGGTGACGCCGGGCATGACGGTGATGGAATTGATCGAGGCGTTGCTGGCGCGCTACCCCGGCCTGCGCGCCCATCTGTACGCGCCCGACGGGACGCTGTACCCGCACATCCACTTTTTTATCAACGGGCGCGACGCGCATTATTTAGACAAGGGGTTGAAGACACCGCTGACGCCGGAGGATACGATTAACATTTTTCCGCCAGTGGGCGGCGGCGGGCGGTGATGATGGAAACCACCGTGCGCGGTATCCCGCTCTGGCTCCTGCGCGAATATCTGCAAGAGGTGGGCGGCATGGCCGACACGGGGGAATGGCTGAGTGGCGCGGGCTGGCGCGCGCGGCTGACGCAAGTGGAAGATTATACGATTGGCTCTTTGCGCGTGGGGCAAGTGCGCCTGGAGATGGAGGGGGAAGCAGAGGCGGTGGCGCAATTGCGCGCGAAGCTGGAGCCGAAGTTGTTGCGCGGCGGCGGCTGAAATGAGACCCGGCCGGTTTTGGAAACCGACCCGGTCTTTTGTTTCAGCGCCCCGGCGGAAAGAGGGAGATTTCGTCCTCGGCGTGGACGAGTTGGGTGAAGCCGCCGGTGTAACTCACGTCGCGCCCGTTGAGCAGGACGCGCCAACCCGCTTGCGGCACGTAAGCCGGAGAGATTGCGGGCCAGGCAGAGTGGGGGTTTTCTTCAGAATGCCACACACGCGTGAGGGCTTCACCGCGGGTCTGCGGGTAGTAGTTGAAGAACTTTCGCAGGATATCGGCCACGCGCGCGCCGTCGTTAGCGCGCACTGCGGTGACTGGCGTCTCAACGAGAGGCCGCAGACGCCCGAAAACGGCGCACTGCACGGGCCACGCGCCGCGCTTCAAATCCATTGCCAGCCAATAGCCGAATAGCATTTGATTGAGTTGGACGGAAAGATATTTGCTCCAGGCAGCGAGCGCGCCGGTCACCACCTCGGCGGGGAGCGCGGCCTCGGCCAGGTAGCGCGCGAACGCGGCCTGCACCAAGCCGATGGAACCGACGACGTATTCGGGCGGCGTGTGAATCTGGCGCGGGCCGTGGCCGGCGTGAAATTTCCCGGCGCGGAAGAGGTAGTCGGCGAACTCGTCGCTGGTGTCGAGGCCGAGCGCGCGCGCCAACCACACGGTGAAGAACCGGCGGCGCTCTTCGAGATGCATTTCGTCCACGCCCTGCTCCCAGCCTAGCACGGCGGCAGTCTCCGGCACTTGGCGCAAGTAGTCGTAGGTATTCACGACTAATTCGTGGCCGCGTTTGAAGAGCGTTTCCACCGAGCGCGAGGCGGCGCGGGAGTCGGCCTCGCTCCACCCGGTGAAACGTAGGAGTCGCCGCCACTCCTCGTGAGGGTCGGGCGCAAGGCGAGTCAGTTCGAGGACAGAATCCATCCGAATTGCCAGATGCCAGACCCCGCAGGTTTTAGAAACCTGCGGGGTCTTTTTTTAGTTGTGCCTACGCGATGATCTCCAACTCCTTCAACTTCTTCTCGGGCACGACGCCCTTTTCCCAACCGCGCACCTGGTAGTATTCTTCCAGCATCAGGTCGAGTTCGCACACGTGGCCTTTGGAGCCTTGCTCTTGCGAAGGCTCTTTTGTGAAGCGCTCCGGCAAGTAGTCACTGCCTTCGCGGAAGCCCGCGAGGTTGTTATAGTAGCGCTCCAGATTGTAGACGCGTTCGCCCGCCTTTAATCCATCTGCGGCGGTGAAGGGCACGCCGACCATCGCCGAGTATTGTGCGACGTATTCGTCCATGCCCTCGGCAAACGCGCTGAACTTGCACAGGTCGAGGCTGTCGGAGAAGGCGTGAATGTCTTGCAGGAGTTTGGTCAGTTCGCCCTTGCCCTTCCAAGCGAGTGGGTCAGTCTTGAGCGGGATGAGCGCGAGTTCGCTGGCGGGGGTGTAGGCGCGCAAGTGGCACGCGCCGCGATTGCTCGTGGCGTAGGCGATGCCCATACCCTTGAGGCCGCGCGGGTCATAGGCAGGGATGCCCTGCCCTTTAACAGTCATGGCAATTTCGGGGTGGCCGAAGTGCTTGGCGGTAACATTGGCGCCGTCGGCCATGATGTTGCCAATGCCTTCGCGGAAGGCAATCTTGCGGAGCATCTCCACCATGGCTAACGTGTCGCCCCACTTCAGGCCTCCAGCGCCATTCGCCCAGGCTTTCTGTGTGGCTTCCATGTAAATGGATAGCGGGTGGCCGGTCTCGATGGCGTCCATGCCATAGTCGTTGCAGAGGTCAATGAGCTTGGCGACGGCGTTAATGTCGTTATTGCCGCAGTTCGCGCCTACCGACCAAGCCGGCTCATACTCCACGCTTTCCATGTGCAGCCCTTTCCACGGCCCTTCTTTGACTTCGACTTCCTTCTTGCAGGCCACCGGGCAGGCATGACACGTGGGATCTTCCACCAAAATATTTTGTTTGACGTACTCACCGCTGATCTTTTCAGCGTTCGCGCCAAACGAGGTGGTCTGGCCGTTCCGGGTAGGCAACGCGCCCATGTTGCTGGTGATGTTCATCAGCACGTTCGTGCCATAGACGGAGAGGCCACCCTTGCGCGGCGCGGTGATGTTCTTCTCGTCCATGATGGTCGCCAGCGCGCGGTCGTGGGCTTTCTTCCAGTTGTCGTGGTCAACGGCTTTCGTCAATTTCTTCGGCGCTTTTACGACGACCGCCTTGAGATTCTTGGAGCCGCCCACACACCCCGTGCCGCCGCGTCCGCTGGCCCGGTCATCCTCGTTCAGCCAGCAGGCATAACGCACCAGGTGCTCGCCCGCCGGGCCGATGGCGATGACGGTGAGATCCTTCTCGCCATACTTCTGCTGGAAGAATTTCACCGTGTCGTGGACGCCTTTGCCCCAGACTTCTTTAGCATCCAAAATTTCCAGCTTCTCATCGTGAATGTACACGTACACCGGTTTGTCGGCCTTGCCCTTGAAGATGAGACCGTCGAACCCAGCCCAGCGCAGGCGCGCCGCGCTCCACCCGCCGTGATGGCTGTCGGTGACAGTCCCGGTCAACGGCGACTTGGTGACAATGGCCATGCGCCCGCTCATGTTGGCCTCGCTCCCGGTCAGCGGGCCGTTCATGAAGCACAAGATGTTGTCCGGCGAGAGCGGGTCCACCTTCGGCCCGTTCTCAAAGACGAACTTCACCCCTAACCCGCGCGCGCCAATATACTTGCGCGCCCAATCCTCCGGGACGGGCTTATATTCGACCTGGCGCGCGGTCAAATCTACGTGCGCGATGCGATTGGCGAAACCTCCAAGTGTCATGGTGCAACTCCTTTCGATAGTGAATGAGAATGTTTCATTGACAAAAATACACGGGCGTTATGCCATTGGTGCATAACGCCCGTGTCATTAAACTGGAGATGGAAGAGATTGAAAGCGCAATTACCCCAATAAATACTCATCGCTGACCCAGAGAGAGTTACTGGACAAAGTCATACTATCACTCTGGCCTTCGCGTTTCTTCTTCTGAATATCACCTCTTGCAAGGATGAAAGTCATTCGACAAAACGGGTGGGAATTGAATGGTTACTCTATTCTTCGGAAGCGCGGAAAGGACGCGGGGATATTCTTTGTAACCCGGCTTTGTCTCTTTCACCATGCGTTTTGTATTCATCCCCTCTTCGCTTACAATACTCCGGCATGGCTCGCCTGACCCGCAGTTTCTTCGCCCGCCCGACGCTCGCAGTTGCTCAGGCTCTATTAGGGCAAAGGCTGGTCCGCATCCTGAACGGCCAGCGGCTCGCGGGGGTGATTACCGAAACCGAAGCCTACATTGGTGAAGAAGATTTGGCCTGCCATGCGCGCGCGGGCCGCACGGCGCGCAATGCCGTCATGTACGGCCCGCCCGGCCACGCCTACGTCTATTTTACTTACGGAATGCACTGGATGCTCAACGCCGTCACCGAGCGCGAAGGTTTCCCCGCCGCCGTGCTCATTCGCGCCCTCGTCCCCACCGAAGGTCTGGACGTGATGCGCCGCCGCCGCCACCTCGACAGAATTCTGACGGATGGCCCGGCAAAATTGACGCGGGTGTTGGGGATTGAGGGGACGTTCAACGGGGGCGACTTGTGCGCCCGGGGCGTTGACCTGTTCATCGAATCCGCCCAAGCGGACTCGCGCCTCCCCATCGTCGCCGCACCTCGGGTGGGTCTCGGCTCAACGCCCGAGCCCTGGTTGAGCAAAGCGTGGAATTTTAAACTGCCAGACAGCGGAAAGCAGTAGGCAGAAGGCAGACCTTTTTCCTGCCTACTATCTACTTCAACATCACAATGGAGATTAACATGGGTTTACTATCCGGCAAAACTGCTCTCATCTTCGGCGTTGCCGACAAACACAGCATCGCCTGGGGCATCGCGCAAGCGTTCCAGCGCGAGGGCGCGCAACTCGCCTTCAGTTACGCCGGTGAGGCGCTGGAAAGGCGCGTCAAGCCGTTGGCCGAACAGGTCGGCGCCACCTTTGTCGAGCCGTGTGACGTGACGCGCGACGACGACATCGGCATTCTCTTCGGCAAAGCCAAAGAGCGGCTGGGCAAGATTGACATCCTCATTCACTCCATCGCCTTTGCCAATCGGGACGATTTGAACGGCCCGTATTACAACACCTCGCGCGCGGGCTTTCATCTGGCGATGGACGTGAGCGTGTTCTCGTTCACCGCGCTCGCCCGCGCCGCCCTGCCCCTCATGCGCCCCGGCGGCGCGATGCTCACCCTCTCCTATCTTGGCGCAGTGCGCGCCATCTACCATTACAACGTGATGGGCGTGGCCAAAGCTGCGCTCGAAGCCAGCGTGCGTTATCTCTCCGTAGACATGGGCGCAGACGAAAAGCACGTCCGCGTCAACGGCATCTCGGCCGGCCCCATCCGCACTCTCGCCGCCGCCGGAATTGCCGGGTTCAAGACCATGCTCGGCGAGTTCAAGAATATGGCCCCCCTCCGCCGCAACGTGACAATTGACGACGTGGGCAACGCCGCGCTCTATCTCTGCTCCGATCTGGCCGCCGGAGTGACGGGCGAGATTCACTACGTGGACGCGGGGTTCAACATTATTGGCGTGGCCGAGCCGACAAAAGACGCATAATGGTTTCAAGTTGCGAGTTTCGGGTTGTCACCAACTCGAAACCCGGAACCCGAAACCCTTTAACCTATGTCTACCAAAATCTCCCCCGAACTCATTCAACAAATCAAAGACCGCGTCGCCACCCAGCGCGAGACGCTCATCACCTTCATGCGCGAGATTTGCGCCATCCCCAGCGTCATGGGCAACATTGGCGCCGTCGGCCAGCGCGTGCTGGCCGAGATGACCAAACTCGGCTTTCAGGATGTGCGCTTCGACAAAATGGGCAACGTGCTCGGACGGATGGGGAACGGCCCCAAAATTTTGCTCTACGACTCACACATTGACACGGTGGACGTGGGCGACAAATCGCAGTGGGAGTGGGATCCGTTTGAGGGCAAAATCGAGAACGGGATTCTGTACGCGCGCGGGGCCGGGGACGAGAAGCAATCCACGCCGGGGATGCTCTACGGGATCGCGCTCGCTCACGAGTTGGGACTCCTCGACGGGTATACGGTCTACTATTTCGGGAACATGGAAGAAGATTGCGACGGCATCGCCTGTGACTCGCTCGTCAACACCGAGGGCATCAAACCCGATTACGTCGTGGTGGGCGAACCCACCGAGATGAATGTCTACCGGGGGCACAAGGGGCGCGTCGAGATCAAAGTCACCGCCAAGGGCCGCTCGGTTCACGCCGCGTCCAATCAATTAGGCGACAATGCCATTTACAAGATGCTCCCCGTCATTGCGGGCATCCGCGACTTGAACGACCAGCTCCACACCGACCCCTTCCTCGGGCAGGGGCGCATCACTGTGAGCATCAGCGAATCCAAATCGCCTTCACTTAATGCCGTGCCGGATGAATGCACCATCTACATTGACCGCCGCTTGACCTTCGGCGAGAGCAAAGAAGAAGCCATCCAACAAGTCGAGGCGCTCATCCCGCCGGAGCACAAGAACGATATGACGGTCGAGATGATGTTCTACGACGTGCCGAGTTACACCGGCTTCAAGTACCCGGTGGACAAATACTATCCCGCGTGGGCGTATCCCGAAGAGCATCCATTGGTGCAAGCGGGGTTGCAAACTTCCAAGTTACTGTGGGGCGGCACGCCGAAGACCGGCAAGTTGAATTTCTCTACGAATGGGACGTATTGGGCGGGCAAGGCGAATATCCCCACCATCATTTTCGCCGCCGGAGTTGAGACCACCGCGCACAGTTTGCAAGATCAAGTACTACTGGATGACATGGTGCGCGCGACGGAATGGTATGCGTTGTTGCCAGTTGTGATAAAATCAGCCTAATTCTAAACGCGCCTGTAACTTTATTAAGGAGTACCGCCTATGAAGGGGGTCACCTATTTCCCTCGCACGTTGCTCGTCATCTCAATCTTTTTTCTCGCTGGTTCAACGCTCGTTACCCACGCCGCATCTCCTCAACAGACTGGCGAACCACCTCGACCCATCCAAAGAGAAGAAGGGTTACCTCATCTTCAAATGGATGTGGTCTCACCTGCCTTGCCAACCTCTAATCTGGCAACAACGAGCTTGCTCCCCCGGAGCGGAGTCGTTTATCAATCCTTCCGCAACAGCAACTGGGAAATCTACTTGGCCTCCGACGATGGCGCGTCCCAATGGCGCCTAAACGGAAGCATCACCCTATTACTCTATGATAGTGCCGGAAGGCGACAGGCTAGAATGAGTTGAGATGATCCCATCATCCAACCCCTACCTGCGCCTTCGGCGTGTCGGCCTCCGGGCTTGGGACGCAGGACCGAACATCACCGACGTTGCGAACGTCTCGCGCGGACCGTCCCCCAGGCTTCTGCGGCGGTAACCGTCGAAAGCGGTTGGCCTCGCGAAGGCTGTAATAGGAACACCGGCACCCGCGTCCGTTGACAGGCCGCACGTGAGCCGCGAGGAGGCCTTGATGCGAGTCTACTTGGGAATTGATTGGAGTCAATCGAAACATGACCTGTGCTGGTTGAATGACACGGGGGCGGTGGTGGCCGAACTGACCATTCCGCACCAGCCGGACGGCTTCGAGCAATTGGACGCCATGCGGCGCAAGATGGGTCTCGCGGCGGACGCGTGTTGGGTCGGGCTGGAAACCGCGCACAACTTGGCGATTGATTTTCTGTGGGCCCACGGTTATCAACAGGTCTATGTCATTCCGCCTAACGCCGTGAAGAGTGCGCGCGGGCGGTATCGCCAAACGAATGCCCACACCGATCGGAGTGACGCCTATATCATCGCCGATACGCCTACGGCGTGCGGACGGACCAAGCCCGTCTGCGCCCGTGGCATCCGGATGGTGAGGTGACGCAACAATTGCGCGCGAAAGTGAGCTTGGTGTTGCATCTGACGCAAACCATCTGTCGTCTGGATAACCGCCTGCAAGCGGTGCTGAGCCGTTACTATCCGGCCGCGCGCCACGTGTTTCATGACACCCTCACGCTCGTCGGATTGCGCTTTTTGCAGGCTTTCCCGACGCCTCAGGCCGCGACCGGTTTGACGCGCGAGGTCTTCAGCGAGTTTGTGCGGACCCAACATTACACGCGCTCGGAACGGCTACTCGTGGCGGCTTATGCCCGTCTCACGCAACCTTATCCGGCCGCCGCTCCCGCCACGATCGCGGCCTATCAGGAGGAAGCCGGGCTCCTCGCCGGGCTCCTCGAGCGGTTGCTCCAGCACAAAACCACCCAACTCAAAGCGATGCAACGCCTGTTTGGGCAACACCCGGACCGTGAGCTTTTCGCGTCGTTACCAGGCACCGGCGACTCTGCGAAGCGTCGGCCCCGCGCTCTTAGCCAAGTTTGGCGATGACCGCCACCGCTTCCCCGACGCCAGCAGCGTTCAATGCCTGGCCGGCACCCCGTTCGGGCCGCGAGACCCGGCCCGCCGGGGCGCCGGGGCGAGACGGCCTGCCCGGTCACCGAAGCCAGCGGCAAGCGCCGCGTCATCCGCTTTCGGCAAGCGTGTGATCATGAGTTTCGGCTCCTCGCTCAGCAATGGGCGCTACAATCCGTCAATCACTCGGTCTGGGCGGCGGCTTACTTCAAGCAGGTGCTAGCCCAGGGCGGGTCACGCAGTCATGCCTACCGCTGTTTGGCTAATCGTTGGCTGGCGATTGCATGGAAGTGTTGGCAGGCCCATCGCCCCTATGATGAAACCTATCATTTACAACAACGCGCACAGCGTTGCCAACCGCGTGCTTAATTAGTTACTGAAATCGCGTGGCTCACTGGAGGGTGGACGGCAGATGGGATCATCTGTTTCTCACTCTTGAGCCACGGGCCGAAAGACGACTTCGGCACCGGTATCTTCATCCGCCTGTTGCACGGATTGGGTATTGACAAAGCGGTCCGCGCGCGGTCGGGTCGTCGGTGACGCTTGGACTCAGAAAATGTTTGGGCAGGCTGACCGCTCGGAGTCGCGGAGCGCGTCGGCTGGATGCATGGTTGGGCAGTTTGATGCTTTTTTACTTGCCGCTTTTGGACTAAATAAACACGGCAGGTGAGACATGAAACCGCTTAGCGAGAATCCGAATTTGCCGAACATTCAACTGCCGCTTGCCATTTAGAAGCTCGGACACAACCCCTTGCGAACCAACCTCCGCTAAGTCCGATTGAGTTAATCCATGTTCTTCCATCAGGAACTCTAGCATCTCAGCCCCGCTACACTCTGGGATAGGGTGATGCTTTTCTTCATAGACTTGAATTAACGTCCCGAGAGTGTCCAATAGCCCATAAAGTGGATGGCGTTCATTGTTGCCAATTTCATCCAATAAGGCATTCAGGCGCTTAATCGCTAAATCGTATTCGCGCTCATTCCGAATAGTTAGGTAAGGTTGGAGGGTAACCCAGTGCGTTTGTAAGTCTTTAGGAGAAGTCATCATTTCCAACTACCTTTGTCATAGTCCCGATGCGTCAGAACATGACGAATATAGACTTTGCTACGATTGAAATGAATAACTGTAATGAGGCGATATTTATTGCCACCGATATTGAATATGATCCAGGTACCAACTTTATCGGCGGACGGAAAGGTAACACGGAGTTCGCTGAAATCACGAAAATCGGTATGCCGCAGAATCTTGAACCAACGCGAGAGAGGTAACTTGCTGTCTGGATGCTGTTCCCAAAACTGACGCAAGGCCTTGCGCGAGATAATGTGCATTGCGTTAGTCTATCTCAGAACGAGATTTTATGCAAGATGGCTATTTGATAGTGAGTGGACTGCCCAACGGTGGGCATCACCCGCTCGGCGGATCTAGGCCAAGTCGCCTGCTGACCAGAGCCTATGCGACTAAGCCAAGCCGGAACTGGGAGGTGGTAGCCGAGTCGCCTGCACGCATGGTTGGGCGGCCTTTTGCCCTAAAAGATTTCGGGTTATGAGAATGCAACCCATTGGTGGGAGCACTTACCCTTCTATTTTACCGCCCAGATTCACGAAGGCAGTTTTGATTTTCTCAAGTATTTCAGAATAGTCTTCATCACCAGATTGTAGACGCACACCTTCGTAATCTAAAAGCCGTTTTTTCTGGTCAATGATATGTGCGCCGATCTCAATTGATTTCCGATAGACCTTGATATTAGCAAACTGTCTACCACTAGAGTATTTATAACCGATATAGCCCTGAGTAGCGTACTCCTCAATACCTTTTCCGAGGTTCTTGATTGTGTGTCGAACCTTTGCCAGAACGGATTTTAGGTTTTCATCGTTCAAATACTCAATAAGCTTTTCTATCGTCTTCGGTTCCGTGGGTGGCTTAGCAGCCACGGGCAATGACACGAAGTGATAAAGAACTGCCTTATCTCCTTTTGGCAAAATTACAGCGGAGTATTCCAATAATTCTATCTCTGGTACAACAAGAGTGCTGAGCCTTCGTAAATCTTCCGAGAACCTTTCCGCAATCAGAATAAGGCGAGGAGATTCTTCTGGATTTACTTGCTTATCAGGGAAGACGGTAGCAATGAGGTATCTATCTTTATCAATATCACTGAAATAGCGCAATGCTTGGAAGAGAATGTTTTCATCTTCGTGCAACTTGACTTCAATTATCACTAATCTTCCACCGCTATCAACGCAGAGGAAGTCTAATATTCCCTTACCAGATGGATATTCGTACTGGAGAAGGATAAGACCATCTTCCACAGCATCCAGTTCTTTTTGAATGAGTAAGTGAAATTCTTTTTCGCTTTGAGGCGTATATTTCTTCAATGTGGACATCAGACACCTCCTTCGCGTATGTGCCGCCCAACGAGAGGCTTCAGTGGCGCGGCGCTTGAAGGCCGAGTCGCTCGCCTATCCTATACTCAGCGAGAAAACCCGGCCAGTTAATCGCGGCGCAGCCGCGTCCACTGCAAGCCAGGGTTAGGCAGCGGTGATTGATTAAGACAGAGGCCGATTGGCCCGGTAGTACACGATCTTCCCCATGATAGTGATTTCGTGAGCCACCTCCTGACTGTCTTTGAAACCAGCATCCCGCATGAGGCCAAGGACGATGTGCTGGGGACTCGATCCATGTCGTGAGTGGACGATGCTGGCGAGGAGACCGTGGATGCCGCCCGCGCGGTGTTGCCCCTCTTCGAAATCGACGAGGTGCAAAGAACCTCCTGGCTTGAGGACACGAAAAGCTTGCCGCAGGGTAAGCGGTTTGCCTTCCGGCTTGACGTGGTGAAGCATGAAGGCAGATAAGATCCGGTCGAACGACGCATCGGGATAGAGCAACTCCTCCGAGAAGCCTGAATCGAACTGAAGGGTGACGTGATTGCGCTGGGCCTTTTGGCGGGCGCGTGCCAAGGCTTTCGGGTCAGGGTCGATTCCAGCCACTTCAGCGGTGGGATTCAGCTTCTTGGCAAGGATAGCCAAGTTGCCTGTCCCACAACCGATCTCAAGCACTCGGTGGCCAGAGCTGATGGCAGCTTGACGGATGAGCTTGCTGTGGACTGTATCGACTCCCAACAGTTTGGTGAACGGATCATAGAAGGGAAGTAGCCAATCTTTCCCTGCGGCTGAGAGATACGTCTTTCTGGTTGTGTGCATTGGGACTGCTCCTATGCTACCGCTGCCTAACCCGGTATTAGACGGAATTTTTCCGTATATCCCCCAGTGTGAAATACGGAAAAGTGCTTCCGTAAAATACCACTCACAGACCCAAAAGGCGGAATTATTCCGTATAACACCCCCCAGACAGGTCTTTCGCTTAAATTTTTAGGACTATTTCAGATTTCGGCGTTATGTTCAACAGCGAGCCGGTTTTGCCTGTTTTCAAGCACAATTGGATGCCTTGCCTGGCGCGCAACCCCCCTCTGCGGCCCGTGGAAACTCAGGCACTGCCGAAAATATGACCGCCTAACCGGTCAGATGTACCTGAGTGGTCTAGGCCAGAGCGCGGAAATGCCCTGTTTTGCGGCATTTCGTAAAGGATTGACCGAAATCTCGGATTTGCCGAATTTTTTAAGCGAAAGATCAGCCCAGAGGCCTTAATTACGGAAAAGGTTTTCCGCAATTTGGGTGTGCTGTCGGGTCGAAAATGCGGAAACTGTTATGTTCTGTGTTCTGGCAGATGAGAGTGTAGACCCTATTCTTGTTGCCCGCAACTCTGCGAAGCCGTCCAACGGGAGCATCAGACGTGATTGAACAGGCGCGCGATGTGCGGCCTGCCGCAAAAATTTTCAAGGGGCGTAATTTGTCAGATGACTAATGTAGCGTAATCAACCGTGGTTGCTCCAACCCTCCCCGTGGCTACCAAAACGACAGGCTCTAATGAATGGACATACGTCCTGGCCCTGCTGGTCAGGGCAGGATAAAGCACATCAAAAAAAACAGTCGGAGACCTGATAAAGTCTCCGACTGGGTTAATGCGCCCGATTGGATTTGAACCAACACAGCCTTTCGGCCACTAGGCCCTCAACCTAGCGCGTCTGCCAATTCCGCCACGGGCGCGTTTCGTGCTAAACTGACTTCGCGCATTATACTCGTTCCTGCGCCGCGTTGTCAATGAAACTCCCGCTCTTTCCTCTACGCGTCGTCCTCTTTCCCGGCATGGCCCTGCCCCTGCACATCTTCGAGCCGCGCTACCGCGAGATGATGAACATTTGCATTCAGACCGGCCAGCCTTTCGGCGTCGCGCTCATCCGCTCCGGCGCGGAAGTCGGCGGCCCCGCCGAGCCGCATACGGTCGGCACTTATGCGCGCATCTCGCGCGTGGAGCGCTTGCCGGATGGTCGCCTGAACCTTGAGACGGTCGGCGAAGATCGCTTCCGGATTTTGGCTTTGCACCACGATGCCAGTTTTGACCGGGACCGTGGAAGCCTATCCTCTGGCCGGCCGCGACGACCCGGCGGCCCACGCCTCCGCGCGGACGCTCATCCCTCAGATGGAACATTACCTCGACCTCCTCAGTCAAGCCACCGACGAGCCGTTCAACCTCCAGCAGTTGCCCGCCGATCCGGTGACCGTCGCTTACCTCGCCGCCATGGTGGTGCAAGCGCCGCTCGAAGAAAAACAGGAATTGCTGAACATCGCCTCTGCCACCGATTTACTCGACCACGAGCGCGCCCTCTACCGGCGTGAGGTGAGCCTCCTGCGCGCCATGCTCACCGACCCGCAAGGCCAGAACAAAGCCCCGTTCTTGCCCAACTGAATTTCAGTTGAACAATCCCTCGCCTCCGAGTACAATTCCGCCCGCAGTCTTGAGCAACCTGAGTGGACAGTCAATTTGATTTGGATGGATAGTAGTGACGACTTCAGTCGTTTGCCTGCTTGCACCAGCGACTAAAGTCGCTACTACGAGTCCATCATTTTCACCCTGACGGACTACTAGTTGCTATTAGCCCAATTTTTCTGTGAAGGACTTGATATGCGTATCGTCGTAGATGCCATGGGGAGCGATAAGTTCCCCGGCCCGGATGTGGAAGGCAGTGTCATGGCCGCGCGCGAGCACGGGGTGGAAGTCATCCTCGTCGGCGATGAAAAACTCGTGCGTCCTGCGCTCGACGCGCAACAGCCCGGGAATTTGCCCATCACCCTCGTCCACGCCTCCGAACAACTGACGATGGAAGACAAGGGCCTGGCGCTCGTGCTCAAAGCCAAACGCAAGAACGCGCAGAACTCGATGGCAGTGGGCATTGACCTCGTCCTCAAAGGCGAGGCCGACGCCTTCGTGACCGCCGGAAACACCGGCGCGGCCTCGGTGACCGCGTACTTCCGCATGGGCACGCTTCCGGGCATAGACCGGCCGGGCCTCGCGGCCCCCTTCCCCACGCGCGCGGGCATCTGCATTGCCATTGACATCGGCGCGAACCCTGATTGCAAGCCGGACAACCTGCTACAGTTCGCCATCATGGGGAGCCTCTACGCCGAGAAAGTGCGCGGGGTCACGCGCCCCCGCGTGGGACTGCTCTCCAACGGCGAGGAAGCGGGCAAAGGCAATCAACTGGTGAAAGAGACCTATCCCCTCCTCGCCGCGTCGGGGCTGAACTTCGTCGGGAACATCGAGGGCAAAGAACTCATCGGCGGCGAGGTGGACGTGGCGGTGACCGACGGCTTCACCGGCAATGTGTTGCTCAAGTCCTCCGAAGCCGTGGCCAAACTCATCATTGAAACCATCCGCGAGAAAATCAAAGCCGGTTCGTTGATGGCCCAACTGGGCGGGATGCTGGTGCGCCCCACCCTGCAAAGCCTCCGCACGATGCTTGACCCCAGCGAGGAAGGCGCGGCCCCGCTCCTCGGCGTGAACGGTCTCGTGTTCATCGGGCATGGCCGCTCCGACGCGCTCGCCATCAAAAACGCGGTGCGCGTGGCCAAGCAGGCCGCCGAGGCTAAAGTCACCCATTCCATCCGTGACGACATTGCGCGCCGCCTCGCGCCAGCGTCTGCCAGTGAGGCCCTCCATGCTTAATTCTGCGCGTCCGCGCGTCGTCATCACCGGCTTCGGCGCCATCACCCCGCTCGGCCTCACCGTCAAAGAATTTTGGGACGGGCTGGTCGCGGGTCGCTCCGGCATCACTCGCGTCACGCAGTTCGACCCGACCGGTTTGCCGTGTCAGGTCGCGGGCGAAGTCAAAGGCTTCGAGGTCAAGCGCTACATGGATTTCAAAGAAGCGCGCCGGATGTCGCGGTGTTCGCAGTTCGCCATCGCCACGGCCAAAGAAGCCATGGCTCACGCGGGCCTCGACGAAAATTGGCCCGACCCGGAGCGCGCGGCAGTCGTCTTCGGCACTGCCATCGGCGGGATCGAAAAAGCCGACGAGGGCATCATCGCCCTGCGGCAACACGGGTATAGCCGCGTCAGTCCCTTCGCCGCGCCCGGCGCCATCTGCAATATGCCCGCGCACCACTTGAGCCAGACCTATCATACCCTCGGCCCGTTGACGACCATCGTCACCGCGTGCGCCTCGGGCACGCAGTCCATCGGCGAGGCGGCGGAACTCATCCGGCGCGGCGCGGCCGACATCGTCCTCACCGGCGGCGTCGAGGCCACGATTCAAGATTTTGCCCTCGG
>Ga0315281_10004979_pt1 | contig 19117 bp, 17 predicted proteins | sample YL17G07_0_MG_FD_204540 | JGI IMG/M metagenome (GOLD analysis project Ga0315281, IMG submission 204540) | Sediment microbial communities from Yellowstone Lake, YNP, Wyoming, USA - YL17G07_0 | ecosystem: Environmental > Aquatic > Freshwater > Lake > Sediment | place: USA: Wyoming | collected... | reverse complement strand
TCGGCACGGCTGTGGCCACTGCACTATAGCCATAGGCCGCTCCCGTCCCAATGGCAATGAGCGTGAACATGTTGGGAGCCCGGCTTACTACCGAAATCCACCCTCGCTGGAAAAACGGCCAACCGCCCCAGAGCACCACCGGCGTTGCCAACAGCCACTGCACCCAATTCCTCGTCGAACCGGTGAATACATCCGGAAGTGCCGAGCCGGCAATCATATCGGCCATGGCCAGGAGCATGACCAAGAGAGAAGGCCCGAGACAGATCCAAAACCGCCTGGTCATGTCTGCGAGCTCGGGATTCCGTTCGTCTTCGAGCGAGATGACTTTGGGTTCCAGCGCCATCCCGCAAATTCGGCAAGCCCCTGGTTGAGTCTCGAGCACCTCCGGATCCATGGGACAGATGTATTCGACCACTCCACCGGCTGGAATAGGCGTAGCGCGAGGTGCGCGTTGCGCAGGAGGAGTCAGGTAGTAGATCGGATCAGTCCGAAACTTGGTGAGACAACTCGTCGCACAGAAATGATAGGTTTTCCCTTGATACTCATACGATCCGGCTGCCGTGGCCGGCTGCACGGTCATCCCGCACACGGGATCGATAACCCCAGCTTCCCTCGCAACCGGAGCAGGCTGCATCATCGGAAGGGGTCTTCTTGTAGTCGGCTTAGCGGAACTACCCGGTCGGGGCTGGAGCGCCCGCTCAGGATCGGCCTTGAATCGTTCCAAGCAGGACAGGCCACAAAAGTAGTAGCGCTGCCCCTGATGGTCGTGACTTCCGGCTGCTGTGGCCGGATCGACCGTCATTCCACAGATTGGATCGATTGCCATGATAGCCCCGTGAAGTGTGAAACGTGAGGCGTAAGGCGCGATTCTAAGTTCGAAGCTCGGGGTTCGACGTTCAGAAAACCTCGCACTTCGGACCTCGAACCCCTGCCTGTCATGCTTTTCCCGCTCGTCTCGCGCTTATCCATCACCTTTTTGCATCGGCATCCAGAATGCTCTGGATGATCAGCTTGAGATTTTCCGGGTCGATACCTTCCGCCTTTATATTCCCATCGATGAGCACGGTCGGGGTAGACTGAACCTTGATGCGCTCGCCCCACTTGCGCCCCTCTTCGAATATCTTGGCCGGCTTCCCACTAGCCATTCCTTCTTCAAAAACTTTCGGATCCAGGCCGACTTCCCTGATCAGGACTTCCCGTAGCGAGCGATCCAGGACTCCGGTGATCTTGTCTTTATGGATGGTACGAAAGAGGACGGTTTTCATTTCATTCCCCTTTCCCATCATTTTCGCTTGCTCATACATATCGAACGGAGTTGGCAGCTTGCCATGAATGACCGGAAACCCGACCATCGTGATCTCCAACTTGTGGCCGAACTCTTTCACGAGCAGCGGCAATCCTATCTCATCGAACTGGTGACAATGCGGGCAATAGAAGTCGGCGAACTCAATCAACTTCACTTTGCCAGGCGTATGTGTGGACACCTCGCCCGTCAGGATTTCGAACTTGCCCTTCAAATTAAGGGGCACGGCGGCAGCTGGTGAGACCCAGAAGACGGCAACCGTCCATACAATCGCACAGGCCGCCAAAGCCCATTGCACATACTGCCTGTTCACCATATCGACTCCTTTCTTAGCCCACATTATTCATGACGGTTCGTCGTCCCCCATCCCTCCCCCATGCTATGAGGGAGGGTGAGAGTGGAGGCGCGCGACAAGCGCGAGGAGCGAGACTCGCGTGACGTCTGAGCCCTGTCTCTGCAGTCGTGCTTTTCTCGCCCGTCTCGCTTGAGCCAGGGATCGGCGATTTTAGCAGAAGTGCTCAGGAATAATTCCGGTTAGATCAACGCCGATCGCCATTATATCGGATGTGCCTCGAACTTACTCTTTGTTATACTGTGGGCATGCCGACAAGTACGCTGCTCTCTGCCGTAGCCTTGCTCGTGATGCTTGCAGGCTGTGCCTTAATAGAAAGGACGGGGGACGGATCGGATACAGAGACAAAAGCGCTCACCTTTCTCCAAGTCAAAGCAGCGCCGCATTCTTTTAAAGGTCAATCTGCGGTCTTCGGCGGCAAGGTGTTGACAGCGCGGCGAGAGAAAGACCGCACGAGGATCGAGATCTTACAGTTGCCGCTCGATCGATGGCTCCGCCCCGAATACGACTTGACCCAGTCACAAGGCCGCTTCATCGCCCTGCAGCGAGAATTTCTCGACCCCGCGACCATCCCGCCGGGGACCAGAGTCACCGTGACCGGCGAAATCGCCGATTCCGTTACAATGCCATTGGATGACATGGACTATACCTATCCCGTCATCGACATCAAACGCATACAAGTGTGGAGCGGATCGGAAGATTTGGCCCCCCGTATCCGCCCCTATATGGGACCAGGTCCCTATTGGGGGCCGTATTGGAGCCCCTATTGGCGACCGTGGCCCTACTGGTAAGCAGGATGCTGAAACAGCCCGCCAGCGGCGTTCTCAGTCGCCCGTCTCCCTGCAACGTACCCCAAGGGTACGCTTCGGTCGCCGAGCTCCCTGCGGCCTTGCTGGACGGCCCGTTTGAGCATCCTGCGGGAGTGCTCTTCTGTTGTACCGCACGCGCGCGAAAGGCGAGACGGGCGACGGTTCGAGGTCCGAGGTTTTCGGAACTTTGAACTCCGACCTTCAGCCTTCTGACTTCAGCCTTCTGACTTCGGCCTTCGGCGCGCTCCTGGCGCGCGCATCTCGCTTATTCACCGTCCCAACGTCCCGACAATCCGCTCGACACGATCGTCTCGCCCGCCGAGGTTAAGGTACTGGTGATATTGGGCCAGTGCTTTCGGCAGATCTTTCCGATGTAACTCATAGAAGACACCCAAGTTGTAGTGTCCTTCAGCATAGTCCGGCTTCAGCGCGACGGCTCGCGCGTAGGACTGCTCCGCCTCTTCAAGCCTGTTCAGATCGGTGTAGATCACCCCCAGATTCATATGTGCTTCGGCATACTCCGGGCGATACCGCAAAACCTCGAGAAGTTCCCGCTCCGCTTCCACAGGCCGGTCTTGGCTCCGATAAATAAACGCGAGATTATAATGGGCGTCCACTAACGCGGGTTTCACCGCGATAGCCTGTCTATACGAATAGGCAGCATCTACAAGATCGTTGTTTTCTTCAGCCATCCGCCCGGCAAGATACCAGCCATCTGCATGCTTGGAATCGAGCTTGAGCAATCGGCCCACCGTCTCTCGCGCCCCGCGACTGTCTCTCTGCCCCTCATACAGCAATGCGAGATTGTACAGGCCGTCACGGTGGCTCGGATCGTCGGCCAACAACGTTTGATAGGTCTTGATGGCCGTGGGAAAATCACGACGTTGCTCATACAGCTTGGCTAAGTCGATATACGAATCGGCATGTCGCGGATTGATCTCAATGGCCCGCTTGAGAGCCTGCTCCGCTTCAGCCAATTTTCCTTGAACCAAATAGACTTCGGCCAGATCGTTCAAGGCATCGGGGTAGGCCGGCTTCAACTTGACCGCGTGATTAAACGCATCAACCGCCTGAGCCGCCTTCTTCTCTTTAAAATAGATCAGACCGAGCAGATGGTGTGCTTCAGCTAAGGAGGGACTCAACGCAATGGCTTTCCTGGCAGCCTCGGATGCAGCAGCAAGGTCGCCTTTTCGTAGCAGCGCGGTACCTCGCTCATACTGACGCTGCGCGGCATCCGGTTGCCCAGCCGCCGCGACTGGAACGAGAGGAGAAGCCACGGCGAGGCACAGAGCAAACAGCACGATGGCGCTATGCTGGAGGAGGCGATTCATGGTCAGCCAGTCTGGTTCGTTTGGTCTATTTGGTCTATCTCGTCTGTCTGGTCTATTCGGTCTGTCTCGTGTGCTTGATTGGACGAAACTCACCAGCTGAACCAGATAGACCAGACCAACCGAACAGACCAGATAGACTGAGTTTGTCCCAGACGAGCAGGCCATCGAAGTTCCGCTGTACCGAAATGGTTTTCCCGCTGCCTGCTAGACCACAACCGTCCGGCAAACTATAGACGGCAGTAACCGTGAAATCAACGAAACACATCTCTGCGGGAGATCGGCTCGCACAGGGACGGCTGTAGGGTGATCAACCGATGAGACGAGATGGGAACGATCATCAGTGGCGGAGAATTTGATATGTGATCGCAAGACCCGACCCGACCCGGTCAGGCCCTGATCTCAGCTGCACCGCGAAACGGCGTCGGCTGAAGCGACGTGTTAGGTTTCACTTGGCAAGAAACCAGCAAAGAAGGAATGGTCAAGTTCATACACGGTCTTTGGCTTGAGACCGAGCTTTGCTCGCTCAAACATCTCGACGAGTTTTTCGCCGTCGACAAGCTCAACGGGCGGGGCTCCATCTCGATCCGCTTCCTGGCGGGCGTCCGAGGTAAAAGAGCCAGTTGTGATTATGATGCCTTTGTCAGCTCGGCCAATCATGGCATTGCGGAAATCACCAACCTGAGATCGTGAGACTGCACCCTTGTAGCGTTTGCACTGAAACAGCACCTTGAAGCTGACAAACGGATTGACCTGCAAAATACCAATTCCATCAATGCCCCCGTCCTTGGGGCGGCCAGTGACCGTTACCTTCTCGAATCCGGACTCCCGGAGAAGACGCGCGCAGACCCGCTCAAAGCCTTCCGGCGTAACCTTTTTCAAAAGCTCTAAGAGAAGATATTTGTGGTCCTGATCCTCGACAGCATCGACGTCATCTGCCACAACGGCGGCGTCCTCTTCATCTCCGCCTTTTCGTTTCGCTGCAGCGTGAATCTTAACCCACTTGAGGAAAAGCTTTCGAGCTGCTGCATCATTTAGCGTAGTCTCGTAGCCTGTCGGTGTTAGTGCCCAGACACCATGCGTAGAGCCATCCAACAACCCTTCCCAAACTAAATATTGCCGGGCCCAGTGGACTTGGTTGTAGTACCGCGTCTGCCCCGACTTCAGAGATTCTTCAAGCCTTTTGTCGGTAATAGCAGAACGTTCCGCAATGAGATCGCACACTTCGCGAGGTTTGCCAGAGCCGCCTAATTCGCGAATCGCATCGAGGATAGGCCCCATCCACTGGACAAATTGAGATTGACGCTTAGCCATGTTTCATCTCGTGAAACCTAACTATAATTAGACTGATCCGCACAAGATGCGGATCTCTCGCTTTCTGTTCGTATAACACGCCTTGTAATTTCTTGCCGAAGGCCTGTTAATCCCTTTGCCTTCAATTGGCTACTGTCTGTCCTGCGGGTTATCACGGCATCTTATGCGGATTAGCATAAGACCACCTCTTTGAATGGACACAAAGCCCGTCTACCGAATTACGAACGCCTGCCTGGCCGGAACGGAAACAGGGACATTCTGAACTTTTGCTGGGTGCTGCTCGAATCACACGTCAAGAAAACCAGAATGCCCCCTAAGTTTCCCCTAGGACAACAGGAGGACACTCCCGCAGGATGCTCAAAATGACATCCCCGCAAGGCCGCAGGGAGCACCAATGATGATCCTTCCAAGCTTGTTTGCATACTTTATCCCCGGGATGGCCCGGATGAGTCCCCCACTGCGCACAGCGTTTTCACCCGCCCACCACTGGCACGCCAAGACGTGCCATATGCCCAGGCGAGGGTCTTCCAATTTTCCCACTTCACCTTCAGGGGAACAGCCAGACTGTCCTTCCCTGCGCGCATCGGACGAGCACTGTTTTATCGTGCGCGTTCTGCGAGCAAGAAGGATGGTCTGGCTGTTCCCCTCCTGTTCTTCTGAGACCACGCGTTGCGCGAGCACAGGGGACTCACCGGGCCATCCCATCCCCTGCTGGGGCCATTTTCAGCATCCTGCTAGGAGCGTCGATTGGAACCTGTGAAGGCCTGCTTAAACACCGTGCGAAGACCGAAGTAGGCAACGGAATCTTTGAGGTTGGAATAGAGCCGTTTGAAGGTTCCCATGTCCGGGTTGGTGACATATTCCATCGTGAGGGCGATTCGCTCTTCTCCCTCGCCAAGCGGAGTCACCGCATGCCAGAGCTTATCTCCGTTGAAGATGACGAGATCGCCTGGCTGTGTGATCAGTTCGAGATGCCGAGGGGTTTTCACTGGATCGTCCTTAAATAACTCACAGACCAGTTTGCATTGCGTAGACTTATCGACGAGCCCCATCAGAATGGTATAGCGAGCCCCCTTGTAATAGGACGTGTCGTAGTGAAACCCGATATGGTCCCCCGGCTCCGTATAGTAGTAGAGCGCGCAGGAATGGGGGTCGTTCTCGGGGCATAGACTGAGCTTGGCCCTTGTCAGACGGCTCAAGAATTCGATGAAGGCCTCGGATCGATACAGATCGAGAAAGCGCGGGGCCTTCTCCATCACTGTGTAGTAGCTCACGCTCCCGCCCTTTTTGTGGCCAGGAATGTAGTTGCGATTCAGCAGGCTCTTCACCCCTTGCGCCTGAGGAACGAGATGTTCTTCCACCACCGATCGAGGGAGAAACTGCGGAATAAACAGGAACTCGTTCTGGTCCCAATACTCACGCGAGACCCGATCGAGATCCAATCGTTTGACTGCTTCATCGACCGCGTCAACAAGTGAACCGACCATTGACTGATTCATACGGCCACCTACTCCTCTTTCGTCTAGCAGGATACTGGGAAAGTCGCTCTCAAGAACCGTGAAAAGTAAGACGTGAAAGGTGAAACGTAGGACGGTCGAGGACTCTTCCTCTCAAACTTTTCACGTTTTACCTTTCACGTCTCACGAATCGCATTCACTGCGGAGCGCTGAACACCGGGGCCTTCACCACTTCCACACCGTCCGGCAACTTCAGATTGAAGAGTGCGTCGCCGAGACCGATGTTGGGTTGAAGCGAAGAAAATTCAAAGCTTGCGACATTGCCGCTGGTTTCGTAGAGAGAGATCGTGCGGATGAAGTAGGTTTTCGGAAACACTTCGAGCACGATTCGTTGTAACGATCTCCCCGCGTCACCTTCATGCGACTTCGGCAGGAGCGTGAGTAACCGGATGCCTCCCACGCCACGCCCCTTACCGGGCGTCGGCTCGATGTCGAACGACTCATCCAGTTTGGCCGCCCCCAGCAACAGCTCCAACGGGGCCTTGGAGGCTGCCATTTGTGTGAGCTTCCCGACCAGCACTTGCTTGTGCTCCGGCACATACACTTTGACATCGTCCCGATTGACATAGATGTCCTCGATCGACGGGTCGAGATAATTCCACCGCAACCGGCCGGGCTTCTTGATATAGACCTTTCCCGATGACGCAATGGACCGCTCGAACCCCTCGATCATGGTCTTCTGCGTAAAGTCCGCCTGGAGATCTTTCGTTTTCTCATACCGCGCCTGGAGCTGCTTGACCACCTCTCGCACTTCCGTCAATGCATTCTCATCGAACTCTTCAGCCGCGGCAAGGCCTGGAGCCAATAAGAGGAGTCCGGAGAAGCCAACATAGAGTACCGGCCAGATCACTCTGTTCTTAAGTCTGCCCAATGTGCACACATTCATTGTGTATGTTCTTTCATGACAAATCTCTTCGTATGACGGAGGTTGGGGAGGCGCCATCGCGCTCATCGCTCCAACACCGTCAATCTACTAAATTGATACATCCAACCTCGCTCGCTCATCTCTCTTCGGGGATGGGGCCTGATTGATCTTCCACTGCGCGCGTCCAACGAGGGGAGTCCGCGACCGCGCGTTGCGCGAGCACAGAAGATCATCAGGCTCCATCCCCATCCCCTATTCCCACCGGCCCTCGCCGCCCCACAACCTCTCTCCGTCCATCCCGACCAGCCGCGCCCACGAGGCCATCCGCCTCCATTTGTTCGATCATCCGAGCCGCCCTGGGATAGCCCACTCGTAGCCGGCGCTGAATCAGCGACGCAGAAGCTGAACCGGTAGACAGGACCAACTCTTTAGCTTGTTCATAGACTTCACCCAACCCCTCTTCCTCTTTCGCCCCTTCCTGTTTCAGCGCGATCTGCAGCTCCTGATTGTAAGCGGGACTGGCTTGATCCTTCACGAACTCAACCACGCGGCGGACGTCGTCATCCGACACAAACGACCCGTGCAGCCGCATGACACGTCCGGTCCCCGATGCCATATAGAGCATGTCCCCGCGACCAAGGAGCGCCTCCGCCCCGTTGGCATCCAGGATGGTGCGTGAATCCGTCTTCGACGACACTTGAAAGGCGATACGGGCTGGAAAATTCGCCTTGATCAAACCGGTCAGCACATCGACCGACGGGCGCTGCGTCGCCAGCACGAGATGAATGCCCGATGCGCGGGCCATCTGCGCCAAGCGCGCAATCTTGTCTTCCACTTCCTTCGGCGCCACCATCATCAAATCCGCCAATTCATCGATCATCACGACGATATAGGGCAAGGGCTCCGGCGGAGTCGGCGGAGGCGTGAACGATCCTGGGCTGCCCTCCGGAAGCGCGGTCTCTCCGGCAGAGAGCCGGTCCTCTTCAGAGAGAAACTCAATGGGCAATTCCGGCTGGTCCAACTTAGCCGCAGATTCCGCCTCCAGCACACCCTGTTTTCCGGCGACTTTTCGATTATAGGTCTCGATGTTCCGCACCCCTGCCTCAGCAAGCAACTTATAGCGCCGCTCCATTTCAGCCACGACCCAACCGAGCCCCCGCGCCGCCGACTTGGGATCGGTGATGACCGGCCGCAACAGGTGAGGAATGCCGTCATACGTTTGAAATTCGAGCATCTTGGGATCGATCAGGAGCAACTTGACCTCATCGGGTCGCGCCGAAAACAGCAGGCTCAGAAGCATCGTATTGAGACTGACGCTTTTCCCAGCCCCCGTGGCGCCGGCGACCAACAAATGCGGCATCGTTTTCAGATCGGCGACTACGGGGACTCCGAAAATGTCCTTCCCCAACGCCAAGCTGAGCTTCGATCTGGCGCGTGAAAACGCCTCGCTCGTCGTCACCTCCTTCATCGACACCGTCTCGCGATAGAGGTTCGGCACCTCGATCCCTACCACCGATTTCCCCGGAATCGGCGCGACGATCCGGAGACTGATCGCCTTCAGCGCCAACGCCAGATCGTCGGCAAGGTTCACAATACGCGCGACTTTGGTCCCAGGCCCCGGCTCGAACTCGTACATCGTCACGACCGGTCCAGGGCGAACTTCCGTCACCTTCCCTGCAATGCCAAAACTGAGCAGGGCACGGGTCAGCACATCGGATTGCGCCTTGATTTCTTCCTCCGTGACACGCCCTAACGGGCCTGACGGTTCGCTCAAAAGCACAGCAGGGTCCGGCAAGATATAATCCCCCTGCTTTGCCTGAGCTGCCACGACCTGTTGGTCCGACTCAGCTCCGATCGGCTCAGCTGGTTCGGGAGTCGGTCGTCTCGCCGGCTGAATGACCGGCCAATCCAATTCCGGCTCTGCAGCCGACTCAGGAAGCGCCTCCTCAATCACCGCACGAATCGCGGTAGCGGATTTCTGTTTGGCTTTTCGCGAAGACTCAGAAACGGCTTCTTCCACCGGCCGATCCGGGATCAATGTACGCGCCCGGTTGAACATCCAATTGCCCCAACCAGGAATCCGCCGAGCGATCTCCGACAGAGAGATGGGCGCTGTGAAGAGAAGCGAGACCAGCAGCCCCGCCACGATCAGAATGTGGGCGCCGGTACTCGCAAAATACGCTCGTAAACTCTCGGCCAACACTTGCCCGAAGAAGCCTCCCGCCATGCCTCGATAAATAAGGCCGCTGGAGACGGTCGGCACCGCCATGATTTCGAGATGGAACAGACCGCTGAGAAACAGCAATGCCGCCAGCGAGGCGCCGGCGTTCCGCAGGCGGATCGACAGGTCGCTCTGAGTGAAACAGCGGACACCCATGAGGCCAAGGAGAAGGGGAAACATGTAGGCGGCTCCGCCGATCGACCAGAATAAGGTCGATGCGAAGAATGCGCCGACCGATCCGATGAGGTTTCTGGGCGGAGGCGTCGCAGCTGTCCCGGCTTTGACTTCTCCCGGAACAAAAGACACCAGGCTGAGCAGCGTCAAGAGCGCCAACGCGATCAGGACGACTCCGATCACTTCTCGTTTGATATGTGAAGAGGAGGAAGCGGCGCCGCGGGCCTCGCCCCGCTTGGCCGAAGTGGTGACAGCCATGATCGCGATGCTAGCACAGGGAATCGGTCATTTCAAACGAATGGGGCGGAGGTAGTCTGGATCATCCCCCTTGCTTCCGGAACGCGCACGATCAGAATGTGCTCGTTCGACGGCCGCAGTGGGGGACAATCCAGACCACCTCCTAAGGACGGTGGAAGGAAAGTAGAAGAGCCGGACAGCAACTGCCGCAAACGGCAGAGCTGGTCCCCGGCCTCCGGGTGCCCGTCTCGCTTTGCGTCTGCACGCGTTCGCGACGAACCTTCATGAATCATGCGGGCTCAGCGAGCCCCAAGATAATCTCGCACCTCGTTAACCAAGCGCAAGAGCGAGCCGGAGAAAGTCCTCAACCGACAACGTCTCCGCCCTGCGAGTTGGCGCAATATCCAATCGCTGCAATGTCTCGGCAACAGGATGAAGCTCATACCCTTCGTCGCGCAGGGAATTGATGAGCGTTTTCCTTCGGTGGGCAAAAGCCGCCTTCACAAGCGCGCGAAATGCGACTTCTTCCTGCGGGCTAAGCCTCCTATGGTCTTTCGTACGCAGCAAGACTACCGCCGAGGCTACCTCCGGTCTGGGACGGAAGCACTGAGCTGAGACACGAAACGCCTTCGTGATGTCGGCGGCATACTGGGCCATGACGGAGAGGACGCCATAGTCCGACCCACTTGGCTTTGCCACGAGCCGATCGGCCACTTCGGCTTGCAACATGAGCACCATCCGGGGAAATCGGCCCCGCTGGTCGAGTAATCGAAAGAGCAACGGAGTCGAAATGTAGTAGGGCAGATTGGCCACGACGACCGTCCCAATCGGCAGGCTCTCGACCGGATAGACCAGCGCGTCCTCACAGACCAACTCCACATTCGGAAACTGCGCCTGCCTGGCTTCAAGATAGGCGTGGAGCCGTGGATCTACTTCGACCGCCGTTACATGCCCGGTGGCGTGGGACAGCGCTTCTGTCAGGATGCCGCGACCTGGACCGATTTCCAACACGTGGTCGCTAGGCCCCAGTTCCGCCAATGCGACGATTTTGCGCACGATGTTGGGATCGATCAGAAAATTTTGGCCGAGCCGTTTATTCGGCGGAGGAAGATCAGAGATCGACACCGGTTATTTCCTGTCGGAAGGACAAGAAGCGGCTTGCTTAAGCTGTTTCGCCAGATCAGTCAGCGGGATTCGAAAGTAGTCGGTGAGGTCGGTAAACTCTTCCACTAGGTCATTGGTAAAAGAGGGCCCCGGCTGCAGGGCGGCAAACTTCTGCCCCTCTTTCTGACCCAGGGACTCAGTGATGAGCGCAATCGTCCTGGCTTTCCATTTTGCCACTCGTTCTGCCCCGGCAACGGCATTGAGTGTCTCAATGGTTTCTTGGAAAATTTGGTCCAATTCCTTCAACTGCTTTTGAAGCATGTCATGCGCCGCACCCGATTGGTTGGTCATCGATAGGCTCCTCTTGCGATGGTCTCTCTGGTCTATCCAGTCTCTCTGGTCTATCCGGTCTATCTCGTCAGTCTGGTCTATCTGGTTTGTTTAGTGTTGTCTTTACTCGCAGCCACTCGATTCAGTCTAGATGGACCAGACAGACTGAATAGACGAGACAGACCAGATAGACCCCTCACCGTCTCTTGGCTAGCCTGGCGGCCAGCGTGATCGCCTCGACCAGACTGCCAGGGTCTGCGATGCCCTTCCCCACGATATCGAACGCTGTTCCGTGATCGACCGAGGTACGAATAATCGGTAGCCCCACGGTCAGGTTCACGCAGGTGCCGAAGGCGACAAGCTTCAAGGGAATGAGCCCTTGATCGTGGTATAGAGCCACCACCGCGTCGTAGTCACCCCTCGCCGCCTTACCAAATAACGTATCGGCCGGTAAGGGATCGCTGGCACGAATGCCCAGGGCCTGCGCCGCGCGAGCCGCCGGGAGAATAACCCGCGCCTCTTCGTCTCCGAACAGTCCATGTTCTCCGGCATGGGGATTCAACGCCGCGACACCGATTCTCGGTTTCTTAATTCCAAACAGGTCCCTCAAGGCCAGATACGCCAACCTGATCGCTTTTTCGATCTTGGCCTGGGTGAGGAGTGACGGCAAATCTTTGATCGCGACGTGGGTCGTCACAAACATGATGCGGAGCGGTCCGCCGACGATCATCATGCCGGATTCTTCGGTCTGAGTCAGGTCGGCCAGCAATTCCGTATGGCCGGGGAAATGACAGCCGGCCATGTTGATCGCTTCTTTATTGATCGGCGCGGTGACGATGCCGTCAATACAACCGAGCTGCGCAAGCTCCACGGCTTTCTTGATGAACAGCACGGACGCCGCCCCAGTTTCAGACGCTGCGACTCCACGAGGAAACCGCCCAAGGGGATGATCGAGCGGGTCCAGCACGGCGAGATGACCAGGTCGTGGAGGCACAGCTTCATGGCCCTCCACGCGAATCACGTTCATCTTGAGTTTCAGGCTCTTGACCGCCTGCTGCATAACCGGAAACGAACCGATGACAAGTGGACGGCACAGGCGCCACAATTCTTTTCCAGCCAAGGCCTTCGCAATGACCTCGGGACCGATCCCCGCCGGATCTCCCATGGTGATTCCGAGAAGGGGTTTGTTTGGTTTCTTTGGTTTGTTGTGTTGTGTCTTCATTAACCTACTCCCCATTGAACCAAACAAACGAAATAAACCAGACAAACCAAATAAACCGTCTTACGCGGTTACCAACCATATAAATACACCACATACCCTATATAAAGGATGGCGCTCCCGCTCAGCAACCAGGGCCGCCAGACTGCGCCCCACGCAGCCTGCGCCAATAAGAAGGTGGCCGCGGTTACAGCGAGCACCATGGTGATCAATGCGGTCGGTGCCAGTGTCCAATCCGTACCCAGGAGCCCGATCGAGACTGGGATAGTCCCCTGAAAGACTATCGCGCCTGTGACATTCCCTATCGCCAAACGATCTTTCTTTCTGTAGAGCCAGAGGAAACTGTTCGACATCTCGGGCAGCTCGGTCGCCAGAGGCGCGACGAGAAGGGCCAGAATCAATGGAGAAATCGATAAGGCTCCCGCAATCGTTTCTGCGGCAAGCACGAAGAGATGCGCTCCGAGCGCGAGCCCGGCCAGGCCAAGGAATGCTTGTAGGCCGATAAGTCCAAACGACGGGACTGCCGCCTTCCTGGCAAAAAGCAGCGGCTCAAGTCCACCCTCGCCCCCCTCCTCATCCGACTCACTGAACTTTAGCTTTACATAATAAAGATAGAGGCTGATCAAGCCGACGGCAGCCATGACATGCACCGGTCGAGACGGGACGAACGCACAGGCCAACGCGACGCTGTAGGCCACCACGAAGAAGGAGAGATCGCCCTTCACATCGCGATAGTTCAATCGGAAGGCGGCGGTTCGCTTTCCCATGCCGGCATAGACCACCAGCAAGATGGCCAAGATTGGGATCACCAAGGTGGTCAGCATGAAGGGGGCGCCGAGGATTGCGCCCAACCCCACTTCTGCTTCGGCCCTGCTGGCCCCGAAGAAAATGGCAATGATGGGGATCGATGTTTCTGGAAGTGTGGTACCGATGGCTGCCAACACGCCGCCGACCGCGCCTTCGGACAGATTGAATCGCTTGCCCAACCACTCGATGGCGTTCGTGAATAACGTGCAGGCGCCCAACGTCACCGCGACGGATACGAGGAACAGAAGTGTATAGAGTAGGACCGTCATCCCCGGCCCGTCGGCCTAGCTACCCGCCGTTTGGCATAGGCAAGAGCCGCATCTTCAAGCACCTCCTTCACAGGACGGCCCGTTCGTTCGGCTATCCGCTTGCAATCGAGATATTCCGGAGCCGCCTTGGCCGTCGTCTCGTTCACATCGGCGATCTTCATCCGAACGACTCCCCCGCGCACCTTCACCGAAACAAACCGCCGGGGAAGGATCTGTCGCATCACTTCACAAACCCGGACTCCCAGCGTCGTCGTCTCCTGAAACAAGACGTCGAGGATCCGATCCAGCTGCGCCGGAGGCGCGAGACAGGTCAGAACGATGCCGGGGCGCCCACGCTTCATGATGACCGGCGCCAGCGTCACATCGAGCGCCCCTCGCGAGAATAACTGTTCCATCACATATTCATACGTTTGCGGATTCACATCGTCAAGGTTCGTTTCAACCTGCAACACAGTATCCCGTTCGCGCGCGCCGCGGGATGACGGTCGCACGAGAAACACTCGCAAGGCATTCGGCCAGCCGTCGGGATCGGCATCACCCGCTCCATAGCCGATGGCCGTCGGCGTCATCACCGGCATGGAGCCGAACTCCGAAGTCAGCGTGCGCAACAGCGCCATACCAGTCGGCGTGGTGAGCTCACGGGGAGGGCCGGCGCTGTATATCGGAATTCCTTTCGCCAAAATGGCGACCGCCGGACCAGGTACCGGCAGGATCCCGTGAGCCGATTGCAGCGTTCCCGTTCCAACATTAACGGGAGAGGCTGTCACACGCGTCACGCCCAACAGCTCACAGCAAATCAGCCCGCCGACGATATCGACAAACGAATCCAGGACCCCGACTTCATGGAAATGGACGTGATCCTTGGCCACGCGGTGGGCATGCCCTTCCGCTTCGGCCAATAGATCGAATACCGATCGACTTTGTTGCTTGATCTTGTCGGAGAGGCGGCTCGCGGAGAGAATGGCGTGGATCCGATGAAGCGAGAGCGGCTTGCGCAATCCTGCCGTGATCACGACGTCCACCTTCGTGGCATGGATCGCCCCTCGATGCACCCGCCGCTTCCGTAGAGTGAACCCTGAAAGCCGGAGTCGTTTCAGCCCGCTCACCAAGTCGGGAAACGGGACTCCCACATCCACGAGCGCGCCGAGGATCATGTCGCCGCTGATGCCCGAATAACAATCGAAATGGAGATGCGCGCCCACGTACGTCCTTTCCTTACTCTGTTCAGACCGCGCCCATCTTACCCAAGCCGTGCACGAACGGCAATCGGCCCAGATGGCGCGCGGCAAGCGCGAGGAGCGCGACTTGCGTGACGTGTGAGCCCTATTCACGCCTGTCGCGCTTTTCCCGCCAGTCTCGACCGTCTCGCTTGAACACATTGACAGCCTACCGACGCTGTGTTATCCCCACTAGTCTCGCCCGCTGATTGGGCGCTTCACAATGCCAGGATGGAAATACTCATAACCGTATGACGCTCTACCGCTCCTCCTTTACTCCCTGCTCAAAGTTACTCGGATCGTGGAGTGGTCGGGTCATCTGGGTATTGCTCTGCGCCGCACTGTTGTTCTGGACCCCGGTTGACGCCTCGGCAAAATCGAAACCCCACCGGGCTCCGCGCCCCGAACCGCAACTCAAGATTCTAGACCTGAAGGTCTCCCCCAACCCCTATACAATCTCGTCCGGCTCATTGCAGTTTTCTGCCACGGTCCAGCTGCCTAAGGAGCTGAACGGCGCAACGCTGCTGGAAGTCTCCTCATTCATCACATCGCCGTCGAAGAATTCGCTCCGTTTTCTGACCGTGCGTACTCCACTGGAGCCGCACCAGGCTTCGACCAGCGGCGCCGCCCCTCCACAAGTCTCTGTCCTCCTGACGTGGGACGGACTGGACCAGAAGAAAGTCCCGTCGGTGGCAGGGTTATATCAGTTCGAAGTGCGAGCCAAGTTGCTGGCGAACGGCGAGAAAGGTCCCAGGACGCAGATGAATGCCTGGCCGAAGCGGGGAACGATAGAAGTAAAATAACGGATAGCTCTCAGCTCTCAGCTCTCAGCTCTCAGCTTCACATTCTTATTGCTCTTCGGCTTTGCTGATCGCTGAAGGCTGACGGCTGTTTGCTCTCCCAGCACGTTAATTCGGTGCGCAAGACAGCCGGCTCCGAACCCATTGTCGATGTTCATCACGCCAACCCCCGCCGCGCAGGAGTTCAGCATCGTCAACAACGCAGCGAGTCCGCCGAAACTCGCGCCGTAGCCTCGGCTCGTCGGCACGGCAACGACTGGACAGGGAACCAACCCGCCGACCACGCTTGGCAAAACCCCATCCATCCCTGCCACCACCACGACCACCCGGGCTAACATCAACCGGCTCTGACGCTCCAGCAACCGATGAATGCCGGCCACGCCCACGTCATAGAGCGTCTCAACCCGACTCCCCATCACCTCCGCCGTCACTCTCGCTTCCTCCGCGACAGGAATATCCGAGGTACCGGCTGTAATCACCAAAATATGCCCTTGCAGCCGCCGTTTCGGATCACGGATCGACACAATGCGCGCCTCGCCATGATAGACCGCTCGACGGTCGAGCCGTTTGATGAGCGTGGCCACTTGGCGAGTCGCGCGCGTCGCCAACAACGGACGATGATGTTTCAACAACGCCTTCGCAATGGCGCGGATCTGGGTCGACGTCTTTCCCTCGCAGAAAATGACCTCGGGGAACCCCTGCCGCAACGACCGGTGGTGATCGATCGACGCAAACCCGAGATTTTCATAGGGCAAGGTGCGGAGCTGCCGCATAGCCGTTGCCACAGACAGACTGCCCGTTCGCACTTCGGTCAGCAGTCGTTCAAGCGCCTCGGGGTTCATGGCTGCCCTTTCTCCGGCTTTGCATCGCGCTCCATCAGGTCCGTCACCGCCTTTCGGCATGATTTCCCCTCGAATAGCACCGCGTTGATTTCTTGCACAATCGGCATGTCGACACGATGCCGTCGCGCGAGTCCTAACGCCGCCTTCGCCGTCCGCACACCTTCGGCCACGGCCTGCATGCTTCCGAGGATCGTCTCCAGCCGCTCCCCCTTCCCCAATCTCGCGCCGACCGTATGATTCCGACTCAAGGCTCCAGTGCAAGTCAACACCAAGTCGCCGACGCCGGACAGGCCGTAGAACGTTCGTGAATCCGCGCCCATCGCGATACCCAATCGCACCATCTCAGCTAATCCTCTTGTAATCAACGCAGCCCGCACATTATGACCGAGATCCAACCCATCCACCACGCCGGCTGCGAGCGCCATCACGTTCTTGAGCGCGCCGCCGAGTTGGACGCCCAGCACATCGTTGTCGGCATACACCCGAAAGGCCGGTGTCATCAACGCCGCCTGGAATGTCTTGACCAGTTCCTCATTGCTCCCAGCTAAACAGAGCACCGCCGGTTTCCCCGCGCTGACTTCTGTTGCGAAGCTCGGACCGGACAACACCATGAGGTCCCATTGCATGGCAGGAGGAAGGACGTCGGTCATGACCTGCGTCATCAAATTCAATGTATCTTCTTCAACTCCCTTGGTCGCGCTGATGAACGGGATCGGGGTGGAAAGGGACCGGGCCAGCTCGCGCAAGATAGGACGTGCGGCATGGGACGGCACCACGAACAGCAGCCCCTCGCTCTGCTCGGTCAGCTCTACCAACGATCCGGTGGCGACGAGCGATGGGGGGAGCGCCACGCCAGGCAGAAAGACCGGATTCTCGTGTTTCTTGTTGATTGCGTCCACGACCTCTCGTTCATAGGCCCAGAGCCGAGTGTCGAGACCTTTCTCCGCCAGATGTTTTGCCAGGGCAGTGCCCCAGGCACCGGCCCCGATGACTCCTATTCGGTTGATAGTCTGCATAGATAAATAGATCAGCCGCCCTGGCCTACATGGTTCATACGCGCTTCTGTTGCAATTATCGATCCCTGACTCACACGAAGTGGGCGAGAATGGCGGGAAAAGTGCGACTGGCGGGGACAAAGTTCACAGGTCACGCGACTCCAGCTCCTCGCACTTGCTGTGAGCCGCTCCGCCGTTGTCGTTCTTGTAAGGTGGAACGTAACACGTGAAATGCTTCGAAGAAAGAGCGCTCGGCAATCCTACGTTTCACGTTTTACCTTTCACCTCTCACGGGTTTGAGAGCGCTGCTGGAGACGTGCTCAATATCCTTGCCCAGGGCGAGCGGATTATAGGAACGGTTCTTTCACCTGTCAATGAATGAGAGACGGTCTTTGAAATTTGTCAAGTCAAGCCGGGCTCCTCAGCTCTGCCAAACAAGGTCAGGAGAATGGAGTGGCACATGCCTTGCTCCCTTTATGTACGATTTCACAATTTCCTTCGTCCGGACGCACCGGACGATTAGTATGAAATAGGGCTTCGTTACAGGTGAAAGTGAGGCAGATGGCAATGAAAACCATACAGACGACAAGGCATTTCGTGACCACGTGCCTGCTGGCACTGCTGATCCCGCTTGTTCTCTTTACGCCTCAGGCGTATGCAGAAACCTACGTGGCCGGGCAGATCGGCGTGACATTCCCACAGAGTCTGAGCAACGGCAAGGTCACGCAAGATGGATTTGCGGGACTCGATCTCTCAGACCAGCCATTAAAAAGCTCCGCGCTGTTGGGTGCCAAGCTCGGGCACTATTTCACGAAAGCCCGCTGGCTGGGGATCGAAACCGGATTGTCTTACACAACCCCGCACGTCAAAGAGGGTTCGATCACATTCTCGGGTCCTGGAGGATCGGCACCCTCGCCAATCCTATCAGGCTTAAGCCATCGTGTGATTACCTGGGACGTGGATATGATTTTTCGTTATCCCGGCTACCGACTCCAGCCCTACATCGGGTTCGGCCCCTCCCTTTACTTTGCAAATCTTAAAGGCCCTGCTGCACCTCCTGGACAATCGGCCACCTCAATCGGCTTCAATGTCGAGGGAGGGTTGCGCTACTACATCACGCGCAACTGGGCTCTGTTCGGAGAAGGAAAATACAACTGGGCACGCATGGACTATTCCTCAAACCATAGCGACCCAAACGCGGATCCGTTTGGATTTCGCGCGACCTACAGTGCACTCGGGTTGAGCCTCGGCATCAGCTACCACTTCTGACCGACAAACCACCAGCCTGCTTACATCTAGTAAACCGACGCAGTTCCGTGTAGCCTACGCACAGAACCGCCAATGAAACTCTGTCCTTCATGCCGACGTGAGATCCCGGAGATTAGCCGCTACTGCTCGCAGTGCGGCCAGCGGC
>Ga0315281_10004977_pt1 | contig 19118 bp, 17 predicted proteins | sample YL17G07_0_MG_FD_204540 | JGI IMG/M metagenome (GOLD analysis project Ga0315281, IMG submission 204540) | Sediment microbial communities from Yellowstone Lake, YNP, Wyoming, USA - YL17G07_0 | ecosystem: Environmental > Aquatic > Freshwater > Lake > Sediment | place: USA: Wyoming | collected... | reverse complement strand
CCGGCCCGATCTTGATCCATTCCATAGTAGCGTTTTTCATTGTCAACTTTGATTCCTCCTCCATGACAGGCTGGAAGTACGCACCGCTCAGTATGGCGCCCATTTGTCTGGCCTCCTCATCGTTAAGCATGGTCACCGATGAAGGTTCGTCACCATCCTCGGTGAATTTGAAGACTTCCCTGTCTCCTGAAGAATGAATCACTACGACTAATTTGTCACCAGAATCCAGTGTTAAGGTAAATTTCTTGCCTATGCCAGGCAGATCACATTCCTTGATTTCTGACATAACAAACCCTTTCTGCGAATAAATGTGTCTCTTAATTTGCAACAGTAAGTGTGGCGCTTGTAATGATGAATGCCACGTCCCCTTGCATTCCATTCTCCACGGATGATTTTAGAAATCCTCGCTTAAAAATGGGCCGATGGGGTTGTTCCCAGGCTTATGTAGCGCCGTCAGAACTTTTAATACCAACTCCAGAAACGGTGTGAGCGTTTCATAAAAATGATGCGATAGTACGAATCGCGTAAATGGTTTATTTCTTTACCTCTTTTATTTTATATTTAATATTTGTCGGAGAGTAGCCGTTTGCTTGCATATATTGCAGCATTTTCTTGTTTGCGGTCTGTTCGCGGGAATAATCAGGCATCCAGAACTTTGTGGTATCGATTCCGCTGACCGTTTTATTATTGGAATTTATGATGAAGGTTATTTGTTGTGCGCTAGCATCCTGGTATTTAATGAGAATAATACCGTCATTATAATCAAAATCAATTTCAATGATAATACCAGTATCGTCATATATCTTGCTTATATTCTTTACGATAGTAACCAACGCGTCTAATTTGTCATCCTGTTGCATAATCAAAACCATATCGCAGCAATGCCGCAACCAAGCCCCCATTAAAAAACTCTCAGAATTTTTTATAACATCACCCAGGTCAAGGGTTTTGTTATAAAATCTACTGCGCCGGATTCGTAACCCTTGAATATATAAAACTTATCGGAATGAACGGCCGACACAAAAATAACGGGAACGCACCTCGTCCCCTCGTCGCTACGCATCAGCGTAGCCAGTTCATATCCTCCATTTCCGGCATCTGAACGTCCAAGTAACACGGGCATAGTTTCACCTTTCTGTAACACTGATGAATCGCACAATGCACGCATTCCTTTGTTTTGGAGCTAGTGTTCATGCAAATAACCATGACGATGTTCGTGTTCGTGAATAAGCGTGTCGTGGTGATGGCGATGCTGGTGGACGAGGTTGTGTTTTAATAACAACCCTGTGTCGGCTAAAATCTCTTTATATCCTCCAATGGCAATAGGCCTCTTTTCTTCGCTAAAAACAAGTACCCGATCCGCTACTTCCTGAGCGAGAAAGATATCGTGCGTTACGACCAACAACGTTTTACCCTGGGCTTTCAAGGCATACAGGATATTGATAAATTTAGAGGTACTCCGCGGGTCCAGTCCGCTCGTTGGCTCGTCCAATAACAAGACGTTCGGGTTCATGGAAAGGATAGTGGCTATGGCAGCCCTCTTTTTCTCTCCGAAGCTGAGGTGGTATGAGGTGCGGGAGCCATAGCCCTCAAGACCCACCAGGAGTAAGGCCTTTTGTGACGCGGCAGTTACTTCCTCGCTACTCCATCCCAGGTTTGCGGGACCGAACGAGACGTCGTCCATTACCGTCGGGCAAAACAGTTGATCGTCAGGGTTTTGGAAGACCATTCCCATCCCACGCCGGATTTCCTTCAGGTTCGCCCTATTCAGGGTTACACCTTTGACTTCAACGTGACCCGTACCCTCCAGAACGCCCATAAGATTCATAAACAGTGTGGATTTTCCCGTTCCATTGGCGCCGATGATAACCATCGTCTCGCCGGCGTCCACCTCGAAGTTTACGTCATTCAGCCCTACGGTACCATCCGGGTAGCGGTAATTTAGATTGTGAACTTTTATAATCCTATCCATACACGGGCATCAGATATTTTAATGCTCCCAATTTTATAAATCAGACCCGACATAATGCCGCTTAATAAAATACATACCCCTGTGGTAAACAAAAAATCCCTATAGGACAGTTTAAAGCGTTTTACACAGGGTATTTCCCCGCTAAAACCTCTGAGAACCATAGCGCTGTAAATTCTTTCGGCACGCTCAAACGTTCTGATAAATAGTACACCCACCATGTATCCTACTACTGAAAACTGCTCCTTGTATCGCAGGCCAAAATAGCGCATAGCTCTGGCACGCATCAGCCGCCGCGCCTCATCAATCAGCACAAAAATATAGCGATACATGAATGACGTAAGCATAATCAGCAACCGTGGCATTCTCAGCATATCCAACCCCTTGAGAAAGTCGGGGAATGTGGTTGTTGAAGAGGCCAGCACAAACAGCAAAATGGATAAACTCGATTTTACCATAATGTTGAGAAACGTCCATGCGCCCTCGTAGGTAACGGGGAATTTCCAATAACCCACCTTCAGCAACCACCACACCTGCCCCTCTTTTAGGAATGGCACAAACAGCGCCATTGCAAGTATGAAAGGAATCAAAGCACAGGCTCTTCTAAATATCCGGCCTACGGTAGTTCCCGAAAAAAATGTTAATGACAAGATCAAGAGAAAATACAACTCAAAATCTTTATACCGTGTAATGGGAGTAAGTATTATACAAAGAATGACGGCAAGGAATGAAACAATTTTTGTTCGTGGGTCAAGGTTTTCCAGTAAATGGTTTGTCGTTATCATAAATAATTGCAAAAACCCACGCTTATGAGGCAAGAAGCAGGCGCTTCAATGTCATAACGGCGCCAATGCCTCCTGCCAAAAATAGACTTGCTGTTACAAACATTATCTTTACAGCACCATCAACGGTGTTTACGGTTAATGGGTTGTGTGCATCACCAATAAATGGCTTGACGACAATTTCACCTTGATAGGAGATTGTCCCTCCTACCTGGACGCCCAACGCCCCTGCCATGGCGGCTTCAGGAATACCGCTATTGGGACTCTCGTGCTTTTGCCCGTCCCTGAATGCAATCCTTAATGACCCCACTAAGCTATAACCGCAGAGAAAAGCGGCTACCGGAATTAGCACGGCTGAAATCCTTGCGGGGAGGTAGTTGGCTATATCGTCCAGTCTTGCCGACGCCCAGCCGAATCGAAGGTATTTCTCGTCCTTGTGCCCCACCATGGAGTCCATGGTATTGACAGCCCTGTATGCCATTGCCGCACCCGGACCACCAATAAAAGAAAAAAACAATGGCGATAAAGCCCCGTCAACGGCGCTTTCGGCCACCGTTTCAACGCAGGCACGGATGATTTGTTCTTTGTTCAAATGCTCCGTATCGCGGCCGACGATCTGCGACAATGCCTTTCGTGCGTTTATTAAATCATTTTTTCTAAGGAAATGCATTACCTTTTTTGCCTCATCGGCCAGGCTTTTAATAGAAATTGAAAAATAAATGATAATGGCGCCGGTGATTGTCTCAAACATGCAACACCATTGGCTTGTTATTGACATTATAACGGAGGCCGACAACCAAACAGCGCCGGTAATAACCGTTGTTAATAGCATCCCTGCCGGACGTTCCGGTAAAGGCAACCTTCGTAGTACGTGTTCAAAACACTCTATAAACTTCCCAATCAGTCTTACCGGGTGGTAACGCCATTGTGGGTCACCGATGAGAATGTCCAGGATGAAGGCGGCTATAATTTGAAAATGCAAGTGTGGTGTAGGGCAGAAGGTCACGGATGGCAAAAGGGGGGGGGTTAGGGTAAAGGGACATGAAGATGCAGAAATAAGACGTTGCATTGTTTGGAGGCTAAAAACATGTCATAACCCTTTAGCATGGAAATGTATTGTAAAAATGGGTTTAAAATGAAGAGTCAGTAGGGTGGCTTAAGCGAAGCGTATCCACCAGATTATGAATTTTTCTTATTTTCTTGGCTTTGAATTCCTATACAATCTAAAGAAGGTCTTTGGCAACTTTTTTATGCTCACACGCAGGGACACGGGCACCGTGTCCCTGTACAAACTCGTTCCCACGCAGAGCGCGGGAACGAGTAGAACTGCTTCTGAGTTTGTTCGGCTGAGGTATAAAATAACGATTACCTTAATTTTTTACTTCATAATCAGCGTCGATGATGTCATCGTCGCCGCCGCCTTCTCTTTTTTTCTCTTTCTTTTGGCTGTCTTCACTTCCAGGCGGTGGCTGTTGTTCACCTTTTGGGGCGGTATCCTGATACATTTTTGAGCTTAGTTCATGCAGCATATTGGTAAGTGCATCCATCTTTTGCTGCATATCCTTTTCATCTTCAGATTTAGCGGACTCTCTGAGGTCCTTTATAGCAGCCTCAATCTTTTGTTTGTGAGCGGCATCTATTTTTCCCGCCATGTCCTTTAAGGATTTTTCAGCGCTGTATGCCAGATTGTCCGCCTTGTTTTTCGTTTCAACCTTTTCTTTTATCCGTTTGTCCTGATCTGAGTATTCCTGAGCCTGTTTCACCATGCGGTCAATTTCATCTTTGTTTAACTTCGTTGAAGCAGTAATGGTAATCTTCTGCTCATTGCCGGTGCCCAGGTCTTTTGCATGGACGTTGATAATACCGTTTGCATCTATATCGAAAGACACCTCGATCTGCGGGACGCCTCTTTGCGCCGGCGGTACCCCGGCGAGATGAAATCTGCCGAGGGTGACGTTGTCTCTTGACATTGACCGTTCACCCTGCAAGATGTGAATTTCAACGCTTGTTTGATTATCTTCTGCCGTGGTAAATACCTGGCTTTTCTTTGTAGGAATAGTCGTGTTTCTCTCAATGAGTTTCGTAAACACGCCGCCAAGGGTTTCAATGCCGAGTGACAGCGGTGTTACGTCAAGGAGCACAAGGTCTTTGACCTCGCCTGATAATACACCCGCCTGGATCGCTGCACCCATTGCGACACATTCCATCGGGTCAATTCCACGTTCAATCTTTTTCCCGGCGTAATCCTCCACGAATTTTTGAACGATGGGCATTCTTGTCGGGCCGCCGACAAGGATTACCTTGTGAATGTCGTTCGGTGTGAGTTTGGCGTCTTTCAATGCCTGCTCAACTGATTGGCCGCATCGGTTTACAATAGAAGAAACCAACTGCTCCAGCTTTGCCCTCGTGATGGCGTGGGTAAAGTGTTTCGGGCCGGAAGCGTCGGCGGTTAAAAACGGAAGATTGATATCGGTGGTTAGCGTTGTAGAAAGCTCAATTTTGGCCTTCTCCGCCGCTTCACGTAACCTTTGCATGGCCATTTTATCATTTTTAATATCGATGCCGTATTCTTTCTTGAACTCGGCGACCAGATAATCGACGATTGAATTATCCATATCCGTTCCGCCCAATTGGGTGTCGCCGCTCGTAGAAACAACCTCGAATACGCCCTGGCCAAAGTCCATGATCGTGCAATCCAAAGTACCGCCGCCCAAATCAAACACCAGGATTTTCTGCGATTCTTCAACCTTGTCTAACCCGTAGGCCAAAGATGCGGCGGTGGGCTCATTAATGATACGAACCACGTCCAGTCCCGCGATGGTGCCTGCATCCTTTGTCGCCTGCCGTTGATTATCATTAAAATAAGCCGGCACGGTGATTACCACCTTTTCAACGCGTTCGCCGAGAAACGCTTCTGCATCCTGCTTGATTTTCTGCAGGATAAACGACGAGATTTGTTGGGGGGTAAAGGACTTGCCGCGAACGTTTACCTTGTAATCCGTTCCCATTTTTCTCTTAATTGCGTAGATGGTGCCTTCCGTATTGCTGACTGCTTGCCTTCTGGCAGGTTCCCCGACCAGTTTTTCCCCATCTTTTGTAAAAGCAACGTAAGAAGGAAATGCCTTTCCGCCGACGGTTGCGCCCTCAGCGCTCGGTATAATCGTGGGTTTTCCCCCGATTAAAACTGCGGCGGCCGAGTTGCTTGTTCCCAAGTCTATCCCAATAATTTTTGCCATAGATTAATCTCCTTTTTCCTCTTCTGTCTGTTCCTGATTCTGAATGTCTTCTTGTGTAGATTTTTGTGAAACAACCACTTTAGAAGTTCTGATTACAAACGAATTTAATAAATAACCTTTTTGTATTTCTTCCAGCACGGTGTCTTCCGGCAATTCGTCATTAACCTTTTGCATGAAGACCTCGTGTTTGTAAACGTCTAATGGTAGGCCTATGGAAGGTATCGGTTCAAGCCCTTCCGATTTTAGAATGCGGGAAAATTCCCTATATATCATTTTGACGCCGTCAACGAATTCATTATTCGCTGCGTCTTTTGCCGAGGATATTGCCTTTTCAAGGCTCTCGTACACGTCCAGCAGTTTCCTGATGAGCGAGTTTGTTGCCGTGCGTTCTACGTCCTGCCTTTCCTTGATAATCCTTTTCTGATAATTATCAAAATCAGCAGCCAATCGTTGCTTCGAATCTTGAATTTCACTGAGCTTTTTTTTACATGTATCCAATTCCTGCATCAGGGATTGAATTACGGTTTGCTGTTCGGCAACTAGCGCCTCAGAGGGTTGTACTACTTCCACTTTATCTGTTATATCGATAATTTTTTCTTCTTCGCCTGGCATGTTTGACTAATCCTGTACCATCTTCTCAAAAAACATTAACTTACCCAGTATATAATAAATCGTAATTGTAGCACAAGTATGAAAAAAGGCAAGGTTTCAATTTAAAAGTATGAAAGGGGGGGTTGTGTCTATCCCTGGTTTTTCTCGAATGTTAGCTAAGATGTTACAAGCTTGGCGGTTAAAGCTACATTCCGCCGTTTCTTAAAATCCTGGAAAGTGTTGCAACGTGCGTTGGCGATATGGTGGTTTGCTGCAGACCCAGCACCGTTGATTCTACATCGTAAGAAACCCTTTTAATTTCAGTATGACCGTCTTCCCATACCGCGTATGAGGCCTGTGGTATGCCATCACGGGGCTGCCCAACACTGCCGGGATTTATATAGGTAATGCCGTTAATCTCGCGCACCATTGGTAAATGGGTGTGGCCGATAAAGACAACGTCGGCAGTAATGTCTTTTGATTCTGTGATAAATTCTGAGTCTTTAACGTTGGGTCTAAGATATTTATGGAGATCACCGCTGGGTGAGGCATGTGAGAACAAAAAATTTTTTTCTGCCACCTGAAGATTCAGTGTTAACGGTAAATTACCAAGAAAGCTTTTTTCGTCGTTGTTCAGCGTAGCAATGGTAAACGCCTTTCCATCATTGCTGAGTTCCGTATATTTTTCCGAACATCCGCATCCCAGGTTTCTACCGATGGCGTGATCATGGTTTCCCCGGACGATTTTATCGGTCATGCCCCGAATCTTTTTAATGCACTCGCCGGGATATGGGCCGTAGTTGACCATATCGCCCAAACAAAAGACCATATCAGCGCTTTCCTGTATGGCATTTAGTGCGGAGAGATTACCGTGGATATCGGATATTACTAGTATTTTCATGCGGTGTCCCTTTACCTGTTCTCTTATATCATTATTTTAATTTTGTATAAAATTTGATGCCCTTTTAGGAAACCCTTATGATTAAAGGCTGAAAGGGAGATTTGCTTGTTTTCATAGGTAATCAAGTGGGTTACCTGCCTGGTTTGAATAAATTTAGCTCAAAGTAAGCGATAGATAGTATTTTGTAGTACTCGAATCTTGCATAAGAGCAAGGTAAAATATGGTGGCAATACGCCAAGAGACCCCAGCCCCCCTCCCAGGAGGGATATCTCGGCAGGCTTGTTACCTGAATTTCCATAATGCTGAAAAGTCGCAACCAAAAGAGTTCAACAGGGTGATTATTTCTTAACTTATACATTCCATCTCGGTATTGTAGCTGCCGGCGCTTAAATCTATCTCAAAGGGAATAATCTTTTTCTTGTTATTATCGTAAAGAAGTCTTACTTTGGGTTTTGATATTTCAAATGTATTCAAAGATGCCACAATCCCCGTAAAATCCTGGTACCTGCCATTTATTATCATTACCTCGCAACCAGTTGGATACTTAGGCACAATCTGCAAGAAACAATCTACTAACTCCTTGTTAAATTGAGACACGGCGCCCACCCTAACCAATTCGTGCGCCAGGTCGGGACGTAGGGCTGCGCGAAATGGCCTGTCAGATATGCAGGCATCATAGTAATCCGCTATGGCGGCAATTTCCGCTATGGTAATCATTTTTTCCTCATCTGTATAAATTATATCGCCTGTTTCAATTTTATTTGTGCCTTTCAATCCCCTGGGATAACCGTTGCCATCCTGCCGTTCGTGGTGTTGGTAAGCGATATGGGCGGAAGCTGCACCTATGGTCTCGATGTCCTTAAGTAATTCATATCCATAGTTGGTGTGAAGTTTTATTTGCTCAAATTCTAATTGTGTTAATTTGTCTGATTTACTGATAAAGTTTTCATCGATAAAGATATATCCAATGTCATGAAGAAACATACCGACAGCGATTTGCTTCAATTTTTCAATGCTCAGATTCAACCTTTTGCCAATAAGTAATGCCATGATGGCGGCATCAATGGAATGTTCAAAGATGTAGTTATCAAAACTCTTAATCGAATACAAACCGGACAAAACTTCCTGATTTAGTAGATCGTCAACAAAGGCGCCTATATTTTCACATAATTTTTTAAAGAAGGGATTATCTTGAAACGATCTTTTAAATTTAGCGGTATTAATGTTCCTCATAACGGTATCGGTCGCATCCGCTTCTATTTCTTCCAGGATGGATTTGGTCATAGTATACGTGCTGAGGACATCCTTTGTGGCCATAATTCGAATCTTATCGGATATGGGGTCATTAATAACGATATTTTCCGATTCTTTATCCTCAATGTAAATTTTGAAAAACCCCCTGCCTTTTAACTGGGCTATGTATTGATGCTCAAGGATTACCCCTTTATTTAGCAACACCTCGAAGTTACTGCCGTATATCGTTTTCGCGAGTTCCATACCAGGAACTGCGTTGTTTATATTAATTCTGCGCATAAATTGATTATCGTTGTTTCGACCCTACTTTATTAAAATGGTTAAAAAAATAGTATTGACATGGCGTTCTCCTATGGAAAAGCTTTTTACCACCTTGTTTAAAGAGAAAACACAGTATGAAAAGCCATCGCGTGAACACCCTTTCTGAACAGCCACTATTGGATTACCAATGTTTACGCGACGCACTCTATTTCGATAAACCCGCTATAAGAGGTTAAATCTATTTCAATCGGTTTAATTTTATTTTTCTGATGATCGTTTAGCAATAAGATCTTGGGGGCAGACAACTGCTGTGGATTCACTGACGCTATTACTCCGATAAAATCTTTATACTCACCGCTTTTAACCTTTATTTCGTACCCCGCTGGATATTTAGGCACTACATTAAGGAAACAATCCACTAGTTCCTTGTTAAATTGCACTCCGCTGCCTGCCTTAATAAGATCATATACCAGATCAGGGAGCAATCCCTTGCGGTATGGTCTATCAGAGATACAAGCGTCATAAAAATCCGCGATAGCCGCAATCTCGGCAAGCATAACCAACCTCTCGCCTTCATAAAATTTTAACGATCCCGTATCGAGCTTGTTGCTTCCTCTCAAGCCGCGTGGATAGCCTCTGCCGTCTTGCCTTTCATGGTGCTGATAGGGAATATGTGCGGCAACGCTTCCTATTCGGTCTACGTCTTTTAGCAGTTCATATCCATAGACAGGGTGCATCTTCACCATTTCGAACTCTTCCGGCGTTAACTTGCCGGACTTGTTAATGATACTCTCATCTATGAATATCTTCCCAATATCATGGAGAAATTCACCGGTCGCAATCTGCTTCAATTTGTCCTGATTAAGGAGGAGTTTTTTAGCAATAATCGTCGATATCACCGCAGTATCAACGGAATGTTCGTATGTGTAATTATCAAAACTCTTGATTGAATTTAACCCCGACAGCACGTCCTGGCTCATCACGTCTTCCAAAAATCGGTTAATATTCTCACAAAGGTGGGCGAGAACGGGGTTTTGTTGAAACGATTTTCTAAATTTTGGCGTATTAATGCTTTTGAGAAGGGTCGTTGAAGTATCCGCTTGTATCTTTGCTATGCATGCTTGAGTAGTTTTGTACGTCTTGAGAATGTCTTTTGTTGCCATGTTGCGAATTTTGTCTGATATAGGGTCTTTAATAAGAACATCCGCCGTTTCCGCGTCATCTATATAAATCGTGGTATATCCCCGGACTTTTAATCGAATAATATAGTCCTTTGTAAGTACCACCCCTTTATTCAGCAATACATCATAGCTGTCAGTGTAAATTGCCTTACCCAGTACCGTACCTGGTTCTACCTTCTCTATTGGTATTCTTCGCATAAAAGCTCGTTCAAATAATGTAATTAATTAGAAATGAATTTCCATGCCTTCGTGTGCGGCAAAACATTCTAACGGATAGTCGTTCAGCACTTCTTTGCAATTGGCAACAAGGATGTCCATGTTGTCGTCAAAACGGTCTGGGTCGTGATGGAAGAGTGCCAGTCGTTTTACTTTTGCCTCCATGGCAAGACTCACAACCTCGGGTATTGATGAATGTCCCCAGCCAACCCTGTTTTTGTATTCTTCCATGGTGTATTGAGCATCGTGGATAAGCAAATCGGCGTTATTGAGCAATGTCAGCATCTTTGTGGTCATGTTTAACTGGTATTTCAAACCGGAGGTATCATCAGACCACAGGGGTATTGGCACGATTTCATTATCGGTAAAATAACCTATCTTTGTTTTTCCAATGGTTATCACATATCCCATGGACATGCCGGGATGATTGGTATACATCGTATCTATCTTAGCATTGCCGATGTTAAATTGTCCTTCCGTTAGTATCTGGAATTTTATTTTTGCTTTTAAGGATCGCAAACGTATCGGGAAGTAGACACTTTCCATTTGATTGGAGATGATTTTGTCCAATCTTGTCTCCTTGGTATTCATGCCTAAAATGTTAATTTCATTTCCTTCCTGATATGAAGGCATGAAAAAGGGTAATCCCTGTATATGGTCCCAGTGGAAGTGGCTCAAAAAAATGTAAACTTTTTGTTTTTTTCCGTTCTTCAGCAAAGAGTTTCCCAACTCTCTGATACCAGTGCCGGCGTCAAAAATAAACACTATATCGTTTGGCAATAACATTTCGACACAAGAGGTGTTTCCCCCATACTTGACAAATTTTACCCCTGGCGTTGGAATAGACCCTCTAACGCCCCAAAATTTAATCTTAACATCGGACTTCATTGAGTTCTTTCATGAATTATGTCTTTCGGTGACTTCATAATTGAGAACACACGTAAGATCACCGTGTTTCTATACCAACTCGTTCACAATCTCCAGCTTGTGGGTGTGCCTGCACCAGAAGCACTTGATTCTTTTGTTGCAGATTAATACTATAATGCTAAATTGCTATAAAAACAATTTTCTTTTAAACCGGCAAATATTATAAACGGCTGCGGATTTAAGTCCGAACGCCACGCCAGCTACTTTTCCCGGTAGCGTGGTTAATGGCTGACGATACGGTCATTGCCAAATAGAGCGCTCCACAAAATGGCAGTGTAAACGCCCGCCATACGCCAAGCCTGTAAAAATGGAGTGTTGGCAGATAGGTGACCGCCATTGCTAAAAGGGCAATGAGTGACGGTGGCATGAGGGTGCATGTGCCGTTAGCGGTAATAAAAACGTAAATACCAATTATGGGTGCGACAAAAAGAATGGACAAACCCAGTGTCGTTCCAGCCAGCATTAACCATGAGTATTTTAGTTGCGCAAATGCGGTGCGTGCCACCATGTTCCATATATCACTTAATTGCTGATACGAACGGATGCTTACCACGGATTTTGTTAAGGAAAGCGATAGTGCCATGCGCGAGTCTTTTACTCTCCGTGCCAAAGCGATATCGTCTATCCAGGCGTCACAATAACTGGCTATTCCCCCGATTGTATCGAGGGCGCAACGCGAAATAAGGATACATCCTCCGGCGGCTGCGGATAGTTTTGAATGCCGATCGTTTACCCGTTTGAATGGATACAGAAAATGGAAAAAGTATACAAACGTCGGGATTAACAGCCGTGACCATGCGCCCCCCGTGTCAAGCAAGGCCATCATGGAGACCATTTCTCGGTGTTCGGTTAATGCCTTTGCGACAATCTTCTGCCATAAGCCATGTTTGTGAAGTATATCGGCGTCGGTAAACAACAGCCATTCACCCGATGACGCCCTTACTCCTTGCTCCAGTGCCCATAGCTTACCCGACCAGCCAGGTGGAGGCGGGGAACCTTTGAGAACCAGTATGGCGCGGTTGTGTTCCTTTGCAATGTTCATTGCGCATCCGGCCGTGTTGTCGCTTGACTCATCATCTACCAGGATAATTTCAGATTCAGGATAGCCCTGATTAAGCCACGACGGTAATGTTGCCGGCAACGACCCTGCCTCATTGCGCGCCGGCACGATAACGGATAATCTTGGCCAGCGAGAAATCTGTGCCGTTGATTCCTCTGGAATTCCCCACTGTTCAGACATCCGCCAGCGTGCGGGCGTCAAAAGCAACGCCACCCAGACAACGGCGGAAATTATACAGGCAATCATTAAAACAAACGAAATCATGCATCAACTCTGACTAGCAAGGCAGGGCCTTAGACTATAAAAAAAACGCTTGGAACCATAGATTTTACAAATTACACAGATTTAAAATTAATAAAACCAACAAGTTGTTGATATTATAATATCAAAATTCCCCCGAATATTGAAAATTCCTATACAATTACATTAGGCCTTCGGCGACTTTTGACAGTACGGTTCAAACGGTTTAATCCGCTTAAACCAAACGCGCTACTCTAATAATTTAACAATCTCCCGCATATCAGTAGCGGGCGGCTTGCATGTATTGTTTTCGCAGACGTATACCGTAGCCTTGTTATCAATCATGGTTTGTGCCTTTACCCGTTCTGCGATATCTTCAATAGATTTATCGATGGATGAAGAAGCAATCAGGGTTTTCCGGGGAATAAAACGGTTTCCTATCTCTCGTAGTATCTGTTTCGTGTCGTTCCTGCCGGGTTCGCCTGCAATGACAATATCTTTCGTTGCCCCAATAGCAAAATCTAAGCCACAAAGAAAGTGGGTATAGCCTGATGGATATTGGTTTATGGTATCGCCAAAGGCAGATATCAGCCGGTCTGCTGTTTTCAACAAATTGGGATTCCCCGTTATATGTCCCAATCTTAAAATATTCAGGAGCGCCATTGAATTTCCAGAAGGCAGCGCCCCGTCGTAGACTTCCTTTGTTTGGGCGATAAGGGGTTCGTTCTTTTTTCCGCCGAAGAAGAAACCGCTATCCTCCTTGTCCCAAAAATTGTCAATCATCATTTTATTCAACTCTAATGACGCCTTGAGATAGGTTACCTTAAAAGTAGTTTCGTAAAGGTCGATCAAGCTTCCCACAAAATAGGCGTAATCATCCAGATACGCTGGTATAAAAGCCTCGCCCAGCCGATGGCATCTCAATAACGCCCCGTCCGTTTCACGTAAATTACTCAAAACGAAATCTGCCGCCCGTACTGCAGCGTGTGCATATTGGGGGGCGTCAAGTGCCTGCGCTCCACGGGCAAATGCTGAAATCATTAATCCATTCCAGGACGTGAGTATCTTGTCGTCCTTGTGGGGATATATGCGTTTTGCCCTTACCTGAAAGAGCTTTTCACGGGCAGAATCAAGCAGTTTCTTGAATTCATTGGCTGTTATCCCTTCTAGTTTAACGAAGGCGTCGATAGGTTTATCCGCATGCAGGATATTGCTGTTATCCTCAAAATTACCTTCTTTTGAAATGTCATAGTAGTCGCAAATAATCTTGCCGTCTTTTTCCCCCAAAGCCTTGATAATTTCATCCGGCGTCCAAACGTAAAACCTTCCCTCAACTCCCTCGCTGTCGGCGTCCTCTGCGGAAAAGAAGCCGCCCTCCGGGGATGTCATATCCCTCAGCACGTAATCCAGCACGCCACGGGCAATATCAGCATAAAAGACCTTCCTGGTCGCCTGATATGTTTCAAGGTATGAGACCGTGAGCAGCGCCTGATCGTAGAGCATTTTCTCGAAGTGTGGGACCAGCCAATATTCATCTGTGGAATACCGGTGAAATCCACCGCCCAGTTGATCGTACATACCGCCGCGTCCCATCCGGTCAAGCGTCTTTTCAACCATTTCCAGCGGCATGGGATCATTGCTTCGTTTCCACCATCTCAGTAAAAAAATATAGTTATGGGGCGTAGGGAATTTCGGGGCAGAGCCAAATCCCCCGTAGAGATTGTCATAATTACCCCGTAGTTGCTCGTAAGCCTGCTTCAGGGTTTCTGCGGTAAGAATCTCCCCGGATGAAGACGTCCTCATGGATTGCAACACCTTTGTGGCCTGTTCGCCGGATGCAATAACGCTTTCTTTACCGGTGTCCCAGATGTTGACTATTTGCTTCAGAATGGCTATAAATCCGGGGTTCCCGTAGCGTTCCGTTTTGGGGAAATAGGTGCCGGCGTAAAAAGGTTTTCTTTGCGGTGTGAGAAAGAGGTTGAGCGGCCAGCCGCCGCTTCCCGTTATGGCCTGACACACCGTCATGTATACATGGTCAATATCCGGGCGTTCCTCTCTATCAACCTTAATAGAAACAAAATATTTATTCAATATCTGCGCCACCTCATCGTCTTCAAAGGACTCATGTTCCATCACGTGGCACCAATGGCAAGTTGAATACCCGATAGAAAGAAAAATGGGCTTATCTTCTTCGATTGCCTTCTGAAAGGCCTCCTCACCCCATGGATACCATTCCACCGGATTAAAGGCATGTTGCTGCAGATAAGGGCTTTTTTCCTGAACCAAGTGGTTGGGTTTGCCCTGATGGGCAGATTTCGGTTTCTGCCTGATAGTCTTTGGGGGTACGTTATTATCACGTGCATTCATAAAAAACAAAGTAATATGATTTTCCTAAAAAGCACAAAAAACAAAAGTGCCTCAGATTAACATAGTTTTGTAAAAGAGGCGAGATATGTGGTAAGGGAACTGATTTGGCTGGGGAACTAGGATTCGAACCTAGACTAAATGATCCAGAGTCATTTGTGCTACCGTTACACTATTCCCCAACGGTGGGCAGGTCTTTGATTACCTGAAATGCATTAATATGACAGATAAGATAATACAATTTCTTTTCAGGTTAGTCAAGATGGATAATTCAATGAGAAAGAATTCTTCGTAAATTGAGTAAAGGCTAAGCTCTACGCAATGCTGGATTACCGTCGTTGTGCCTTAAGTGACTGTCGACGGACTTTTGGCTTCTGCCATAGTGGATAAGAGATTCTCATCCTTTATGCCTTTCTTTCGCAGGCTTTCAATCAATGCAGAAATTTCTACACCACCTTCAAGACGTTCAAGGTTTATTCGCAAACCTTGACTAAGGGCTAGGGCGTAGGGATGATGAAGCGAAGCGCATCCACCCAAAAACAATAACCCCGTAGTCGTCATGTCGCTTCGGTGATACCTAGAAACGATAAAAATTCATAAGCATTTATATAATCAGCACCTAACTTTACCTAACTTTGAATTTTCAAGCCAAAGACGCAAAGGACACAAGATGGAAATGATGTTGAGCAAAATACAAATCCCAGCGCAACTGTAAATGCCTATCTTGCTTGAACTCAAAAGACATCCGAGCCTTTTCACCCCGCTCTTTTACTTGATTTATCTGGCTTCTAGCCGTAGCAGCTCAAGCGTGTACGAGTCATCTTGAAAAATTACCATCATTGCCGCCGATGGCTGCGTAGTCATAACCACAATAATATAAATATGATACGTATGTTTTTGTTGCATGGGTAAAAAGGACTGTACGACAATTTTGCAACAAATCGTTTTTTCGGGTGGTTACCGGCTTAAAAATATGAAAAATATTTTTAGGGCTGATTGAGGTAATGGGATGTCATATATAGTATTAAAGAAGTGGCACTATACCAACATTTGTATAGTTGTAAAACTCCTTAAATTTTAGCATAAAACAAGGGGAAAATAGTCCTTGACAATTAAATAAATAAGTTTAAATTCATGATGTGGTGGAAAGTGGGTTTTAGTGGGGGTGGGTGGTGAAATTCAGCGGTGAATATCGTCATAGCATTGATGACAAAAATAGATTGGCCATACCTTCCAAAATTCTTGAAAAGATTGATAAAGAAAAGGAAGGGAAGGGATTTATTATAACCCATGGCCTTAATGGGTGCCTGTTTTTGTATACATCCAGAAAATGGCAAGAGGTTGAAGCTGAGATGATGAAGATAGATATTAAAAATGAAAAAGATCTTCGCTATCAGCGAGCCACTTTCGCTTCGATGGTCGAAATCCCCGAATGCGACCAACAGGGACGTATTGTTATCCCCCCCAGAATGAAAGAGTTTGCGAAGCTTGAAAAAAAGGTTGTTATTATAGGCATACTTGATCGTATCGAGATATGGAGTGAAAAATCGTGGGAAAAATATATCTCCGGAGGTTAATCCGAAGAGATCGAATGAAAGATAACTCCGTTGGGCGGCTCTTACCCGGCTATTGAATAAGGCGGACCCTTGATGATTAAAACTCAGCGTTTTTGATGAATAACGATAATGATCCATCAGTTCAATTTCCCCACATACCGGTAATGGTTGAAGAGGTTATGGGATACTTACGGCCACTTCCAGGACAAACTGTCCTTGATTGTACTGTGGGAAATGGGGGACATGCAAGCAAAATAATGAATTGTATCGGGTCTGGCGGCTTGTTACTCGGTATTGATAAGGACAGGGATATACTACAAATAGCCAAGCAAAATCTTACAAAATTAGGGGCTTTTTTTAAGCTTTACCAGTCGAATTATACCGATTTTGACGAGGTGTTGAGGCTGGCCGGGGTTGATAAGGTAAACGGTGTACTGCTTGACCTGGGGGTATCTTCCCTGCAATTTGATCGGGCAGAGCGTGGCTTTAGCTTTTCGAAGGATGGTCTGCTCGATATGAGGATGGACCAGTCTGACGGCATAACCGCTCGGGAATTAATACAGCAGTCAGACGAAGAAGGATTGGCGGCGATATTGTGGAAATACGGGGAAGAACGGCGGTCGAGGAGGATTGCCAGGGCAATTATCCTTGCGGAGAAAAAGGGGGGCATTACCTCTACCGGACAGTTGGCAAGTGTGGTAGAAAGCGTCGTGCCGCGCGGTAAAATGAAGGTGCATCCGGCCACTCGGGTGTTTCAGGCATTAAGAATAGCCGTGAACGATGAATTAGAAAACCTGAAGAGGTTCCTGGAAGTTATTCACAAGTATATGGCAGTTGGCGGGCGAATTGTGGTTATTAGTTTCCATTCGCTGGAAGACCGTATCGTTAAAGACTCGTTCAGAGAGAGGGCTCACCAAGGAATATTTACTCTCCTGACAAAAAAACCGGTAATTCCAAACGATGATGAAATCGTAAAAAATATAAGATGCAGGAGCGCAAAGCTCAGAGCTGCAGAAAGGATCTAATATGGGTATATCCAGAATAGTATTTTTATTAGCGATTGCTATTGCTATGGCAATGTTTGTGGTTTCAGAAAGAAATAACACCATAGAAATCGGATACCAGATTGCCAAATTGCAAAAAAGCTGTGCAGAATTGTCGGAAAAGAACAGAAAGCTGGCCCATTATGTCGATAAATTGAAATCACCGGACGTTATTGCCTATAAGGTGCAATCTATGAACCTGGCTCTTAGTCCACAGGAAGAATTCCGGGGTACGTTGGTGGCTAGCCGAACAAAGCCGAAAGAAGATACAACGAAAATCAGGATAAACAAAACTTTGGTTACGCAGAAAGAACCGGCGACAACCGGTCGTTCATCACACTATTAGCAGTATTACTATTTACCTAATTCCCCCTCCCGGGCGCTTTCGGGACAAAAGGATTTTCCGTCACGAAAGCGTCCGTAAAATTCTCAGGAATTGCCAATATGGTACCGTTAAAAAAGCATAAATTTTTGGTAAACATCATTGGGATATTTCTTATTGCCGCCTTTATTGCACTCATTGTGCGCCTCGGAAGTGTTCAAATCACGGATCACGATAAATACGTAGAATTAGCCAAACAACAACAATCGAAAAAGATAAACCTGCCCGCAAGAAGGGGTATGATTCTGGACCGAAACGGGACGAAGCTTGCAGAGTCGCTCCAATTGGGATCTGTTTGTGCATATCCCCCCCATATTAAAGACGTCAAAACTGCTGCACAACAACTCGGCAGGGTTTTAAAGTTGAAACCATCGGAGTTGACCCGCCGCTTGGTAAACGGCGGAGGCTTTGTATTGATCAAGCGGAAAGTCAACGATAAGGACATTGATGCGGTAGAAAAACTGTCTTTAAAAGGTATTTACGTTGAGCGTGAATATCACCGGTTTTATCCTAACCGTCAGTTGGCGGCGCACGTCATCGGCACTACCGATGCTGACGATGCAGGCACCTATGGTATAGAACTGGTGTGCAACGACACGCTGACCGGGGAGCCGGGGTATAAAATAACGGGGCGGGATGCCTTGCAGCGTCCGATAACCACGCTAGATGCGGAATTTAAGTCACCAGTTCATGGAGAAGACGTTGTGCTGACGATTGACGCCAACATACAACGTTTTGCTGAGGAAGAATTGGAAATGGCCTGCAAGAAATGGGCGCCGCTGTCTGCAACGGCAATCGTAATGGATCCAATGACGGCGGAAGTGCTGGCATTGGCAAATTACCCTACCTTTGATCCTAATCAATCGAAAACATACTCCCGCAACGTCAAAGCCAACGACATCAGAAAAAACATTGCCATCTCTGATTGTTACGAACCCGGATCGATAATGAAGCCGATTGTCGTTTCTGGTGTGTTTGAGCATGGGCTTGCAAAACCAAGTGATATGGTTTATTGCGAAGACGGTGCGTGGAGAATCAATGGTCATACTATGCATGATTCGCACAAGGGATATGGCAATCTTACGGTTACCGACGTTATTGCCCTTTCCAGTAATATAGGTGCGGGAAAGCTCGGTATGCGCCTGGGAAGTGAGA
>Ga0315281_10004975_pt1 | contig 19122 bp, 14 predicted proteins | sample YL17G07_0_MG_FD_204540 | JGI IMG/M metagenome (GOLD analysis project Ga0315281, IMG submission 204540) | Sediment microbial communities from Yellowstone Lake, YNP, Wyoming, USA - YL17G07_0 | ecosystem: Environmental > Aquatic > Freshwater > Lake > Sediment | place: USA: Wyoming | collected... | reverse complement strand
GAAACCCAGCTTCTCAAGCAGCTTTACCTCTACGGCAATATCCGGCAGTGGGGGAAAATCTATTATGACACGGAAGCGCCCTACCAGGGTGACGGGATATCGTCTCAGGGCGGCGTGCGATACCAGCCTATCGACAAGCTGGACCTTTCCTTCGACTTGACCTATTCGACGTTCAACAGGCGCTCGGACCGCGCGAATATCTACAGCTACACGATCCTCCGGAATCGAAACGTATTCCAGCTCAACAAGTACCTTTTCTTCCGCGGCATCGTCGAGTACAACCTCTACTACAAGCGGTTGACGCTCGACGGGCTTGTTTCCTTCACCTACATTCCGGGCACGGTCTTCTACGTGGGGTACGGGTCGGCGCTCGAGCGGACGGAGTGGGACGGCTCCGCCTACGTGCCGAGCGACCGCTTCCACGAGATGCGGCGCGGATTCTTCTTCAAAATCAGCTACCTTTGGCGGCTGTGACGCGAAGAAAGGGCCCGTTGAAACCTTTCGACGGGGCGGGACGTATAAATAAGTGAGATGAGAAAGAGCCAAGAAATGAGAAACGGACAACATCGTGCCCGCCGGCCGGGCGCCGTTCGCGTCTCGTTGACCCCGGGAACGTCGGTGCTGGGCCTGATCGCCGCAGCCATAGAGAAAAGGGTCCGGGCTGGGGCCGGCCTCATTTCCGTGAGCCAATTTATTAGGTCAGACCATCAAATACTGCCGGCCTTTGTCCACCCCGCCGGTAAGCGAATGACCCGGATGTTCGTCCCCGGGCACGCGATTCCCCCCGTCCGCCGGCAGTCCTGAATAGCCGGGCCCGGACGGATTTTAGTTCAGATCACGGCCTCTGGCCGAATTCAGACGCCGTCCTGCCCGCTACCTCTTTTAAAGCTATCCCTGAATTTGTCAGTCAAATGGAGATTCCCGGGTTTCCGTTGAAACAGGGCGAGGTCCGGCCGCGTTGATTTTTCCGTCGGCGGCTGGTTTAATATAGAGAGGGAGGGGTGATATGCCGAAGAAGCCCGTTGTCCGCCTGAGGATGGAAAAAGATTCGCTTGGCCGGAAGGCCGTCCCCGCCGCCGCATACTACGGGATCCAGACGCAGCGGGCCGTTGAGAACTTCCCGATCAGCGGCCTGCGCGCCCCCTCCGTCTTCATCGAAGCCATGGCCCGAATCAAGAAGGCCGCCGCGCGTGCCAACTTCAGGCTCGGCCTTCTCGACCGGAGACGGACCGCGGCCATCGTCAAGGCATGTGACGAGGTCCTGTCCGGGAAGCGCCATGACCAGTTCGTCGTCGACGTTTTCCAGATGGGCGCGGGGACGTCGTTCCACATGAACATGAACGAGGTCCTCGCCAACCGGGCCGAGGAACTGCTCGGCGGGCGGAAAGGGAAGTACCTGATCGTCCATCCGAACGATCACGTCAACATGGGGCAAAGCACCAACGACGTCTACCCCACGGCCATGCGGCTCGCGACGCTCGAGCTCCTGGGAGCCAGGCTCGCCCCCGCCCTCGACGAGTTCGCGGGCGCCCTCAAGCGCAAGGCTCGCGAGTTCGACGGCGTCCTCAAGTCCGGCCGGACCCACCTCCAGGACGCCGTCCCTATCCGGCTCGGCCAGGAGTTCGCCGCCTACGCCGTCGCCGTCCGCAAGTCGGCCGCCGCGCTCGACCGGGCCGCGCGCTCGCTCGGGGAGCTCGGGATCGGCGGCAGCGCCGTCGGCACGGGGCTGAACACGGACCGCCGGTACGGGGGCCTCATGGTCAGGCTTTTGGCCGCCGATACGGGCCTGCCGCTCAAGGGTGCCGCCGACCTCCGCGAGGCCATGCAAAGCCTCCGGCCGTTCGCCGAGGTCTCGTCGTCCCTCCGGAACCTGGCCCTCGAATTGAACAGGATCGCCAACGATCTACGGCTTCTCGCGTCGGGGCCCCGCACCGGCCTGGCCGAGATCTCGCTCCCCGCGACGGCCCCCGGCTCGTCCATTATGCCGGGCAAGGTCAATCCAAGCATGCTCGAGATGCTGAACCAGGTCTGCTTCCAGGTCATGGGCTGCGACCTCGCGGTCGGAGCGGCCGTGCAGGCCGGGCAGCTCGAACTCAACGTCATGATGCCGGTCGTGAATTTCAACGTGCTGTTCATGATCACGATCCTGGCCAACGCCCTCCGGGAAGTCCGGGCCAGGGCGATCGAAGGGATCACGGCGGACCCCGCCCGCTGCCGGATGTATGCCGAAACCAGCCTTGGACTCGTGACCGCTGTCTCTCCCGTTATCGGATACGCCGCCGCCGCGGCCGCGGCCAAAGAGTCGCGCAGGACGGGAAGACCGGTCCCGGTAATCCTCCTGGAGCAGGGGATTCTGGGCAAGGCGTCCCTCTCCCGACTCTTAGATCCGGCCGCGATGACCGAGCCCGGGACGCTTGGGCGTTACGGCAAGACAGCGCGGAAAGCGGGGCCAAAAAGCGCAACCTAAGCCGAAAAAACGTGCCGGAAATTGAGCTAATCTATTTCATATTAATTAGTTACTGAGGTCCGACCCCGGATATACAAATCTGTTATAATGCGGGCATGGACAAGCGGGAGTCGGCGCGGGCGACGGCCGCCGGTCGCCTCCGGAAAATTCGCGAGCTCCTCGACGGGGCCATGCTGCGCGACAAAGAGCAGGCCGTCCGCTCGCTGACCTTGCTGCAAAGGCAACACGGTGGAGGCTCTCGTCCCGTGTCCGGGGCCCTCCTCCGCGACCTGGCCGCGCTCGAGGAACGGCTCGCGGCCTCGGCCGGCGAACTCCAACGCCGGGCGCGCGCCCGGCCCCGCGTTTCCTATCCGCGCGAACTCCCAATCACCACGCGCGCCGGGGAGATCGTCGAAGCCATCCGCTCACCCCTCAACCGCGTCGTCATCATCTCGGGCGAGACGGGCTGCGGCAAGAGCACCCAGATCCCGAAGATGTGCCTCGAGGCCGGGCGGGGCGTCGCCGGTCTCATCGGCTGCACCCAACCACGCCGCCTCGCCGCCGTCACCATCGCCTACCGGATCGCCGAGGAGCTCGGCGAGGAGCTCGGCCGCTCGGTGGGCTACAAAATCCGCTTCCAGGACCGCACGGCCCGCGGCGGCTACATCAAGATCATGACCGACGGCATCCTTCTCGCCGAAACCCAGGGCGACCGCCGCCTCACTGATTACGACGCGATCATTATCGACGAGGCCCACGAGCGCTCGCTCAACATCGACTTCCTTCTCGGCATCATGCGCCGGCTCCTCGACGAAAGGCCTGAGCTCAAGCTCGTCATCACCTCGGCCACTCTCGATACCGAAAAATTCTCCCAGGCCTTCCGGAACGCACCCGTCATCGAGGTCAGCGGCCGGCTCTACCCGGTCGAGCTCGAGTACCGCCCGCCCGCGAAGGAGACGGCCGAAGACAAGGACTACGTGGACCAGGCGGTCGAGGCCGTGGAGTACGTCCGGCGGGAAAAGCCGGCCGGCGACGTCCTGGTCTTCATGCCAACCGAACAGGACATCCTTGAAACGCGCCGCATTCTTGAAGGGCGTAAGTTTCCGGATACGGCGGTCCTGCCGCTCTTCTCGCGCCTGCCGGCCGGGCAGCAGCGCATGGTCTACACGGTGAGCCGGCCGAAGATCGTCATCGCCACGAACGTCGCCGAGACGTCGCTCACGATCCCCGGCATCCGCTACGTCGTGGACACGGGGGTCGCGCGGATTGCCCAGTATCAGCCGGGGACGCGCATCAACAGCCTGCCGATCAGCCCGATCTCGCGGGCTTCGGCCGACCAGCGCAAGGGGCGTTGCGGCCGGGTCCGGGAAGGGCTCTGCATCCGTCTCTACTCGGAAGCCGAATACGAGTCGCGCGACGAATTCACATCCCCGGAGATCCTGCGCTCGGACCTGGCCGAGGTCATCCTGAGGATGATCGACCTGGGATTGGGGAATCCGCTTGAGTTCCCGTTCATCGACCGGCCCGCCGCCAAGACCGTGCGCGACGGCTACGAAACCCTCGTGGAGCTCGGCGCGATTTCCAGAAGGGGGACACAATACTCTGTCCCTGAATATATGCGGTCGGGAAAAGCGGGACAGAGTATTGTGTCCCCCTTAGGAATTAATGCCCGGGGCCCAGCTTGGGTGCTGACCGACAGGGGCCGGATCATGGCCCGGATGCCCCTCGATCCGCGCGTCTCCCGGATGCTCGTCGAAGCTGCATACGAGAACTGCCTCCCCGAGGTCGCCGTCCTGGCCGCGGCCCTGAGCATCCGCGACCCGCGGGAGCGGCCGCCCGAGCTCGCCTCCCAGGCCGACGCCGTGCATGCCGCCTTCCGCGACCCAAACAGCGATTTCCTGCTGCTCCTCAACATCTGGAACCGCTACCACGGCGATTTCGAGAAGCTCGGGTCGCTCGTCCAGAAGCGCAAGTTCTGCCACGACCATTTCATCTCGTTCCCCAGGATGCGCGAGTGGGTCTACCTCCATGACGAGATCCGCTCGGTTCTCGCCGGACTGGATTCGAGACCGCCGCAGAAGTCGGGGAGGAAATCGGGGACACAATACCAATTTCCGAATTCTTCCCCCCAGCGTCCCGATCGCGCCCATCTTCCCGGCCACGAGAATTCGGAAATTGGTATTGTGTCCCCAAAATCAAGGGCATCGCTTGTCCCCCACGCCGACGTTTCGCCGGCGCTCTACGCGGCCATCCATCGCTCTATCCTGGCGGGATTTCTGTCGAACATCGCCTCGCTCAAGGAAAAGCATATCTACACCGCGGCCAAGAACCGCGAAGTATTCCTCTGGCCGGGATCCGTCCTCTTCAGCAAGGCGCCCCCCTGGATCGTGGCCACCGAGGTCGTCAAGACATCGCGCCTTTTCGCCCGCCAGGCCGCGCGCATCGAGCCCTCCTGGCTCGAGGACCTGGGCGGCTCCCTCTGCAAGCGCTCCTATTATGACGCCGCCTGGGACCGCTCGCGCGGCGAGGTCGCCGCCAAGGAGCGGGTCACCCTGTTCGGTCTGGAGATCCTCCGCGACCGTCGCGTCTCCTACGGCCGGATCAACCCGGACGAGGCCCATGAAATCTTCGTCATGGCCGGGCTTGTCGAGGGAGACGTGGACGATCCGCCCGCATTCCTCCCGCACAACCTCGGCCTCCAGCGCAAGGTCGAGGCCATGGAGGAAAAGCTTCGCCGCCGCGACATCATGGTTCCCGAGGCCGATATCGCCAAGCTCTACTCGGCCCGCCTGCCCGGCATTTACGACATCCGTTCGCTCCTCAAGCTCATCAAGGACCGGGGCGGCGACGATTTTCTGCGTTTTACGGAAGATGACATCATCCTCAGGCGTCCCGACGCCGATACGGTTTCCGCGTTCCCCGACACGGTCGAGGTCGCCGGCCGCCCCTTCAAGGCCGTCTATAAGTTCGCCCCGGGCGAGGACGATGACGGCGTGACCCTGAAGGTCCCGGCCTCGATCCTGTGCGCCATCCCCGACGCCCGGCTCGAATGGGGAGTCCCCGGACAGTATAAAGACAAGATCGCCGCCCTGATCAAGGGGCTTCCCAAACGGTACCGGAAACTCCTCGTCCCCGTGGGCGAGAAGGCCGGGACGATCGCCGCCGAGATGCCGCAGGCGCCGGAGGAGGTGCCGCTCTCAAAGGCCGTGGCGGAGTTCGTCAGACGCAGGTTCGGGACGGACATCCCGGCTCGCGAATGGGCCCTGGCCGAAGTCCCGAAATACCTGAGAATGCGCCTGGCCGTGACCGATCCCGCGACCGGCCGCGTCATTGATACGGGCCGCGACGTCGAGCTCCTGCGGAAAAAGATCGGCGCGGCGGACGAAGCCCCGTCGAAGGTCGAATCGCCCGCCTGGCAGGAGGCCCGCCGAAAATGGGAGAAGACGGGTTTGACATCGTGGGCCTTCGGCGATTTGCCGGCCAAGATCGCCGTCGGGTCCTCACTCACGGCTTATCCCGCGATCGTGGTCGAAGGCGGCCAGGCTTCGGTTGAAATCCGCCTCTTTCCGACCAAGGCCGAGGCCGAGGCCTCGCACAGGCAGGGCGTCCGTTGGCTCCTCATGCAGAAATTCGCCAAAGACCTGGCCTTCGTCAGGCGATATCACAAGATACCTGCCGAACACGAGCGCGCGGCGGCAGCCTTCGGGGGCCGCGACGCCGTCGAGCGGGCCATCGAGAGCGCCCTGGCCCGCGAGGTTTTCGAAAGGGACATCCGCACGGAGGCGGAGTACAAGGCCTGCGAAGCCGAGGTCGGCCGGACGCTTTTCGAGAAAGGACATGCCCTGACCCAGACGACTCTGAAGATCCTCGAACTCAACCAAGCCCTGCGGGCGGAGCTCGGGATGGGAGGGTCCGCCGTCCGGCGCGCGGCCGAAGCCAAGAGGAAAAAGAGCCTCAGCCTTTACGAGCTCAGCCGCCTCAAGGAGCCCGTCGCCCCCGCATACTTCGAACAGATCACGCATGACCTGGACGAGCTCCTGCCCGCGAATTTTCTCGAAGTCTATCCGGTTGACAGGATCATCCGCATCCCGCGCCTCCTCGACGCCATGAAAATCCGCCTGGGGCGCGCCCGCGTCGACCCCGAGAAGGACAAGGCCAAGGCCGCCCAGGTCGAGCCCTTCGAATTCGCGTTGTCCCAGTTCGAAGCGAAAATCCTGGGCGCCCGCGCCGGGCACGCAGATTCGGGGACACAATACTCATTTCCGAATTTAGCTGTGGGGCTGGGGAGGAGAAATCCGGAAATTAGTATTGTGTCCCCAATTGTGGAAAAGCGCCTCGCGGTCGGGGAGCTCCGCCGCATGATCGAGGAGTTCAAGATCTCCCTCTTTGCTCCCGAAATCAAGACCGCCTTTCCCATCTCGGCCGTCCGCCTGGCCCGCAAGATCAAGGAGATCGAGACCCTGGTTTGAAACCGAAAGGGGGCGAACTCCCGGCCCCCTGATATCCTTGACACTTCCGCCCCTACTTCATTAAGATTCGACTTGCCTTTGCGCAAGGCTGGCCAAGGAGAACGCCAAAGTTCTTGAAAAGGGCCAAGCTTCGCCTCCAGCGAGGGTTCATGTGAAAAAAGCTCTTATCACAGGCATCACGGGCCAGGACGGATCCTATCTCGCGGAGTTCCTCCTTTCCAAGGGCTACGAAGTGCATGGCATTGTGCGGAGGTCCAGCTCGTTCAACCGGAACCGGATCGACCATCTCTATGTGGATCCGCATACTCCCGATGCCCGGTTCTTTCTCCACTATGGAGACCTGGCCGATTCGGAGCAGCTTACGGAGATTGTCTATAACACCAAGCCTGATGAAATATATCACTTGGCCTCCCAGAGCCATGTCCGCGTCAGCTTTGACATGTCCGAATACACGGGCGATATTACCGGCCTAGGAACCACCCGTCTATTGGAAGCCGTGCGGAGGAGCGGGATTCAGACCAAGTTCTATCAAGCCTCGAGCAGCGAAATGTTCGGCAGCGCCCCCGGCCCGCAAAACGAAAATACGCCCTTCCGCCCCCGAAGCCCCTACGCCACGGCCAAGGTTTATGCCTATTGGATGGTCAGGAATTGCCGCGAGGGTTACAACCTGTTTGCCTGCAACGGAATCCTTTTCAACCATGAATCTCCGAGAAGAGGGGAGACCTTCGTCACCAGAAAGATCACCCGGGGCGTCGCGCAAATCCTGGCCAAAAAAGAAAAGAGCCTCTATCTGGGCAACCTGAGCGCCAAAAGAGATTGGGGATACGCCCCGGAGTATGTCGAGGTCATGTGGCGGATGCTCCAACAGGAAACGCCCGATGACTATGTCATCGGGACGGGAGAGACACACTCCGTCGAAGAATTCGTGGACGAGGCCTTCAAGTACGTCCATCTCGACCGCAAGAAACATGTCGTCATCGAGCCGAAATATTTCCGGCCCACAGAAGTCCAGGAACTGAGAGCCGACTCGAGCAAGGCCCGGAAAAAACTGAACTGGGCCCCCAAAATCACATTCAACGACCTCATCAAAATCATGGTGGACGCCGACCTCGAAATGCTGGGTCTCGACCCACCGGGGCAAGGAAAAAAGATCGCGCTAGAGAAAGGCTTCCATTGGCAGCCGTTGGGGCCCCGTTGCTGACACGATGAGCGGAAAACTCAGGGTCCTCGTCACGGGCGCGTCAGGATTTGCCGGAAGGCATCTCATGCGGGCTCTTGAGGAAGAAGGGCCGTCCGCCTTCGAGCTTTTCGGAACAAGCTACCCCGATGCCCCTGCGCCTTCCGCTCCCAGGCTCTTCTTCTTGGACCTAAGGTCGGAAAAAGACGTGATAGGGCTCGTGGGAGAGATCCGCCCCGATTGGATTTTTCATCTCGCGGCCATTTCCAACGTCCGCAGGTCCTGGGAGATGCGCAGCGAAACAATCGAGACGAACTTCCTAGGCACCCACAACCTTCTTGAAGCGGTCAGGCAGGCCGCGCCGGGCGCCAGGGTGCTCTTCGTCAGTTCATCAGAAGTCTACGGCGCCGCCGCTTCCCCGACCGAGGGTTTGAACGAAGAGACCCCGATTCAGATCACCAGCCCCTACGCTTATTCCAAGGTCGCCGGCGAGATGTTGTGCGGTTTCTATGAGAAAGTCGAGAACGTCGATGTCGTTATCGCCAGGCCGTTTCCTCATACGGGCCCGGGCCAGTCGGAGGACTTTGTTTGCTCCGACTGGGCCCGCCAAGTCGCCTCGATCGAAAAAGGGGACCGCGGGCCCATATTGAAAGTCGGGAACCTCGACCTCCGCCGCGATTTCAGCGATGTCCGCGACGTGGTAAGGGCGGATATGCTCCTGATGAGAAAGGGCCGCCGGGGTGGGATCTATAACGTTTGCTCGGGCAGGGCCGTCGCCCTAAGGGAAATCCTGAATTTCTTTGTCAGGGAAGCCTCTGCAAACAATCCGATTTCCGTCGAGGTTGACGGGGCCAAACTGAGGAGGTTCGACAGTCCCTTCCAGGTGGGTAGCCACAAAAAAATCGCCGCGGCAACAGGCTGGCTTCCCCAGATTCCATTCGACCAAACCCTGCGCGATTTGCTCGATTATTGGCGGCAAAAATTAGGGCGCCGCTCTTAATTCCCATTTCCTTTTAAGAATTTCTTCCACCTCAAAACGTCTTTTATCAAAGAAAGAACTCCCCATGGAGGAGGATAGGCCTTTGAAGAAGCCCCTTGACCGGGAAAGATATAAAATGTACAATACTGTACATAATTGCGCATATGTCCAAGTCAAGGAACACTCCATGAAACAAGTGTCGTTCACTGAATTCCGTCGCAACGCCGCCGCGCTCTTCAATTCGGTCGAGCGGGGAGAGACCATCCGTGTCCTGCGCCACGGCAAGCCGATCGCGGAAGTCATCCCGGTGCCGCCGCCGAAAGAGACTCTGTCCTGGAAGCGGCCGGGAATAGCGCTCGAGGCACGGGGCGCCTCCCTCAGCCGGGAAATCCTCCGTGAGAGGAAGCGCTCGAACCGGTGAGAGTATTTTTCGATTCCTCCGCCCTGGCTAAAAGGTATATCAGGGAACGTGGGAGCGACGAGGTGGAGCGTGCCTTGTCCGAGGCGACCGAAGCCGCAGTCAGTCTGATCAGCCCTCCGGAAATCATATCGGCGCTCTGCCGCCTTCGACGGCAAGGTTTGATTTCGGGCTCCCAATATGACGATGCGAAAAAAGCCCTTTTTCAGGATATCGAGGATATGTCGGTCTGCAATCTCACAATCCCGGTGGTCGTCAGGGCCATGGGCCTTCTGGAGAAACACCCGCTCCGGACCCTGGATGCCCTGCACGTAGCCGGCGCTCTGGAATACCGTAGCGATATTTTCGTCTCCTCCGACCGCCGACAGCTCGATGCGGCATCGGCATCGGGCCTGCGCGTCCTCTCCGTTTAGAGTTCGAAATTCGGCCTGAACCCCCGGGTGGGGCTTCGTCTCAGCGGCGTTTTAGTTTCTGGCGGCGCCGCGGGATTTAAAGTAACATGGAGGGACGTGCCGCGCCCGGCGCGCGCGATCGACACGGAAGAAACGGAGGGTTCATCATGGGTTCAAGCATGCCGCCAAATCCGCGCTCGAAAAGCTACGACCTCGCCGTCATCGGGAGCGGCGTCGGACTCACCGTGCTCGAGGAAGGTCTTAAGCACGGCCTCAAGTGCGCCCTTGTCGAATCCGGAAAAATCGGCGGGACGTGTCTCAACCGCGGCTGCGTCCCCTCCAAGATCCTGACCGTGCCCGCGGATGTCATTCGAGAGGCCGAGCACGCCCGGAAGATCGGGGCCGGCCTCCGGCCCGATCACCTGGACTGGGATCTTGTGGCACGCCGGATGTGGGACAAGATTGCCGAGAACGAAGAGATGGAGCGGGCCCTGGACGGGGCTTCCGGACTGACCTACTACCGGGGGACTGGAGAATTCACCGGCGACCTTCGGATGCGGGTGACATCGAACGACGGTTCGGCCCCCGAGGAATTCACGGCCGCCCGCTTCGTCCTGGCCACGGGATCCCGGTCGTTCATCCCGCCGGTCAGCGGCCTCGACGATATCGGATACGTCGCGAGCGAGTCATTTTTCGGCGCGAAATTCCCGCGCGTCCCCTGGAAGAGCCTGGTCCTCGTCGGCGGGGGAGTCATCGCCGCCGAATTCGCCCACGTCTTCTCCGCGTTCGGGACCAAGGTCACGGTCATCGAGATGGAGCCGCGGCTCCTGCCCGCCGAAGAACCGGAGGTAAGCTCGTTCGTTGCCCGCGAATTCGAAAATACCATGACTGTCCACCTCGACGCCAAAGCCGTCGCGGCCCGTCCGGGGAGGCCAGGCACGAAGATCGTCGCGTTCGAGAACGTGAAGACCGGACAAACGGGTGAGGCCGAGGGAGATGAGATTTTCATCGCCGTGGGCCGCCGCTCGAACGCTGACCTCCTCCATCTCGATCAAACGGGCGTCAAGACCGACTCCCGCGGCTGGATCGTCGTGAACGAATTCCTCGAGACAACCAGGCCCGGGATCTGGGCCATCGGGGACGCCGTCGGCGGGTATCAATTCCGCCACAAGGCGAACTATGATTCGGACATCTGCGCCCATAACCTGTTCGAGACATCCCACGCGAAGGTTCCCGTCGATTATTCGGTCGTCCCCTGGGCGGTCTACACCCATCCTCAGGTCGGCCACGCGGGGATGACCGAAAAGCAGGCGCTCGAGGCCGGCCATGAGATCTATCGCGCCATCCATCATTACTCGGACGTAGCCAGGGGATACGCCCTCGGCTATGACGCCGGAGACCCCGACGACGGATTCGTGAAGCTCATCGTCGACAGGTCCCTGCGGATTCTCGGCGCCCACGTGGTCGGGCCCCACGCGTCGACTCTGGTCCAACCCTTCGTCTACCTCATGAACGCGGGCTATACGTGTGCCCCGCCGGAGAAACGGGCCGAGCCCATAATCCCGAAGGAACTGAGGGTCTGCCCCGAGGCGGGCTCCATCATGCCGATCTATCGCTCGATGGTCATCCACCCCTCGCTCAACGAGGTTACCGCCTGGGCGCTCCGCGAACTCCATCCGGTCAACTTCAAGACCGAATAGGAGGCGGGGTCCGATTGAGCTGGGAGGCTTATATGAAGCGCGCGGTCCTGATCTTGTTCCTTGTGACGGGATGGATGGTTCCTGTTGTCCGATCGTCCCAGGACCTTCCGGGGCAGACGGAGATTACCAAGTGGCCGCAGGACAAGCATGCGGCGGTTTCGCTAACTTTCGACGACAACAGCATTAATCAGTTCCGCGTGGCCGTGCCAATCATGGACAAGTTCGGTCTCCCAGCCACTTTTCATATCATTACGGGAGAAATTTCCGGCTCACGATACCACGGGACGTTTGTCGGCCGCCCGGTCCAGGCCGTCATCCAGGAGACGGCCCGCGTGCCGACCAACGCGGACAATTTTTTCGAACGGGCCTCCGCGGTCGGGCACCTGAGGCTCCAGGGAACTCTCGAATATCACAGCCGCGCCGGCGAGCTTTACGAGGACGGAAAGATCGGCGAAGCTTACCGGCTTATCGACGAGGCGTATGCCAAAGTGCGCCGGGGCGACTTCGCCCCGGAGCCGGAGGCGCCCGCAACCGCCGACCGACAGAACGCGGTCTCCTGGGACGATCTGAAGAAGCTGGCGGAGCGGGGGTACGAGATTTCGAGCCACACGGTCACGCATCCCCGGCTGGCCGTCCTCGACGAAGCCAACCTGATTTACGAGCTGGAGAAGAGCCGGGAGGAAATCCTCAATCATATGGGTTCCAAGCACACGTTCACCGTAGAGTGTCCCTACGGCACCGAAGACGAGCGCGTCCTCAAGTACGCGCTGGCCCGGTATCCGGCGTCGCGCAACCGCATGCCCGAGCCGTTTTTGGAGGAACTCAACCGCTCGAGCGAGAAAGACCCGGGCGCCTCGGCGAAAGAGTACGTCCAGTGGCAGCGAGGAGTTCTGACGAAGACGCCAATGGCGCTGATGAAATCGTGGGTTGATACCATCGCCGCGCACGACAACATGTGGCTCGTGCTGGTTTTTCACGGCGTCGACGGCGTCGGCTGGGAACCGACGACGGGCGCGGAGCTCGCGGAGTATTTCAGCTACATCAAATCGAGGGACGACCGGGTGTGGGCGGCGACTTTCGGGGATGTGACGAAGTATATGAGGGAGCGGATGCGGAGCACGGTCCATACATTCCGGAAGGGGGACGTGATGGAGGTGGTTTTGCGTCACGACCTCGCGGACGAAAGATATGCTCTGCCGCTCACTCTGAAAACATATGTCCCGGCCGCCTGGACCGCCGTCGCGGTGCGCCAGGGAAGCGGGCTCTCACGAGCGGCCGTGGAGAAGGACGGGCGGGGGAGCTACGTCCTGTATCAGGCCAGGCCTAATGCGGAACCCGTGCGGCTTGAGCGGGCCGGCCGCGTAGCTACAACAGAAAATAAATAAATAGCTTGTTTTCCCCCTACCTTATTGGCCGCAGGACTTCACTAAGTGCTCGATTTGGAGGCCGAAAACGTTGAGTTAGGGTCAAAACTGCCAGCGAAAATGAAGCTTGTTTATTTTGTATCAATAAGATAAATTGGTCCGACCCCGAAAGCTCCCCGGACCCCGAAAGCTCCGAAACCTACAGGTACGCCACATTCAATCGAGCTGCCGCCCGGTTAAGCGTGCGGTCGAGTGACCAGAGCGGTGCCCCGGTGATAAGCGCGGACGCCAGCAGGTGGACGTCGATGTATCCAAGACCTATCCCAGCGAGCCGGCGAAGCTCGATAAACCGGATGACCTCATCGTCACTCACCGTTGCCGCTCGCGGCAAAGTATGGAGTAGGTCCAGAATTTCCCGCCGGTTCTCAAGGTTCCCGCATGCCAATTCGCCGATGATGAACGGATGGGAAAGGACTTCGCCCTTGTCGAGCGCCGTCACGAGCCGGTCATTCCCTTCCCGGAAATGGGCCACCCAGACTGACGTGTCGACCAGAACCATCTGTCAGTCCACCGGTCTTCGTCTCGGAACGGAGCGCAATCCCTTCTCCGTTCCGCCGAGCTTCGCCAGCCGCCGGCTGCTCTCCAGGGCGATAAGCGACTCCAGGCCCTTTCTGACCAGGGAGGTTTTTTCCTTGATTCCGGTCATCTCCGCGGCGGTCTTCAGAAGATTGTCGTCGATATTGATCGTCGTCCTCATATGTATATATATGCACAATTAATGCATATAAGTCAAGGGGGGGCACGAGACTCCTTCATTTCTCTTGTAAGAGACGAAGGCGAACGGACCGATTCTCATTCGTAGAAGGAGGTCCCCATCCCGCGCTATGTCATGCTAGAATAGGCGGGAGGTGCCCGACATGGAAAAGAAACCATCCTCCTGGGCGGCGGACCGAGATCAGGCCATCACCGAGTTCCTCGACAAGTTCGCGGATTCCCCCGACCGAGACCTGCTGGCCGAGATCATGGTCACGGTCACCCGGCTGGCCCGCGAGAGGACGGGCCGCGGCGAGCTCAAGCTCCTGACCTCGGCGTTCATGGAACTGCGCTACGCGTTCAAGGTTTTCGCGCCATATTCCCATATCCGCAAGGTGAGCATCTTCGGCTCGAGCCGGACGCCGCCGGGCCATCCCGACTATGTCCAGGCCGAATCGTTCGCGCGGCTCATGCGCCTCCGGAACTGGATGGTCATCACCGGTGCCGGCGACGGCATAATGGGCGCGGGACAGGCCGGGGCGGGCCGCGCGGGAAGCTTCGGTGTCGCGATCCGCCTTCCCCACGAGCAGAAAACGAACGAGTTCATCCTGGCCGATGCCAAGCTCATCAACTTCAAGTACTTTTTCACGCGCAAGATCCTGTTCCTGAAGGAAGCCTCGGCCATCTGCCTGTTTCCCGGTGGGTTCGGTACGCACGACGAGGGATTCGAATCGCTGACCATGATCCAGACCGGGAAAGCTAACCTCATGCCCGTCGTCCTCGTGGACGCGCCCGGGGGAACCTACTGGCAGCACTGGCGGACGTACATCAAAGCTGAGCTCCTTCACAACGGGATGATCGCGCCGGAGGACATGAACCTGTTCATGCTCACCGACGACGTGGATAAGGCGGTCGAGGAAATCGCAGGGTTTTACCGGCGCTACCATTCGATGCGCTACGTCGGCCCCAAGCTCGTGCTGAGGATCACGTCGCCGGTTCCGGGCGAGGTCCTCGAAAAGCTCAACGACACGTATTGCGGAATTGTCACGGCCGGCCGGATCGAGCAATGCGCCGGGCCGGTCGAAGGGGAAGGGGACGAATATCCCGGGATGCCGCGGATCACGCTCCAGTTCAACCGGAAAAACGTGGGCACCCTCCGGCTGTTGGTGAACGAGATCAACCAAGCCTGAGAGGGCAGGGTCCAGCTCCCCTGCCTCCCGAGAAAATCGCGAGCTATCATTCGTTTATTATCCTTGAGGCCGGCTTCTTTCGTTCGCACTTGACAACGGCGCATATACACCTTATAATACACAACATAAGGTGTATAAAATGAGAACGAATATCGTGATCGACGATACGCTCATGAAGGAGGCCATGTCGCTTTCCCGCCTGAGAACGAAGCGCGTGGTCGTCCACAAAGCCCTTGAAGAGTATGTCCTGAGCCTCAAGAAAAAGGACCTGAGAGAAATCCAGGGCAAGATCCGCCTTGCGGACGGCTACGACTACAAGAAAATGAGGGAGCGTTGATCCTCGTCGACACTTCGGTCCTGATCGACTTCATCGAAGGCCGGGAAAACGCCGCTGCCGCCAGGTTCCGCGAGGTCCTCGACCGGGATATCCCGTTCGGAATCAGTCCCATCTCCTGCTTTGAAGTCCTCCAGGGCGCCCGGTCGGAAAAGGATTTCAGGGTCCTCCACGAATACCTGGGGAGCCAGGCGATGTACGACCTTGTCCAGGGAAAGGATTCTTATATCGAAGCGGCGAAGCTCTCCTTCCGCCTCAGGAAAAAGGGGATGGCCGTGGGGAGCTCGATCGACTGCCTGATCGCGCAGACAGCCATCGAGCACGGGCTCTATCTCCTTCACAACGATGCCGACTTCGACCGGATCGCCCGCGTCTCCGCGCTGAAAATCTGGGAGTGACCGGTTGTCGCGGTGCGCCACCTGAGGGCACTCCGAGGGGCCATGGCGGCCTGAAGCGCGTCCGGAACTAGTTTTCTGACTCTAAAAAGACAGAATAGGGCCTAGCGGTATTCCGGGACGCGGGCCTTTTTTCTGAGGGCATCGATGGCCGCGCTAATCTTCTCCGGCGTCTCTCCCCGGAACTGGTAGATCTTGTCCGTGCTGAGCAAGGCCCCTACACCGTACCCGGCCGCGCCGCCAACGATCGCCCCCAGGCCGGCTAACGGCCATTGCGTTGACTTGGTGACCGGGATTTGGGTTTGGTCGCCCTTTTTCCCCAGGGCAAAACCCATAACGCCTCCGGCCACCATGCCGACAACGAGTGTCAGTGTCGTGAGGGGCTCGCGGATAACGCCTACAGTGCCGATGTCCTTGATCTCCACAGTCCTCTCCCGCGAGCCGACCTGGATGACGATTTTGTCCGCGCTGACGCCGATCAGCTCCCCGAGGATCGTCCCGGGGGAGATGAGCGTCACCCGGACCTCTGCGCCCTGCTGCCGGGCGGCCAGGGCCGCGCCGGGAACACCCGCCATAAGGAGGGCGAGCCCGAATACGATGAGCGCGAGATGGGCCCGCCGCGTGACCTTGGCGAGCTTCGCCCACCGGATCTGCTGGACCGGCTGCGGCTGACGGCGTGACCGCTGCGTCAGCCGGACGTCTTTCTTTGGCTGGGACAGGTGGCCCTTGCCTTTGGACTTTCCCCAGTTGCTCATGGCCTCACCGCCTGTGTTGGATTCTTGATAATATCATCCCAGCGCGGGGCGAAGATGTCAAGAAATCAAGGCGGCTTGTCTTATCCTTATTTGCCTATCCGTGGCGGCAGAGGATGAGGAGGAAACCTCAACAAACCGTGACGACGAGACCCTCGCGGCTGATGGAGTAATCAAAGAAACGCGCTTTGTCATTGGGCGGCTTTTTCTCCAGCATCCGTTTTACCGCGGCCGCATCCTCGCGAGACTTGCACACCATGAGCAGGAACCCACCGCCTCCCGCCCCCAACAATTTAGCCCCCAGGACATGCGGCTCGATCCGGGCCCGCAGCTCCTCGATGACCGGAGTTGTATGGTCCGGGTCGAGGTCAACGTTTAATCTCCAAGCGACATCGATAAGCGCACCGAACCTCCCCGTATCCCTCATGCTCATGGCCTCGGCCATCGTTGGCGGGAACGCATGGAGGCGTCGCAACGTCTCCATCGCGTGCCTGTCCCTGTCCAGGTACTGTCCAACGACTTCGTGTAAAATGTTTTTGGCAAGCCGCCGGAGCCCCGTGTAGTAAAGGAGAGTGAGACCGCCGTTCGCCGCCGGGTCGAGCACGTCTTCCGGGACGAATTGGATCCGTGGGTCCGGGATGAGGCCCTTCTCGGCGCTGATCATCTTCACGCCCTCGACCGCACCGCCGATCTGATCCTGCCAGCCGCCGCCCGTCGTCATCTCCTGCTCGAGCTTCAGAACGGCGTGAAAGAGTTCGCGTGGCGCCAGGGGACAACCCGCCATGCGACCGATGATCGATACGAGGACTGCTCCCATGATGCTTGACGTCCCTAGTCCGCTTCCGCTCGGGATCGCCGCGAGCGTCGTCAGCTCAATTCCCCCTCCGAAAAAGCGAAGCATCTTATCAAGCGTCCTCACCCCGCGCGGCCACTTGGCCGCCTCAGGTGAGAATCCGGCCAGCGCCAGCGCGGCCTTGGCCAGCCCAAACTGGCTCGCCGGCCTCCCATAATCCAAGAGCTCCTCCAGGTCCTTGATGACCACGCGCGCGCTGTGATCAATGGAATTGATCCGGATCTCGCGCTTTTCGATGACCCGCGCATAGGCCTGGATGGGAGCTTGACCGTTGAGGTTCACGGCCGCGTTGATGACACACCCGCCCCGCTCCAGGGAATAGGGCGGAGTATCGGTCCAGCCGCCGCCGAGGTCGAGCCTCGCCGGGCAGCGACCCCATACGATCTCGTCGCTGCGCAGGACGTTCTTCGGTGGCGCGGGGATGCCGCCGCTTCGATAGCCGATGGTCCGGCTCAGGTGGCGAAAGGCCGCTTCCTTCATCTCGCCTGCCCAGGTCTTGAGTTTCGCCGCGCCTTCGGCCGGCAAGGGCAGGCCCAGCGCGCTGAGACTTTTTTTCTCCGTGGCCGTTAAGCCCGCCCTCAGCGCTCCGACGATGTCCCGGGCTTTGCCATGGTGACTCTTATCGCCGCCGCTTGCGATCTGCAGCAGGACCGAGCCAAGCGTGTGCAGGATGCGCGGCAGCTCGAGGGCTTCCAGTCCTTGATGCATCCGTGCCGCTTCATGGCTCTTGACCGCTTCCCGGACGATCGCGATGACCCACTTAGCCCGCTCGGCTTTCTCCTGATTTTGAGCCAGGAAGGAGATCTCGGCCGCGGAAAGCACGCCCTCCGGACCAAAAACCCGCGACAGCGTTTCCAGCACGAGCTCGCCGCGAATCTTCAGCCTCCTGGAGTGGAAAGAGTCCAGGTCGGCGCGGAGGGCCATTTCCTCGAGACTGGACCTTTCCGCGGCGAGCCAATCCCTTTTTTGGCGTGCCGCCGCATTTTCGGGGTCCAGCAGCCAAAGCCAATCCCGGCATTCGTCCTTATTCCCGGCAAAGGGGAAAAATCGGCCGTTCCATACCGTTCTCTCCGCAGCCGGCACTTCCTCATCCCAGACGTCGGCCGGACTCGCGCCCATCGCGCCGAGCCACGACTGGACGGGCATTCCGCACAGGCGCGCCCCCTTATCGGCGGCCTGATGGAACGCATCATCGGATGCATAGACACGGACGAACCAGCCCTTGCCCCCGTCTCTGCCCCGTCCCTCGATGACATCCAGACATCCCCCTCGCGGCAGGGCGATAGGCGCCGCGACATCGGCGCCCACGACGACGTTCTCTCCGGCGAGCGTCAAGGGCGCGTTGACCCGGCAGCCCTCGACCCAGGCGTTCTTTCCCTGAATAATCCCCTGGCCGCTGACCTGGGAATTGACGACAACGCACGCTCCCTTTTCCGGGTCGCCTATTTCGGAGCTAATGAGACTCCTGCCGCTCTCGATCAGGTCCTGAAGCGTGCCGAAATGGAGGAAGCGGAAACGCGGCACAACGTGGACGTGGAACGGGATGGACCTCAATCCGCGATAGATGGATCGGAGCGCCCCGCCATCGATTCCCGATCCGGCCCCTCTGACCTGGTCCACATAACCGGCATAGCTCGTGTTCTTGCCCAGGGCGCAGCAGATCTCACGGTAGATGTCCAGGCCGTCTGCCTCGATCGATTCAGCCAGCGGCCCTCCCCAGACAAGCTCGCGCCCGCTTTTCCGGTCCTCGCCGACACCGCAGAGCTTGAGGAGCCGTACGGCCGCCGCTGGGTCAAGGTTCAGGATCCCGATGTCGAGAACCGTCTGGCCGTGCGAATCGACCGCGCCCGACTCCACTTGATTCGCGACCGGGGGCTTCTGCAGGAACATGCCAACGCTG
>Ga0315281_10004974_pt1 | contig 19127 bp, 27 predicted proteins | sample YL17G07_0_MG_FD_204540 | JGI IMG/M metagenome (GOLD analysis project Ga0315281, IMG submission 204540) | Sediment microbial communities from Yellowstone Lake, YNP, Wyoming, USA - YL17G07_0 | ecosystem: Environmental > Aquatic > Freshwater > Lake > Sediment | place: USA: Wyoming | collected... | reverse complement strand
AGATGTCTCCGGGCGCCGCCGCGCCTCCACTGCGCCCCCAGCAGCGCTCAGGCGGATGCGCTATCGTGAAACAGGGCCGGATCTGGTCTTCAGAAGAGGTTGCGAGACCGTTCGCGAAAAATCGAGGCTAGTTGGACGCGTAACCTGCGCGCCCTGCGGTCTCAGGATACAACACGCTCCTCCACGTCCTGCGCTTGTTCGGTGCCGCTCCCTCTCGCAACCACAGAGCTGAGGGCGAGGTCGTGAAGCGAGGCTATTCCCAGCCCCACCACTTCAGGCGCACGCGCAAGAGCGGGGCCACGACCCACAGAGACGCGAACGCCGCGACTGGAGTGCCTGCGCACGCCATGCGGCGGTCGGCGGTGATCAGCGCCCCCTACACCTCGTCCGCGCTCACCATGACTTCGAACGGCACGCCGAGCGCCTCGAAGTGCTTCTGCCCGCAGCGCACCTTGTCGGCCTCGCTCGTCCGCAGCTTCAGGAAGTCGCGTGTGCCCTTCGTCTCGCGGACAAGGTAGAGCGGCCCGCCGTCCTGCCTGAAGATGGTCCAGTCCGCGTTGTACAGGCCGACAGGCGTATCGATCTCGAGCCAGCGCGGCAGCTTGACGAACAGCTCGATGTCGTCGCTTACGCTTGCACGCGAGGCTCCAGCGCTGCCCGGGAGCGAGTGGACCCAAGGGGACGAAGTGACTCTCGGTCGACGGCTTCTTCTCTGGCATGACGGACCCTTCTCTCGGTCACCGATGCTCCACAAACCTCTGTCCAAGAGATCCGGAGCCGCCGCACCCAGAAGCGCGACGCGTTTGACGAGGCCGAAGGCGCCCAGCGCCTCCTGGCCGCCGCGGCGGCGCTCCGCGGCGCCACCGGCTATGCCGGCGCCGACGTACGGGAGGCCACGGACATACCGAGGGCTGCGGCCGGACTCCCGGCCACGGCCTCGTGGCGTCTTGTGGCGTCCACGCCTCCGCAGTCTTGGTCATTCCTCACGCGCACACCCGGCGCGTCGCGCTCATCGGCACCTCCAGGATCACGGACGGCGAAGAGAACTTGTCGGCCAGCTCCTGCGACCACTGCTTGCGCAGGTTGGCCGGCACGATCACCAGCATCCGCCGCTTGCGCTCGGCCCACTTCTGCGCCAGCAGCAATCCAGCCTCGATCGTCTTCCCAGCCCCACCTCGTCGGCGAGGATGGCGCCCTTGGAGAACGGGCTGCGGAAGGCGAAGAGCGCCGCATCGATCTGATGGGGATTGAGATCGACCTGCGCGTCGGCGAGAACGGCGGTGAGCTTCTCGACGCTGCCCGACGAGCAGCGCTTGCTGATCTCGTAGGCGAAGTACTTGGCGTGGAAGTCCGTGATCACGAGCGGAGGGCGTTGCCGATCGACCTACTGGGGCGCCACGTCGCCATCCGATGCGACAAGCACAAGGCCTGCGGCGCCACATGCGATGGTGACCCCCATGGTCGTGCTCACGACCGCGAACCCCGGTCAACGGAGTGCTCACCTACGGCTGCTGTAGAAGCCCACCATCTGAGCGGGACGGAGAAAGAGCATTCGCCGGGGCGGCCCGCGGCGGTGTCAGCGGCCGAGGGCGGCGGCCAGTGCGGCGATGGACTCGGGCGGCGTGCCGCAGCACCCGCCGACGATGCCGGCGCCGAGCGCGGGATAGCCGCCGACCACGGCGGCGAAGTGCTCGGGCGTCTCGCCGTACACCGTCTTGCCGCTCTCGAGGCGCGGCTGACCGGCGTTGGGCTGCGCGCAGGTGACGCCGCCGTTGAGCGCGGCGAGGATGGGCACCAGCTCGGCCATGGGCTCGGCGGTGATCTCGCAGTTGCAGCCGACCAGCGCCGCACCGGCCTCCTTGAGCGTGGCCACCGCTGAGGCGGGATCCACGCCCATCATGGTGCGGAAGCCCCGGGCGGCCGGCTTGAAGGCCATGCTGGCCAGCACCGGCCGGCCGGCCGCCGCCGCTACGGCTGCCTCCACGGCGATGCGCGCCTCGGTGAGGTCGAACATCGTCTCGATGTTGAGGAGGTCCACCCCACCACGGACGAGCGCCTCCGCCTGTTCGGAAAACGAGGCGCGCAGGGCTTCGGGGTCGGCGTCCCCCATGGGCTTGACCATCTTGCCGCACGGGCCGATGTCGCCGGCCACGAGGCGGCCGGGGAATTCGCGGTCGCGAAGCGCGACCGCGAGACGGGCGCCCGCTTCGTTGAGCTCGACCGCGCGAGCGGCCATCCCGTGCGCCTCCAGGCGCAGCCCGGTGCCCCCGAAACTGTTGGTGTTCACGATGTCGGAGCCCGCGGCGTAGAAGGCGCGATGGATGTCCTCCACGTCGGCAGGGTGCGAGACGTTCCACTCCTCGGGGCACTCACCGGCGCTGAAGCCGCGGACCATGAGCGCCAGCCCGAGTCCGCCGTCGAGCAGCAGCGGGCGCTCCGCGATGAGGGCCGGGAGATCCATGCCGGCAGTGTAGCAGACGGGCCGGGGCGGCTCGGCGGAGGGCCGACGCGTCGCCCAGACGCCCGCCGGCTCAGCTCTCGGCCGCGACCTCGCGTACCAGGCGGTCGGCCTCGCGCCCCGGGAGCCCGAGGCACACGTGCAGAGCCGCGGCGGTGTCGCGCCGCGACAGGCCGCGTCCGAGCAAGGCGGTGACGGCCGCCCTCGCCTGCGGCCGGGCGGCGGCCGCTTCGTCCAGAGCCGGACCGAGGTCGATGACCAGCGTGATCTCGCCGCGCACGGCGCCTCTCGGCCCGGCATCCGGGCCGGGGACGGGATAGCGCTCGCTGAGCTCCAGCAGCGTGCCGCGCACGACCTCCTCGTGCACCTTGGTGAGCTCGCGACACACGGCCGCGCGGGCCTCGGGCAGCGACGCGGCCAGCACGGCGACGCTGCGCGCCAGCCGCTGCCCGGTCTCGAAGGCCACGACCAGGCCGCCGCAGCGGCGCCAGGCGTGCAGCATCGCCTCGAGCTCGCGCGCCCTTCGCGGCAGATAGCCGACGAAGCGGAAGCCGTCGCCGTCGTAGCCCGCGGCCACGAGGGCGGTGAGCACCGCCGACGGCCCCGGCAGCACCGTGAGCTCGAGGCCTTCGGCCACGGCGCGCACCACGAGGCGCATGCCGGGATCCTGCACGCCGGGCATCCCGGCGTCGGTGACGAGGGCCACGTCCTTGCCGTCGCGCAGACGGCGCAGCACTTCCTCGGTCTTCTGCGCCTCGTTGTGCTGAAAGAGGCTGGTCATCTCCACATGGATGTCGAAGTGGCTGAGGAGCTTGCGCGTGTGACGCGTATCTTCGGCAGCGATGAGATCGACCGCGCGCAGAGCGTCGAGGACGCGCGGCGTCACGTCCCCGAGATTGCCGATCGGCGTGGCGCAGACGTACAGCATGCCGCTCACCCCTTCAGAAAGCGCTCGATGAAGATGACGTCGATGTCGCGCCCGGCAACGCGCGCGTGCCGGCGCGCGGCCCCCACGATCGTGAACCCGAGCGCGAGATGGTAGGCCAGAGAATCGAGGTTGTCGGCGCGCAGGTCGGTAAAGATCCTCTCGTAGCCCATCTCGAGGGCCGCCGCGAACGACTTGGCCGCCAGCGCCGCGCCCACGCCGCGCCGCCGGTGCCGCTCCTCGACGTAGGTGCCCATGGTCGCCACATGGTCGAGCTCTCGGGTCGAGAACGTGTTCCACGGGTTGACGGTCTGGAAGCCGAGGATGTCGCCGGCCGCCTCGGCGACGTGCAGAAAGGAGCGCTCGGGGAGCGCCTCGATGTAGGCGCGCTCCTCGGCCACGGTGAACGGCGTGTCGAGCAGGCTGTGCCGGCCCCCGGCGATGACGCCGTTGAGCACGGCGGCGACGCCGGCGGCGTCGTCCGGCGCCGCCCGCCGGATGCTGACGTGGGGCGCCGCGTTCACGCCGCCGGCTTTCGCATGACGACCATGATCTCCCACTCGTCGAGATCGACCGGCCGGCGCCCCCAGGCGCCGGCCGTCCCTCCCCACACGTGTTCGACCTCGAACCCGGCCATGCGGCAGAGGAGCGTCAGCTCGCTGGGTACGTAGCCGCGCTCGCGCGCGGGGACGCGGCGCGGTCCCTGCGGCGTCTCCCACTCCATGTCGTAGGACTCGCTGAGCGTCAGCGGGTCGAAACGGCCGGCCTCGACCTGCTCCGGCGTGGCGCTGCGGATGAGCCTCATCCCGTTGCTGGCCGTGAGCACGAACGGGCCGCCCGGCTTCAGCGCCGCGAGGACGTTGCGCAGGATGGCCAGGTCGTGGTCGAAGGGGTCGTCGGCGCCGACCAGCGTGAAGGCGCCTTCGCACAGGCACGCCGCGGCGTCGAAGCCGCGCTCAAAGCTGAAGGCGGTGGCGTCGACCTGCACGAGCTCGACCTCGACGCCGACCTCTTCCGCTGCCTTGGCCGCCTCGGCCAGCATGCCGGACGAGAGGTCGAGCCCCGTCACGCGATAGCCGCGCCTGGCCAGCTCGACGGCGTGCCGACCGGTGCCGCAACCGACGTCGAGGATGGTAGCGCCGGCCGGCACGTCGAGGACGTCGTCGAGGAACTCCACCTCACGCACGCTGTCGGCGGTGAACGCCTCGTTCATGTACTGCGGGGCGTAGCTGTCGAAGAACTCGCGCCAGACGCTGTCGGCCATGCCGTCTCCCTCTGGGTCTTTCACCCCATTCTGTCAGGCCCGGTGCGTTGTTTCGAGTACTCCGCGGAAGACCTGTTCGCCGCGGACCCCAGCGAGACGATCGTCTGCCCGCTGTGCGGCACGGTCGCGCTGGACGCGGGGCCTGTCGAGGACCGCGTCCTACGCATTCACTGCCGCATGCCCGTGGCGGCGCCGGTGGAGGTAGAGCCGGAGGCTCCGCGCCTCTCGGCGTGACCCAGTCGCAGTGGCCGCTCGTATCGGGACGCCCCGGCGGGCGGCGCTTGGCGTCCGCGGGTAGACTTGCGCACATGAGCGATGCATGCGTACGCCTCCGGCCGGCGGCCCCGGCCGACGCCGACGCTCTCGCCGGTCTCTGTGGCGAGCTCGGCTACCCGTCCACGACCGGGCAGGTTCGCGAGCGGCTGTGCCTCCTCGACGACCCCGAACGTACCCTGCTGGTCGCGGATGCCGGGGGCAGCCTCGCCGGCTTCATCGACGTACATGTTCAGCGCGTGGTCGAAGCGGACCCGTACGCGGAGGTCGGCGGTCTCGTCGTGATGGCCGGGCATCGCGGCGAAGGGTTGGGCGCTGCTCTCCTGGCCGCCGCCGCAGAATGGGGCCGCCGGCACGACCTCACGGTCATGTGGATCCGCGCCGACCTCGCGCGCGAAGGGGTGCACGACTTCTATCCGGCCGTCGGTTGCCGGCGGGTCAAGGACCAGCGCGTCTACGAGTACCCGCTGTGAAGCGCATCGTCTGCGGCGACAATCTCGAGGTGCTGCGCGCGCTGCCGGAAGCGTGTGCGCGCCTCATCTACATCGATCCGCCGTTCAACACCGGGCGTGCGCAGAAGCGCACGCGCCTGCGGACGTCGCGCGACGAGGGCGGCGACCGCACCGGCTTCCAGGGGCGGCGCTACCGGACCGAGGTCCTGGGGAGCGCCGCCTGGCCGGACGATTTCGCCGACTACCTTGGGTTCCTGGCGCCGCGACTCGCAGAAGCGCGGCGTATCCTCACGCCTGACGGCTCGCTGTTCTTCCACATCGACAGCCGCGAGGCGCACTACTGCAAGGTGCTCCTCGACGAAGTCTTCGGGCGCGCGTCGTTTCTCAACGAGATCATCTGGGCCTACGACTACGGAGGCCGGCCCCGAAGGCGCTGGCCGGCCAAGCACGACACCATCTTCTGGTACGCGGTCGACCCCGCCCGCTACGTCTTCCGCTACGACGACATCGACCGCGTGCCTTACATGGCTCCGGGCCTCGTCGGCCCCGCGAAGGCCGCGCGCGGCAAGACGCCCACGGACGTGTGGTGGAACACGATCGTCAGCCCGACGGGCAAGGAGAAGACGGGGTATCCGACCCAGAAGCCGCTGAAGATCCTCGAGCGCATCGTGAGAGTGCACTCCGACCCCGGCGATCTCGTGGTCGACTTCTTCGCGGGAAGCGGCACCACCGGCGAGGCCGCGGCGCGGAGCGGCCGCGGCTACCTGCTCGTCGACGCCAATCCGGAGGCCATCGCGGTCATGGCGCGGCGGCTCTCATGGGACGAGCCCGAGCTCGTGGGCTGCGAGGGCCTCCTGCCCTGAACCACGAAGGGGGGCGGCTCCTCGCGGAGCCGGCCCCCGACGCGTCAGGCGCTCCGCGCCAGGGTCACTCGGGGACGATCGCCTCGCTGGGGCAAGACTCGACGCAGGTCGCGCAGTCGTCGCACTTGTCTGGATCGATGATGTAGATGGGGTCGTCTTCAGAGATGGCCTCGTTAGGGCACTCGTCGACGCAAGCGCCGCACGCGAGGCACTCATCAGTGATCTTGTAAGCCATCTGGTTCTCGCCACCTCCTGTTGGCGCGCTGCGCATGCAGAACGCGCGGGATTCCGTTGCCCATTTAGCGATATGGCAGGAGCGAAGTCAAGACGACCGGTGGGCGTCGTCCGGGAAGAGCTCCATAAGGGCCAGGGCAGCGGCGCCGATGAAGCCGGCGTCCGGCCCCAGCGCCGCCGGCACGACGCGCACCTGATCGCGGGCAGGCCGCGCGCCGCGCGCCTGCAGCACGCCGCGGGCCGGCCCCAACAGGAGCTCGCCGGCGGCGGCGGCGCCCCCGCCGATCACGATCACCTCGGGGTTGAAGATGTTGACGAGAGTCACGAGGCCGGCGCCGAGATACTCGCCCAGACGGGCGAGCACGGCCACGGCGCCGGCGTCGCCCTCTTGCCCGAGCCGGGTCAGAAGCCGGCCGTCGACGTGCTCACCGGCCGCCAGAGCGCGGCCGAGGGCCGACGCCGGCTGGGCGGCGGCCGCGACGGCAGCCGCGGCCGCCATCGCCGGGCCGGCCAGATACACCTCGAGACAGCCGTAGTTGGGGCAGTTGGCCGGGCACTTGGGCCCGTTCACGTCGATGATGATGTGGCCGAGCTCGGCGGCCGCTCCGCTGAAGCCTCGATACGGGCGGCCGCCGCAGATGATGCCGCCCCCTACGCCCGTGCCCAGCGTGAGCATGAGCATCTCGCGGGCGCCGGCCCCGGCGCCGAAGGCGTGCTCGCCCATGGCCGCCGCGTTCGCATCGTTGTCGATCACGACCGGCACGCCGAAACGCCGCTGCAGCAGGTCGCGCAGGGGCACGTCGACCAGCGGCAGATTCACCGACTCCACAACGTGACCGGCGGCGAAGTCCACCAGCGACGCGACCCCTACGCCGATGCCCTCGACCCGTCCGGAGCCGTGCTCGAGGTCGGCGATGCAGGCCACGATGCCGTCCAGACAGGCCCGCGGCGAGCTGGCGTCCGTGAGTACGGTGAACCGGTCGAGGATCTCGGGCGTCTCCCGTGCGGCGGGCGTGCCCGAGACAGCCTGCGGCAGCTGCCCGCGAAGCAGAGCGGCGGCCGTCTTGGTGCCGCCGATGTCCACGCCGATGACGGTGCGCTCCGGGCTCACGACGATTCTCAGCTTACCATGGTGTAGACTCGCGTCTAGAGGAAACGCCCGCCCTGGGGCGTAGTCAGGTGCAAGGCCCGGCGCCCCGCTCCCCGCCATCATCACGCCTTGGGCGCTGCCTGCGTTAGGAGCGGGATCAACAGCAGATGCGAAACGACGACGACAACGGCGGGCGCAAGCCCTACAAACGGTACAAGGCCGGCCGCGCCAGGCGCAGCTCCGTCGACGACGAGCTGGCCGGGGCCCGGCCTCCCCGTGAGCCGCGGCCGCGCGAAGACGGCCGGGGCGCAGGCACGCGCCCGGTCTCCGCGGAGCGCTCGGATGATGAGTACCGGCGGTACGGGCCGGCGCCGGCCGGGGGCGCCGGCACGGTGCCCAAACGCGGCCGGCGCTTCCGCTGGTGGTTCGTCCCCGTCGGCCTGCTGGTCGCGCTCATCATCGCCGGAGTCGTGGTCACCGTCCTCGCCTGGCCCGGCTACCAGAAGTTCGACCGCGCCGTCGACAATTCCAACAAGCGCCTCGACAAGAAGACCCGCGCCGAGCTCACGCCCGACGACGGCTGGATCTGGCGCAACGGCACGACGCTGCTGCTGCTAGGCGTCGACAGCAAGGCCGGCGAGCCGGCGCGCTCCGACACCATCATGCTCATGCGCTTCAACCCTAGGACGCACACGATCAACCAGCTCTCGATCCCGCGCGACACGCGCGTGCAGATGCCCAACGGCAGCTACGACAAGATCAACACGGCGATGTTCTGGGGCGGCCCGTCCCTGGCGGTGCAGGCGGTCAAACGCTTCCTCGGCGTCGATGTGAACCACGTCATGGTAGTCGACTTCAAGGGCTTTCCGCGCCTCGTCAATGCGGTCGGCGGCGTGGATATGAACGTGCCCAAGACGATCTCGACGATCGCGGGCGGCCGCGGCCGCATCGTCGTGTTCAAACAGGGTATGTACCACTTCGACGGCAAGTACGCGATGATCTACGTGCGCATCCGCTACGCCGACGACGATTTCCACAGGGCAGCGCGCCAGCAGCAGTTCGTCCAGGCCTTGCAGAAGAAGATCGCCCAGCCGTCCAACATCACCAAGCTGCCGGAGATCGGCACGAAGTTCATGAGCGGCGTGGCCACCGACCTCACGACGAACCAGATCCTCGAGCTCGGCTACCTGAAGTGGCGCGCCACGGGCGGCAAGAAGATGGTGATGGTGGGTACGTCGGGGTTGCTCGGCGGGGTCGCCTACGTCTTCCCGCCGACTGACGCCGAGATACGGAAGATGGTGCATCAGTTCCTGACGAAGTAGGCCCGGCGCCCGGCAGGCGCGCGCTCGTCAGGCGCGCACCTTTCAGTAGGCCACGGCCACCAGCGCCAGGCCGCGCGCGGGCGCCGTCTGGCCCATGCGCCGGCGCTCGCCGGCCGCCATCCCCTCCGCGAACTCCGCCAGGGTCATCCGCCCCTGGGCGACGTCGACCATCGAGCCCACCGCCACGCGCACCATGTTGTGCAGAAAGCTCCCGGCGGTGATGGTGAAGACCCACTCCGCATGTCCAGGCGGGCCGTCGTCGCCCGCGGCCGCACGCCAGTCCGCATCCAGCACCTCGCGCACGCAGCTGTGGTACAGGTGCGCCGACGGCGTCAGAGCCGAGAAGTCGCGGCGGCCCGGAAGCAGGGCCGCGGCCCTCTGGAGAAGCCCCGTGTCGACGGCGCCGCGCACGTTCCAGACGTAGGCGCGGTCGCGCACCGGCTTCACCGGAGACAGCCACAGGCGGTAGCGATAGGTGCGCGAGACCGCGCGGCGCGCGACGAAGCCCGGCGCGGCCGGAGAGATGGCCGTCACAGCGATGTCGGGCGGCAGCAGGGCGTTCAGCGACAGGCGCACTCGGTCCGGGCGCAGGTCGCGGCGCGCGCAGACGAACGACGCCACCTGCGCCCACGCGTGCACGCCGGCGTCGGTGCGCCCCGCCACGCTGAGGCGCACGGGTTCCCGAAGGACGGTCGCCAGCGCCTCCCCCAGCAGCCCCTCGACGGTGCGGTGCCCCGGCTGCCGGGCCCAGCCGCGATACGCCGTGCCCTCGTAGGCGAGATCGAGACGCCAGGGCGAGCGCTCGAGCGGCGCGTCTTCCGTGCGGACCTGCATAGCCTCCCCCGCGTCGTCGCGAGCGTTCTCGGTCGGCATCCTACACGAGCAGCCCGGCGGCGATGACCGCCGCGGTCGCCACGAGGAGCACGACGTCGCTCCAGTGGGCGCGCAACGGGTGCAGCCGCGTGCGTAGGGCGCCGGGCCGGTAGCAGCGCGCCTCCATCGCGAGGGCGAGCTCGTCGGCGCGCCTGAAGCTCAGCACGAACAGCGGCACGAGGACCGGCACCAGCGAGCGCGTGCGCTCGCGTAGCCCGCCGCGGCGGAAGTCGGCGCCGCGGGCGCGCTGCGCGCGCATGATCGTGTCCAGCTCCACGAACAACGTGGGGATGAAGCGCAGGGCGATCGTCACCATCAGGGCCAGCTCGTCGGTGGGGACGCGTAGACGGCGGAGCGGCCGGCCCAGCCACGCCAGACCGTCGGTGAGCGCGATCGAAGGTGTCGTCAGCGTCAGGACCGAGCCGACGAGCACGAGCACCACGAGACGCAGGCTCAGGTAGGTCGCCAGTTCGAGACCGCGCCAGGACACGTGGATGAACCAGAGGCTGAAGAACGGCGTGCCCGGGGCGAACACGACCTGAGCCACGAATGTGAGCCCAACGAGCCACAGGAGCGGCCTGAAGGCGCGCCAGAACCACGCGAAGGGCACGCCGCTCAGCGCGTACGCCAGGACGGCGGCGGCGGCGTACACGGCCAGCCCGGCGAACGAGTCGCGCACGAAGAGCGCCACCGCGAGCGCGCTCACGGCGACGAACTTGGCGCGCGGGTCAAGCCGGTGCAGCAACGAGTCGCCGGCGTAGTATTGGGCGATGGTCGCCTTCACGAGAGGGCCTCCGCCGCCTCGGCCGCGCTGCGAGGGGCGCGCTGCGGGTCGCGGCCGAGCCGCCGCCACAGCTCGACGAAGAAGGGTTCGCGCAGGCGGTTCGCCGCAAGCAAGCGGCCGCCGGCAGTGCTGAAGTCCCAGGGTCCGGCGGCCAGTACCCGGCCTTCGCCGAGCACCAGGAGCTCGTCGCAGAGCGCCCAGGCAAGATCCACGTCGTGCGTCGCCAGAAGCAGCGTCACGCCGGCCGCCTTGAGGCGCTCCAGGACGCCCACGAGCTGGCGCCGAGTGCCGGGGTCGAGGCTGACGAAAGGCTCGTCGAGCAGAAGGAGTCGCGGTCGCATGGCGAGAACGCCGGCGAGCGCCAGGCGGCGTTGCTCGCCGCCCGAGAGCGCATAGGGATGCCGCTCGGCGAAGCGCGCCGGAGGCAGGCCGACCACGTCGAGAGCCGTGTCCACCGCCGACGTCACCTGTGCCTCCGGCCACCCCAGCCGCCGCGGCCCGAAAGCCACGTCGTCGCGCGCCGTGGCGGCGAACAGCTGCAGTTCGGGTGCCTGGAAGACCAGACCGACCTCTCGCTGCAGCGCGGCGTAGCCAGCGTCTGCGGGACCGGCGCCGTCGAGCCGCACGGCGCCCCTCTCCGGCGCGTCCAAGCCGCGGATCACCTGGAGCAGCGTCGACTTTCCGGAGCCCGACGCGCCTATCAGCGCCAGGGAGCCGCCGGCCCGCAGTTCGAACGAGACGTCGCGGAGCGCGCGGATCGGGGCTCTCGCCTCCTCGTAGCTGAACGACACGTCCCCGCAGGCGAGACTCATGCCGGCCGCGCCCGGGGCGCCCGGGGCGCGAGGCCGGCCAGGCACCGCGCCGGCGACCGCTTCGCGGCCGCTCACGTCGCGCCGCCCAACGCGTCGAGCAACTCGTCCATGGTGAGCGGCAGGCCGGGGAGGTCCCGTCCCCGCTCCGCAAGCGCGAGCGCCAACTCCCCCGCCGCCGGCAGGCCGAGGCCGAGCCGACGCACTAGCGCCGCGTCTGCGAACAGGCCGCCCGCGTCGCCCGCGTAGACCTCGGTACCGCGCTCGAGCGCCACCACGCGGTCGGCGCCCACCGTCTCGTCCATCTCCTGCGTGATGTAGACGATGGCGAGGCCCTCGCCGCGCAACTCGCGCACCGCGGCGAGCACCTCCTCGCGGCCGGCCGGGTCGAGCATCGCCGTGGGCTCGTCGAGCACCAGGACGCGGCGCGGTATCGCGATCACGCCGGCCAGCGCCGTGCGCTGCTTCTGGCCGCCGGAGAGCATGTGCGGCTCGCGCCGGCGCAGCTCCTCGAGCCCGAACCGCGCCAGCATCTCGTCGACCCGGCGGCCCATGTCCGCGGCCGGCCACGCCAGGTTCTCGAGGCCGAACGCCACATCGTCTTCGACGCACTGCGCCACGAGCTGGTTCTCGGGGTTCTGGAACAGCACGCCCACGTCGCGGCGCGCCGCCATGCGCCCGCCCTCTACCAGCAGGTCGTGGCCGCAGGCCAGCGCGCGGCGCGCGGCGGCGGGCTTCTCCAGCCCGCCGATCAGACGCGCGAGCGTGGACTTGCCGGAGCCGTTGGCGCCGACGACGGCCACGAACTCGCCCTCGTGGACCTCGAGATCGAGGTCGGCGAGGGCGTCGGCCTGCGCGCCCGCGTAGCGGTAGTGCAGGCCGGAGATGTCGAAGAGCGGCACCGTCTCCTCTGGGCTGGAGCTCATACCCGGCGAAGCTTACCGCATCGACGCAGGGTCCCCCTGCGCGCATCGTCGCCGACATCGCCGGCGCCGACCCTTCTGCCCCGCTGAGCGACGAGGGAGGCGTCTCGGGGCGCGGCGCCGCCCCCGTACGGCGCGAGGGGCGGGTGGCCCTTCGGCCGCCCGCCCCTCGCGCCCCACATCTTCTGGCGTTGGCCTAGACCAGCTCGATGTAGGCCTGCTCGCTGCCGTCGCCGGGGCGTGGCCCGAGCTTGATGATGCGCGTGTAGCCGCCGTTGCGGTCGGCGTAGCGAGGCGCCACGTCGTTGAACAGCTTGTACACGATCTTCTTGTTGCGCAGCAGGGAGATGGCCTGCCGGCGCGCGTGCAGATCGCCACGCTTGCCGAGCGTGACGGCCTCCTCGACGAGCGGGCGCAACTCTTTGGCGCGCGCCACGCCTGTCTTGATCTTCTCGTGCTCGAGCAGCTGGCAGGCGAGGCCCGTGAGCAGCGCCTTGCGCTGGTCGGGCGCCATGTTGAACTTGCGGCCGGACTTCTGATGGCGCATGTTACTCGTCACCCCGCAGAGAGAGCCCGCGCTCGGAGAGCTTCTCCTCGACCTCGTCGATGCTCTTCTTGCCGAAATTCGGGATGTTGAGCAGCTCGGCCTCGGTCTTGCTGACCAAGTCGCCGACGGTCTGGATCCCCTCGCGCTTGAGGCAGTTGTACGAGCGGACGCCGAGCTCGAGCTCTTCGATGAGCACGTCGTCCATGCCGCCGCCCGCCGGCGCCGTCGCGAGACCCTCCATGGGGTACTCCTCGGTAGAGCGCGTGCGGTCGGGGTCGGTGAAAATCGACATCCGGTCGACGAGGATCTCGGCGGCCTGGCGCAGCGCCTCTTCGGGCAGGAGCGCGCCGTTGGTGGTGATGTCGAGGATGAGCTTGTCGTAGTCGGTACGCTGGCCGACGCGCGCGCTCTCGACGTGATACGAGACGCGCTTGATGGGGCTGAAGATGGAGTCGATGGGCACTACGCCGATGACCATCTCCGGCGTCTTGTTGCCCTCGGCTGGAACGTAGCCGTTGCCGCGACGGATAGTGAGCATCATCTCGATGGCCCCGCCGTCGGAGAGCGTGGCGATGTGGTGGTCCGGATTGAGGATCTCCAATTCGGCCGGGATATCGATGTCGGCCGCCACGACCTTGCCGGGCTTGTCTTTGTAGAGCCGCACCTGGACCTCGTCGAGCTCGCCGTGCAGGCGGCAGACGAGCTCCTTGAGGTTCAGGATGACGTCGGTGACGTCTTCCTTGACGCCCTTGATGGTGGTGAACTCATGGGCGACACCTTCGATCTTCACCGAACTCACGGCAGCACCCTCGAGAGACGAGAGCAGCACACGGCGCAGAGCGTTGCCGAACGTGTGCCCGAACCCGCGGTCGAGGGGTTCTACCTCGAAGCGCGCCCGGTTGCCGGCGAGCCGCTCGCGCGTGATATTGGGCATCTGAAACTGAAGCAACTGGCCTCCTGTAGGGTCTTCGCCGCGGGTCAGCTGCAGCGGTTACTTAGAGTAAAGCTCGACGATGAGCTGTTCCTGCACCGGCGTGTCGATCTCGTCGCGCGTCGGGGCGCGGAGGATCTTGCCCGTGAGGTTGTCGTGGTCGACCAGTAGCCACGGGGCCACCGACGACGTGAGGTCGGTGGCGGCGCGCACGGTCTCGACGGCCTTGCTGTTGGCACGCACCGACACGACGTCGTCGGGGCGCACCTGGTACGACGGGATGTCGACCTTCTTGCCGTTGACCATGAAGTGCGCGTGACGCACCAGCTGGCGCGCCTGGCGACGCGAAGCGCCGAAGCCCAGGCGGTACACGACGTTGTCGAGCCTCATCTCGAGGAGGCAGAGCAGGTTCTCGCCGGTGATGCCCTGCTTGCGGCTCGCCACCTCGTAGTAGTGATGGAACTGCTTCTCGAGCACCTGGTAGTACCGGCGGGCCTTCTGCTTCTCGCGAAGCTGGAGGAGGTACTCGCTCTGCTTGATGCGGCCGCGGCCGTGCTCGCCCGGAGGGTACGCACGACGCTCGACCGCGCACTTGTCGGTGAGGCAGCGCTCGCCCTTGAGGAAGAGCTTCTCAGCCTCGCGGCGACACTGCTTGCACTGTGCTGATGTATCTCTCGCCACGTGGACCTTCCTAGACCCGGCGACGTTTACGCGGACGGCACCCGTTGTGCGGCATCGGCGTCACGTCTTTGACACTGATGATCTCCAGACCGGCGGCCTGCAGCGAGCGGACCGCGGTCTCGCGGCCCGAGCCCGGCCCTCGAACGAAGACCTCGACCTTCTGGAGGCCGTGCTCCATGCCTTTCTTGGCACAGGACTCGGCCGTGACCTGGGCGGCGAAGGGCGTGCTCTTGCGCGAGCCCTTGAAACCGACCGACCCGGCGCTCTCCCACGCGATGACGTTGCCTTCCTTGTCGGTGAGCGTCACCTGCGTGTTGTTGAACGACGTCTTGATGTGCGCCTGGCCGACGGCGATGTTCTTGCGGACCCTGCGGCGCTGACGCCCTTTGGCTCTCTGAGGCTTAGCCACTCTGCTTTACTCCTCCGGCTGCTCTCGCGGTCACTTCTTGCGCTTGCCGCTGATCGTCCTCTTGGGACCCTTGCGCCCGCGGGCGTTGGTACGGGTGCGCTGCCCGTTCACCGGCATGCCACGACGGTGGCGGATGCCCTTGTAGCAGCCGATGTCCATGAGTCGCTTGATGTTCTGCGAGCGCTCGCGCCGCAGGTCGCCCTCGACCGTGACTTCACGGTCGATGGCCTCGCGCAGGCGCACGATCTCTTCTTCGGTCAGGTCGCGGACCTTAGTGTCGGGGTCGATGCCCACGACGCCCAGGACCTTGTTGGACGTGGAACGACCGATGCCGTAGATGTACGTGAGCCCGATCTCGACCCGCTTCTGCGGCGGGATGTTGACGCCTGCGATACGTGCCATGCGGACTTACCCCTGCCTCTGACGATGCCGCGGGTTGGCGCAGATCACCTGTACCGTGCCGTGACGGCGGATGACCTTGCACTTCTCGCACATCGGCTTGACTGATGCTCTTACCTTCATCGGTGATCCTCGCTCGAGCGTGCGGCGGGCCTGCGGCCCCCGCACACCGCCTCCGGGCGACCTGCGGCCGCTACTTGAACCGGTACGTGATCCTGCCTCTGCTGAGGTCGTAGGGCGACAGCTCCACCTTGACCCTGTCGCCGGGCAGGATGCGGATGTAGTTCATGCGCATCTTGCCGGAGATATGGGCGAGCACTTCGTGGTTGTTGTCGAGCTGCACCCGGAACATCGTGTTGGGCAGAGCCTCGACCACTTCGCCTTCTATCTCGATGGCTTCTTCTTTGTTCGCCATACTCCCTACTCGTCGACGCACAGCGGCCTGACATATTACCACAGACAGCTTGCCTCACAAAACACGCCGTCTGCGCCGCGCTACCCGAGCGCGCCGCCTCTCTCCGAGCGGCGGCGCGTGAGCACCAGCGGCGCCTTCTTGCCCACGGCCACCGTATGCTCGAAGTGCGCCGACAGCGAACCGTCGACGGTGGAGATGCTCCAGCCGTCGTCGGCGACGAACACTTCGTGGCCGCCGGCGTTGACCATCGGCTCGATGGCGAACACCATGCCTGCTTCGAGCCGCGGCCCGCGGCCCGGATCTCCGTAGTTGGGGATCTGCGGATCCTCGTGCATCTCTTTGCCGACACCGTGACCGACGAGCGACCGCACCACGCTGAACCCGGCGGCCTCGACCACCTCCTGCACGGCGTGCGACACGTCGCCCAGGCGCCGGCCCTCACGGCACTCGGCGAGGCCGGCCTCGAGCGACTCCGCTGTCACATCGAGGAGGCGCAGAGCCTCGGCGTCGACGGTGCCCATGGGCAGCGTGATGGCCGAGTCGGCCACGTAGCCGCGGAGCGTCACGCCGGCGTCGATGCTCAGCACGTCGCCCTCCGCGACCCGGTACGCTCCCGGGATTCCGTGCACCACCATGTCGTTCGGCGACGCGCAGATCGAAGCCGGGAACCCCCGGTAGCCGAGAAACGTCGGCGCCCCGCCGCGCGCCCTGATCAGGCTCCTCGCCAGACGATCGAGCTCGGCGGTCGTCACGCCCGGGCGCGCCTCCGCGGCCAGCATGTCGAGGCAGTCCGCGAGGATGCTGCCTGCTGCGTCGATCTTCGCGACCTCGGCTGCCGACTTGCTGACGATCACGCCGTGTCAGTCGCCCTCGAGGAGCTGCTCGACTAGCGCGAACACCTCGTCCGGCGTCTTGCCGGCGCCGTACGCAGTTCTGAGCACGCCGCGACCCTCGTAGTAGCCGACGAGCGGCTCGGTCCGCGCGCGGTACACCTCGAGGCGGTTGCGCACCGTCGCCTCGTTGTCGTCGCTGCGCTGATAGAGCGCGGCGCGGCAGACGTCGCAGAGGCCTTCGTTCTGCGGCGGGTCGAACACGACGTGGTAGCCCTTGCCGCAGCCTCGGCACATACGCCGCCCCGCAAGGCGCTCCACGAGCTCGTCCTCGGGCACGTCTATGAGGATGACGTGAGTCACGGCGCGGCCGCCGGCGGCCAGCATGGCGTCCAGGCGCTCGGCCTGCTCGATGGTGCGCGGGAAGCCGTCGAGCACGAAGCCCTTCTGGGCGTCGGCCTGCGCGAGGCGCTCGCGGACGACGCCGATCACGACCTCGTCGGAGACCAGCGCGCCGGCCTCCATGACCTTCTGCGCCGCGAGACCCATCTCGGTGCCTGCAGCGACCGCCGCGCGCAACATCTCGCCGGTCGAGATATGGGGCAGCGCGTAGCCGGCGACGACGCGCTCGGCCTGGGTGCCCTTGCCGGCGCCGGGGGCGCCGAGGAGGATCACGTTGCGCTGAGTCTCGGTCATCGTCGCGCCCCTACTTGAGGAAGCCCTCGTAGTGGCGCATGAGCAGCTGCGCTTCCATCTGCCGCATCGTATCGAGCGCGACGCCGACCACGATCAGCAGCGACGTGCCGCCGAAGTAGAAGGGCACGTTGAGCGTGCGCGACATGAGCCACGGCAGCACGGCCAGGGCGGCCAGGAACAGGGCACCCGGAAGCGTGAGCCTCGTGAGGATGCGGTCGAGGTACTCGGCCGTGGGCCGCCCCGGCCGCACGCCCGGCACGAAGCCGCCGTACTTCTTGAGGTTGTCGGCCTGATCGATGGGGTTGAACGTCACAGCCGTGTAGAAGTACGTGAAGATGATGATGAGCACGGCCTCGAGGATGATGAACAGGAAGGTGCTCGGCCCGAGCGTGTCGTTGAACCACTTGGCGATCCCCCCAGTGCCCAGAAACTGCGTGAACGTGGGGAGGATCATCATCATCGAAGAGGCGAAGATGACCGGGATGACGCCCGCCATGTTGACCTTGAGCGGTATGAAGGTACTGGTGCCGCCCATCATGCGCCGCCCGACCACGCGCTTCGCGTACTGCACCGGCACGCGGCGCTCTCCCGTGGTGATCCAGATGACCCCCACGACGACCGCCAGAGCGATGACCAGAAACAGAATGATGGTGATGAGGCTCATGGTGACCAGCTTGGCGGCGCCCGACGGGATGCGCGAGACGATGCTGATGAAGATGATGATCGACATGCCGTTGCCGATACCGCGGGCGGTGATGAGCTCGCCGAGCCACATCACGAACACCGCGCCGGCGGTGAGCGCGGCGACGATCAGGGCGCCGTGCGTCACGTTGAGGTCGGGCAGCGCGTTCTGGCTGCGGAACAGCGCCAGGTAGCCCATCGCCTGGACGAACGACAGGCCGACGGTGAGCCAGCGCGTGTACTTGGTGATCTGCTTCTGGCCCTGCTCGCCTTCTTTGGCGAGCTCCTCGAGCTTGGGGATGACCACCGTGAGCAGCTGCATGATGATCGACGCCGTGATGTACGGCATGATGCCGAGCGCGAACAGCGCGACGCGCGCCAGCGCTCCGCCAGAAAACAGATCGAGGAAGCCGAGGACGCCCGCAGAGTTCGAGTCGAAGAACTTCTGCAGGGCGGCGAGATCGACGCCCGGCGTGGGCACGTGCGCGCCGAAGCGATAGATCGCGATCATCGCCGCCGTGAAGAGGACCTTCGTGCGAAGGTCCGGGATCTTCCAAGCGTTGACGAGCGACTGCCAGAGCTTGTTGTTCACAGTCGCGCTCCCCCCACGCCGATCAGAGGAGCTCGGCCTTGCCGCCGGCCGCCTCGATCTTGTCCACGGCGCTGCGCGAGTACATCGCCATGCGCACGTTGAGAGCCTTGTCGAGGTCGCCGCCGCCGAGGATCTTGATGGGCGTGCGCGTGTTCTTCACGATGCCCTTGGCCACCAGGGCCTCGGGCGTGACCTCGTCGCCGGCCGCGAACGCCTGCGAGAGGCGGCCGACGTTGACCGGCACCGCATAGGTGCGGAACGGGCCGATCGGCATGCTCTTCTTCATGCGCGGGCCGCGCAGCTTGCCGAGCCGCATGTAGAGCGGCGTCTGCCCGCCCTCGTAGCCCGGGCGCACACCGCCGCCGGAGCGCGAGTTGTAGCCCTTGTGCCCCTTTCCGGCGGTCTTGCCCTGGCCGCTGCCCTTGCCGCGACCGAGGCGCTTGGTGCTCTTCGTGGAGCCCGGGTTGGGGCGCAGATCGTGGAGTCCTAGTTCAGCCATGTCACGACTTCTTCGTTGCCGGGCGTACCTCGACGAGATACGCGACCTTGTTCACCATGCCGCGGATGACGGGGGTGTCCTCGTGCACCACGGTGTGACGGATGCGCTTGAGTCCGAGCGCGCGCAGCGTGCCTCGATGGCTCGGGAGCCGGCCGATCGCACTCTTGACCTGGGTGA
>Ga0315281_10004973_pt1 | contig 19131 bp, 30 predicted proteins | sample YL17G07_0_MG_FD_204540 | JGI IMG/M metagenome (GOLD analysis project Ga0315281, IMG submission 204540) | Sediment microbial communities from Yellowstone Lake, YNP, Wyoming, USA - YL17G07_0 | ecosystem: Environmental > Aquatic > Freshwater > Lake > Sediment | place: USA: Wyoming | collected... | reverse complement strand
AATGGCTACCGGAACAGCCAATTGCACTCAGATAAGCCGAAAGAGAAATTAACCCCTTAAGGGGTGCAAGTAACACTGCCCCTATGGGGCTTAAGCAAGCCACCGGCTACGCCGGTGGTCATGACTAAAGAGGGAAGGGAAAGCACGTGACTCAGAAGATCAGGATACGACTAAAAGGATATGACCATCGGCTGCTCGACCAGTCTGCGATAGAAATAATGGATACGGCAAAGAGGACGGGAGCCAAGGTTTCGGGCCCCATACCTCTCCCGACCAGGATCAATCGCTGGACCGTGCTCCGCTCTCCTCATGTGGACAAAAAGTCCCGTGAGCAGTTTGAGATCAGGACGCATAAACGGCTGATGGATATTCTGGATCCAACGCCGCAGACCGTGGATGCGCTTATGAAACTTGATCTTGCGGCAGGCGTTGATGTGGAGATTAAGCTGTAGAAAAGTAATCGGCCGCCGATGCATGATGACCCTGAACGGGGTGAATGCAGTATGCGGGTGAAGGGATAGGCAATGAGCAAGGGAATCATCGGAAAAAAAATAGGCATGAGCCAGCATTACAGCGGCGGGGAACTTATACCGGTTACGGTCATTCAGGCAGGTCCGTGCACAGTGATTCAGAAGAAGACCGCAGAGCGTGATGGATACGAGTCGGTCCAGCTTGCTTTTGAAGAGGAAAAAAAACAGGGGCGTATTACGAAGGCCATTGCCGGCCACTTTAAGAAGTCGAATGTGCAGCCCCACCGATTCCTGAGGGAGTTCCGCACTGGAGAATTTGAGCAGGGCCAGATCGTGACGGCTGATATTTTCAAAAAAGGCGAATTGATCGCGGTGAGCGGCGTCACCAAGGGCAAAGGGTTTGCTGGCGTGATGAAGCGGCATAATTTCGCAGGTGGACCTGGCGGCCACGGTTCCATGTTCAATCGTGCGCCTGGATCTATCGGAGCGAGCGCTTATCCGTCACGGGTATGGCCGGGTAAAAAACTTCCGGGACATATGGGAGTGGTGAATCAGACTATTAAGAATTTAGAGATCGTCGATGTCCGGCCGGATCAGAATCTGTTGTTTGTCCGCGGAGCGGTACCAGGCGGCGTCAATGGGCTGCTTCTTATCTATAAGGCTGATTAATAGAAAATAGAGGATTATTGAAATGCCGTCAGTCGTAATGGTGGACCAGAACAATAAAAAAGTGAAGGATGTGGAACTTCCAGGGCTGTTTTCAACGGAAGTGAGGGCACATCTTATGCACGCCGCGGTAGTGAACCAGCTCGCGAATAAACGCGCTGGCACCGCATCCACGAAGAACAAGGCACTGGTGAGTGGTGGCGGAGCAAAACCCTGGAAGCAGAAGGGAACGGGCAGGGCGCGCTCCGGAAGCAACCGATCCCCGCTCTGGCGGCACGGCGGTACCTGCTTCGGTCCCATGCCGAGGGATTATTCCTATGCCCTCCCGAAGAAGGCAAAGCGGGCAGCACTTATCGATGCCCTTGCGTCAAAGGTCAATGAGAATAGGTTGGTTCTTATTGAGAAGCTTGAACTCGCCGAGCCCAAGACCAAATTGATTTCCACGATGCTCGAGACCCTCGGGGTGCAGGAAAACGCACTTATCCTGATCAAGTCGGAGAACAAGAACCTGACGCTGGCCGCCCGCAACATTCCGTCGGTCAAAGTGCTCAGGATGGACAATATCAATATCTATGACCTGCTCAAGTACCGCTACCTCATCACAACGCAGGATGCGCTGAACTCCATTCAGGAGGTGTACGGCAAATGACGGTAGAAATGTATGACATCATTCGCGTTCCGCGGATAACGGAAAAAGGCGCTCGGCTGAAGGAAAAGAATAATGTTCTGACTTTTGAAGTGAAGGTAGATGCCAATAAAGTAGAGGTAAAAAAGGCGATTGAGGGAATCTTCAAGGTGAAGGTCGCCGATGTGACCACGGTTAAGAACGCAGGCAAGAACAAACGGGTCGGTCAGCGGTTAGGTCGCAGGTCGGACTGGAAGAAAGCGTATGTTACGCTTAAACCAGGTGAAAAGATCGCAATATTCGAGGGTGCTTAAATGCCGGTAAAGTCCTATAATCCAACATCTGCTGGAAGACGGTTCCAAACCACGTCTACCTTTGAAGAAGTGACGCGCAGCACGCCGGAAAAATCGCTGGTTGCAAAACTCAACCAGAGCGGTGGAAGAAACAATCGCGGTAAAATAACCGTACGGTATCGTGGCGGCGGGCATAGGAAAAAATACAGGATCATTGATTTCAGGCGCGACAAGATGGGTATTCCGGCAAAAGTGGCGCAGATTGAATATGATCCGAACCGCTCCGCGAGGATCGCACTCCTCCATTACGCGGACGGAGAGAAGCGCTACATTCTGTTTCCTCTCGGCCTGAAGGTGGGCGATAGCGTAATGTCAGGTCCTGATTCTGATATCAAGCTGGGCAATGCTTTACCTATATCGTCGATACCCGTGGGCACCACCCTGCACAACGTGGAGCTTAAACAGGGGGCTGGTGGCCAGCTTGCACGGAGCGCAGGTGCATCGGTGCAGCTCCTAGCGAGGGAAGGAGAATATGCCACACTCCGGCTCAATTCAGGTGAAGTGCGCATGGTCCGATCCGAGTGCATGGCGACGATTGGCCAAGTAGGGAATCTGGATCATGAGAATATCAGCATCGGCAAGGCCGGCAGGGCCCGCTGGATGGGTATGAGGCCGAGGGTTCGCGGCGTGGTGATGAACCCTGTCGACCATCCACTTGGCGGAGGCGAGGGCAAATCTTCTGGCGGCAGGCCAGGTTGCTCTCCGTGGGGTCTCCCCGATGGGGTGAGGACGAGGCATAACAAGACTACGAGCAAGTTTATTTTATCGAGAAGAACCAAGAGCAGGTAACTAAAACAAACACAAAATCCTAATAATCAGGATAAAGCAATTATAGATTCGGATTTGAATTAACCTACGGAGGATACGGTGCCGAGATCAGTTAAAAAAGGCCCTTTTATAGATGAGAGCCTCATGAAAAAGGTTGAGGCCATGAACACCATGGGCGAAAAAAAGATTACGAAGACGTGGTCACGCAGGTCGACGATTACGCCGGATTTCGTGGGACACACCTTGGCGGTGCATAACGGCAGGAAGTTTATTCCAGTGTACATCACCGAGAACATGGTTGGCCATAAGCTCGGCGAATTTTCGCCGACCCGGACGTTCAAGGCACATGGCGGGTCAAAAGCCGCAGAGAAGACGAGCGCACCGAAGTAAAACGCAAGAACGCCTTGTATGACAGTAGAGTGAGGACGATCAGATGGAAGCAAGTGCAACAGTAAGACATATACGAATTACGCCGCGCAAGGCGAGGCAGGTGATAGACCTTATCCGGGGCAAGATGGTGGGAGATGCGCTTAATATTCTCACGTTCACGCCGCTCCATGCCGCGCGTATAGTCAAGAAGCTTTTAGATTCCGCGGTGGCGAACGCTGAGCAAAAAAAGGTGGGAGATCTGGATGCACTCAAGGTGACAAAGGCCTACGTGAACCAGGGTGTGACCATGAAGCGGATGCGGGCCCGGGCCATGGGACGCGGCAATACTATTAGAAAGCGGACCAGCCATATAACGCTGGTACTCTCAGCGTAGTTTTATCATACGGAGGCATCATGGGACAGAAGGTTCATCCAATCGGGTTTCGGATTGGGATTATAAAGACATGGGATTCACGCTGGTTCTCCCAGAAGAATTATGCAGCGCTTTTGCATGAGGACTTCAAGATCCGTAAGATCGTCAAGGAGAGACTTATGCATGCGGGGGTCTCTAAAATCGAGATTGAGCGTGCGGGCCAGAAGGCAAAGATCAATATTCATACTGCCCGGCCGGGCATTATTATAGGTAAAAAGGGCGCTGAGGTTGATAAACTCAAAAAAGACCTCGAGACCATGACTGGTAAACAGATGTATATAAATATTCAGGAGATCAGGCGTCCCGAGCTGGACGCTCAGCTTGTGGCCGAGAATATAGCACTCCAGCTGGAGCGCAGGATCGCATTTCGAAGGGCTATGAAAAAATCAGTGACCTCAGCGCTCAGGTTGGGCGCGCAGGGCATTAAGATAATGTGCGCCGGAAGGCTGGCGGGCGGCGAGATCGCACGGACCGAATGGTACCGTGAGGGCCGGGTGCCGCTCCATACCCTCCGGGCTGACATTCAATATGGCTTCTTTGAGGCCAAGACTACGATGGGCCAGATTGGCGTAAAGGTCTGGATCTACCGGGGGGATGTGCTCCAGGTTCCGAAGCCAACAGCCACTGCATAATAGTACGAGTGCAGATATGAGATCACAGAGATAAAGGATTTTTATTTATGTTATCGCCCAAACGAGTAAAGCATAGAAAGATGCACAAGGGAAACATGAACGGCATTGCCTACCGGGGTGCGGAAGTAAGCTACGGTGAGTATGGCCTGAAGGTCCTTGAACCGGGTTGGATCACGAGCAGGCAGATTGAGGCGGCGCGTATCGCAATGACTCGTTACGTCAAGCGTGGCGGCAAGATCTGGATACGGATATTCCCTGACAAGCCGATTACGAAGAAGCCCGCGGAAACGCGTATGGGAAAAGGCAAAGGCGCGCCGGAATACTGGGTTGCCGTTGTGAAGCCCGGCCGTGTGCTCTACGAGATGGGTGGAGTTGACGAATCCGTGGCCAGAGAGGCGTTCAGGCTCGCGGCATACAAGCTGCCGGTTGCTACGAAGTTTGTATCGCGGGAGGCGGAAATATGAAGACGAGTGCAAAGGAACTGCGGGATCTGTCAAGCGATGAACTGCAGACCAAGGCGGCTGATCTCAAAAAAGAGATGTTCAATCTGAGATTTCAGCAGGCCATGGGCCAGATAGAGAACCCGATGCGCCTTAGAACATTGCGCAGGGACATCGCCAAAACCAAGACAGTCTTAAAGGAAAAGTATGGAAGAGTATAAGAAGCGAAAAACGTATATGGGTCAGGTCGTTAGTGACAAGATGGACAAGACGGTTGTGCTCGCGGTCACCAGGCGTATTGCACATGCGAAATACACCAAGACCATCAAGCGGACCACAAAGTTCAAGGTTCATGACGAAAAGAACGAGTGCAAGGTGGGGGACGTGGTCCGGTTCATCGAGACCAGGCCTCTTTCCAAAGAAAAAAGGTGGAAAGTTCTCGAGATCGTCGAGAAGGCCAATCAATAAGGGACGAAAAACCTTCCAGAGGATGAATTATGATTCAGCAGCAGACAGTATTGGATGTCGCCGATAATTCTGGCGCAAAAAAAGTGATGTGCATAAAGGTACTTGGCGGAACACGTAAGCGCTATGCCTCGCTCGGCGACATAATCGTCGTGGCCATTAAGGTGGCGATTCCCGAGGGACAGGCAAAAAAAGGAACGGTGGCCAAGGCCGTGGTCGTCAGGACCACGAAGGAAGTTCGCCGGCAGGACGGGTCGTACATCAAGTTCGACCGGAATGCTGCAGTGCTTATCAATGCATCGAATGAGCCGATCGGGACGCGTATCTTCGGGCCCGTTGCTCGCGAACTTCGCAAAAAGAACTTTATGAAGATCATTTCACTTGCACCCGAAGTTCTCTAGCACAAAGTCGTCAATAACAGTTTACGGATAAGCAGGATTGGGAAAAATGCAGATTAAAAAAAATGATAACGTGATGGTGGTTTCCGGCAAGGAGAAAGGGAAGCGGGGCAGGGTAATCGCAGTCTATCCCGCTACCAACCGGCTCCTCATTGAGAAGCTTAATATGATCAAGCGGCATACAAAACCCAATCAGCAACTCAGGCAGGGCGGTATTCTGGAGAAAGAGAGTCCGATTGCCGCCTCGAACGTAAAACTTATTTGTGTGAAATGCGATAAGCCAACGTCGATTTCACGGAAGACGCAGGGTGACGGCACGCGCACACGAGTATGCAAGACCTGTAGTGAGATCATTGATTGATACCCATACTGCTGAGGCAGCGTGAGGATGTTCAGATTGGTGAAATAGGGATAAGATATTATGGCAGATAAGAAAGATAAAACAAAAGAGACCAAGGGAAGTGACAAGAAGAAGGATGCTGCCAAAACCCCTAAGGTGGCTGCGAAGCCAAAGGCTTCGACAAAGGCAGTAAAGAAGGATGCCAAGGCCGCTGAAGGGGCGCCGGAATCTGTTGCTCAGAAGAACGCTCCAGAGCGCATCCCGACGCCGAGGCTGAGGCAGCGCTATCATGACGTCGTTGTGCCGGCGCTGATGAAGGAATTTCAGTACAAAAACCCCATGCAGGCGCCGAAGCTTATTAAGGTGGTACTGAACGTAGGTATGGGTGAGGCGATCACCAATGCCAAAGCGCTCGACCATGCCGCAGAGGAAATAGGCAAAATTACCGGCCAGCGCCCTGTTATAACCAAGGCCAAGAAGTCTATCGCGACCTTCAAGCTGAGGGAGGGGATGCCAATCGGCTGTATGGTGACACTCAGGCGAGAGCGCATGTATGAGTTCCTCGACCGGTTTATCAACGCGGCGCTTCCCCGCATCAGAGATTTTAAAGGGGTGTCGTCAAAGTCGTTCGACGGCAGAGGGAATTATACGGTTGGGATCAAAGAACAGGTGATATTTTCAGAGATCGAGTTTGACAAGGTGGAGTCGGTTCACGGACTCGATATCGTGATTGTAACGACGGCGAAGACCGATGAAGAAGGTAGAGCATTGCTCGGCCATCTGGGGATGCCGTACAGGAAGTAGTCCTATCGGTCGGACGGACGTGATGGAGGAACAATGGCTAAGAAGTCTTTGATAGCGAAAGCAGCAAGAGCACCGAAATTCAAGGTACGGGCATACTCTCGCTGTCCGCTCTGCGGGCGATCGCGAGGGTATCTGAGGAAGTTTGACCTGTGCAGGATCTGTTTCAGAAATAGGGCGCTCAAGGGAGAGATCCCGGGCGTTATTAAGGCGAGTTGGTAAGCAAAAGGGGTTTGAATCAATGATGACCGATCCTATCGCGGATATGCTGACGCGCATCCGCAATGCCAGTAAGGCAAAACACGAAAAAGTGGACATCCCCTCCTCCAAGCTTAAAGTGGAGATCGCAAAGATTCTGAAGGACGAGGGATTTGTCAAGAATGTGAAATTAGTGAAAGATCGCCGACAGGGTCTGATTCGCGTGTATCTCAAATACACAGAAGACGAGGCCCCCGTTCTTCAGGGTCTGAAGCGGATCAGTAAACCCGGGTGCCGAGTGTACGCAAGCAATGACGCTATTCCTAAGGTGCTGGATGGGCTTGGCACAGCCATTCTATCCACGCCGAAAGGGATACAAACAGGCAGGCAGGCGAAGAAGGACAACGTAGGTGGCGAAGTCATTTGCCATGTGTGGTAGTTTCAGTTTATAGAATTTGTCCAATCAGGATTTTAGGAGCTGTCATGTCGAGGGTTGGTAAAAAACCGATAGAAATTCCATCCGGCGTCGAGGCCAAACTCGAGACCGGAAAAGTAACGGTCAAGGGTCCGCTGGGCGAGATCAGCCAGATTGTGAATCCAAAGCTGTCCATCAAGAAAGAAAAAAATACGCTTGTGGTCGAGAGGCCGTCAAATCAAAAAATATATCGCGAGCTGCACGGATTGACGAGAAACCTGGTTGCCAATATGGTGACAGGGGTTAGTAAGGGATATGAAAAGACGCTCGAGATATCTGGAGTCGGATTCAAGGCTGCAACGCAAGGGTCAAACCTGATGCTGAGCCTCGGTTTCTCTCACCCGATTATCTATCCCATGCCCAAAGGGATCAAGGCGACGGTAGATCCCAAACAGACTCAGATCACGCTCAAGGGGATAGATAAGCAGCTTGTGGGACAGATTGCGGCGAATTTGAGAAGCCTGAAGAAACCCGAGCCATACAAGGGGAAGGGCATCAAGTACAGCACTGAGGTCATCCAGCGCAAAGAAGGCAAGGCTGGTAAAGGCGGGAAGTAGAATATCATTGTGAATTTAGAACCGTTGATTGATATAAAGATCAGCGCTTAATTGGATGGAGAATGAACTGTGGCACAGAGCAAATTAAAATCCAGACAGAGACGGCATGATAGAGTCAGAAAGACCGTCTACGGAACGGCAACGCGGCCAAGGCTGAGCGTTTTCAAGAGCCTGAGCCATATTTACGCGCAGATCATAGACGATACCACCGGTAAAACTATAATTGCCGCGTCCTCTACGGAGAAAACGCTCCATGACGGGCTGAAGCATTGCGGGAATGTAGAGGCTGCCAAGAAGGTGGGCGCGAGCATCGCGGAGCGGGCGCTTGGCAAGAATATTAAGTTAGTTGTATTTGACCGCGGCGGTTATCAATACCACGGTTGTGTTAAGGCGTTGGCAGATGCGGCGCGCGAGAAGGGGCTCAGCTTTTAGGAAACGGCGTTTAATTCGGAGGCGGCATTGGCAGATCGATATCAAAAATCAGCAGAGGAAAGCGACGGCCTGAAAGATAAACTGGTCTTTCTGAACCGGGTCGCCAAGGTGGTCAAGGGCGGCAAGCGGTTTAACTTCAGCGCGCTGGTGGTCGTTGGTGACGGCAAAGGAAAGATCGGCGTTGGCAAGGGCAAGGCAGCTGAAGCGCCTGTAGCCATCAAGAAGGCCGTGGAACGGGCGAAGAAGAGCATGATACAGATCTCTCTGAAAGGAGATACGATCCCTCACCGTGTACTTGGACACTACGGAGCGGGCAAAGTGTTGCTTAAGCCGGCTTCCGAAGGTACGGGTTTGATTGCTGGCGGAGCGAGCAGATCCGTGCTGGAGGTCGTGGGCGTACGGAACGTGCTCTGTAAATCTCTCGGATCAAGCAATCCTCATAATGTAGTGAGTGCTACGATCGAAGGACTGATGAGGCTGAGGAGTGCAGAGCAGGTTGCGGCGCTTCGAGGCAGGTCGGTAGAGGAGCTTGGCTAATTATGGCAAAAGCTGATGCTAAAAGACTTAAAATTACACTTGTAAAAAGTGGTATTGCTCGACCGGGAAAGCATAAGGTCGTATTGATAGGATTGGGTCTCAAAAAAATGAACCATTCTGTCATACGTTTGGACACGCCACAAATCCGCGGTATGATCACTAAGATTTCTCACCTCGTCAAAGTGGAAGAAGCATAGCGTAGATGTCTCAAAATAAATTATACAAATTCGATTTGGTGATGGCAGCGAGTAAACTATGAGATTAGAAGAATTAAAACCAGCAGCAGGGGCAACAAAAAAGTCAAAAAGGGTCGGAAGAGGTGTCGGTTCCGGATCAGGCAAGACGGCCGGGAAAGGGCATAAGGGACAGAAGGCCCGCTCGGGCGGTGTAAAGGGCGCTGGCTTTGAAGGCGGACAGATGCCCCTTCAGCGGAGGATCCCGAAGCGGGGGTTCACGAATATATTCCGGAAGGAATATTCCATTGTGAACCTCCAGGATCTCGAAAAGATGGCTGGTACTGATCCTATTACACCCGAGGTGCTCATGCAGAATGGTTTGATCAAGGACATGAAGACCGGGGTGAAAGTGCTCGGTAACGGTGAGTTGAAGGCAAAGCTCACTGTGCGAGCTCACAAGTTCAGTAAAAGCGCAGTCGATAAAATCCAGGCTGCAGGCGGAAAGGCCGAGGTGATCTAACCCTTGTTCACCGGCCTGAAAAACATATTTAATATTCCCGAACTCAGAAAACGGATCGTTTTCACGCTCCTGTTGCTTGCGGTATACCGGATAGGCGCGCACATTCCTACGCCCGGCGTAAGGGGAGAGGCACTGAGCCAGTACCTGCATCAAGCTGCATCGGGTCTCATGGGTTTTTTCGACATGTTTTCCGGCGGGGCACTTTCCAGGGTAACTATTTTCGCTCTCGGGATCATGCCCTATATTACAGCATCGATTGTGCTTCAGCTTCTTACCGTGGTGATCCCTCGACTGCAGGCGCTTGCGAAAGAGGGTGAGGCTGGCCGGAAAAAGATTACCGAGTATACACGCTACGGAACGGTTTTGATTGCTGGATTTCAATCATTCTGGATGGCAGTTGGCATCGAGAAAATGGGAGATGGAGCCTTCGTTGAATCCACGGGCTGGTCCTTTCGCATTCTCACCATGATCACGCTTACTGCTGGCACGACATTCATCATGTGGCTTGGTGAGCAGATTACCGAACGCGGAATCGGCAATGGCATCTCGCTCATCATATTTGCAGGTATTGTGGCGGGTTTTCCCCGCGCTGTGTCAAATACGTTCCAGCTTGCCCGATCCGGCGAAATCCCATATTTCCTGGTAGCAGTGATACTGGTCATTATCGTTGTTGTCATTGCGGCCATTATCATTATGGAGCGCGGCCAGAGAAAAATATCCGTCCAGTATGCACAGCGGATGGTCGGCAGAAAAATTTACAAAGGACAGAGTACACACCTGCCATTGAAAGTTAATTCTGCAGGCGTAATCCCGCCGATCTTCGCATCTTCGATATTATTGTTTCCTGCGACGATCGCTGGGTTTACGCAGGTCGCATGGATACAATCTATCGCACAGCAGCTTTCACCGGGGAAACTGCTTTATACGACCGTCTATGTTATCATGATCATTTTTTTCGCATATTTTTATACGGCGATCGTGTTCAATCCGGTGGATATCGCCGATAACCTGAAAAAGTATGGAGGGTTCATTCCCGGCATCAGACCGGGCAAAAAGACATCAGACTATCTGTATCGTGTGCTGACCCGCATTACGCTTGGCGGAGCGCTCTATCTCGCGGCAGTCTGTGTTCTGCCGGACATTTTTTACAAATTTTTCAATGTGCCTTTTTATTTCGGAGGCACATCGCTTCTGATTGTCATTGGCGTTGCGCTTGACACGGTATCGCAGATAGAGTCACACTTGATTCAAAGACATTATGGAGGTTTCCTGAAAGGCGTTTCGGTCAAAGGGAGACGGTAACATCGGGGAAGTGTCATGATCATTCTCAAGTCCCTTCAGGAGATCGAAAAGATACAGAAAGCCTGTTTGATTGTCGCGGATGTCCTGGAAGGTATTCGCGGAATGGTCAGGGCGGGTGTCACGACGCAAGCGCTGGATGAATTCGCTGAACGGTTCATCGTAGCTGCGGGGGCGAAACCGGCATTCAAAGGCTATCGGGGATATCCAAAGACGCTTTGTACTTCAGTGAACAATGAGATTATTCACGGCATTCCCTCAAAGGGCGCTGTGCTCAAACAGGGTGATATCATCAGTATCGATGTAGGAACGATCGTCGACGGATTCTACGGCGATGCGGCAATAACCCTGCCGGTTGGTACGATAACAGATGAGGCTGAACGTCTGATGAAGGTTACGGAAGAATCGCTCTTCCGTGGGATAGCTCAGGCCCAGGCAGGTAATCGGTTATACGATATTTCACATGCCGTACAAAACCATGTAGAATCGAATGGTTACTCAGTTGTCCGGGATTTTGTCGGACACGGGATTGGAAGAAGCCTGCATGAGGACCCGCAAATCCCGAATTTCGGCGCTCCAGGACAGGGCCCGAGGTTGAAACCGGGGATGGTTTTGGCGATCGAACCGATGGTAAATGTCGGTGGCAGCGCAACGGTGACGCAGGAAGATAATTGGACGGCTGTTACCGCTGATGGGAGCTTGTCAGCGCATTTTGAACACACGATAGCCGTCATGCCCGACGGTCCATGGATACTGACGAAAAATTAGTGAGGATATGGCAAAAGAAGATTCTATAGAGGTCCAGGGCACGGTGCTTGAAACACTTCCCAATGCCATGTTCCGGGTTGAGATGGAGAACGGTCATAAAATACTGGCGCACATATCGGGCAAGATGCGGATGCACTTTATAAAAATACTCCCCGGAGACAAGGTGACTGTGGAACTCACGCCCTATGACCTGACCAGAGGCAGGATCACCTACCGGTTCAAATAGAGTCTCCATAGGCTTTGTTTGGTTCGAATATCACTTGAAAAAGAATGGAAGTAACAGGATATGAAAGTTCGCTCATCAGTTAGAAAAATTTGTCCCAAGTGTACCGTTATCCGTCGCAAGGGAATCGTACGCGTGATCTGTGAAAACGCGCGCCACAAGCAGCGGCAGGGATAAAAGACCGTAAAATCGTTAATAGAGCGAGATGATGCTTGAGGGATAAAAAGGCGTAAGGCGCATGATCCCATCGTCTTAGCGAAGCGAGCTCCATCGTCCGTCGCAAAGGCGTATCGTTGTTTGTTTGAGGAGGAACCGTGGCACGAATTGTCGGAGTAGATTTACCAAAAGAAAAAAAAATCGGAATCTCGCTTACCTATATTTTCGGAATAGGTCCGAACTCTGCAAAAAAGATACTAGCCGAGGCGGGTATCGATCCGAATACCAAAAGCAACAATCTCACAGAATCGGATATTGTGAAGATCAGAACCATCCTCGACCGGGACTATACGGTGGAAGGGGATCTCCGCAGAGATGTGACGATGCACATTAAACGGCTGATGGACATCGGCAGCTATCGCGGACTGAGACACCGCAGGGGCCTGCCGGCCAGAGGGCAGCGAACAAAGACCAATGCCCGGACGCGAAAAGGACCCAAGAAATCAGCGATGTCCGGCAAGGGAAAGAAGAAGGGGATGTTAAAGAAGTAAATAGCACGAGCGTTGCTCGGGTATGGAGAAAATTCATGCCAGAGTCGATATCACACGCACTGGAGATCAGATGGCAAAGAAGGGTAAAGAAAAAAAGAATGTGGCAAATGGCGTGGCGCATATCCACGCGTCCTTTAACAACACGATTGTTACGATTACCGATGCCACCGGGAATGTAATCACCTGGTCAAGCTCCGGCAGCAAGGGATTTAAGGGTTCGAGAAAGAGCACTCCCTTTGCCTCACAGCTGGCTGCGGAGACGGCTGCCAAGAAGGCGATGGAACATGGCATGAGGCAGGTTGAGGTATACGTCAAGGGTCCGGGCACGGGTAGGGAATCAGCAATCAGGGCGATTCAGGCCGCAGGGCTCGAGATCGTGGCGATCAAGGATGTAACGCCGATCCCGCACAACGGGTGCAGGCCGCCGAAACGGAGACGGGTTTAGACTTACAGGTTAAAACAGGAGGAATCACGTGGCACGGTATATAGGATCAGTCTGTAAGCTTTGCAGGAGAGAGGGGACGAAGCTTTTTCTGAAAGCCGAGCGTTGCTACACGGATAAATGCGGAATCACCAGAAGAAGTTATCCGCCGGGACAGCATGGTCAGGCGAGAATAAAACAGTCTGAATATTGCATACAGCTCAGGGAAAAACAGAAAATTCGGCGCGTCTACGGTGTGCTGGAGCGGCAGTTTCGCGGTTATTTTGAGAAGGCTGAGCGAATGAAGGGTGTTACGGGCGACAACCTGCTGCAGCTTCTCGAACGACGGTTTGATAACGTTGTTCAAAGAATGGGTTTTGCCGGCTCCAAGAAGGAAGCACGGCAGCTTGTGCGGCACGGCCATATGCTCGTGAATGGGAAGAAAGTGAACATCCCTTCCTATTTGCTCAAGGCTGGAGACGTAGTGGAGTTGCGGGAAAAGAGCCGGGGTATTCCTCAGATTCAGCAGACACTTACGGCGCTTGAGAAGAGGGGTTTCCCGACCTGGCTTGAGATTGACAAGGTTTCGTTTAAAGGAAAAGTGCTGGCGCTGCCTGCCAGAGATGAATCGACGATGCCTACGGTAAAAGAACAGCTTGTAGTCGAGCTTTATTCGAAGTAAGGTTAATGCTAAGGTGAAAATATTCTGAGGACAACCGGGCCTCGCCAAGCTTCCAAGGTGTGCGCTATATTTATAAAGCCCTATGACCAGTTTTTTCACTCCGTTATGGAGGAACAATGCTCAAAAAAGCAAAAGATTTCCAGATGCCGAAAAAACTTCAGTATGATGCTAAAAAAATAACCGATACATATGGGAAGTTCACAGCCGAGCCGCTGGAGCGTGGTTTTGGGACAACGCTGGGTAATTCTTTGCGTCGGGTTCTTCTTTCATCGCTCGAAGGATCGGCGATCACATCGTTAAAAATCTCTGGTGTGCAGCATGAGTTTTCGAGTATCCCGGGGGTTGTCGAGGACACGACGGACCTGATTCTCAACCTCAAGGAAATCAGGCTTAAGCTCCACACTGATAAGCCCAAGGCGCTTTTATTGAAGGCGAAAGGCCCGGGAGAGGTTACGGCCAAGGACATTGTGGCGGACGCAGAGGTGGAGATTCTGAATCCGGACCTTCATCTGGCAACGATCGATAAGAATGGAAAACTCGAGCTTGAAATGAGAGCTCGCCGCGGCAGGGGGTATGTCTCCTCGGATAAAAATAAGGAACCGGGACAGTCGATTGGTGTCATCCCTATTGATTCCATATTTTCTCCGATACGCAAAGTGAATTTCAAGGTGGAAAACGCCCGCGTCGGACAGGAAACGGACTACGACAAGCTTGTGCTTGAGGTATGGACTGATGGCAGTATAAGGCCTGATGACGCCATTGCCCATGCGTCGAAGCTGCTAAAGGACCATTTGTCCATATTTATTCACCTGCCCGAGGAAGAGGAAGAGTCACTGGCGATGGAAGAGGAGATCAAAAAGGCGCCATCGTTCAATGAAAACCTTCTTCGCAGTGTGAACGAGCTGGAGCTGTCGGTGCGGGCGGCGAACTGTCTGAAGAATGCGGGGATAGAGACCATCGCTGAGATGGTGCAGAAGACCGAGAGTGAGATGCTCAAGACCAAAAATTTTGGCAGAAAATCGCTCAATGAAATAAAAGAGATTCTTTCCGAGATGGGGCTTAGCCTCGGACTAAAGGTGGATGATAAGATTGTGGCGGAAGCCCGGCGGATTATCGCGGAAAAACCGAGCGAAGCGTAATAAAATCTATGTGGCAAGGATAGTGATATGAGACACGGATGCGCAGGCAGACAATTTGGGAGAGATACGAGTCACCGGAAGGCGCTTCTCAGGATGCTCGTTACCGCACTACTCAAGAATGAAAAGATCGAGACGACGGTCGCGAAAGCCAAGGAAATACGTCCGCTGGCGGAAAAAATGATCACTCTTGGCAAGCGTGGGGATTTGCACGCTCGGCGTCAGGCGCTCAGCTTCATTCACGACGAGATGGTGGTGAGCGGATTGTTCGCACAGATTGCGCCGCGTTTTGTGTCCCGGAACGGCGGGTACACGAGGATTGTAATGACCCGCACGAGGCCTGGTGATGCCGCACCCATGGCTGTTATCGAGTTGGTAGAACGGCAGAAGCAAGAGGCCAAGGAAGCGAAGGAAACGGGAAAGAAAACACCTTAATAGACGGTTAATCCATAGCAGGATGGTGTGTCCATGGGTACGGGGAGTTTGCATTTCGGCCCTGCTGTCAACGGCAAGTCGCTATCAGGATACGACAATCAAACAGGAGCAAAAAGGCAAGGGTAAAAACCCTTGCCTTTTTTATTGCATTTACACAAAAGCGTATTTATGATACTGTATGCTACTTATAACATGCAAGCATGGCGGACGGAGAAGAAATAATAAAGATTTCTCCTCCCTTTACGGCCAAAGAATACCCACTTTTCGGCAGCATCCTGCGCTATCATATAATCTATAATCACACGTTAGAAATGTTCATTGGCAGCATGGCCGCGGAAACAGTCTTTTGATGGCATAATAATATGTGGGTAATCCTTCCGGTGTTAAACCAGAAGACAGGGGACGGAAGTCAGAGGACGGAATGGTTAGAGAGTGAGCGGAAATCATGGCCAATGAAAGAATACTCGTTGTTGATGACGAAGCTATGATCAGAGATCTGTGCTCCCATATTTTGTCAGCCGAGGGGTACCAGGTGATGACAGCCTCGAACGGAACGGCAGCGCTGGAGGAGCTCAAACACTCAGCCGCGGATCTGATGATCACGGACCTTAAGATGCCGGGTATCGACGGCCTTGAACTTTTTGAGCGCGTCAAGGCGCAGCAACAGGACATGGTAACGATCTTTATCACCGGGCATGGCACGATTGACACGGCGATTGAGTCTCTTATGCGGGGCGTGGATGGTTTTATACTCAAACCCTTTACACCCGAGGAACTGCTGGGGGCCGTGAACCGGGCGATCAACCGCAGCAGACTAAAAAAAGAGAATATCAGGCTCAAGGCGCTCATCCCGCTGTTCGAGATCAGCAAACTGCTTGTGACCGAGATCAACCTCGCGCATTTGTTCAAAATCAGCACCGAGGCGCTCGTGGAGGAATTTTCAGCGGACCGGGTTTCCTTGATGCTGATCGATGAGGCCAGCGGAATGCTGGTGATCCGCGCTTACCACGGCCTGTCATCGGATGTGGCGCTGAAGGCCCGCCGCAAGGAGGGAGAAGGCGTCTCCGGGCTGGTGCTGAAGCATCGGAAACCGCTGATCATATCGGCTGGGAAACACCCTGACCTGGAAGTGATGGCGACCATTAATCAAGAGAACATGCCGGCTTCTTCAATGTCGGTCCCCCTCATCGGAAAGAACAAGCTGTTCGGCGTGCTCAACGTGAGCAAATTCTCGGGAGCGCCGTTTTCCACGAGCGACCTCCAGATCGCATTGATCCTGTCCAGTCAGGTGGTGACGGCAATGGAGAACGCGGCGCTCTATGAAAACTTGCGCGAGAACTACTTTCGAACGGTCCAGGCGCTCGTGGCCGCAGTGGAGGCAAAGGACCCCTACACCCGCTGGCACTCCGCCAACGTGGCAAAATACGCGGTGTCAGTCGCGCGCGATATGAGGATGGGCCCTTCCCAACTCGAAGAGATCCATATCGCCGCCATCCTCCACGACATGGGCAAGATCGGGATCAGCGAACGGATCATCAGCAAACCGGCGGGTCTGAACCAGGAAGAGTTCGACATCATGAAGGACCACCCGGCGCATGGGATCAGGATCCTTGAACCGGTCGGATTTTCGTCGGCAATCATCAATGCTATCTATCAGCACCATGAGCGCTTCGACGGGAAAGGGTACCCCCAGGGCCTTGCGGGGGAAGAGATCACGCTTGAGGCGCGGATACTCAATGTCGCGGACACGATCGATGCCATGGTCTCCGAGCGGCCGTACCGCGGCAAGATCTCGATCCAGGGTGTATTGCTCGAGTTGGAGCGGGAAGCAGGGGGGCAGTTTGATCCGCGCGTGGCCGAATCCGCGAGACGGCTTATCGATAAGGGTATGCTCAAGCTGGGGATGCACCACTAAAACTAGTATATGAATTGTTGCTTGCGGCGGGGTAGTTGATTGCAAATTGCTAACCGGAAAACGCTGGTTTTTAGGAGATATGATGCCACGCTTACTTTTCGGCGCTCTCGATAGAGACAGCCGGAAAACGGAAAACGCTTGACATGATAATACGAGTTTGCTATATTTGCTGTCATTGAGTATTTTCAGCGAGTATTTTCACCGCGTTGGTCAAATACACAGTTTATTATTTAATGGCGAAAGGGGGGTGATATCAAAAAAATTGTATCCTGCAGTAAACCACATTTTTATGACGTATACAAGAGGTCCCCATTAGTGTTCCGGCGCGGACTGGCGCAAAATCAATTTTTAAGGGAGGATAGATGATGAAGAAATTATATGTACTGTTGGTGGTAGTAGCATTGGTCTTCGTAAGTTCCATGGTGTCTGCCGCGGATGTGACCGTGGGCGGCAGCATGGACATTCGGAGCCGCAATTTCGACAATCTGGACTTTAATAAGGATCATGGTGACAAAACAGTGGATACCCAGGAGCGCGTCAGGCTTGATGTGAATGTGAAGGCCGGCGATGTAAAGGGTAAAGTGACCCTTGAAAACAATTGGGATGCCTGGGGCAGGTTTGAACAACCCCAAGCCGACAGCACGACAACAACCGATGACCGTAATAAAGATAAAGCAAGGCTTGATTTCCGCGAGGCATGGATGCTCTTTCCCGTGCCCAACACGCCGATCTATGTCAAGGGCGGCCATATGCTCCTGCAGCTTGGCAATGGCTGGTTCTTCCGCTCCCTGAAATTCGGCTCCGATGCCTGGGTCGCCTATACGGACCTCGACGCGCTTCATCTTGGCGTCGTTAACGTGAAGGCATGGGAAGGCGCATCTGGAAAGTCAGACGATGTTGACGCCTATGTATTCCTTGCCACGATGAAGGTCGGCGACACCATGAAGTTCGGCGCGGACGTCACGTATGCAAATGACCGGTATAACACATTAGGATTTGGCAATGTTGCGTCCGGTTCTACGCCGACAACAGTCGACGCAACGCAGGCCTATAACGTTGGCGTGAATGCAGACGTCAAAGTGGGTCCCGTTGGCCTGAAGGCCGAGGTTGACGTGCAGACCGGAAAAGTAAAAGCAAATGGCGCGAAGATCAAAGGCAATCAGGTGGTGCTTGAGGGGAATGTGGCGCTGGACCCGGTCACTGTTAACTTTACGATAGCGCGCGGCTCCGGCGACAAGATCGGCAATAACGATATCAACAGAATGCTCACCTTCACGGACAATGATCCGTATTACACCTTTTTGTATGAATATAAGATTGCCGGTCCCTGCGGCCTGCACACCGGCTTTTGCAACACCACGGCACTCGGCGGCGGAGCAGTGTTTGCGGCAACCAAGAACCTGAGCGTCGGCGGTAATTTGTGGTTCCTTCAGGCGACCGAGAAGGTCGCTGATGTGACATCAACGACGGGTGACACCACCAACGATCTCGGTATGGAAGTCGATGTCAAGATCAATTGGAAGCTTGCTGACAATCTTACCTGGAACTGGAACCTCGGCTACCTGGATCCGGGCAAAGGTCTCGGCAAAGACCCCGCAACAGGCATACAGGGTGTGCTGAGCATGAAGTTCTAACGCAGCACGATTATCCGCTGATATTGCAACGCACAGAAAACCCCGGGGGAGCAATCCTCCGGGGTTTTTCATTGAGTGCGGCGGCGATGCATGACGGAATGAAAAACGCCCCCAAAGTGTATCGGGGGCGTTTTTATTTGGCCGGCTGTTCAGGCTGCTGTTGTTTTCCGAATTAATCCGGCCTAATCTTCCTGATTATAATAACCCTTTCACATTCGTCCGGCCTCTTTGAAGCAAAAGAACCGGAGAGCAAGCG
>Ga0315281_10004972_pt1 | contig 19133 bp, 11 predicted proteins | sample YL17G07_0_MG_FD_204540 | JGI IMG/M metagenome (GOLD analysis project Ga0315281, IMG submission 204540) | Sediment microbial communities from Yellowstone Lake, YNP, Wyoming, USA - YL17G07_0 | ecosystem: Environmental > Aquatic > Freshwater > Lake > Sediment | place: USA: Wyoming | collected... | reverse complement strand
CGGCGCCTGCAGTTGCGGCTCCCGCGGCTCCGATCCTGGCTGCGCCACCGGCTCCGGGAGTTTCGGCGGACGCCGAAACTCCTAGACCCGCCGGGACGGACGCGTCCGTGCCGGCGACCGAGGGTGAGGTCGTCTCCGTCCCGGTGGCCGGGCTCCTGAACGAGATCTACATCAACGCCGGCGGCGCACAGGGCGTCAGGCTCGGCGAGTACTTCCTCGTCTACAACCCGACCGTGCGCATGATCGCGGTCGTCCAGGTCTCCTCCGTCCAGGAGCGGATGTCGGCCGTGCAGCCGCTGGCCCAGCTCGCGTCCATTCGCCAGGGCGACCGCGTTCGGCGCATCTCCGCCGGACGCGCCCTGGCGCTCAAGCGCCAGATCCAGTCGCTCGCGTCCGAGATCCCTTCGCTGGGATTCGACGTGGTCGTGGAGCCATCGATGCAGGCGATCGCGAACTCGATCGGCACCACCGCTGGAGCGGGAGTTTCGGCGTCCGCGGGGACCGCAGCGGTCCCTCCCGGAACCTTCGGTTCCGGTGTAACTCCGCGGCCGTCCGCGGCCGGGCCCGTCTCGGGCGCGCCGGACCTTTCGGACGTGGTCCTGATGGCGAAGGCCGGTGACGCGGGCGCGACCCTGTCCTGGCAGGCGCCGACGCGCGGCGGGGCCGTCGCCGGCTACTTCATCTACCGGACCAACGCGCCGTCCCAGTTCGGCGCCAAGCTCACTCCCCAGATGCTGACCGGCCTCTCCTTCGAGGACCGGACCATGCAGCCCGGAGTGGCCTATACCTACCGGCTGACGGCCATGAACGCCGCGAGCGCCCAGAACGCGCTGTGCCCGTCGGTCGAAGTCACGTGGACGCCGCCGGGCGGCGGCAAAGTCGCGTCGGTCACGGCCCGCCTCATCGCTCCGGTCGCGAATGCGACCATCGGGGCGCCAATTGGGGCACCGCTCGCGGCGCCGGTGCCGGCTCCGCCGGCCCCTGCTCCGGCAGCCCCGCCGGCGCCGAGGCCTGCGGCGGCACCGGCCGCGCCGCCGGCGCCCCCGGCCCCGACGCCTCCGCCGACGCCTCCCGTGCCAGCCACTCCTCCGCCCCCCGCGCCAGGAGTTTCGCCGTCCGGCGAAACTCCGCGGCCGTCTGCGGCCGGGGCCGCGCCACGGGCCCCGGCACCTCCCGCCGCTCCCGCAGCTCCGGCGGCTGCCGGAGCTCCCGCCGCGCCGGGCGCCGAGGTCCCGGCCGACGTTCCGGCACCGGAGAGGGTCACGGCCGAGCTCGAGGGCTCGACCGTGGTCGTCAAGTGGAACCCGGTCGCGTCCAGGGTGCCGCTTGCGGGCTACGTGGTCTACCGCGCCTTCCCGGGGGACGACGTCGGCGCGCCGCTTAACAGCGCTCCGACCAAGGACACCGTGTGGCGCGATCGAACGGCCAAGGAGGGCACCACCTACGTCTTCTGGGTCGTCGCCCAGACTCTCGAGGGCAAGCAGAGCCCGGCATCGGCCAAGCAGAAGGTGGAAGTCCCGAGGAGCGGGGGCGTCGTCCCGTTCTTCTAGCCGGGTTCGAAGGCATGCCGCCTCTTTCGGTCTCCCCCCCTCGTCACCGCCGTCGCGCGGGAGCCGCCGCGCTCGCACTTCTCCTGTGCCTGCCCGGCGTCGGATCGGCCGACACCATCCGGGCCGCCGTGCGGCAGACGGACTCGGTCCGGGTCGTCCAGCTGCGGCGCGAGGGCGGCGAGATCTTCGTTCCCCTGGTCGCTTGCGGACCACTGCTGGGAACCGAGGCGCGCTGGGATCCCGCCACCAACCGCTGGTGGTTCCGGAGCAAGTCGCTCGTCGCGGCCGGTTTTCTGGACGAACCCCTGCTGTTCGTGGCCGGCCAGCCGCTTCTCGTTCGCACGCCCCCGCGCCTCATCGGACGCGCTCCCTACCTTTCGCTGGAGGCCCTCCGGCTGCTCGGCCGGCGCGGCTGGGACACCGACGTGGCCTGGGACGAGGCCGCCAAGGAGCTCGCCGTGCGGCCGGCCCAGGCGCAGGCCGAAGCGGGAGCGGGGGCGGTCCGGACCAGGACGCTCAAGCCCCCGGCGGTCCCGCCCGGCGCGCGCGTTCTGGCGCTGGACCCGGGCCACCCGCGCGGGTCGGGTGCGGAGGGAATGCGGGGGCTGAACGAGGGCGACCTTGGACTCGCGGTGGCCCAGGCGATCGCGGCGACCGCCCTGGTCGAGGGACTGGCCCCCGTACTGCTCCGGGAAGGGGACGACGCGCTCGAACCCTACGAGGTCGCGAGCCTCGCCAACACCCTGCATGCGGAGGCTTTCGTGAGCTTCCATGGTTCCACGTTCGGGGACCCCGGCGTCACGGTCTGGGTCTGGGGGGCCGCCAACATGGGCGGCGCCGGGATCGCGTTCGCTCCCTTCGAGCCCGAGACGGGCTGGGTCGGCGCTTCGCAGGGGGCGAGCTCGAAGTCGGCCGCGCTCGCGCGCCGGATCGTCCGCGCCCTCGAGGAGGCCGGGGTGCCGGTGCGCGGCCCCCTCCCCGCCCCCCTGCTCGCTCTCGAAGGCCTGTCCTGCCCGGCCGTAGCCATCGAGTTCGAGGGGCTGGGTACTCCCGAGGGGGCAAGGCTTGCCGCGGACGAGGCGGTGCGGGCTCGCCTGGCCGTGGCGGTCTCGAACGCGCTTGCGGCGGACTTGAAGCCCGCGTCGCCCCCGGAGGACAAGGGGACCCAAGAGGGTCCGGCGACCCAGGAGGGTCGTTCGTCCCCGGAGGGCCAGCCGTCCCCGGAGGGCCGGCCGTCGGCCAAGGACCAACAATGAGGCGCTCACTCATCCTTCTCTTCCTGGTGGCGGCCGTCGCCGCGGGCGGCGTCGTCCTCTGGCGGTCGTGGCGGCGGCTCCCGGCGGCGGGCCCGGTCGCGGCGGTCGCCCCGGGCACGGAAGTGGTGGAGGTGTTCGTCTACTACCCGCCTAGGGCGGGAATGGAGCCGGTCGAGGAGGTGCGCCAGCGTCCGAAGCCGGCCTCGCCCCAGGATGCCCTCGTCCAGCTCGTGGCCGAACTGCATGCCCCCCCGGCGTCCCCGGCGGCCCTCCCGCTGTTCCCGCCGGGGCTCGTGTCACGGGCGGTATTCCTGTCAGCCGACGGAGTCGCGTACCTTGACGAGACGGCAAAGGCATTCGACCGCCCCCTGGGGCCGCGCGACGAGTTCCTCTTCCTTCGGTCGGTCATGCGCTCGATCGCGAAGAACTGCCCGGATGTGAAGGCCGCCGTGTTCCTCGTTGACGGGAGCACCCGGCCCCAGCTCTGCGCACACCTGCCGGCGCACGGCCGGTACCTGATCCCGAAGCTGGTGCCGGCCCGGGGCCGATGACGGAGGGGCCGCCCGCGGCCGACGGAGTGCCGGTCCGGCGCCGGCTGTTCGCGACATGGTCCCTGCTCGTATGGATCGCCTGGCTCTTCTCCCGCGAACTCCTCGACTGCCGGCACCTTCCCGTCGCCCTCGGCCGCCTGCTCGTGCCGCCATGGCCTGCGGCTGAAGCAGCCGCCCGGGCGGCCCTGGGGGCCCTCGCGGGCGCGGGCATCACGGCGCTCGCGGGGCTGGGTGCGGGCAGGGCGCTCCTCGCGATCGCGGCCCCGGGCCGCGGCCGGCTGCTCGCGTTCGCAGCCGGGCTTCCGCTGTTGGCGCTCGCGGGACAGGGCCTCGGCTGGCTCGGGCTCGCGGACCCGCGCGTGTTCTCCGCCCTCGTCGCCGCGGCGGCGGCCGCCGCCCTGCCGGGCCTGGGGCCCCCCCCGGCCCGGCCGCCGGATACGCCCCGGCTCCTGCTCTGGATCCCCCGGGTCGCGGCCGCCGCCGTTTTCGTCGCCGCCTTCGCGCCCGAGGTCGCCTGGGACGCCGTCGTCTACCACCTGCGCGTGCCGTCGCTCTACCTCGCCGCGCACCGGATAGTCCCGATCCCCGCGATCTTCCCGTCATTCTTCCCGTTCACGGGCGAGACGCTCTTCCTGATCGCCCGGAGCCTCGGCGGCGACCCGGCGGCGCGGGTACTGCATGCCGTCGTCTGGCTCGCGGCCGCCGAGGGCGTCGCCCGGCTGGCCGCGCTCGTCTGGGGCCGCGACGCCGCGGCCTGGGGATACGCGATGTTCGTGACCCTGCCCTTCGGGATGGTGATCGCGAGCCGCGCCTACGTGGAGTTCTTCCTCGTCCTGTCCCTGACCGGCTCCCTCCTCGCCCTGCGCGCGGGGCGGGAGGCGTGGATCGCCGCCGGGTGGCTCGCGGGCGCGGCGTTCGGAACCAAGTACCTGGGCGGCGCCACGGCCCTCGTCCTCTTCGGATACGCCGTATACCGCGCGGGAGGCCTGCGCCGTCCCGGTCCCTGGGTCTTCGCCGCCGCGGCGACCGCGGCCGGTTGCGCCTGGCTGGTCCGGAACTGGCTCTGGACCGGCAACCCCGTCTACCCCGTGCTCTTCGGCGGCCCGCGCTGGACCCCCGAGGACATGGCGGGATGGCGCGACGACGCTAGCGCCCTGCGCCCGGACCTCGGTCTCCTGCTCGCGGCTCCCTGGCGGCTCATGATCGAGCCGGGTTCCGACGGAGCGCTCTCGCCCCTCGTGCTCGCCGCCGTCGCCGGGCCGCTCCTGTGGCCCGCCGCGCGGAGGGGCCGGCTCTGGGGAGTGGCTCTCGCGCTCTTCCTCGTCTGGTGGATCACGGCCCCGCTCGCGCGCTATCTCACCCCCGCGCTCGCGGTCGCGTGCGCCGCGGGGGCCGGGTGCGTGAACGGCGGGCCGTTCGCCCCCCGGACCCGCCGGTGGATGACCCGGCTTTCCCTCGTCGGCCTGGCCGGCTCCCTCCTCTGCGGGATCAAGGCGATCGAGTTCTCGACGGCGTCCTACGACGCCGCGCTCGGCAAGCAGACGCCCGCCGCCTACCGGGCCGGCTACTTCCGCCCCGAGGGATACGACGACGTGATCGCCGCGCTGGAGGCGCGCGTACCGCGCCTCGGCCGCGCCTACATGCTCGGCCACCTGTTCAGTTACGACCTTTCCCGCCGCGTCTGGTTCGAGTTCCTTTACGTCCGGCCGCCGCTCTACTGGTGGATTCGCGACGCCGGGACGTCCGGCCGGATCATGGTCCGGGCGAGGCAGGAGGGGCTCACGCAGATCGCGTGGCACCCGCTCGGGGGCATCGCGATCCTGGGGAGGAAGCCCTGGCTTTCGGACTGGACTCCGGCGAAACTGCGCGCCTACCGCGGGTTCTGGGACCGGCACGTGCGGGTGGCGGAACGGATCGCCGACTGGGTGATCTTCGATATCGCGGCGAGGTCCGTCGGCGGGGCGACGCCCGCCGGCGGGACGCCGTACCGCGGCCGGACCCTGCCCGGAACCGAGGCGATCACGGGGCCCGCCGACATCGCGTGGGCCGAGGCGCGCTCCGAGGAGGCGCTCGCCGGCCGTGCGGCGGCGGAACGCCGGGACGACGACGCGGCCGCGCACCGCGCGACGGCCGCGGCCCGGCGGGCCGAGGCCGCCAGCCTGGCCCGGTCGGCCCTGGCCCGCTACCCGGACTTCCCCGACGCCCGGCTCCGGGCGCGCGAATACGAGGGTAACCCGTGAGACGCGTCCCCTCCGGGCCGCTCGGGCCGGCGGAGCGGCCGGTCATTCCGTCGCTTCCCGAGGTCTTCGCCTCGATCAAGGTTCCCCGCCGGGGCGGATTCCTCAGGAAACTGGCGGCCTTCGCCGGGCCCGCCTACCTCGTCAGCGTCGGGTACATGGATCCCGGGAACTGGGCGACCGACATCGAGGGCGGCGCGCGGTTCGGCTACCGCCTGCTCTGGGTCCTCCTCCTCTCGAACGTGATGGCGATCTTCCTGCAGACGCTCTGGAGATGGATCGAGGCCGTCGTGGTGCTGTTCGTCGCGGCGACCATGACCTGCTTCGCCGTCGAGCTCTTCATCGCGCAGCCGGACTGGGTCGCCGCCGCCGCGGGCCTCACGCACCCCTCGCTCGACCACGAGAGCCTCTACGTCGCGATCGCGATCATCGGGGCGACCGTGATGCCGCACAACCTCTACCTGCACTCGGCGCTCGTCCAGACGCGGGCCGTTGGCCGAAGCGCGCGCTCGCTCGCGGAGGCGGCCCGGTTCAACGTCGCCGACTCCCTGGTCGCGCTCAACCTGCGTTCCTCGTGAACGCCGCCATCCTCGTCATGGCCGCGGCCGTCTTCCATGCGCACGGCCTCACGGTCACCGAGCTCAGCCAGGCGCACGACCTGCTCAATCCCCTCCTCGGCACCGCCGTGGCAGCGCCCGTCTTCGCCAGCGCGCTCATCTGCTCCGGCCAGAGCTCGACGCTCACGGGCACGCTCGCGGGCCAGATCGTGATGTCCGGATTCCTGCGGATGCGCGTGAAACCGTGGGTGCGCCGGCTCGTGACCCGCCTGCTCGCCGTGGGGCCGGCGGCGGGAATCGTCGCCTGGCAGGGAGAATCCGGCGGCTTCCGGCTCCTGATCTTCTCCCAGGTGATCCTGAGCCTCCAGCTTCCGTTCGCGGTCCTCCCCCTCGTCCAGTTCACCTGCGACCCCGCGAAGATGGGCCGCCTCGTGAACCCGGGGTGGGTGAAGGCGCTGGCCTGGACGGTGGCGTGCGCCATCCTCGCCCTGAACGCCTGGCTCATCCTCCAGTTCGCGGGGGTCGTGTGAAACCCCGGCTCGGCCGGCTCGTGCTTCTCGCCGTTCCGTTCGCGGCGCTGGCCTGCTCGCCGCGGCTCACGATGGAGCAGTTCGAGCTGCCCAAGCACCTGGGGCTCCTGATCCTGACCGGACTCGTCCTCGCCTCGGGAGGGGTCCGCGGCTGGCGGGCCCAGCCCGCGCTCCTGGGCTGGATCGCGGCGGTGACGCTCGCGGCGGCGGCCTCCGTCGCTCCCGCCGCGTCGTGGCTCGGCGACTACGAGAACCTCGAGGGGGTCCTGACCTGGGCCGGGTACGCGATCCTGTTCCTCGCGGGCACCCGGCTCGGGAACCGGGAAGCGGGGCGGTTCCGGGCCGCCGTCGCCGCCGCCGCCCTGCTCGGCGCCGCGTACGCGCTCCTCCAGCAGGCGGGCGCGGACCCGTTCCGGGGCGAGAACTTCCGCCACGTCCGTGCCTTCGCCGGCAACCCGGACTTCCTCGCCCAGCAGATGGCGATGGCCCTCCCGCTTGTGCTTGCGCGCGGCGCCGGGGGTGTCCTCACCCTCGGCGCCGTGGGTGTCCTCACCCTGGTGCTCGCCCTGACCGCCAGCCGCGGCGGCCTGCTGGGCGGGATCGCGGGCGTCGCGGCGCTCGGCTGGCTCCTGCGCCGGGAGCGATCCGGACAGGATCGGATCGCGGGCCGCCGGGGCCTCCGAATCGTCGCCGTCTGCCTGGCCGGCGTGATCACGGCGGAGTTCATCCTGCCGGCCGATATCTCCCTGCGCGGCCGGCTCGGCGCGCTCGCCGCCGGCCGGGGACTGGGGGCGGCCCGGGGCCTCATGTGGGAGGGAGTCGGCCGGGCCGCCCGCGAGCATCCCCTCCTCGGATCGGGGCCGGACACGCTGGGCGCCGTCTTTCTCCGGACCGCGCCGCCGGGGTGGGCGGATCTCGAGGGACTGGGGACGACCGCGCGCAAGGCGCACGACGAGCCCCTGCACCTGCTCGCGATCGCGGGGGCCGCCGGGCTCGGCGCTTGGCTCTGGGTTCTCGCCGTCGCGTTCCGGCGCCCCGGCCGGGACCCCGCGGCCGCCGCGGCCGTCGTCGCCGCCCTTGCCCACAATCTCGTCGGGTTCTCTACCGCGGCCACTGCGCCAGTCATCTGGATCCTCCTCGGCCGCCTGAGCTCCCGGTCCGAAGCGGACCGCGGAGTTTCAGCGGAAGCTGAAACTCCGAAGACGCCGGTCTCCGGCATTCTCGTAGCCATAGCCATCGCTCTGGCCTGCTTTGGAGTCGTCAGATTCGCCGCCGACGCATGGGCCTACCTGGGCAACGAGGCGAACCGGGCCGGGCGGCGCGAGCTCGTGGCCCCCCCGTTCCTCGTCGCGGCGCGGCTGGCGCCGTGGGAGCCGGGCTATCCGGTCCGGGCGGGGCTCGCGCTCGAGCAGGCCGGCCGGCTCGCCGACGCCATTCCGCTCTTCGAGCGCGCCGTCGCGCTCTCGCCCGCCGACGGGATCAAGCTCGGGCACGTCGGGCGCGCGGCCTTCGCGCTCGCCTCGGCCGAGCGCAACGCCGCCGGCCGCGGCGAGGCGATGGAAATCCTGAAGAAGTCCGTGGAGCTTGCGCCCTCCCAGCCCAGCCTCTACGGCGCGGCGATCATGGCGGCGCAGGCTCTCGGAGACCGCGCCGAGGTGGACCGGCTCCTGATCCGGCTCCGGATGCGCGAGCCCGGCTGGGCCGCCAAGCTCCTGGGACAGTAACGAAGGGGACCTGCGCTCAGTCGGTCGTCAATCAACCGTGACGCGGTAGCAGGCACAGCCGGAAGTCTGGACGCCGGCCATGGGAACCGTGAACCTCAGCCACCGCGTTCCCGTCACCGGGTTTGCGGTCGTGAACGACGCCGGGAGGGGGACCGTGGGCGTCGTCAACGTCGAGTACGCCACCGTCACCGTCACCCCGTCCGTGCTCCCGCAGTTGAACCCGGCCGTGGTCGCTTCCGGCACGAAGGTCGTCCCCATCGGCACCGCGTCCGTGATCACGAAGGTGAAGGCCGAGGCCGACGAGTAGTTGCTCCAGCAGACCTTGAACTGGACCGTGTCCGCCGAGGCCATGAGGGCGAGCCGGGGCTCCTTGAACAGCTTGACGTCGGCGCCGACGACCATGATCGTCGCCAGCCCCGTGATCGTGCCGTCGGCGATGTCCGAGGCCACCAGGCTCTGGAGGCCCAGCTTGTTGAAAATGACGTTGACGAAAATCCTGACGCCGTTTTCGTTGGGTACCACCGAGCAGCCTCCCGTGCTCGAGGTCCACGTGAAGTTGTAGGTTTCCATGGCCGTGTTCTCGACCTTCGCGGTCGAGTCGGTCGAGGTGAAGCTCGTCGTCCCGCAGTAGTCGGTTTTCGTCTGCCCGTTTTGTCCCTGGACCACGACGATCGTGATCCAGAAGCTCTGGCCGGTGAACACCGTGGGGGGCATCTGGATGTCGTAGAAGACGCCGCGCTGGAGGAACGGGGCGGTGTAGAACTTCTCCCCGACGTTCATGCAGATGTACTGGGCGATGACGTCGCCCGGGTTCCCGCCCGGCTGGACCTGGATCCTCCAGTTCCGGGTGGCCGGAGCCGCGGGTACCGTGATCGCCCGGAACGAGATGCACTGGTCCACGTCCGTCGTCGTGTAGGTGGCCGACGCGCCGATGTTCCCCGAGGACTCGCCCGAGGAGAGGTTCAGGACCAGGTTGACCTTGGGACAGAAGACGTCGATAGTCTCGATCGCGAACCCGCCGGTGCTGTGCGCGGGCTCGTTCGTGTGGATCCAGTACTGGAGCCCCGTCTGCTGGCCCGCGGTGGCCAGGTCCGCCGCGTGGAGCATGCACCCGCCCGAGTACCGGTCGACGATCGCCCGGCCGCAGTACGTCTGGACCTTGCCCGAGGTGAAGGTCACCTTGTAGAGCCGGTACCGCACCGCGAAACACCCGGTCGTATAGTTGTCGCCGTAAACCACCGGGTTCCCGGCCGTCGTGAACCCGGCCGGCACGGTCCCGGAGCAGAGCACGGGGCTCCAGGTCCCCGAGTACCCGACCAGGTCCGTGTCCACGGTCTTCGTGTTCGGCGACTTGATCGTCGAATCCAGGGGAACGTACTTCCGGACCTCGTAGTTCGCGGCCGCCGCCCCGACGTTCCCGAAGATCGCCACGTCCGAGGTACCCGGGATGTGGCCCGAGTAGAGGTAGAAGTTCGCCGGGTTCCCGAAGTTCACGAGCCCGCCGTTCTCGCGGTTCGGGGCCAGGCACCCGAGGTCGTTGTACGACCCGCCCACCCCGAGGCCGGGCCACGCCTTCTGGATGATGAGCCTGGTGTTGGACGAGATGATCCGGTAGTGATTCGCGACGGTGGGAACGAAGTCCCACTGACTGCCGGTGAAGACATCCTGCGTTGCCGCGAACTGCCACGCGAGGCTCGCAGTGCTCCACTGGAAGATGAAGATCGTCGTCGGCTGGGTGTCGTCCGTGTTCACGTTGTACAGGGTGTCCACGATCGTCATGTCGGTGGCGTGCGTCCGGAGGTACGAGTACCCGATGAACCCGCAGAAACTGAGCGACGTCATCCCCGCGTAGGTGTTGGCGTCCTGGTTCCCGCCCGCGAGGCACATGGAGAGCTCCCAGACCATGGGGGCGTTGGAGACCATCTTGTGCAGGTAGTTGAACGGGTAGGCCGGCTGGGCCCCGGCCACGTACTCGATGGGGATGTACCGGGCCGGCGCCCGCTCGGCCTTGCACCCCATCTCCCAGTCGGTCCCGGGCCCGCCCGTGCACGTTCCCGCGAAGACGTCGATCTTGGGGGAGACCCCGCCGACGTTCGCGAACCCGGCGCAGGTGGCGTCGCACGGGGCGGCCGCACAGCACCACTTCTTGTAGAGCTGGAAGTCCGCGGCCTTGTTGAGCGCGTAGAACGAGATGAAGTAGGTCTGGTTGACGCATCCCTTGAACCACGCGTTGTCGTCCGCCGCCCACCCCACGTAGCTGACGAAGGTCGTGCGCAGTACCACCTGCGCCTCGTGCGTGAACGACCGCAGGTTCTGGGCCGCGCCCGTCCCGCCGATGACGCCCGTCTGGCCGTAGGACATGATCGACGCCTGGTCCCTGACCACCGCGCCCACGGTCGTCGTCTGCCGGACCTTGCCTTTCCACCTGACCGCGAGCGTGAACCCCGGGGGCAGGTCCAGCTCCCAGGTCAGGATCGTGTTCTTCGCGCCCGTGATGACCTTGCCCGGCATCGCGGCCGCGCACCCGGACGGCGTCATCGTCCATCCCGTGCACGGGTCCTCGAACCCCATGTTGACGTCCCAGGAGTCGAGCTCGGCCGGAACCGAGTCCCAGATCTTGACGTTCCACCACGTCTTCTGCGAGGAGATGTTCTTCACGAACAGCTCGTAGATGATCTCGTCGTCCGGCTGGCCGGGCCGCGGCGAGAACAGGACGTCCTGGTCCCCGAGCAGCCAGAAGTAGTACCGCTTCACGACCGTGTTCACCGTGTTCGAGGTCGAGCCCGGGGGACAGCCCGCCGCCGGGTCCCACGCGACGTGGACGTTGTTGAAGAGGAAGTCCCCCTCCTTCGCGGCGAAGTCGCCCGATCCCGGCTCGAAGCTCTCGCCGTTGCCCCAGTCGAGGGAAGCCGCGAACACGATCTCGCCCGTCGCGCCCCCGGCCGTCGCGATCGGCCCCGCGATCGTCCACCTCAGGCGCTGGGGCGGCCCGGGGTCGGGGTCGAACCCCGGATCGGGCGGAGATCCGATCCCGGGCAGCCAGTGCATGAGCGCCGGCAGGGTGTCCGTCACCCAGATGTTGTTGAGGTTTCCGGTGCCCGCCTTCCCGTAGAAGATCGTGTAGAGGACGGTGTCGCCCGGGGCCGCGACGTCCTTGCTGACGGACTTCATCACGTACCGGAGAGTCTTCGGCACCGGGTCCGAGGTCGGCCCCCAGTTGCCGGCCGAATAGCAGTTGTCGTGCAGGCCGCCGGGCGCAAAGACCGTGCTCGTGAGGTCGTTGAACCCGAGCCCGAGCTCGACGGTCTCTCCCTCGTTCGGGCACGGCGAGATGTCCACATAGGTGTAAAGATTCGGATAGCACGAGCAGTAGAACCCGGGGCCGTTGCACGCCTGGTTGATCACGACGGAGCCGGCCCAGGTCCACGCCGGCAGGGCCCCGGGCGACACCCCCGTAAGCCAGTTCCCGGCGAAGGTCATCTGGAACGGCCCGAAGTTGTTCTTGGACCCGCACACGACGGAGAAGTAGACGTTCCGGATGTCGCCCGCGGCCCCGCCGGACGCCGTCCCGTAGTTCAGGATCGTGAGCCCGCGGATCGAGTCGTCCGCGCACCCCCAGGCGCAGATGGTGGGGTCGCAGTCGTCGATCAGGAACGCCGTCGCCGGCGCCATGAGCCAGTTGGGAAACAGGGTGTCGATGTCGCTGAACGGGGGTACGGACGAGGCGTAGGCGTCGTTGAAGTATTCCGCGCGCGCGTATCCCCCCGCCAGGATCCAGCCGGACGCCAGACCCAGGACCAAAGCCCGTTTCATCCTGCCGATCTCCGTTCTGCCCCCCCCCCCGCCTAACCCGGATTATACTCCTCCGTCAAGGAGGCTTCCCTCAGTCGATTTTCACCCGGAAACAGGCGCACCCGGAGCTGTTTACGCCAACCAAGGGCACCGTCCACCTCAGCCACCGGGTGCCCGAGACCGGGTTCGCCGTCGTGAACGACGCCGGCGGCGGAGGGGTCCCCGAGGTCGCCGTCGAATAGGCCACGCTCATGGGGATGCCGTTCGTCGTCCCGCAGTCCAGGGCGGTCGAGGCGCCCTCCGGCACGAACGTCGATCCGGCCGGCACGGCGTCCGTGACCACGAAGCTGAACCCCGAGGCCGACGAGTAGTTGCTCCAGCAGATCTTGAACCGCACGGTGTCGCCCGACGCCGCGACCGAGAGCCGGGGAGACTTGAAGAATTGGATGTCGGCGCCCGTCACGTTGATCGCGGTCACGCCGTTGATCGATCCGTCCGACGTGTCCCCCGCGACCAGGGACTGGAGCCCGAGCCGGTACATGGTGACGTTCATGAAGATCCTGACGCCGTTCTCGTCCGGGGCGGCCGAGCAGGGGGGAATGGCCGTGCCGCTCGACCACGTGAAGTTATAGGCCTCCATGGCGGATCCCTCGATCTTGGCCAGCGGGTCGGTCGAGCTGAATGACGTCGTGCCGCAGTAGTCGACCTTCGTCGTCCCCGTGTTCAGCACCACGATGACCGTGATCCAGAACGACTGGCCCGTGAACACCGTCGGCGGCGCGATGATCTCGTAGTGGACGCCGGTCGCCACGAACGGGGCGGTGAAGAACTTCTCCCGGTACTGCTCCTGGTGGTACATCATGATGAGCTCCCCCGGCGCGCCCGCGGCGAGGAGCTGGATGCGCCAGGGGATGGCGTCGGTCTTCGTGCCCGGGAGGGGCAGGAATCCCGCGCACTGGTCGGGCCCCGTCGTCGTGTAGGTCGCCGAGTACCCGGCGACGGTGCTGACCGCCTGCACCGCCATCCCGGCGGAGTGGGCGAAGACGAGCAGGGAGTAGGTGGCCGGCCCGCTGTACTGGTGGAACCAGAAGTCCTGGCCCGTGGCCTTCCCGTTAGCGGCGTGGACCAGTGACCCCCCCGCCCAGGAGCGCATCATGTTCGCCCCCGCGTTCACGGATATCGTGCCGCCGGACTGCCACTCGACCTTCCACGCGTTCGCGGTGCTTCCCGTGCCGATCGCCAGCCGCTCCATGATGAATCCCGAGACGAACGGGTTGGCCGGACCCGGGAGTCCCGCGTCGGTCGTCCGGGTGGCCACGTAGTCCCAGTCCCCGGAGTTCCCGGCCAGGGTCGGGGGAATCCCCTGCGTCGCCAGCCCCGGGAACCGGGGCCGGTAGCGGTAGAGCCGCCACGTGGACGGGACGGCGGCGTCGTTGTTCCCGATCATCATGTTTTGATTGCTGGAAGCGTCGTGGTAGCACACGACGTAGAAGGTGCCCGGCCCGCCGGGTTTCGAGGTGTTGAGCCCGTTCTCGGCCGTCGGCGTCAGCCCGCCGTGCTCGTTGTACGCGTACGTGATCGAAGGATCCCCGATGACCCCGTATCCCTGGAAGACCGTGAGCCGCGCGTCGGAAGAGATGATCCGGTACTGCCCCTCCTCCCCGTTGGCACAGCCCGCGAACGGCATCCAGAGGCTGGTCTTGTCGATGTCGTTCCCCCGCACGTAGTCCCAGGTCATGAGCGCGGGATTCCACCTGAAGATGTGCGCGGTCGTAACGAGGTTGGGATAGTAGGTGCCGTACTCGTCCAGGCTCGTATTGAAGACGATCCAGGACTCTCCCCACCCCGGTTCTACCGAGCACACGCCGCTCTTGCCATCGAGGACGCACCGGCGGTAGGAGTAGTGACAGAAGCCGGAGTGGTGCAGGGACGTGGACGGGATGTAGGTCTTGGCGTCGCCGCCCGCTCCCATCTCGGGCATCAGCATCCAGAGCACGGGCGCGTTCGCCGTAAGCTTGAACAGGACCGCGTTCGGCGTCGCCTGGCACGGCGGGGGCAGGAAGTATTGGGCCGGCGCGCGCTCGGGTAGCCGCCGTCCGCGAACCCGCCCGCACAGGTGCCCTGCATCGCCGTGATCGACGCGCTCGCCCCGCCGACATCCGCCCAGGTCCCGGCGCCCTCGTACGCGAGCTTGCGCAGTTCGAAATTCGTGGCCTTGTTCAGCGGGAAGAAGTTGATCTTGAGCCCCCCCGCGGGCAGGTCGCCGCAGCTCGTGCTCGAGGACGACTGGCCGACGTAGCTGAAGTACGTCGTGCGCAGGACGATCGGCGCGAGGTGGATGAACGTGCGCGGCGAGCGCGCGTGCCCGGTGCCGTCCACCTTGCCCGTGGAGCCCAGTTCCATGACGCTCACCTTGCTGATCGCGGTGGCCCCCGCGGTCACGCCCGCCACCCGCACCTTGGCCTTCCACTTGAGCTCGTAGGTCTGGCCCGGCTCCAGGTCGAGCGTCCAGGTCAGGAGGGTCTTCGCCGCCGTCACGGACCACCCGGGCGCCCCGAGGGCGCATCCTCCCGTCGGCGTCATCGTCCACGCGCCCACGCACTGGTCCCAGAATCCCGTGTCCGTGTTCCAGGGGTCCAGCTCCGCCGGCACCGTGTCCCAGATCGAGAGCCGCCACCAGGTCTTGAACGAGGACTCGTTGCGGATGAAGATCGAGTAGATGATCTCGTCGTCCGGCTGGCCGACCCGGGGGGCGAAGAGGAGGTCCTGGTCGGCGACCTTCCACATCAGGTACCGGCGGACGATGGCGCCCACGGGCGGGCTCTTGTGGGTCACGGGCGAACAGCCGGAGCCCAGGAACTCCGCGGCGGCGATGTTGTCGAGCCTGGCCCCCTCGCGGGCCGCCCGGTCGCCGCTCCCGGGCTCGAAGGACTCGCCGTTCCCCCAGTCCACGGTGACCTGGAATTGTATTTCCCCCGTGGGCCCTCCCGTGGTCGCACCCCCGGCCAGGGTCCAGCGCAGGCGCATGGGCGGCCCGGGATCGGGGTCCCAGCCGGGGTCCGGCGCCGGAACCGCGCTTCCCATGACGTAGTGCGTGTCCACGGGAAGCGTGTCCGTGACGATGATGTTCGTGAGCGCCGCCCCGGGCCGGCCGTAGAAGATCGTGTAGGAGACGGTGTCCCCGGGAGCCACGAACGACTTGTCCGTCGTCTTGGTCACGTACCGGATGAACTTCTGCTTCCCCATCCGGGCCTGGTCGTAGTTCGGCACCTGGCATCCGCAGTCGTCCATGAGCCCGCCGGGCGTGAGCGGGCTCATGACCTCGTTGTAGCCGATCCCCATCGTGACCTCGGCCCCGTCCGTGGGACAGCCGGCCACGTCCGCGTAGACGTTGAGCGACGGCGTGCTGTTGCACCCGTACATGGGGTCGGACCCGTAGGGGAGGTTGCCGCTCCAGGTCCAGGCCGGGTTCGTCGTGGTGCCGACCCAGATTCCGGCGTAGGTCAGCGTCATCGTCGCCGTGGCTTTCCCGCAGTAGACGTTGAAATAGACCGCGGAGATGTCGGTCCCGCCGGCGGCGTTCCCGTAGTTGAAGATCGTGAGCCCCGCGATGTCGCAGGTGGGAGTCCCCGGACAATCGTCGTTGGTGCAGACGCTGAGGACGGAGACGAGCACCGTCGCGTTCTTCCAGTTGGGAAAGAGCACGCTCAGGCTGTCGTCGACGGTGGAGGGCCCCTGGTCGAGGAGGCAGTCGGCGCGGACGGCCGGGGCCGGGAACCCGAGCAACGGCACGAGCGCGGCAAGAATAAGCCACCTGACCCCTGACCCGGGACCCTTCAGCCCATGGTCAGGCACACCCCCTGCTCGCGCCCCCATGCCGGCATTATAAGCCCGCCGCTACTTACCCCGTTCGAGCCGCCTAATCCGGTCGCGGGCGTATGCGGCGTACGGGCTGGCGGGATCAGCGCAGGAGAGCGCCGCTTCGTACGCGCGCCGGGCCTCGTCCCGGCGGCCCAGTCCCAGGAGGAGATTCCCCGCGTTGAGCAGGATCTCGGGGCGCCGGGTGCCGGAGCGCACCAGCCGCTCCCAGACCGCGAGCGCCTCCATGGGCTTCCCCGCCCGGTCGAGGGCGAGGGCGTAGTTGTTCGCCGCCCCCTCCCGGTCCGGAAGCTCCGGGATCGAAAGCGCCCGCCGGAACCGGGGCAGAGACTCCGCGGTCATCCCCGCGTTGGCGAGCACGTCCGCGTACTGGCGCTGGTACTTGCCGCAGAGCCCGATGAGCCATCCCTGGCGCACGGTCAGCGCCCGGCGGTCGCGGTCCCATCCCCTGGTCCGCATCCACAGCGCCATCCCGGGCCGCATATGCGGCCGGCCGCGGAAGACCTCGTAGACGACGTCCCGGACCTCGCGGTGGAGCCCCTGCACGACCTCCTCGCGCGAGGGGTTCGTCATCGCGCACGGGCGGCCGGCGCGGAGCGCGGCCCCGGCGACGTCGCGGCTCCAGGCATCCTCATCCCGCGTCCACGGCGGCGCCGCGAGATACCCGGCGGCCTCCGGCACCGCCTTCGCGATTCCTGCCCGCGACGGAGCCCAGGTGAGGAAGCCCTCGGGGATCGCGACGACGTCCGGGCGGAACCCCTCGACGAGCTGGAGGTAGAAGGTCGGGTAGATGACGTCGTCGCCGCTCGCGAAGAAGACCGCGCGGGGCGGCAGTCCCGCGAGCCGGTTCCGGCCGTAGTCGTACTCGAGGCTCATCCGGTTCCGCCCGGCCAGCGGGGCGTTCCAGACGGCGAGGCAGACGGGGGTCATCGCCGCAACCACGACGGCGGACGCCGCTACCGCCTCCGCCACCCGAAGCTGTCCGGTCGCCTTCCACGAGGCACGGGCGAGACTCCACGCGAGGAGCTGACCGACCCCGAACGCGAGGACCCAGACGACAGGGATCAGGTAGAACTCGCGGCCCGTGATGTTGAGGCTCGCGGCGAACGCGAGGCCCGTCGCCGCCGTCAGCCAGAGCACCGGCGCGACCCCGGCGGCGGCCGGCCCGGTCCACGCCGCGAGTCCAAGCGGCCCCGCGAACGACCCGACCAGCAGCTGGTCCCGGAGCACGACAAGCGTCTCCCCCAGACGCTCTCCCGCGGGAGTCCCGACCTTCTTCTCGTACACCTTCGCCCGGAGGTAGTCCAGGTGCTTGGCCCAGCTTGCCGGGCGGGAGACCATGAGCGCGGGCTCCTGGACCGAGCGCATGGGCGGGTACAGGAGCTTGGGCGACAACCCGGCGACGAAGAGGACGCAGGCCACGGACGCCGCGCGCGGCGACGGGCGTAGGGCCCGCCAGCCGATCCACGCCAGCCCCGGCAGGATGTACAGGGTCTGGAGGTGGTGGGCGAAGGAGACCCCGAGGAGGAGCGCGACCGCGGGGACGCGCCATCCCGCGACCGACCCGGCCAGGAGCAGGCCGAGGAAGAGGATATTCACCGCGTACTTGTCCGAGATCGCGGCCTGGTACCAGCACGCCTGCGTGAGCCCCAGCGAGAGGCCGGCGACCGCTCCGCACGCGGCGGCCGCCCAGGGACCCAGCCCGAACCGCGTCCGCGCCTCACGCGCCGCCAGCCAGTGAACCACCGCGCACGCGCCGGCGGCGGCCGCCGCGTTCATGAGGTTGAGCCGGAACGCGACCGACCCGGCCGGGAGAGCGGCGAAGAGCCGGCCGGCGAGGGTGTAGAGGGGGTAGCCGGGCGGGTGCGAGATTCCAAGCGTCGCCGCCACGGTCGCGAACTCCCCCGAGTCCTCGCCGCCGAGCGACGGCGAGAGCCCGAAGAGGTACCACCCGAACCAGGCCAGCCAGACGAGTGCCGCCACGCGCCGATTGTACTCGACGCGAAGGATGTGGCACCGGAGCCGGGAAGTCCCTATCGTGATGGGCATGGGGCACTTCGGGCAGGTCGCGGGCTGGCTCGTTCTCGTCGCGGGCGTGTCGGCCGGCATCACCGTCGCCCGGTGGCTCGGGGCCCCGGGCTGGCTGGCCGCGACCGCCGCCGGGCTCGGGGTCGCCGGCATCGGGTGGTGGGGAGCCGCGCTCGCCGGCCTCGCGTTCCCCGCGGTCGCGTGGGCCGGAATCGCTGCCGGCCTCGTCGCGCTGACGGCCCCGGGCACGTGGAGGACACTCGCGGACGCTGTCCGGAATACGCGGCTTCGGCTCGCTTCCGCCGGTCCCGGGCAACGCGCGATCGTGGCGGGAGGGACGGCCCTCGCCGCCCTCTACTGGGTGCTCGCCCTCGTCCCGCCTACCACCTACGACAGCCTCGCGTACCACCTCGTGCTCCCCCAGCAGGCGGCGTTCGCGCACAAGGCTTTCGGCATGGAATACTTTCTCCCGTCCGCGTTCCCGTTCGCGGTCCCGGGCCTCTCGCTGTGGGCCATGCTCCTGGGAGGGGGCTGGCGGGGTCCTTCCCTCATCAACTGGGCGTTCGCCCCCCTGTCCGCGCTCGCGGTCGGGCGGGCCGCGGCGGGAGCATGCACGAACCCCCTCGCCGGGCCCGGAGCCGCGACCGCATGGCTTCTGATTCCCCTGGTCGCCATCACCGGCACCACCCCGCTCACGGACCTCGCGACTTCCTTCTACGCCCTGCTTGGAGTCGCGGAGTTCCTGGCATGGTGGCGGGAGGGGGGCCGCCGGCGGGTCGCGCTGGCGGGAGTCTGGTGCGGGCTCGCGGGCGCGTGCAAGTACAGCGGCGGCCTGCTCGTCCTCCCCATGGCCGCCGCCGTTCTGCTCCGCCGCGGCACCGTCCGCGCCCGCGCCCGCCGCGCGCTGGCGCTGGGAGCCGGGGCGGCCATACCCGTACTGCCGGTTCTTGCCAGGAACGCGCTCTTTGCGGGGGCGCCGTTCTTCCCGTACCTCACGGCCGCCGTGCAGGCGGGCAGGATTCACCGCTG
>Ga0315281_10004971_pt1 | contig 19137 bp, 22 predicted proteins | sample YL17G07_0_MG_FD_204540 | JGI IMG/M metagenome (GOLD analysis project Ga0315281, IMG submission 204540) | Sediment microbial communities from Yellowstone Lake, YNP, Wyoming, USA - YL17G07_0 | ecosystem: Environmental > Aquatic > Freshwater > Lake > Sediment | place: USA: Wyoming | collected... | reverse complement strand
AAACTCCCCTCCCAACCCCCTTTAAGGGGTTGGGGGAGGGGGCAGGGGTCTGTGACCCCTGGCTTCCTCCCCCAATACCAATAAAAGTTAATATATTTTGTGACCTGATTAATAACTGCCGGAGTGGCAATAGCTCTAGGGATTTTCTAAACTTGCACCGTGAGCCAGAAAATGCGTCCCGTGGCGGTTTCCTGGCACATCAGGCAGCGCCAGGGGCAGGTGGAGGAACCCAGCACCTCGATGATCTGAAACCTCTGGAGCCATCCTGGGTCAGGGTTTAACTTCTTGATCACCTCCTCAGCGAGATCCTGGCAATGATCCATACGGCCGCCTCCACCCTCGCACGGAACCCCCTGAACCGGGCCCGTTGGGCTGGTTAAATAAAAACGGAAAACTCCTCGAATGGGAGCTCCGGACCGCCGGGCTCAAGATTCAGGCCGAAATCGCCTCCCGGAAGCGAAGTTTCCGCTTCCGGTTCCCTCACCTCCACAAACCCGGTATCGTGGCAGACCGGGCAATAACCGGCCAGATAGGCCAGGCTGCTGAAACAGGCCGTGCATTTTTCTTTCCGTATCCAGGTTGCGGACATGGTCATCACCGCCTTTCGCCTCCAAGATAGTTATTTGGAGTTACGAAAAGGTTACAGGGTTATTAAACCGAGATTGGCAAAATCCCCATTTATCCAGGTGATGCCCGACATGACCATGGAGCCCCCTTTTTGATAAAATAGCTGAGGTATGCTCAGTAGATGATTTCTTAAATATGCCCCCCCCACCTGGATCCCGCTGGGGGTTGTTGTTTTGGGTTGGGGTGCAATTAAATCGCTCTGCCGCTCCCGCTTTAATACGCCATTAAATTTATTAAATCGGGCACTCAGCTGGATGAAAATACTGAGAGGTTCATAAAAATGACAACCCCCTCCAAAGAAACGTATGAATGGATTTACGCCCCGCCCGATGCCGTTTTGGGGCGCCTGATCCTCACCTTCACCCCGCACGGCCTGAGCGGCCTGGATTTCGTCGACGTGGCCCCAATCCCCCAGGCCATCCCGGGGGGCTTCCCCCCGGCCGTAAAGGCTTATCAGGAGATGGCGGCCAGTGCCTTAGGGAAATATTTTGCCGGCAGACCCACGGATTTTTCTTACCTGCCCCTGGCTCTCCGGGGCACCGCTTTTCAACTCCGGGTGTGGCATGAGCTGCGACAGATCCCCTGGGGCCGCACCATCTCTTACGGGGAGCTGGCCGCCCGGTTGGGGAAGCCCCAGGCCCCCCGGGCCGTGGGCCAGGCGGTGGGGACCAACCCGGTGGCCATCATCATCCCCTGCCACCGGGTGGTGGCGGCGGATGGGACCCTGGGCGGTTACGGTGGGGGCCTGGAGCGCAAGCGCTGGCTCCTCCTTCATGAAGGAGGCCGAGAGTTGCCGGGGGGATGGGGAAAATAGCGGTCGGCTATGAGCAGTCCGCTGGTGTGGCCGTTTAAGATGCAGCTTGAATAAATAATTCTGTCATCCATCTGCATTTACAATGTAGCCGCAAGCTTCAGCTTGCGAAAATAATTGAAAAGAATGAACGCAGGCTAAAGCCTGCGGCTACCTAAACCATAGGATTGATTTTCAAGATATTCCTGAAACGCCATACTGGCAGCCAAGACTTAACCAGGATTAGTTAAAGAAAAAGTTCCTGTATCACCTGAAGGCCGCCAATCAGGGCCAGCAGCCCGATAAGATTGATGGGAGACGCCCCGCCCAGAGCCCCCAGCGCCAGCACCGCGGCGGCGCCTCCGAAGCGGAAGGCCAGGCGGGTTTTCTGGATTTCATTCCGGCTGGCGTCAATGACGAGTTGAATACAGCCGATGGCCAGCAAGACCAGGGCTACGGCGCCACAGATGAACCAACGCCCTCCCGCCGGCAAGACCAGGTCCTGCGGGCTGGCTACCGCATACTGCACGCCCACGGCGCTAGCCGCCAGGCCGATGACCAGGGGGAGATGGGCGTAAAGCCAGGCCTGGTACAGCCAGATGCGGCCCTGGGTACGGGCGGCGCGGATCGCGGCGCCGTCAATATTGTCAAAATAGGCCCACCAAAGGCTGAAGGCGATGCTCAACCCCAGCGCCGCGGTCAGCCCGGACCGGACACTCCAGGCGTGTTTCGTCAAGCCCATCACTACCCCGGCGATGGCCTCTCCCAGTACGATGAGGATGAAGAGGGCGAAGCGTTCCGGCAGGTGGGTGGCGTGGGGCGCCAATTGGGAGTGGAGTTTCCCGGCGCTTAGCGGGGTGGCGAAATCAATCAAAAGACCGAGGCCCCACAGGTAAAAACGGGAGGGAGTCGGGACCCAGGCCGACGCCAGCCAGATGGCCGCAGCCGCGCCGAAGCCCAGACCATAGCGTCTCGTCAAGGAGCGGGCGGCGGGCACCCAGATATGGGCGCCCAGGTATTCTCCCACCAGGATGAAGCGCACCGCGGCATACGAAAGCGCGAAACCGGCTGAGCCGCGGCCCAAACCGGCATGCACATTCACCGCCATGGCCGCGACCGCAAACATCTGGGCGATGATGAACAGGCGGTGTCCCAGATCGTCGGTGTCAAACCGGGTGGCATAAAAGGACTGGCCCACCCAGGCCCACCAGACCGGCACGCACAACACGACGAAGGTAAGGACCCCGAAGCCGGAGAGGTCCTGGCTCAGTTCAAAAGTCAGCTGGGCCACCACCGCGGCAAAGAGCAGGTCATAAAAGAGCTCCAGCCAGGTGGCGTGCCGTTCTCCTTCCGCCCCCGCACCGATGCGCAGCCGCGGCGGTTTCCACAATATTTTTTTCATACCGGGTCAAATGTTCGCCAAAGCTGCGCCCGGCTCACCGGACGGCGGGTTTGATGAAAGCGCCCTGCTGATATTCCTCGAAGGCGAGGCGCAACTCTTCCTGGGTATTCATGACAATGGGGCCGTACCAGGCAACCGGTTCCCCAAGGGGCGGGCCCGAGATCAGAAGAAAGCGAACCGGGCTGGCGGGAGCCGAGACCGCCACCCCGTCCCCATCCTCATAAAGGACCAGGGTCCGGTTGCCACAGACACAGCGGCGGTCGAAATCAAAGTAGTTGGTCCCGATGACCTCATGGGCGTAAGCGTCCCGCTCCGGGTCGAAGTAGCCTTCCCCCTCAATGACGTAGGCGAAGGCCGTGTGTCCGGGCCGGATGGAATGATGGAACTCGGCCCCGGCCGGCACCGACACATCGAGGTACTCCGGGGCGGTGACGATATCCTGGACCGGTCCCCTGGTACCGTTAACCTGGCCGCAGATGATCTTTACCTTGACGCCTTGGGCCAGAGAGACCTCGGGAACCTGGGCGCGCTTCACGTCCCGATAGCGGGGCTCCATCATCTTGTGGGAAGCTGGGAGATTGGCCCAAAGTTGAAAACCATACATGCGACCCCGGGCGTCGCCCCGGGGCATCTCCTGGTGGATAATGCCGCTTCCGGCCGTCATCCATTGGATGTCTCCCGGGGTGATCATCCCCTGGTTGCCCATACTGTCGCCGTGTGCCACTTCCCCGGCCAGGACATAGGTGATGGTTTCGATCCCCCGGTGGGGATGCCAGGGGAAGCCTTTGAGATAGTCGGCGGGATCATCAGCGCGAAAATCGTCCAGGAGGAGAAAGGGGTCGAACTGGGGCACCTGATAGTAGCCGAAGGCCCGGCGCAGGCGGACCCCCGCCCCTTCTAGCGTGGGCTTGCTTTGCCAGACTTTCTTGATTTTTCTGATCTTAGCCATGATATCTCTCCGGTTGGTTTATCTTGAAAAGTCTGTTTTAAAGGGCACGGTGCGCTATGCCATTTCCGGAATGGCGGGGCGGGGTCGTGGGGGCGCAGGGGGGAAAAATACTGGCGAATGGTTATAAACTAGGGACTATAAATCGCCATGTCAAGAGAACCGGCCAATGGTGGGGAGGCCGGGGAAACTTCGGTGCTCCATTCAATTCTTAACCATTACCTTTAAGGATTGGCGAGATTCTCAGATCCATGCCCTGCAGGGCAAAAATGATGAAAAATGACTAAGGGAAAATGGTGAAAAATGGCTAGTGATTTTCTGGGGACTGATTGTTAGGTTGTGAGTAAGCAGACCGCATGGTGCGGCTGTAAATGATAGAGCGGAAAACTTGGTTTTCAGTTTCCGTCTCATCCTCCTCCGAAGTCGGCCCGCCAGGGCGTGTCATCGCGCCCCTGGCGGGCTTTTTTGATTCCAGGCGGCTCCTTTGTGCCTTAGCGCCTGGGCGTGAGTTCTCATATCTCATTCGAGTTGCATTCAAATGTTGCTTTTGTAGCCGCAGGCTTTAGCCCGCGCTGCACAGGCGAGACGCCTGTGCCACCAAGCAAAATTGGGAAAAAATATTCGATTGGCCGCAACTTGGTATCACACCAAGGCGCCAGGGATGCCAGGAGATGTCAAGCTCAGGGCTTGCAACTGCGGCAGGGGCTGAAGCCCTGGAGATAAGCCTCGGTTAGGGAGGTAATGCGGATGCGGTTGGCCGGGGCGATCCGGGCGGCCAGGGGACAGTGCGGCCGATGCAGCCTGAGGGTGTTGCGGTTGGCCAGGTAAAAAGGCTCGTCCTGCTCCAGCGCTTTTTGCCACACGCCTTGGCGGGCCTCGATAGCCTGGCGCTGGGCGGCCAGCAGAGTCTCCCGGTAGCGGAAATTGGGGGAGTGAAGATAGACATGGGCCAGGCCCTGGCGCAGCATCGCGGCGCTGATGTTGGTGCCGTCCGGGAGGAAAAGGTAGGCCAGCAGGCGCCCGTAATGGTCGTAGCGCAACCGGTCATATTCCAGGCGCACCCGTTTGCCCTGGGTCAGACCGGTGAGATAGGCCCTGGCCTGGTGGGCCAGGAACTCCGCCGGCCGCCCGTCTTTCTCCAACTCCGGGGCGTCGATGCCCAGCAGGCGCACCCGGTGGCCGCCATCGGCCAGGACCAGGGTGTCGCCGTCGATCACCCGGGACACCAGAGCTTCCTGGGGGGGGCCGGACGGTGCAGTTTGGCAGGCCGGCGCCAGGCCGGCGATCAGGGTGAGGAGGGCCAGGTAAGGGAGAAGTAGCCGGTGGATCCGGAGGCGATGTGTCGATTGCGCGTAATACAGTTTTCTGTTTTCCGTTTTCGGTTTTCGGTTAAAAACCTGTCAATAAATTGCAGCTTAAGTTTGTTGCATCTCAAATGATGGCGGTCTAAGACGCACCCAAATGCGCCCCACTTCGCCAATTTCTGAGTATTTGGCTGAATGCTGACTGCTGATCCACCTAAAAATTCGGCCGGGCTACCACCGGATGGTTCTCTTCCTTAAGTTTCCGGGCAAAGGACGGGATGGTTTCCTTCAGGCCCGCTTCCAGGGGCACGGTGGGCTGCCAGTTCAACAATTCCCGGGCCCGGCCGATGTCCGGGCGCCGCTGCACCGGGTCGTCCGGCGGCAGAGGCTTGAAAACCAGGTCGGATGGTGTGTCCATCAGGGCCAGGATCTTGTGGGCCAATTCGATGATGGAGTATTCCTCGGGGTTGCCCAGGTTCACGGGTCCGGGGAAGGTTTCGCAATTCATCAGCCGGACGAGCCCCTCCACCAGGTCGCTGACAAAGCAGAAAGACCGGGTCTGCTTGCCCTCGCCATAGATTGTTAAGCCCTGCCCGGTGAAGGCCTGGACGATGAAGTTGCTGATCACCCGGCCGTCGTTAATGGCCATGCGAGGCCCGTAAGTGTTGAAAATGCGGGCGATGCGGATATCCACCCGGTTCTGCCGGTGGTAGTCCATCATCAGGGTTTCCGCCACCCTTTTTCCCTCATCGTAGCAACTCCGGAGCCCGATGCAGTTGACGTTGCCCCAGTAATCCTCTCTTTGGGGGTGGACCGCGGGATCTCCATAGATCTCTGAGGTGGAAGCCAGCAAAATCCGGGCCTTCACCCGTTTGGCCAACCCCAGCATGTTCAAGGTCCCCAGGACATTGGTCTTGATGGTCTTCACGGGGTTGTACTGGTAATGCACCGGCGAAGCCGGGCAGGCCAGATGGTAGATTTGATCCACTTCCAGCATGACTGGATTCACCACGTCGTGGCGGATCAGTTCCAGACGGGGGTTGGTCCTCAGGTGCTCCAGATTCCGCTTGGAGCCGGTAAAGTAATTGTCCAGGCTGAGGATGTCGTGTCCCTGGTGCAGCAGGTACTCAACCAGGTGGGAACCGATGAATCCGGCCCCCCCGGTGATCAAAATGCGGGCCATGGCGCGGTTTTTCCTTTCCGGAGATAAGCGTTGCAATTAGTTATGGTGCGCAGTGCGCACCCTACATTAACTTTGAACTTTTCACTTTTCCAGGCAGACTTATTTTACTCGCCTTGGCCTTCCAGGTAAATTGCTGATTGACAGTAAAAGCCGAATATCTGATATTATTGGCCTTAAGCGCGGCCGCAAGCCTCTGCCTGATTGGCCGCCAAGTCCGGAGGGAAAAGCTCATGAAGATTAGCCATGGATTTGCTGGAAGCTTGGCCTCAGGCGGCGCCGGCCGCTGGCTGGCGCTCCTGGTGGCCCTGGCCCTGCTGGCCGCCTGTGCGCCCCCGACCAAGTCCGAGGAAGAGTTGCGCAAAGATATCCAGGCCCTCAAAGCGGACCTTGCCACCCTCAAGGAAAATGTGGCGAAGCTCGAGGCCGGTCAACAGGAGATCCTCGCCCAGTTGAAGAAGGCGGAAGCTCCCCAGGCGCCGGCCCCGCCCATGATGAAACCCATGCCCCCGGCTCCCGCCGCCGCGCCCATGAGCGTCAGCCAACTCTTGAAAGAGAAAGACCGCTATCTCGGCGCCCGGGTAACCGTCCGGGGCCCGGTGGGACCGGTAGTGGTGCATCACAAGTCCCTGATGCTCAAATCGCCGGAGGGCGATGTGGAGGTCTTTTTCGGCAACCTGCCGGATAAGAAACTGGTGGACCGCCTCACCTCCGTTCCCCTGGATCACCCCATCACGGTCACCGGGGTGGTCAGCGCCCCCATGAGCAAAGGGGCCGGGGCCGCCAAGCTGCAAATCATGGCGGAGGATGTGCAGATGTAGGGCCTGTCGGGAAAAATTAACCACCAAGACGCCAGGGACACTAAGAAACACCAAGAACATTATTGGTGGTGCCGGGTTCCCCGCCACCACCAATAACCTTGGTGAATCCTGGCGCTCTTGGTGTCTTGGTGGTTAACCCTTCGCGCCATCCGCCCATGACGCCCCCAGGTTGCCACCGTCCCGCCCGCAACTCCCTACCTGCCCCGGCCTTTCCGGTGCCCCCTGGGAAAAACTGTGGCCTTGAGCGGCGCCCTGATCTCCCTGGCCCTGATGCTGTCCATGCCCGCCGGCTCCTGGTGGCGCCTGGGAGTCTGGCTGGTGCTCGGCCTGGGGGTTTACGCCGCTTATGCCCGCTACTCCGGGCGACTGCGGGCGGAGGAGGGGGAGGAGTAGTGGTTGGGGGAGAGGGCTAAGGGCCGCAGGCCCTTACCCCCTCCCCCAATCCCCCACCCCCAATCCCTTAAGTAGAAGAAAGTAGGGTTAGCCAGGGCCTCCGGCCCCGGCTAACCCTAAGTATTTTCCAAACTTTAATTTGCTTCGAGATTTCTCAATTCCGACAGCCTGAACACCGCCTGCACCTGGGGCACAGCCTTAGCCACGTTCTCCCGGCCCCCTTCCTCCCGGTCCACCAGGATGAGCACCTGCACCACTTCCAGGCCGAACTCCCGGGCCGCGGCGATGGCCTTGAGGGTGGAACTACCCGTGGTGATGACATCCTCCACGATCACCACCCGGTCGCCTGGGCGAACGTCCCCTTCCACCCGTTTTCCCAGGCCGTGCCCCTTGGGTTCTTTCCGCACCGAGAAGGCGTTGATGGGTTGCCCCTTGAGATAGCTGATGAGGGCCACGGCGTGGGCAATGGGGTCAGCCCCCATGGTCAAGCCGCCGATGGCCTGGATGTCCAGGTCCCGGACCAGGTCAAAGAAGATCTCCCCGATGAGGGCCAGGCCCATGGCGTTGTGGGTGGTGGGCCGGGCGTCGATATAGTACGGGCTCTCCCGGCCGGAAACCAGTTTGAAGGGCTGGTCCGGGCGATATTGATAGGACTTTTCTTTCAAAAGCTTGAGCAGCAGTTGCCGTGGCTGATTCATTTCCCGTTTTCCGTTTTCTGTTTTCTGTTTTCTGTTTTCTGTTTTCTGTAAAAAAAATGAAGAGGCAGCCGATTTTAAATCTCGTTCCCCAGCTCCTGCCCCGAAAAGATGAAATGTAGGGCGCGTCTTACGCGCCATTTCTGGTGCGTAAGACGCACCCTACTTAAAGGCTTTTCAGACCAGAAAAAATGTGGAGCAGCCGCCCTCGGCTGCTAATATACAGGCGAGGGCGCCTGTTCCACACCCCCGGCCCTCCCCTCATATCACCTCTTCAAACTCTGCAAATATTCCGCCACGGCTTGCCGGGTGGAGCTGAAGGCCAGCTCATCCCAGGGAATCTCACCAAGGCCGAAAATCCGGGCTTCCAGGGTTTCATCCCCCGGGGCCAACTCTCCGGAGAGATACCTGGTGAGGTAGGCCAGCACCACCGTCTGCCGGCCCCGGTAGGAATAGATATTGATCAGCCGGCTGACCTCCACCGACAGGCGGGTCTCCTCCAGGGTTTCCCGGACCACCGCCTCCTCCACGGGTTCGCCCATGTCCACAAAGCCCCCGGGGGCAACCCACAGGCCGTAGCCCGGATTAATGCTCCGGCGCACCAGGACCAGGCCGCCCTCCAAGGGCACTACGGCGATGACCGCCACCTTGGGGTCGATGTAGAAAACGAAATCGCACTCGGTGCAGACCAGGCGCTTGGGCTCCCCGTGCTTGAGCAGCCGCTCTTCCAGGCGGCCGCCGCACACCGGGCAAAACTGATAATCAGGGATGAAGCTCATCTCGTTCTCGACCGGGCCGGCTTTATCTTCCCATCATTGTAGGGTAAAGGGTGTGGGAGTAAAGCTCAAGAAAAAAACCAGGATGGTGATGGCGCCAAGGAGCTTCCGGCGTCCATCCAGGGGAACCCAGGCATAGAAAGGGGGCGGATGGCGCAGGCCCAGGAAATAAAGGAGAGCCGCCCACATCAGCCACCCGTGCCAGGTGAAGATGCCGAGGACCACCAGGAGGACGAGGCAGCCCCAGGAGATGCGTCGGTGCTGTTCGGGGAACAGGGCGTAAGCCACGTGGCCGCCGTCCAACTGCCCCACCGGGATCAGGTTGAGGGCGGTGACCAGCAAACCGATCCAACCGGCAAAGGCCACCGGGTGCAGGAGAATCTGATACTCCGGGGCCAGGGAACCCAGGGTCAGCCAGCTCGCCAGTTTGAACAACAGCGGCTCCCCCAGAATTATCCCCTCGACGGCCCCGGGCATAAACTTGATCGTGGACAGCTTCAGGCCCACCATCAGGACCGGCACCGCCACCGCCACCCCGGTCAACGGCCCGGCGCAGCCGACGTCCAGGAGGGCCCGCTTGTCCTGAATGGGGGACCGGATGCGGATGAAGGCCCCAAAGGTCCCCACGATAAAAGGAATGGGCGGAGCGGGGATGAAGTAAGGCAGGGTGACATCCAGGCGGTGGCGCCGGGAGGCCAGATAATGCGCCATTTCGTGAGCCCCCAGAATCAGGATCAGGGTGAAGGAAAAGGGGATGCCCCGGTAGAGAGCCCACGGCTCCGTCACCGGGTTCACTCCCTGCTGCATGGCTCCGGCCGTGATGGTGGTGACCACCGTGGCCAGGAACAGCACCAGGTGCAAACGGGGCAGCCGGGGTTTGGGGCTTTCCGCCGCCTCGGGTGGCCCCGGGGGCGCGCCCCAACTCACCGAAGGCTCAGGGGAAGCCTCTGGCATGCAAGCAATCTCCTCGCCATCACGAAAGGTTTGCCGAAATTGAAATCCCCCCTGGCCGCCAGTAGTTTCCGGCAGGCTCTTGCTCGTTCCCAAGTTGCCCATGAGTTCTCTGGCTCACCCGTAAGTCATGAAAAGTATGGTGCGTCTTACGCGCCATTTTGGTGCGTAAGACGCACCCTACACTTCTGAACCACGTAGGGGCGAAGTTTCCTCGCCCTTAGTTCGGACGGGGGGACCCCGCCCCTACGGCTGATGTCGACCATCTTCAGAGCAGTATGGACCAGTAAGTTTTTTCATCTCGCCAGGCCCACCAAGTTCCGCAATGTCTCCAGTTCCTTGCGGGTCAGCAACCGGTGCTCTCCCCGGGGCAGGTGCCCGAGTTGCAAGGGCCCGAAGGCAATGCGCTTGAGCTTCAGCACCGGGTGGCCGGCCTGGGCGAGGAGGCGCTTGATCAGGTGATAGCGGCCTTCCCTGACCGTGATCTCCAGCACGGTCTTTTGGGCCAAGGTCTTGACCACCTGCACCTCGGCCGGCACCCGGCGGCCCTCCAGTTCCATCCCGGCCCGGAGCCCGCCCAGCGTTTCCCGGCCCACGGCCCTCTCCACCGTTACCCGGTAAGTCCGGGGCACCTGGTACCGGGGATGCATCAAACGATGGGCCAACTCCCCTTCGTTGGTCAGGAGCAGCAGCCCGGTGGCGTCATAATCCAGGCGCCCTACCGGGTAAAGGCGGCCGTATTTTTCCCCCAACAGCCCGGTGACCACCCGCCGGCCCAGGGGATCCGTGGTGGTGGACAGATAACCGTACGGCTTGTGCAGGATCACCGTCGCCAGCGCGGCCGGGCGCACCACCTGGCCCTCCACCCGCACCTGGTCCCGGTCCGGATCGACCTTGACCCCCATCTCCGTGACCACCCGGCCGTTGACCTGCACCAACCCGGCCTTGACCAACTCCTCCGCCCGCCGCCGGGAAGCCACCCCCGCCCGGGAGAGGAATTTTTGTAAACGCTCCAGGGGCATTGTCTGATCGGTTTTATGGGGAAGGGGGCCAGGGGCCGGTGGGCCACTTACAATCCCTTCCCCACGCCCTATCCCCCAACCCCTTAAGTTTAATTTTGGCCGGTGGAGGCGGCGGCAAAGCCACCGCCTCCACCGGCCAACTTAAAGGGGGTTGGGAGGGGAGTTTGAGGGGAGGGCGGGGGATCTGTGATCCCCCGGCCCGCCCCTCAATCCGCCTTTTGGAAATCCAGGTTGAATTTAATCGCTTCCCGGACTTCGGCCATGGTGCGCCGGGCGGTCTTGCGAGCCCGGGCGTTGCCTTCCCGGAGGATGTCCAGGACGACGTTCGGATGCTGCTCGTAGTGCTGGCGCCGTTTATGGATGGGGGCCAGGCTTTCCGCCAGGGCCCCGGCCAGGAGTTTTTTGCAGTCCACGCAGCCCAGGTCGGCCTGACGGCAGGCCGCGGCAATTTCCTGGATCTTGCCCGGATCAAGGTTGAGGCGATGGAAGGGAAAGGCCAGGCAGCGGTCCGGTTCCCCGGGGTCCTTCCGGAAAGGCCGGCCCACGTCGGTGACCATCTGCATCACCTTCTGGCGCATCACCTCCGGGGGGTCGCTCAGGTAGATGCAGTTGTCGTAGCTCTTACTCATTTTGCGGCCGTCGGTGCCGGTGAGTTTGGGCACCTCGGTGAGGAGCGCTTCCGGCTCCGGGAAAATGGGCTTATACAGGTGATTGAAGCGCCGGGCGATCTCCCGGGTCATCTCCACGTGGGGCACCTGGTCCACCCCCACCGGCACGCCGTGGGCCTTGTACATCAGGATGTCGGCGGCCTGGAGCACCGGGTAACCCAGGAAGCCGTAAGTGGCCAGGTCCTTGTGGGACAGCTCCTGGAGCTGGTCCTTGTAAGTCGGGTTGCGTTCCAGCCAGGGGACCGGGGTGAACATGCCGAAGATGAGGTAGAGTTCGGCGTGTTCCGGCAGGCCCGACTGCACGAAGATGGTGCTCCGCTCCGGGTCCAGCCCCACGGCCAGCCAATCCAGGATCATCTCCTGGATGTAACCGCCGATGTCCTGGGGGTTGTCGTATTCGGTGGTGAGGGCGTGCCAGTCGGCCACAAAGAAATAGCACTCATATTCTTCCTGGAGCCTGAGCCAGTTGTAAAGGGCGCCGTAATAATTCCCCAGGTGCATCTTGCCGGTGGGGCGCATGCCGCTCAAGATCCGCTTGCGTTTGCCTGCCGGGGCCATTTAGGTCAGCCCTTCATGACAATCTGGTTGCATGGATTTAGCTTTAACCTCCATTTTGAATAGCTGTCAGCATTCAGCTAACAGCCTTCACCAAGTAAACCAAAGCGTGCACTGTAGAACCGCCGCCCTCGGCGGTTCCTGAGCCGGCGAGGGCGCCGGCTCTACATTTAAACTGCTGAAAGCTGATAGCTGGCAGCTCCCTTATTCGCTCAGCCCCTCCACGTTCTCCCGGAAGGGGGTGGCGCCCCAGCGGGCCAGGTCCTTGGGCAGCGCCATTTCCGCAGCCAGGCCCGCCATTTCCACGATGAGGTTCCGGCAAAACAGGGCGTGGTCCCGGCAGAGCCAGTCCTTTTGCCATTTCTTCGTCAGTTCCCGGCAGTGGATGGACCCGAAGCGGCTTTTAAACTCATTGGGCAATCGGTTGAAAAGACGATAGAGGCCGGGGCTGCCGTAAAGTTCGGCTTTCGACGCCTTCAGGTTCTCGGGGCGCTGCCGGCGGCCGTAAACCGCCCCCAGGGCCGCCACCGCGCCGATAAGGGCGCCGCAGGTGTCGCCGAAGAGGCCCATGCCGGCCCCGAACCCGGTCATCAGACACAAGTTCTCCAGGCCCAGGCCCGTGGGTATCTGGGTCATAAAGGCCTCAAAGACACATTCCGGACAATTGAGACCGCTTTTGAAATTTTCCCCGGCGCGGCTGCGCACCAGGGCAATGACTTCTTCCGGTTGCATAGATTTAACTTTTTTCCTCCGTTTGAAATAGCTGTCAGCTGTCAGCTGTCAGCTAAAAACAGAATAATTAATTCTGTCTTCTCCATCTTTTTGCCTGATAGCTGACCGCTGACAGCTTATTCACTCAGCCCCTCCACGTTCTCCCGGAAAGGTTCGGAGCCCCAGCGGGCCAGGTCCTTGGGGACCGCCATCTCCGCGGCCATCCCGGCCATTTCCATCACCAGGTTGCGGCAAAACAGGGCGTGGTCCCGGCAGAGCCAGGTTTTCCGCCACTGGGAGGTGAGCAGGCGGCACTGGGTGCTGCCAAAGCGCTTCTTGAATTCGTTGGGCAGGTGGTTGAAGAGACGGTACAGGCCGGGGGTGCCGTAAAGCTGCTCTTTGGCGGACTTGAAATCCGTGGGGATATCCCGGCGGCCGTACACCGTGCCCAGGGCCGCCATGGCGCCTATCAAGGCGCCGCAGGTGTCCCCGAAGAGCCCCCCGCCGCCGCCGAAGCCGGTCATGACGCACATGGTCTCATGGGGAAGCCCCGTGTCCACCTGGGAGATCACCGCTTCAAAGACGCATTCGGCGCAATTCATGCCGGTCTTGAAGTTAGCCTTGCCCTTCTCCTTGACTGCCGCCACTACCTCTTCCGGTTGCATCAATACTTCTCCTTTTTGCCTTTGGGCTGTCAAATATCTAAGCCGCCGGAGGCGGCTTGAGATTCCGTGGGGCGAGGCTGCCGCGACCTTTAAAACAGGGCAGCTCCAGTAAAATTAAATCATGATATCTTCCATTTTCCAAGCGCCCTGAAAAAGTGAGGTGTAGGGTGGGTCTTACGCACCAAAAATGACGCGTAAGACGCGCCCTACTTGTGCCTTGACCCAACCAGAAAATATGGTCGCGGTGCGCACCCGGCATTAACCTTGAACTTTGAACCTTGCACTTTCTAAGCTGGCTGGTGCAGAACAAAATCCTGCAATTCCTTCAGCGCCGCTGCCAGTTCCCGGCCGGTATCGAGCCTCAGCAAAGGCCGGTCCGCCGCCGCCAGGGGATCGAAATCCCTGGCCTGGGCGGCGAACAGTTCGGCCCGGCCGTCGGAAATGGCCTGGGGATCATCCAGCCGCAGGTGCAGGCGTTTCAGCGTTACTTCCTCGGGGCACTGGCAATAAATGAAGACGGCCCGGGCGCCGCTCTTCCCGGTCAGTTCCCGCACCCGGGCCCTTTCCGCGGCCCGCTTGTAGGAGCCGTCCAGGATCACCCCCGGGGCGCCCCGCTCCAGGTGCTCCCGGGCCAGGCGCAGCATCTCCGTATAGGCGCGCTGGGAAAAATCCTCCCGATAAATCCCTTCCCCGAAGGCCACGGGCACCCGGGTGGTGGGGGTCATGCCCGCCAGGCCTTTTCGCACTGCGTCGCTATGGACCACGGGCCAATCCAGGGCCTCCCCCAGGGCCCGGGCCAGGGTGGTCTTGCCGGTGCCCATCAGCCCGAAGATCACCACGATCAAGCGGCGGCCCACCGGGCCCCCTCCCGGGCGTACTCCCCGGCCAGGGCAAAATAGGCCCCGGCCGCGCTCGCGGCCCGGTCCCGGCCGGCTTCGCCCAATTCCGGCTCCAGCGCCGCAAAGGCATTGATCTTGCCCCGGACGTAAGCCCGGTAGCATTTATAAAAATCCAGCACCCGGAGCAACTCCGGGTCGCCCGCCGCCTCGGCGAACCGCTCCACAAAATAGCGGCTCAGGTCTCTTAAACCGTGGAAATCCAAATCCATGGCCAAAAAATCAATGTCCGCCGCCACATCACCATATCGGAATCGGGGATTAAATTCAATGCAGTCGAAGATATAGATGTCGTCCGCCAGACAGATATTCCTCATGTGCAGGTCGCCATGGCAATCCCGAATCCGCCCCTCCCGGATGCGGCGCCGGAAAAGCTCCCGGTGGCGGCGCAAAAACCCCCGGCCGTAAGCCCGAATCTCCTCAAAGAGCTCCCGGGAAAGCATCTGCCCTACCAGGGTCTCGGTCTGGGAAAAATTTTCCTCCTGGTTGTAAGTCAGGATGGCCGGCTCCCCGAACTTGTTGATGCGGGGGCCGGTGGCCGCCTGGCGGTAAAAAGGCACCAGCCGGGCGATAATGCGGTCCATGATGGCGGGGGTCAACTCCCCCCGGTCGGCCACCTCATCCATCATCCGGTCCTGGGGCATCCGCACCATCCGCAAGATATACTCGAGGGGCTTTCCCTCCCCCCCCACCTGCACCCCGCCGTCCCGGCCGACGATGGGAAGCACCGCCAGATAGATCTCCGGGCAGAGCCGGCGGTTCAGGACCAGCTCCTGCTCCAGATAATAATGGCGGCGCCGCAGAGTGCTGAAGTTCAAAAACCCCAGATCCACCGGCTTTTTCATTTTGTAGGCAAAACGGTCGGTGAGGAACACCCAGGAAATGTGCGTCTGGATTAACTCAACCGAGGAGGTGGGCTCCGGATAGGAGACCGGCTCCAGCAACGCCGCCACGAGGTCCATGAAGGGATTATAGCAGAAAGTGTCTGGGGGAGGGGGCAAAGGGCCACAGTCCCACTTAAAATCCGCCCCCAAACCCCCTCCCCCGACCCCTGTAAGGGCGCACCGGCGTGTGCGCCCGCAGATCGGGCGGACACATGGAAAATGTCTCAAAACGGTTCTTTTGTCATCCTGAACGAAGTGAAGGATCTAAAACTCGTTGATATAATTAGATTCTTGCTCGCTCAGAATGACAATGCCTCGCAAGACCGGGCTCTGAGACGGTTTCCCTGGGTCCGCCCCTACAAACAGGTTGGGTGGGGGCTTGGGGAGGGCCAGTAGCGCAGGCGTCCCCGCGTGTGCTCAGGTCCCTGGCCCTCCCCCCAACTCACCTGTCAATTCTCCTCTCAATAATCAATGCCCGGCTGGGGTTCGATGCCTTTCCGGTAGGCGTGTTTGATTTCCCGGATCTCGCTGACGGTGTCGGCCAGTTCGATCACCTGGGGGTGGGCGTCCCGCCCGGTCAGCACCAGGTGCAGCAAAGGGGGCTTCTGCTGGATCAACTCCAGGACCTGGGGCAGGTCCACCAGCTTCAGGTGCAGAGCATTGTTGATCTCATCCAGGATCAGGAGATCCACCTGGCCTTCAGCCATCTTTTTCCGGGCAATCTCAATAGCTTCCTGGGCGTTGGCCCGGTGTTCCTGGTAGGGATAGGGATTGCCCTGGATGCCGCAAAACCCTTTGCCGGTGGCGATCAATTCCACCGGGCAACTCATCTTCTTCACCCCGTCCCACTCCCCCGCATAAAGGTCCCCCTTCATGAACTGGATGATGCAGGTGCGAAGATTGTGGCCGCAGGCCCGGACAGCCAAACCCAACGCCGTGGTGGTCTTGCCCTTGCCGTAACCCGTTATCACCAACACCAACCCCCTGCGCTCCTTGGGCTCCAACCGGGTAATGGGCACCGTTTCCATGCTCGCTCCTTGGGAATTTGAGGGGAGGGCCGGGGGAACGCAGTTCCCCCGCCCTCCCCTCAAGCTCCCCTCCCAACCCCCTGTAAAGGGTTGGGGGAGGGGGTTTGGGGGAGGAGGCAGGGGCCTCGGCCCTTGCCCCCTCCCCCAAATAATCTCCTCACCCCGCTGCGGCAATCTCCTCTAAGCTCCGGCCGGTGAGGGCGGAGTTGGGAGCTTCCGCCACCGGGTCCCGGTCGGGGGCCGCGTCGGCGTCGTCCGTCTTCACCAGGAGCCAGCTTTCGTCTTTGCCGGTGCGAAAGCGGGTCAGGGCATAGCCGCCTCTGAGTTTCCGGCCATGCAGCCGGACCTTCAGGTGGCCGTGTTCCACGGCCTGGGGCAGATCAACGGCCTGGCCTTTTTTCTCGGTGATATTTTCGAAGGTGCCGGTGTCCCAGACCATGACGGTGCCGGCCCCGTATTCACCTGCCGGGATGACGCCTTCGAAGCCTGCGTATTCCATGGGGTGGTCCTCGGTGGGCACGGCCAGCCGTTTCTCCCTGGGGTCGGTGGACGGGCCTTTGGGGACTGCCCAGGACTTGAGGACGCCGTCCACTTCCAGGCGAAAGTCGTAATGCAGGCGGGAGGCGTCGTGTTTCTGAACCACGAAGATGGACTCACCCGAAGGCTGCGCCCGGCCCCCCGGGGGCTCGGTGGTCCGGCGAAAATCCCGTTTTTCCTGGTAGGTCTTGAGGGATTCTTTCTTGGGCATCTGGTCTTTCCCCTGAACTAACGAGGCCTTGCCCCGGTCCCGGGGCTATGCCCCTGACAATCTTGATAAATTTAAGATAACCACGGCTTGCCGGCTGTCAATGCGGCCCAACTGCAGCCGGATTTTTCCAGGCGGAGAATTTTTTTTAGGTGTGTGCTTGACAGATGCTTAAAGTTTGTTATATAAAATAAAGATTTATTTTATTAAGGGGGGCTACGGCCATGCACTGCGTAAGCATCAAACAGGGTGTTGATTGCACTTTTATGACCAAAAAGGGCTGTTCGTTCAACGGCGGGAAATGCCGGCAGGCGGTGGAGGCCTGCGAAGGCTGCGACCGGCGGCTATTTCTGGAAGACGGCACCTATTGCGGGACCTTCCCGGATCCGGCGGCCAAATGGCGCATGGGGAACTGCAACCTGGCGACCCACGTGAAAAACGGCAAGAAAGAATCGGTCCAGAAGATCAATCCCCTCAAGGCTTCCAAGCGAAGCGCCGCCCGCCGATAAGGCGGGGCCTGAACGGACAGCGCGGCCCAAGCCCCGGGGCCGGCCGCGCTTTCCTCATCCATCTTTCCTTCCCTCTTATATCTGTTTTCCTTTGCAAACCTTCGAACTGTAGGGGCGGACCCGCGTGTCCGCCCGCTGTGGGCGCACACTTGGGTGCGCCCCTACAAGAAAATGGTATTATTTTCCCAACTCCTCCAGGGCGGCGGCAATCCGGCCCACCCCCGTGGCGATGCGTTCCCGGGAGGTGGCAAAAGAGAGCCTGATGCAGTTGTCTTCGCCGAATTCCACGCCGGGCACCGCCGCCACCTGGGATTTCTCCAACAGATACTCCGCCAGGGCCGACGACCTGGCCTGGCCCGGCTTGGGGTGCAGCCGGTCGTAATAGGCAGAAAAGTTGGGAAAGATGTAAAAGGCCCCGTCCGGTTTGGTGCTGGTCACCCCGGGGATCTGCCGGACCCGGGCATAGATATCCTCCCGGCGCCAGGCGAACTCCGCCACCATGGCCGCCACCGCGTCCTGGGGGCCGCTCAGGGCCTCCACGCCGGCCTTCTGGGCGATGGAATTGGGGTTCGAGGTGCTCTGGCTCTGCAGCTTGGTGGCCGCCTGCACCGCCTCCTCCGGCCCGGCGAGATAGCCGATGCGCCAGCCGGTCATGGCGTAGGTCTTGGACAGACCGTTCAGCACGAAGGTGCGGTCCTTGAGTTCCGGGGACAGCATGGCCATGTTGTGGAAGGGGGCCCCGTCGAAGCGGATCTTGTCGTAGATGTCGTCCGAGATGACGTAGAGGCCGTTTCCCATGATCACCTCCCCCAACGCCGCCAGTTCGGCCCGGCTGTACATGGCGCCGGTGGGGTTGGAGGGGCTGTTCAGGATCAGGGCCTTGGTGCGCTGGCTGAGGTGGCGCTTCAGCTCCCCGGGGGTCAGTTTGAAGCCGTCGGCTTCCCGGGTGTGCACCACCACCGGCTTGGCCCCGGCCAGCATGATCATGGGAGGGTAGGACACCCAATAGGGGACGGGCACCAGCACCTCGTCCCCTTCATCGAAGAGCACCTGAAAGAGGTTGTAAAGGGCGTGCTTGCCGCCGCAGGAGACCATGATCTCGGCGGGCCGGTAGGCAAGTCCATAGTCCTCCTGAAATTTCTTGCCGATGGCCTCTTTGAACTCCAGGGTGCCTCCCACCGGGGTGTACCGGGTGAAGCCATCCCGGATAGCCCGGCACGCGGCCTCCCGGATGTTCTCCGGGGTGTCGAAATCCGGCTCCCCGACTCCGAAATTGACCACATCCACCCCCTGGGCCTTGAGCTGGTTGGCTTTGGCATTCAGGGCCAGGGTGGCGGACGAGGGAATCTGACGGATACGCCTGGCGAGTTCCAATTTGAAGTCTCCTTGATTGGTTTGTTTGTGGGGGAGGGCCAGGGGCCTCAGGCCCCTGCCCTCCCCCACACCCCCTCCCAACCCGCGTAAGTTTAGCGATTCAGGCCGGGGCCGGCGGCCCCGGCCGGAATCGCTAAAAAACTTATGGGAATGGGGGTGGGGGCTTGGGGGAGGGGGTAAGGGGCTGCGCCCCGT
>Ga0315281_10004970_pt1 | contig 19140 bp, 10 predicted proteins | sample YL17G07_0_MG_FD_204540 | JGI IMG/M metagenome (GOLD analysis project Ga0315281, IMG submission 204540) | Sediment microbial communities from Yellowstone Lake, YNP, Wyoming, USA - YL17G07_0 | ecosystem: Environmental > Aquatic > Freshwater > Lake > Sediment | place: USA: Wyoming | collected... | reverse complement strand
TGATCTGTTTCGCCATCGCACCGACAAGCTGCCGCCACGGCCATGACCGCGTCCCTGCCTGCGAGACGAGGTGCGGGAACCTATCCGAGAAGTCATCATCGATCGCCAGGACAGCCGGGTAACCAAGATCCGTGGTGGCAACCATGCGGATCACGTTCTCTCTCTCATTGAGAGATCTCCAGAGGGCGTGGGCCTCAGGTGTCGCGGCCAGGGCGCGAAAGCGATTCGGTGGTATGAACGAACGTATTCCCACGGTGTACTCCTCCCGGAGGTACTTTACATTTCTGTTGTGAACATGTAGGAGTCTAGCATGTACTGGCACTGATGTCAATAGTGGCCGTGCGCGTGTCCGAATGTAGGTACTTGGCGGTGGTCTCCACCTCGCGACGGCCGCGACTACCAGGCATCCGACCGGAAGAACGAACTGCAAGCCCAGCCGATCATCACCAGGGGAAGCACCAGACGTGAGTAGATGAGGTAGACCGGCACGACCGCCGGAGAGGCCAGGCTCAGGATCAGACTGCTCAGGAGCGTGAGGGCGAAGATCAGAACCACGCGACCGTCAAGGCAGGACCTGGCGTAGGCGAGAACCAGGTAGCACCCCAGGCCCACGAGGGGTGTTGCCAGGATGCCGAACAGGACGGCGAGCAGAAGGATCGGGGCCGAGCGGCCGGGCAGAGTGGAGGGGATCGAAACAGCTTCGCCCACCGCCTCCGCGTCCATCGGGTTCACCACACGCAGTGCGCCCGCCAGCAGCCCGATCAGGAAACCGACCCCCGCGACGAGCGCAAGGCCGTGCCAGAAAGACATGCCGGCACGGAGTAGGAACCAGGCCCCCACATGGATGACAACTAACAGGATTCCGAACGACAGCGCGACCCTGCTAGGTGTGCGGGCGGTCGTTGACCGTGATGACGCGTGCAGTCGGCTGAGTTCGGCGCCGCAGTGCCTGCAGTGCAACCCCTCGCTGGCGTCGCTCGCGCACACCGGACAGCGCATGACCGGCTCCCTCCTCTCGCTTCGCCTGGACCCAAGGTTGCGGCGAGCAGAGGTACGGCTGGGTTCTGCCGCCGCCGGACAAACCATAGCGCGATCATCTACTTCAGTCCGCCGCCCTACCCGCCATACGCAAGCAGTGCGATCTGATCAGCTTCGCGGATCCGCTGGGCGCGACGGGCCGACCTCGGGTGCGTACGCCACTTCGATCCAGCTCACGCGGCCGAGCACGCCCGCGCGGTTGCGCACCCGCACCTCCATCCGATTCTGCCCCGGCTGGAGGCGCCAGTCGAAGGTATCACCCCACGCCTGCCAGCCGCCGCCAGCGTCTACGAGGAAGGTGTCGAAGTCAGGCGTGACCGTACCCAGGGTGACGCGGATGGTCCCCGCCTCTCCGGGTGCGGCCGCCCACCGCACCTGGTTGAGCGTCCACTCGATATCGCTTCTGCGTCGCGTGTAGCTCCCGAAGCGCCATTGACGGGGCGTGCGCGCGTCCTGCCACAGCCAATAGCCCGTCCACGACCAGCCCAGGCCATGGTAGAGCGGCTCGGGGAAGCGGCGGCGGTAGTAGTTGTTGCGCGGCATCCAGTGCAGGTAGCCCCACTTGATGTCCAGTCTCGGCGGCTCCGACCGCGGCGTCGCCTCGTCGCCCTTCCACAGCAGCAGACCCGTGCTCGGGCGCAGCTCATCGAGTGACGCGCCGCGCGGGGCGATGCCGTCCGGGAAGTACGCGTCCAGTTGGTCCTCGTGCAGCTCCAGCAGGTTCACCGGCCGGCCGGTCGCACGGTTCAAGTAGCACTCGTCCTGATGGGCGTCCATCATCACCCACTTGCCCAGGTCGTTGGACCAGTACTCATTGACCTCGTGGCCGGACACACCCTCGCCCTTGAGCGCGATGCTCGGGAAGTACCCGAACACGAAGCGCGTCTGCATCCCCAGGGCGAGCGCGCATTGCAGGTAGACGATGGCATACTGCACGCAGATGCCGCGGCGAAGCTGCAGGATCTCGTGCGCGTCCCAGGCCGGGTACTTGGGCAGCGGCGGGTCGTACTTCCACTGCGCCGACACCCAGTGGCGCAGCGCGATCATCTTCTCCAGTTCGGTCTTCGCGCCGGCCACCACCTCATCGAGGCGGAACTGCTCCCGCAACGCCACCAGTTGCGGCTCGTCGAATCGCTCATACTCGAAAGGAAAGCTGGTGTGGCGAATCTCTTCGTTGTGACTATCAATCAACGTCAGCGCGGCCGCCCACTCCCGCGTCAGCGGCTCGACCTCGGCCTCTACCGTGACCGCCTCCAACGCAGGCGATGTAGTGGGCCTGCTGGCCATCAGCACCGCGCGCCACTGCACGAAGCGCGCGATCCTGCCTCTCACCACGCCCGACCGACTGCACGGCTGCCACTCGCTCCAGCGGCCCGCGTCGTACACCGGCGTTTCGCCGCTGCGGAGGGAGAGCTCCACCCGCGTCCCTGCGCGGGCTTTTCTCCTCCCGCGCACGCGCGCCGACCTGACGCGCACCTCGCCCGGCAGGTCACTGCCACCGGCCGCGAGCGACGCCAGATCAATCACCGGGCCGATCAGCTCGCCTCGAGCCGCGAACTGCTCCAGGTGCAGTCGCACCATGAACTCGCCCGCCTGGTCGCCATCGTCGCCGAGTCCCGCCGTCCACGTAGCGCCGCCATCGGCCGAGCGGAAGCTGCGATTGGGGCGGTCATTTCGGGAGGGATCGTTGCGGAGGATGTCCTCTCTCTGAGCAACGAGAACCTGCCACCCCTTCTCCCCACGACACGAGAGCACCGCCTCGTTATCGCCCTCCCGCAGGAGCGCGGTCGGGATGCGCACCGCCGGCCAGTCATAGCCGCGCTGGCCCTGGCGGCAGGCGAACGTGCGGCCGTTCACCGTAACCTGCAGTGGCGCGGTCTCGCCTCTCAGTGGCCAGACACACAGCACGATCCAGGCGCGACGCGCGGGAGCGCGGTCCACGTGGAGGATCTTCCTGACATGAACCGGGCCGCGAATCGTCGTCGGGGCGGGGCGCCCGTGGCCGACGAGGGTGCACGCGCCTGGGCCGTCATCCTCCACCAGTGTCAGGTCATAGAGGACGAGCGAATGCCCCTCAGCATCCAGCTGCACGCAGTCGGCGAGCTGGCCCTGCTCGAACGCCTCCGCGATCGGCGTCTGATCTCTCACCGTCACGGCCATCACTCCCTCACTTGCCCGCCACGACCACGTGCAGTCGCGCGGTGGCGGTGACCTCTCCTTCCGTGTGCGCCACCCGCACGAGGTAATGGCCATGCTTGGCGTAGCGATGCACTGTCGGCACGTAGCCATCCGGGGCCATCGCGTCACTCCCATCTGGCTTGACCGGGTGGCACGTCACCGTCACCGGCGGCGTCGCGTCGCCGAAGTCCCAAACCGCGGTGCCGTCCACCGCGTTGAACACCCGCACCAGGAACGTCACCGCATCACCCGGTTCGATGGCCAGCGTCGGCGCGTAGGTGGCATGGATACCGGCCGGCATCTTGCCTTTCGCCGAATCGAACACCTGAACCACGGCGAAGTCGTAGTCCACGCGGCCGCTGGCATCGGAGACCTGCACGATCTCGCTGTAGATGCCGGGTCGCGCATACCTGCGCGTCACCTGCGCTTTGTCGGACGTGCTCCCATCGCTGAGCGTCCACCGGTACGTTCGCGTGCCGTCCTGGGACCAGGAGCGGGAGGCATCGAGCACCACCGTCTCGCCCGGAGACGCCAGCGTGTGCGGCCGCGCCACCGCCAGCAGCGGCGGGCGTTGCGCGCGCCGGTAGGCCTCCATCAGGTACGCATATCCCTCCTCGGTCCCCCACTTGCCGGAGGGCTGCCGGGCAAAGATGCCGTAGTGCAGGTGTGACCAGCCGCCGCTGTCACCCTCCTTGCCGAGGAGGCCGATCAGGTCGCCCTGGCGGAGGCGCGCCCCCATCTCGATCCCTGGCGCGAAGCTCTTCAGATGGCAGTACAAGTGCATCCACCCGCGGTGGTCGAGGATCACGATGCGTTCCTCCCGCGGGTCATACCACGACCCGACATCCTTCCGCTTCTCTTTCCCCTTCGCCACGATTATCCCATCAGTCGCGGACACCACCTCGATCTGTCCCTCCGCCCCGCCGAGGTCGAGGCCGTTGTGATAGTAGATGCGCTCGCGGCTGATATCCGGGGTGACGTCCACGTAGCAGGGCTCGTTCGCCATCTGCGTCATGCTCGCGAACCACCGCTGCCGCGCGGGGTAGGTGAACGTGCCCGGTTCGATCCAGGGCGAACCGGCGGGCCAGACGCGCAGGCGCGCATCCTTCTCCAGCCCCCACGGGTCGGAGCCGGTGTTTCGGTAGTAGGCCCTGGTAACGGGGCAGTCTATCTGCACCTTCCCCACCGTCGCCGGCAGGTTGTAGTTGCCGCTTGGGAGCCACACCTCCTCATCGCCAATCCGCACCTTCGCCTTCGCCGCGACCACCGCGTCCGACAGCGGGTTAGTGGTCTCGGCCAGCTCCAGCAACTGCACCCGCACCGTCTCGCCCTTGCTGAGCTTCACCTGCGCGACCTCTCCCACGCGCAGATCCACCACGCGCCGCAGCGGCTCCCCCGGACGCGCCGCTCCGTGTGAGAGCGTCGCTGCCAGGCCGAGGCACAGCCAGACGAACGTCAGGGAAACGGTCTCGTGCACCATGAACTCCCTCCCATTCTCCCCGGTTCCACGCCAGGCGGCGTGCTCCTATCCCTGCACCTCGGGTGTCGGGTTTCGGGGACGGCCCCGGCGGGACTGGAAGGCACCCTGTGACGGCATGTGACGTCATCGGGCGTAGTGTCCAGAAACCCATCTGGGTCCCGGAACGCTTCTATAGCCCCAATCGTGGTATGCCGCGCCCTCACACATACCCCCGTGCTGTGAAACTGAGGATGGGGAGGGGTCCTGGACGAGGGCTGGACTGGGTAGGTCACCCGGTCATCGCGATTGTGCCGCGACTGCCGCCCTATCCGCGAAGCGATCCCGGACAGTGACTCAGCCGAGGGGGTAACCGGAGTCGGGAGTGCGCGGCGTCGTCAGCCCCGTGCGTCCCTTCCCTGGGGTCAGACTGGCATCCAGGCCCACGCGCCACTCGAACGTTTGGCATGCCTATCATGCGCGACCGGGGGAGCGTGATTCATAGTCTATCACGATGCTCTGAGGAGTACCCCTTCCGACGGACGTTTCGGCTGTCGACGAACGGGGGACGGGGCCCCCACCAGTCTGCACGCGAGGCAGCCTGATCGCAGCGTCCAGGGCAGGACAGGGACTCACAGCAGCGGCCTCCAGGTGACCGGAGGCCGCTGTCCCATGTCTCCGGAACCGGCGCTGAAGTCCAGCGGGACACGACTCCCTACGGCAAGCCACGCAGCCACACGGTGGGAAGCGGGGGCAGGACGAGCCCGTCCCCGCTTCCCACCGTCCCCGCCACAGGCGGGACCCTTCGATTTCGTGCGTCTGGCGACCTAGAAGAGGTAGTTGCCAGGATAGGGCGCGCACTGGCTGGTGGGGCCTGAGTTCCAGAGCCCGGAGAGCTTGCCATCCCGGTACATGCCCAAGAATGTGTCGCTGGGGAACCACTGGGCATGGCCATCCCCGAAACCGACGTTCACCCCTCCCAGGTGGCGGGCGTATTTCTTGAGCAGCTGGCGGTCGTTGTAGAAGCTGCCGTCCTGCGGGGCGTGGTACTCCAGCCCGCAGTCCGAGGCCCAGGCCGAGCAGACCTCCCAGTCCACCCAGGGATCGCAGTACGGCATGGTGCCCGCGCACTCGGCGTTGCAGAGGTCAGGATAGGCGGTGAGGCCCGGGCCCATGGTCGTGACGTTCTGGCTGCCATCACCGACGATGACGTAGCTCGACGCGTCGTCCATCCTGGAGGTCTTCGCTCCCGCGATGGTATCGGCATTGACGGCGATGCTCTGGACGAAGGCCTGACTGGCCGCGGCCGACTCCAGGGAGCCTGAGGGCACCGCGAGCTGCAACTGGGTCATAGAGTCGGTTACGGTCCCGCCCCAGCCATTCGGGTAGGCGTACAGGCAGGGCCCCCAGTATCCGTTCGGGGAGTCATCGCCCCACTCCCCCGCGAGCGAAACGAGGTAGTTGAACCAGTCCGTGGGCTGGATGATGAAGCTCGCCCCGCCGATGATCTTCGCGCTCGGACAGCGCCAGATGTCGCGGTTCTTGGTGTAGTCGTCCAGGATCGTCGGCCACCTGAGATAGGGGTTTGCCTTGGTGCACACTCCGCAGTGGCCGCCGATCGTCCCGTTCCAGATACCGGTGCCTTGCCGACTTGCGCTGCCCGGGATCGAGTCAAAGTAGTTGGTCACCTCGGACCGCGTTTCCGACGGGGGAAAAGCATCATAGTCGGTGAGGTACATGTTGATGGCGATGGCGATGTTCTTCACATTCGACAGGCACTGGATCTTGCGGGCCGATTCCCGCGCCCGGGCGAAGACCGGGAACAGCATCGCCGCCAGGATCGCAATGATCGCGATCACGACCAGCAGCTCGATGAGAGTGAATCCGCTTCCTCTTGTCCTCATTGGTTCGCCTCCTGAGACAACGATCTGCGGCAGACAGCCCACACGAAGAGACCGCGTGGCTCCAGCCTCACCTCCTTCTTGGCAACGCGGCGCACCCCGCAGGCGGTGATTCCCGCGTTGGACCGCAAAGTCCTCTTGCTGTCAGGACAGCGTGGGCCGTGCTCGCACCGGACAGCGGTATCCCCGTAGCATCGGGGGCGCAGGCAACAGCGAAAGCCATGGGTAGCGCCGGCACGGCATCGGCAACCGGCAGCGCGGTACCGGCTATCCGGCGGGATCGGGGCCTCCCCCCAGCGCGACGGCACCCGTCCAGCAACTCCCAGCCGAAGGGGTGGCCGGAGTCGGGGGTGCTCTCAACCCGGCTTCACGGGCGGTTGGCAACGACAGGTGGCAGACGTTGCCCTCCCAGGAAGCGCCGCCCGCGCAGGCGAAGTCGTACCGCCCTGCAGAGAGCATGCAGCCGATGGCAAGACCAGCCGACGAACCACCGACTCCGGCCGCGCCGGCGGCGCGGCCGGCTCCTGCTCCCGCGCGCATCACGCCGCGCGCGGTGCTCATGGGCGCCCTGAGCATCGGTGTGCTCAGCTTTGCCAATCCCTACCTCTACTGGGTTCTTCATACCTGGGATGTCGGCTCCGGCATGCTCATGCCGGGCATGGTGCTGGTGCTCTTCCTGCTGGTCGCGTTCAACACGCTGATGGTGCGCCTCTGGCCGGGGCGGGCCTTCTCCCGCGCGGAGCTGCTGGTGGTCTACGGGATGATGGCGATCTCGCTCGGGCTGCTGCAGCAGGGCGGACTGCCCTATCTCGTGGCGATTATCACTTACCCCTTCTATGCGGCGACACCGGGCAACCAGTACCAGGAGCTGATCTGGCGGCACATCCCGATCTGGTTCCAGACCAGCACGCCCGAGTCAATGGACTGGCTGTGGGAGGGGATGCCGCGCGACGCCTCTGTCCCATGGGCCGCCTGGACCACGCCGTGGCTGGCCTGGGGCGCGTTCACCTTCGCCCTGATGGGAGCGATGTACTGCCTGGCCGCGCTGCTCAGTCGTGACTGGATTCACCAGCAGCGGCTAACCTTCCCGCTCGTGGAGGTGCCTCTGGCCGTCACGGGGGGAGGCGAGCGGCCGACCCTCGGCACTAGCCTGATGCGCAGCCGCATGTTCTGGGCCGGCTTCGCGCTGCCCGCGGGCTTCGCCCTCTCGGCCTGGCTGCACCGCTTCTACCCCAGCTTCCCGGCGCCCGAGCTCTACGGCATGGACATCGGCATGCCCTTTGCCAGCATGGGCCTGCCCTGGAGCGTGTTGCGTGACACGCATTTCTCGTTGCTGTGGTCCGCAATCGGGGTCATGTGTTTGCTGCCGGCAGAGGTCGTGCTGAGCCTTTGGCTCTTCTATGTCCTCTACAAGGTGGAGCTGCTGGGATTCGCCAGCCTGGGGCTGAGCCAGGGCGGTGGGCGCGCCTCCGTGGACCCGTGGCTGTTTGCCTCCTACCAGGAGGCGGGGGCCTACATCGGGCTGAGTCTGATCCTGCTCTATCAGTCGCGGCGCTTCATCAAACAGGCCTGGCTCGCACTGGTGGGGCGAGGGCGGGAGGAGGAAGTTGGTCCCTACGCTCCACTGTCAGGCCGCTGGGCGCTGCTGGGCTTGATCCTCTGTTCCGCGTTCATGCTGTGGTTCGGCGTGCATTGTGGAATCACGTGGTGGTTATTCCTGCTGCTCTTCGGTGTGTTCTTCACGGTGCTGCTCGGATCGAGTCGGCTGGTGGGGGCGGCGGGCGTGCTCTACCCTGACACTGGTCGGTACGGGTACTCGTTCCTCTTCAATATGGTGGGCTCGACCTCACTGCCGGCGCCCTCGCTCGTGGTCTACACGTACTTCGCGTTCGTCTACATGCAGGACCCGATGAATGTGGCCATGCCGCAGATGATGAACAGCTTCAAGCTGGTGGACACGGCGCGGATCAAGGGCCGGCAGTGGACGCTTGCGGCCGCGGCCGCGATGGTGGCGGTGCTCGTGGCCGGCATAGGGGGGCTGCTCAACATGCTCTACCACAAGGGGGCGAGCCAGCTCGAGCGGTGGCCTTTCTACAGCTGGGCGAACTGGGCCTTCTCGGACCTCTCGGGAACCCTGCGGAATCCCCAGGCCCCGGACAACATCCTTCGCCTGGCCGCCGCCGTTGGCGCCGTGGTCGTGACGGGGCTGGTGCTGCTGCATACCTACACCATCTGGTGGCCGGTCAGCCCCATCGGGTTCGTGATCGCGAGCACCTACACGGAAGACTACATCCTGTGGCACAGCGCGCTGATCGCATGGTTGATCACCACGCAACTGAAGCGCTATGGGGGGCTCAGGCTCTACCGTGCCTTTCGCCCTGCATTCCTGGGGCTGATCCTGGGCGATATCCTATGCGGCGCCTTCTTCGGCCTCCTCAACACGGCCATTGACTACAGGAAGGTGGTGGGCGGGTGAGGGTCCGGGGTGACGGCACTGACCGGAATCGACGAAGATCGGGGCACTGCGTAGAATGCCGCCGCGGAGTAACCGTGCACTGGAAGCGGGACGTGGTGAGGTGAACTGCATGACTGACGGCCCCGGTGCCCGCGCTGTCCAGAAACTTATCTGGCTCCCAGGATGCTCCTGGAGCCCCTCTCGTGGTGTTCTATCCTCTTCCGCATGCCCCGGCGCTCAGCGGCAACGAGGACGGAAGATGCCGACAAGCACTAACTTGGGCGGGGCTGCCGTGATCGCCACCGCGGCGCGGCTGCTCTGCCATACCGGACGCATACGCGGCCCACCTCGGCCAGTGATCCCGCCCAGGCGGTAGCCGGAGTCGAGGGTGGCCGGGGTCCCTTCGTCACAGGTCAGCGGAACTGAGCCTGAGAAGTCAGCCGACACCTTTGTGCTCTACTCCGAGCGCCGCGTCTTCCCCGACCTCCGGGTCGCCGCTCACCGGGAGTCACGGCCGGTCTGGGCCGCGCAGGTGGTGTCCCAAGCCTACTTGAGACACGCACCGGCCCCGACCGCCGGCTGCGGGGTTGCTCCGCAGCCCCCGCGGTGGTGCTCTTTGGCAGCGACTACACCATCAACGACCCGGCGGGCGTCATCGTCCGCGCGCAGAAGGCGGGCCTTGGCGAGAGGGCGAAAGAGGTGATCTTGGGCGGGAACGTCGCGCGGATGTCGGCCGAACGCGGCGTGAACCTGTAGGGGCGCATTGCGTGCGCCCTCCCGAAAACGATCACGCGAGGGAGAACGATGTCCAGCCACACCACCGCGGGGGCTGCGGAGCAACCCCGCAGCCTGGATTGGTTCGTGCACGACCGCTTCGGGCTGTTCATCCACTGGGGACTCTACGCGCTCCCCGCGCGGCACGAGTGGGTGATGCAGCACGAGCAGATTCCGGTCGAGACCTACGAGCGCTACTTCCACCACTTCGACCCCGACCTCTATGACCCCGAGGCCTGGGCCGACGCGGCCGCGCAGGCCGGCATGAAGTACATGGTCATCACCTCCAAGCACCACGAGGGGTTCTGCCTGTGGGATTCCGCCCTCACGGACTACAAGGCGACAAACACGCCCGCGAAGCGCGATCTGCTGCGCCCCATGCTCGACGCCTTCCGTTCCCGCGGCCTCAAAGTGGGGCTGTATCACTCCCTGATCGACTGGCATCATCCCGATTTCGTCATCGACGACATCCACGCCATGCGCAACCACCCCGACCGGGAGAAGATGAACCGGGCCAAGCGCAGGGACAACTACGTGGAGTACCTGCACGGCCAGGTGCGCGAGTTGCTCACCGACTACGGCAAGATCGACATCATGTGGTTCGACTTCAGCTATCCCGCGGGCAGGAGCCGCAAGGTGAGCGGCGACATCGGCAAGGGCCGCAAGGATTGGCAGAGCGAGAAGTTGCTCAAGCTGACCCGTGAACTCCAGCCCGGCATCATCGTCAACGACCGGCTCGACCTCTCTGACGTCCCCGGTGGGTGGGATTTCCGCACCCCGGAGCAGTACGTCCCCAAGGACGGCGTGATGGTGGACGGCCAGCCCGTGCTGTGGGAGGCCTGCCAGACCTTCTCCGGCTCCTGGGGCTACCACCGCGACGAGGCGAGTTGGAAGAGCAACGAGCAGCTGGTGCAGATGCTGATCGACAACGTGAGTAAGGGCGGCAACCTGCTGCTCAACGTCGGCCCCACCGCCCGTGGTGAATTCGACTACCGGGCGAAGGAGCGCCTCGCCGTCATTGGCGAGTGGATGTATCGCCACCAGCGGTCCATCTACGGATGCGGTGGCGCCCCGGCCGAGTTCGGCACGCCCCGCGATGCCCGCCTCACCTATAACCCCGAGACGCGGCGGCTGTATCTCCACATCCTTGCCTGGCCCTTCCGCCATCTGCACCTCGAGGGCATGGCCGGCAAGGTGGAGTACGCGCAACTGCTCAGCGACGCCTCCGAGGTGAAGCTCATCGAGCGCGGGCCGCAGCACCTCGCCGGGGCCGCGCCCCGGAGCGAAGAAGAGGGCCTGCTCACCCTCGAGTTGCCGGTGCAGAAGCCCAACGTCACCGTGCCCGTGGTCGAGCTGTTCCTGAACTAGGCCGGGCGGTTGAGGCGCGCTGCCCTGCTCGCGCTGCTCTCCGTGCTCTGCTGGACGACCGGGCCAGTGGGAAGCAAGGCCGCGCTCTTGGCCAGGCATGGCGAGGCGCGGCTCACCCCCCTGCAAGTGGCCTTCTGGGCCATCTTACTCGGCTGGGCCGCGCTCGCACTGCGGTTGCTGCTCGGCGGCGGCGGGCGGCGGTTGCGGGGTATCTCACCGCGCGGCTGGGCCGTCATCGCCGCGATGGGGCTCTTCGGCTGGACGGGATACCCGGTCGCGATCAACTTCGCGTACACCCGCCTCCCGCTCGCGGAGGCGATGCTCATCAGCTACCTGAACCCCGTGCTCGTCGTCCTGCTCCAAGGTGCATGGCTCGGCCGGCTGGCGCGGCCCGTGTCGGGCTGGGAGCAGGAGGCGGGGCGGAAGCCCACGCCGGGGCTGCGCGTGGCCCTCGGACTCGCGCTGTGCCTGGGAGGCGTGGCCGCCATCGCCACCAATGGCCGGCTCTCGACCCTCCTCGGCTTCCGCTTCAGCGTCGGCGTCGCCGCGGCCCTCTTCGCCGCACTGGCCTGGGCGATCTACTCTAACCTCGGCCGCTTCGTCGCGGTACGGCCGGGCCACGACGCGGGCGGTTTGGCGGCGGCGCAGAACCTCGGCGCGATGACCATCGGCCTCGCGGTGATGGCGGCACTGCTGGTCGGCGTGGGCGAATGGCGGCCTCCCGCGGGCTTTGCCACCATCTTGTACTGGGGTGGCATTCCGCTCGTGTCGGTGGACACCTGGCTCATCATCGCCGCGATGGGCTTGCTCAACTACGCGGTCGGCTACACCCTCTGGCTGCACTCGCTCGAGCTGGGTGCCCGCGCCGGCGAGGCACATCGCCTCCCGCCGATCACCTACCTGCTCGTCGTGCTCTCGGTGCTCATCGGATGGCTGCTGCTGCGGGAGCCCATCCGGCCCATCTTCTGGATCGGCGCAGCCCTCATCGCGGCCGGCAACGCGGTGACCCTGTGGCCGGCCCATCGCGAGGTCGCGGCCGCGACGGCGCGCTGAGTCACCTCCTCCCGGAGCAGATCGCCTCCCACGTCAGGCCCCGCCGCGCGCAGGCCTGACGCAACTTGCGCAAGGCCCCGCCCACTGCGCGGCTGCCTGTCCCCGTCAGGGACCCGTGGAGCCGGCCCGACAGCACGCCGCCAACCGGAATGCTGGGGCCGCCCGTTCGGGAAGCGCCGTCCCTCGATGACCCACGACTGAGCCTCGAACGGTGGCTCCCAGCCGAGGGGGTAGCCGGAGTTGGGGGTCGCCCTCAGGTCGGCTTCAGGGGCAGGGGTGTTGGCAAGGACAGGCTGCGTCACCTCGAGTCCAGGGAAGGTCAGGGCCGCCACCGGAGCGGCGACCACACTACGAGCGGGACCTAACGGAGTTCTGCCGCCGGCGACCCCCGAATTCCCGTCTCACTTCGAAGACCACAGGGGTCTTTGGGTCTGGGCAGGCATGGACAACCGCGTCATCCTCGTCTGCCCAGTGGAAGCGAGCGCCGTTGTGGAAGGCATATACCTTGGGCATAAGAGAAGTCAGCGCTCCCAAACAGATCGTTCCCCGCATTCTGACGCAGGTTTCGCCGACGCAGTCGAATACAATCCGATCCCCGGGTTGGTGTACTTGGCACCCGTTGACTTCCTTGACGGAGACGACGATCCTCTTCATCACTCCTCTCTTCCTTTCACCACTCACATCCTGACTCTCCTGTGCTCCCCAGAAATCCTATCCGGGGCACTTCTCGGCGGTTTCCTTCCCGGCTGAGTCGTTGCTATCCTTGCTCTCATAAGTGGCCAACTCCGAACACTGACTCCCAGCCGAGGTGGCAGCCGGAGTGGGGGGCGGCCCGGGTCCCCGGCTAGGTTGCTTCGGAAGGGGGAGCGCGGCACCGCCTTCCACCGTCGTGCCATCATCTGCCGGGTGCAGGGCCCAGTCTGCGTTGCCCGATCGGTGTCCCGACCCTACTCAACACCCACAAGCTGTGTTGTCAACACATGGAGGGCGGGAGCAGCACGACCTGCGCCGGAGTCAGAAGCACAGGCAGACCGACCCTTTCGCACCAACCGGAAGTCGCTGACCGGGCCTAGTACCCGTACACCTGCAGCGCCTTCGCGTCGTCCGCCAGTGCCAGCACGGTGTACGTCTCCACGTCCACGACGAACTCGGCCCCGCCCGACACCCGCGAACCGGAGAGCCGCCTGGGGTCCGCCGTGGGCGACAGAGCCAGCGCGCACGGTACCCGAGCACCGGCCACGAACACACGGACGCCCCGTGCCGGGTGCACGTGGCACATGTTCTCCCACTCGAGTTGCGACGGCCGCTTGTTCGGGTCTACCAGACGGATCATGAACTCTCCCTGCTGCGGTTGGAGGTCCTGCGAGAGATCGTCTTGGGCCCACGTCTTCCCGGCGTCCGTGCTGAAGTAGGAGCGCCCCGTCTTCGCGTCCTGGTCGATCATCACCTGATACCACTCGCTCATCACGTTGGGCTGGCCCTCCACCCGCAGCACCACCTCGTTCGCGCCCTTGACGAGGATATCGGACCTCAGAGGCACGGAGAGGTTTGTGCGTACCTCGTCCCCCGAGAATGATGCGACATCGGTGCCGTTCAGGCTCACCACCAGTCGGAACAGCCCCTTCCCAGTAGCGGCTGACCCGACGATCTCCAGCGTCGGGCGCTCGAGCGCTGCAGGGTCGGGGACCACGAGCACCTTGCGGATGCGCCAGGCCGTGTCCGATAGGTAGCTGCGGGCCTCCGAGGACTGCTCGTCATCCGAGATCACCCCCGCCGGCCGGTCGTAGGTGAAATCGTAGTTTAGCAGATGCACCGTTCGCAGCCCCTGCCCGAGTTCGGAGAGCACGTTGATCGAGAGCTTCCCGCTTGGGTTGCGAACGTTGATCTCCGGCTCCCCCATGAGGCGCGTCACCAACTGTCGCAGCCGACTGCGATCGAGCTCAGAGAGGTCCTCGGCCACGCTGATCACCCGGCCCCCACTGCGGCGCAGCTCCTCGATCGCTCGGCTCGGGTGCGCCTCCCCCCGTTCGTCGGTCAGGCCGCATTCCCCGCCGAAGAGCACGCGCCCGCCAGCCCTGACGTAGGCGGCCAGTTGCCCCGCCCCCTCCTCCGAGATGGCGCGGACGCCGGAGACCATGACGGCCCGGTAGCGTGCCAGCAGGTTGGCCTTCAGATCCTGCTCCACGATCACCTCGTAGGGCACCCCGGCGCGGTTCAGGCTCTGCGCCAGCTTCGCCCAGCGGCCGGACGAGTGCGTCCAGAGGTCCGTCGGCACCGAGTGCAGGATCGCCAGCGGCGCTCCCTGATCAGCATTGAGATAGAGCCCGCGGTTCCGCACCAAGAACTCGTAGTAGCGGTTCATGGTCTGGTGGATGTTGACGTTGAACGGGTCCTTCGTGTCGGTGATCGGCGTCGATGGGCTGAGGTCGTAGTTCGCGACATAGGTGGCGTCGCAGGCCGCGCCCTCCGCGATCCCCAGCGCGAACTCCTTCGCCAGGGGTGACGACGGATTCTCGAATGCGTGCCAGGTCTCGACCCAGACGCGCTTGCCCCGCTCGGCCGCCACCGTAGAGGGCAGGTACATTAGCCGTCCCACGTTCCGGCCGTGGCCGGCGGCCAGGGCGAGCTTGTAGGCATAGAGGCTGTCCTCGAAAGGCGGATGGCTGGAGGCCTCGTAGAAAGGAAGATCGGTGACGCCCTCCTCGATCCCGTGCATCGGCCAGGCGTCCGCCCCGCAGGTATTGGGCACGCACAGCAGGCGCGGGCTCTGCTGACGGCAGTACTCGAGCAGCGCCTGGTGAAATGCCGTCTGCGAGTCGAGTAGGAACATCTGCGCTGCGCGCCCCACCTGGGTGGACACGTCGACTCGCTCCGGCAGCTCCATCTCGACGCCGTAGTGCTGGCGCGAGTATTCGCGGAACCTGGCGCGGCACACGGGGCAGTGGCACTGCACGAACCAGGCTTCGTTGTCGAAGAAAATACCGGCCGGATGGCGCCGCGCCTGCACCTCATCGACCTGGGCGAGCACGAACGCCTTCCACTCGGGGGAGTTCACGCACCCGAAGCGCCGGACGGGGTTACCGTAGGCCAGAACCTCGCTGCCATCGAAGGCCCGCAGCACCCCCTGCTTCAGCTCAGGGTGCTTCTGGTAGTCGTCGACCACGAAGGTGCGGGAGCAGATGTAGAGGAGGCCGTGCAGGCCGCTCTGAGCGGCATAGGCGGTCGTGGCGTCGGAGTCGTAGCTCGCACCGTGGTCCAGGTTCTGCCGGGCCTTCAGCATCAGGCCGACATCGGACCGCGTGACGGTCCCGTAGTGGATGGCCCAGTGCAGGTCGCCGCGCCAGCACCAGTCAGGCACGGTGGCATCGACGGTCCAGTGAGCCGCCGAAGGCGCGGTCGCCGCGGTTAGCAGGAGAAGGGACATGATCGCCAGTCGCACCGGTCGTCCTCCTGGGGGCGGCGACCGAGGGGGCGCCGCGTGGGATAGGCAGTCCTGCCTGTTCCGGGCGCGTGCTGTCCGGAGACTCGTCTGGCTCGAGGGCGCTCGTGCACCCTCTCTCGTGGTATTCCCGGCACTCGCTGATACCCCTGGTGCGGGGGTGCTGCCCAGGATGGAAGGGGACGCTGAGCTAAGGCTGGACCGGGCGGGGCCTCCAACGCTTCGGCCCCTCTCTTGCCTGCCCCATTCGCGACGGACCCCACGCGCTGCCTCCCAGCCGAGGGGGCAGCCGGTGTCGGGGGTGGCCGGGGCCGCTCACAACGGTCACCACACATGTTGACGCCTGGGGATCAGGCGGCACCCGAAGGTGCCGCCTACCGGCCCCAGATCATACGAGAGGGAGTCAGCCGGGTCATGCCCAGAGCCTGCCCGGCACGGTCCTACAGGCGCCCGATACGCGCACGCAGCGCCACCGGCGTTCTCAGTCGCGCGGGGAAGACCTCTGATCGTCACCTCGCCCAGCTGTCACGGGTCCGATTCCCTCCCTGCGCAGTCCATTGTCGCGTACCCCAACCGCTTTGTCCGCCGCCTGAGTTGCGCCGATGAGACTCTGGACATGACGGGGTCGGCGAGGGCTAGACCTCGACCCACTCCCGGTTCACAGCCGACGGTGGCCGATGGGAGATGAAGTGCTGAGCGGCCGGGTGGGCAAAGCATGCGGACGCGGGTACCTCTGGCAACAGCTCTTCTCCCACGTCGTCGCGCAGGAAGAAGGCGTTGAAGCAGAGCCGTTGGCACCCAACGAGGCGGTATCCCTTCTTTCTCCCGAGCTTGACGAACGCGGGCAGGGAGGCCCCGGTGTAGTCGGGGCACTCGGCCACGAACTCTGGCCGATATGGAACTGTCACCGCGCGGTCCGTCCCCCAGAACGTGCGGTACTCGAGCACGACGACGCGCGGCGAGACGCAGTCCAGGGCATCCCAGATCCAGTAGTCATTCCCATCGATGTCTAGAGAGAGCAGATCGATGTCTCCCCGGAAGCCCGCCCCCGCGACCAGATCGTTGACGTTCTCCCTCGTCACCCACGCATGGAGGAAGGTAGGTGGCTGTGCCGCCGTGTCCGGGTGACTGGCGTAGAACCTCCGCCCATGCTCCACCTCACGCAGCGCCCCGTCGACCAGCAGTCCCGTCCAGCCATGGTTGAGAATGAGGTTCGCCGTGTTGCAGCTCGTGCCGTTGCTGGCGCCTAGCTCGACTGACCGCCTGTTGGTCACGCCGATCAGCGAGAAAACGAGAAGCAGAATGCCGTCCTCTCCGTTCTGGGAGAATGCTCGGAACTCCGCATCGCCGAAACTCGGGAGGGGGGCGCGTTCATGGAGTAGGTGACGGTAATGTAGGGATAGGAGCAGCTGAGTCGCTTGGCTGGTTGTCGCTATCCCATCAAGCTTGCGAGGATCGAGAGAGCCCAGCATCTGCCGTCCTAGTCTGCTCAGGAGCTGACTCGCCCATCGCTTCGCCGCCGATCTCTGTCTCACTGGGTGTTCGCACCTCACATGGTGCCCGCTCTGAGTACGCACGCTGACCTGGCCAGCATGGGTCTCAAAGCCGTGCATTGGGCCGAAGGCCATCTTAGCACTACCGGGACTGCCCAGTAAAGGGCAGGGAGACCCCGTGTTGTCCAGAAACTCGTCTGCCCACCAGAGAGCCAACCGCGGTATGCGCGACGACACCCCGAGCAGTGACTCCTAGCCGAGACGGTAGCCGGAGTCAGGGGGGTCTTCGGGCCGGCTTCACGGGCGCTCGACACGGACAGCCGGAGCCAGACAAGAACCGGCCCGGCGTTGCCGCCGGGCCGGTGTGCGCCAAGTCCGTACTCCGCCTGTACCAGCTCTCAGGACCCGGTAATGCTCACGTTGTCGGTCAGCCAGCCGTAGCAGCCGCACCCCGCTTCATCGCTTACGAAGGTCCAGCGGACCTTGACCTGCGACGAGCCGGCTGCGACGGAGGACAGGTCCACAGTGAGATGGCCCCACCAGTCTGGCGGAGGATCCGCACACACAACACTAGCATCCAGCCAGGTGCCGGGGTCCCCGTCCTCATGCCACGGGTAGGTGTCGTTGGAATCTGAACAGTCCGGGTATCCCCAGTCCCAGAGAGTCGTCCAGCTCTCACCATTGTCGTTCGAGACGTCAATGGTGGCATAGTCGTTGAAGCAGCTGACGAGGGTATCCTGCGCCAAGCTGACAGTGGTATATCCGGAGCAGTCTACCGTGGGTGTCGCCACCCAGGTGAACGAATACGCCCCCGGGGCATCTTCCCGCGCAACTCCTCCGGGCAGCACGGTCAGACAGTTCTCGCCGCCGGGCGCAACGATAGTTGTCCCCTGGTTCTGTGGGAGATTGCAGCCGCCCAGATCCACGGGATTGACGGTCCAGGCGCCGGGGCCCACCTTGGTCCAGTACGGAGGCAGTTGAGTGATGCCCTCAAAGTCCTCGAACAGCTCCGTCGGCACCACCCACAGGTTCGCCGTCCGGCCCGCCTGCCAGGTCTTGTCATTCTCGTCCGTGACGAACACCTTCAGGCTGTACTGTCCGCCCGTGTCGAGTGCCGGGATATCCCAGGACAGGAACAGGTACGGATCGCCGGAGGCCATCGCCGCATCGTGCGCGGCGGTGATCGCGGCCGCGTCGAGTGACACTACCTGGCTCGCCTCCGTGGCGCCACCCTCGTCGAGCAGCACGAAGGTCACGTCGAAGCTGTCGTCCGGGCCGACCAGGTTCGTGTTCAGACGGACCGCATCGAGCCCGACGTAGGCGAAGCCAGGATCCGCCATGTCAAGCGTGACAGGGCTGGTCCAGCCGATCCAGTCGGTGGTCAGCGGGTCGTTGGCCGATACCGCCGGTCCAGCCAAGACCACCGGCGTGCCGGAAACGCGCATGAAGCTGCGCCAGATGAACGCCGACATCTGGCCTCGGTTCACGTTGTTCGCCGGCCGGTAGGTGTTGTCAACCGCGTAGCCCGTCACCACGCCCTGGGCTACCGCATACTCGATGTACTTGTAGAAGCCGAAGTCCGGGGCCACATCATCGAAGGTCTGCGTCGCCGGCCCGGAGGGCACGAACTCGTCACCGCCCGCGATCCCTCGAGCCACATAGGCCGCCATCTGGCCGCGGTTCACCACCGCGGTCGGACGATAGCCATCGGCGTAGCCGGTCACGATCCCCGCTCTCACCAGCGCTTCGATCTCGAGGGCGCCAAAGGAGCCCTCAGGCACGTCCGTGAAGCTCCCCTCGTACGGAAGCAGATCGAGCTTGAGCGCCCGGGCCATGTAGACGGCCATGGCATCGCGCTTCACGTCCGCCGTCGGCCGATAGGTGCCGTCGCCGAATCCGCTCACGATGAACGGTCCCCGGCCAGCCAGCTCCTCGATGTAGTAGTTCCAGGCGCCCCCTTCGTCCGGGAACCGGCTCACCACGAT
>Ga0315281_10004969_pt1 | contig 19143 bp, 23 predicted proteins | sample YL17G07_0_MG_FD_204540 | JGI IMG/M metagenome (GOLD analysis project Ga0315281, IMG submission 204540) | Sediment microbial communities from Yellowstone Lake, YNP, Wyoming, USA - YL17G07_0 | ecosystem: Environmental > Aquatic > Freshwater > Lake > Sediment | place: USA: Wyoming | collected... | reverse complement strand
CGTTGTAGTAACGGTCCAGCGTCGCGCGCGCAATGCCGGTCGCGCGGCAGACTTCCGAAACTCTAAGGCGCTTGGCGCCAAGGATGGTGGAAAGGCGGCAGGAGATCATAACTTTGATATAATAATTACTCGACTTCGATTAATATATGCTTTATATTGAATAATGTCTAGAGGAAGCTGACTCTGGGCTACACCCCGTGCCATAGGTACTCGGACTATTCCGTATGGAGTATGATTTTGAAACAGTTCAGGAGGTCGTATGACACCAGACGAAATCAAGGCGCACAAAAAAATGATCAGGAGGGCTTACGCGATCAAAAATCCTCAGAGTCACATAGCGGGGACAGCGGACTTTCTGATGAAGCTGCTGACGCCGGGAAGCCAAGCCCAGAATCCAGAACCAGTTTTAGCCGAGCCGCTGAGCAAGAAAAACCCGCCCCTTCCAACATAGGCGGTCACGAACCGCTTGCCGATCAATCAACCGCCACCGCCCTCAATGACAGCCTCGTCAAATACGGCCTCGGCGAAAAATGGAGAAACGCTTATGAAGCGGTTAAACTGCCTGACGCCCTTTCTGGAATCCGGGAAGAAATTCAGGCTGCCTTCGGGCGAGACATTCGACCAGTTGCGCCAACGAACAGCGCTTTTGACCAGTTCAACGGAATCCACGTCAAAGGCGAAATCTTCGTCAACGTCGCCGGAAAAGTTGGATTCGTCCCAATCGCCGGACACGAACTCTGGCACAACATCATGAGTTGCGGCCTCAAGGGGAAAGGTGCGTCCAATGAATGAGAAATGGCCTGAAAGGGCGAGCAATAACGGGATGAAACACCCGGAATCAACCCATAGGTTCCTTCACCAGCGGGCTTTTCAGTTCCAGATAGAACAGCGCGACATCTTTGGTTTTTTACGCCCTCGGGCCTGGCGGCGATCCTGCTGGCGCCGATCCAAGGCGCTGAGTCCGATGCAGCGGCACTGCCCGCCCGCCGGGGTCGCATTGGCGCGGCAGGCCCGCACCCGTTTGCCGCATCACCCCTGCGGCATCTGATGTTCGCCATCCGCGAAACCAGCGCCGCCGATAACAGCCCGGAGCCCGGACGCCAATACCTGCGCGACACCTTTGGCCAGGGTTACTGGACGCAGCGTGAGCGGTTTATCGGCTTGCTGGAGTGGATTGCGCAGTTAGGCAACACCGCAGGGATGGACGAATGGCTGTCCGATTCCGAAGCCGCGCGCATCCTCGCGGGGCGGTTGCGCAACGATCATGCGTAGGGCAACAACCAACGGGCATTGCGCCGCATGTATCGGTTCATTCGGCGCAATGCGCTTCGCTTATTGACGCCCTACGTCTGACACATGTCCGCGTAGGGTGAGCAAGGTTTTTGCCCACGCGGTAACTTGTTAAATTCAAAGTCGGGAGAGCGGTATGAGTAATGAAGAAAAATCAAAACTTGCCTTGTTCGAAGGTCGTGAGATACGAAAAGCTTTCCAGGATGGCGAATGGTGGTTTTCGATCATTGACGTGATTCAGGTGTTGGTGGGTGGCGATCGGCCTCGCAAGTATTGGAGCGATCTCAAAAAGAAGCTCATCGCCGAAGGCTATTTTGAAGTGTCCGAAAAAATCGGACAGTTGAAAATGGTCGCACCTGACGGGAAGCAGCGGCTGACTGACTGCGCCAATACCGAAACCCTGTTCCGGGTGATTCAGTCCATCCCCTCGCCCAAGGTGGAGCCGCTCAAACGCTGGCTGGCCAAGGTGGGCAAGGAGCGTCTGGATGAGATCGAGAACCCCGAGCTGGCGATGGGGCGGATGCAGGAGTTGTACGAAAGGAAGGGCTACCCGAAAGAGTGGATCGACAAGCGCCTGCGCGGTATCGCGGTGCGGCAGGATTTGACCGACGAATGGAAAGCGCGTGGCGTGGCTTCCAGCGTGGAGTTTGCGATTCTGACCAACGAGATCATGCAGGGCACCTTCGATCTGAAGGTGGATGACTACAAGCAGGTGAAGTCGTTGGCGCGGGAAAATCTGCGCGATCACATGACCGACATCGAATTGATCCTGACCATGCTCGGCGAGGCGACGACGACCAAGCTGCACCGCGACCGCGATTCGCAAGGCATCGCGCCGCTGAAAAAAGATGCGCAGGATGGCGGCGCGGTAGCGGGTAGAACACGCAAGGATATTGAGAAGCAGAGCGGCAAACCGGTGATCTCGACCGAAAACTTCAAGCAGTTGAAGGGTGGCGCTGCAAAAAGACTGAAGAAGGGCAAGAACTGAGTGATTCAGCGCCATTGTTGCGCGCCTCGCTTCCATCGTATTTCGTCCCAAACTGTCATCATAGGAATTTGTTCAGTTTGAGCGAACTTTTCCAAATTGGCGTCAGCCGATTTCCGACCCCGAACCACATTGCCATCGCAGCCTGAAGCGAATTGCCGTCATAGCGAATAGCGACGGTACAGTAATAAAATGGAGGCATGACGTCCCCCTGATCAATGCGACCGTTCCGGCTGTCCGCTAAAACGGTTCGTCATCTACCTCCGTATTTCCCGGCCCGCGCGTGGTTTCCGCTTCCCGCAGCATGGCCCGGATTTCCCCGCCATACATCTGCATTAGCGTGTCGCGCGCATCATCGAGGAATTCGATCAGCGTGTGCGCGCACGAACAAGCCGCGTTGCAAGAGCACGCGATACAACACGCTTTTGGGAATCACGCCGACCTTGTTGGGCGCGAGCGTCGGCAGCGCCTCGTGGATTGCTTCGGCCAGTTGATTGACCTGCACCTTGCGATAGGCATCCTTGTCGGAACGGGTCTTGTTTTGCAGCGTGGCGATGCCGTGCTTGCTATGCCGGTACAGCCACGTACTGATGGTGCGCCAGGTGAAGCGATAGGTGTGGCCCGAGAGCGCGTCGGTGAAGGGTTTGTCGGCGACGAACTTGATCCGCTCCCGCATACCATTACCCGGCGCATCGTAGACGGCATTCAACACCCGTAGCCGTAATTCACAAGAGGGATAACCCGGTTGTCGCCATCTTCAAGCAGGGCCTCTAAGTAGGCGGCGCGTTCCGCGTTGGTCTTCAAATGTTCGGCCCACCGGAATGCGCGCGGGGGCGCGGGGCTAGCGCGCTTTGCGCCTTTTCCAGTCTTGCCAGTAGCCTTGTGCATGTTCGATGTCCTGTTGTTGAGTCCGCTTGTCACCACCCGCCAGCAGCACGATCAGCGTGTCACCATGACGGGCGCAGTAAATGCGATAGCCGGGGCCGTAATCCTCGCGCAATTCGATCACGCCGCCGCCGACTGCCTTCCAGTCGCCCATCAATCCGGCTTTCAGCCTGGTTAGCCGCTTGGCGACCCGCACACGGGCCATGCCATCGCGCAACTGCTCCAGCCAATCGGTGAAAGGCGCAGCGCCGTCCGCCGACAGGTATTCCTCCAGTTGATTCATTGAGATACTCCATACATGGCCGATGAAAATTAACGAAGGCCGGTAGAAGTATCTTAAATTTCTTGATTCCGCAGGGTAGTATGGTTAGCGTAAGGCTACTGCCCCTGCTAAGACATACCCCCACGCAACACACCTTGAACGAAACTCTTGTTGAAATCATCATCCCTGTTGAATGTCACGCTGGCAATTTTCGCTAGTGTGCCCAGCATCGCCTCGCCGAACATGAGTTCAACATCTTTCCCCAAGTGCCAGACAAATATCCGCGCCGGAACTTCTTTTCGGCTACGCCTGACCGCTCGAGGCTTGTTCATGGCATCGTCGGAGAACTTCAAGGCGTGCCTTTCAAGACCGCGCAACAGTTCGGACGCGCGTGGCCAGCTGCGAAGAAGTCGATGCGCAACTTGGCTACGCTGAGGTTTGCCCATTGCATGCATATTACCTACGCCTAGTGCTGCCCAAACATCTTGTGGAAAAAGCTCGTAGGCATAAACCTCCAGCGGCCCATTTTCAATCTTCTTAGCGAGACCATCAATTTTCCTGGCGAGCGCCAGGTAATCGTCGCGCTCCTCGCTGGGTCGTTTGTGCAACCTGCCTTCCTTATTGCTCACGGCTCTGGCACTGGCAATTGCCATCCATACTTCTAACCATTGTTGATCAGTCGACACATAGCGAAAAAGCTGTTTCCACGCAAGTCTCATCCGTTCATCGCGTAGTAAGCGTTCAAGAATAACGCGACCGTTCCCGATCTCGCGAGTCTCATAGGCGCGCACAAGGCTAGCTGGCGCATTCTTGATCCATCGTTTCATAGTCATAGCACCCTTTCACGCTCGCCCTTGATCAAGGTACCTCGCCACCGGGCAAAGGTTCCCGGTGTTCGCCCGTCGGATTAGGTGCGACATCATGCCGCCTCCCTTCTGCTTTTGCCAAGGGAGGCACCGCGCCCGGCTGGCGAAGCCACCGGAGTACTTCGGTAGCTCATGCGGCTGTAACACTCAGCCGCAACCCCATTGCGTGCAGCAGGGCCGATAGCGTGTCCAGACGCGGATTGCCGCGCGGGGACAGCGTGCGGTAAAGGGTTTCGCGCGATAACCCCGTGCGCTCGGATAGCGCCGCAATACCGCCGACCGATTCCGCCAGATCGCGCAGGCCGATGGTGATAACCCGGTTGTCGCCGTCTTCGAGCAGGGCCTCCAGGTAGGCGGCGCGCTCCGCGTCGGTCTTCAGATGATCGGTCGCGCGGAATGGGCGCGAGGGCGCGGGGCTAGCGCGCTTTGCGTTTTTTCCAGTCTTGCCAGTAGCCTTGTGCATGTTCGATGTCCTGTTGTTGAGTCCGCTTGTCACCGCCCGCCAGCAGCACGATCAACGTGTCGCCGTGACGGGCGCAGTAGATGCGATAGCCGGGGCCGTAATCCTCGCGCAGTTCGATCACACCGCCGCCGACTGCCTTCCAGTCGCCCATCAATCCGACTTTGAGCCTGGTGAGCCGCTTGGCGACCCGCACGCGGGCCATGCCATCTCGCAACTGCTCCAGCCAATCGGTGAAAGGCGCAGCGCCTTCCGCCGACAGGTATTCCTCCAGTTCAATGGACATCATTGTAGCTTATTGGCTACTACCGGGCAACCCGCCGAAACGCCCCACGAGCACTTTTCCGCCACTCGTCAGTTCCTACAGATAATCCGACCAGTGCTGCATCATTTTCTTGCGCTCCTTCACGTGCTCGGCGCGGTTATACGCGGCGCGCGCATTGTCGCGTTCGCTGTGCGCCAATTGCCGCTCGATCACGTCGGAACGAAATCCCGTCTCGATCAGGATGGTGCTCGCAACCGCACGGAAACCGTGCCCGCTCATCTTGCCTTTGTAGCCCAGCCTATAAAGCGCAAACAGCATGGTGTTGTTGCTCACGGGCTTGTCGCGGTTGCGACCCGGAAAGACGAAGCGGCTGCCGCCGCCAATCTCCTTCAGTTCCTTTAGTAGCGCGATGGCCTGTTGCGATAGTGAAACAATATGCTCTTGTTTCATTTTCATTCGGCTTGCGGGTACAACCCACAGCGCGCCGTCAAGGTCAAACTCCGGCCATTCGGCGCTTATCAATTCATTGGTGCGGACAAATGTCATTGCCAGCAATTGCAGCGCCAGCCGCGTTTGCTTGTCGCCTATCTCGTCGTAGCCGGCAATCGCGCGCAGCAATGCTGGTAAATCCTCGGGCTTCACGGCGGCCTGTTTCGTTTTCTTGTGAGGAGTGAGCGCGCCACGCAGGTCTTTGCCGAGGTCGCTTTTTCAGCGCCCCGTCGCCACGCCATACCGGAACACTTGCCCGCAAACCGACATCACGCGGTGCGCCAGATCGTGCGCGCCCCGTGTTTCCATTTTGCGAACGGTTTCGAGCAATTCAGGCGCCTCAATTTCCGCGATTGGCCTATGGCCGTGGAATGGATAGACGTTCTTATCGAGACGCCGCCTCACATCAAGCGCATGGCTGGCGACCCAAATATGCGATTGCTTCCCGGGTGTGGATGTAGGTCTGGCGGAGGGTGTGAGATTCGAACTCACGAACAAGTTGCCCTGTTGCCGGTTTTCAAGACCGGTGCCTTCAACCGCTCGGCCAACCCTCCAACTTTCTACCCATTGTTACGTTGCCGGTTTTGGATCCGGGCACCCTGTTGGGCGTAACGCACAGCCGAATTCTACCAAAAGGCGCACCGTACTCGAAGATACTTTTTCCCGAGGCGCCAGCCTCGTTGCCAACGCCTGGAAACTTATGGCAGGAGCCTGCTCTTCACGAGGAAAGTCTTGAACACATCCCATGATCTCGGGCAATCGTTGTGGCCACAATGCAGCAGATGTAGTTCCGTATGCGCAGCAGCAGCGAGTTCGCGGCCATTTACGGTCGGGATGATGTCATCGCGATCCCCATGCAGGATGAGCATCGGCCCCTGAAAACGCGCCACAACTTCGAGGTTGTCAAACCGGTCGCGCACCAGGAATGACGGCGTCAGAAACTGTCTGGCAAATCGCGCCGTGTCGGTGAAGGTGGATTCCAGTATCAACGCTGCCAGAGGACGCGAACGGCTCAGTTCACAGATCGCCCCTCCGCCGAGGGATCGCCCGTAGCCATGGATACGGCGCGCATCAAGCTGCGGCTGTTTTGCCGCCCAGTCGTAAGCAGCCTCGAAAACCTGGCGTATGGTTCCAATGGAAGGATGCCCACCTGACCTTCCGTAGCCGGGGTACTCGACAAGCAATACGGCAACGCCCCAGCGCCGGGGTTCATCGAACTCCGCAGGCCAATGATCGATGAGCTCGGCGTTCCCGTGTGCAAATAATATGACCGGGGCCGGTGCTGTAGCCGGTGTGAGCGGCGGCAGGTAAATGGCCTCGGTGATTCCAGCGGGTGACGTCAGCCGCACGATTTTGGCGTCGGCTGGATACGACGCGATCGTATCGGGCGGCGGCGCCGGGAATACCAGCTTTCTCTGCAAAAAAAAGATCGCAGTCCAGTAGAAAACCAGCAGAACAACAAGGGTATAAATGATCCGCATTGTTATGCGCAGCATCGCATTGTCACCATGAATATCATGAATCGCCCATGCTGGGCGCACAACAAAAGGGCTGGAATAAACCAGCCCTTTTCAGCACGCGCTTGCCGGACATCAGGTCAGTGTATCCGCCCAGATATTGCGTGCCCAGGTCATGGCATAGCCGGATTCGACTTCATTCATCGCCGGGGATACGCCGCCCGACCCCGGAACGGTTTTCATGGTCTTGTCTTTCTCGTCGTACTTGTGCACCGAGGCGACATGCACGACCTGCCGCTCGGACACGAAGCTGTAACAGGCGTTGCTCAGCGTCGGCGATGGGTTGGGCGACTCATTGTTAAGCAGCGCCACCACCGCTGCAGCGCAGGCCTTGCCGTGGGCATTGGCCATGTGCCCGGACTTGGGCATAAGCGGAGCGCTATTGATCGCATCGCCGAGCAGGTGCACGCCTTTGACGGCTTTCGATTCGTAGGTGAGCCAGTCGACCTCGCACCAGCGTTTGTTAACGGTGATGAATGGTTCGGCGATCCTGCCGGCCTTCATCGGCGGGAGGACATTGAGCACCGCGGCCTTGACATCATCGACTTCGAGTTTCAGCACGCTGCCCTTGACATCGACATCGACAAGCTTGCTGTTGGGGCGATACTCGATTATGCCGCCATAGAGTTCGGCCCAGGCCTTCTTGAATAGCGGTCCCTTCGAAGTCACATCGGGGTTGGCGTCGAGAATCAGCACTTTTGACTTGGGTTTGGCCTGCTTGAAATACGCTGCAATCTGGCACGAACGCTCGTATGGGCCAGGCGGGCAACGATAGGGCGCAAGGGGAATCGACAAGGCGTACACGCCGCCGTCGGGCATGGCTTCGAGCTGCTTCCTCAGCGCCACCGTCTGTGCGCCCGCCTTCCACGCATGCAGCACCTGCGCCTGCGCGTCGGGATTGTTCATTCCCGGCAGCGTCTCCCACATGAAGTCGATACCCGGCGCGACGATGACGCGGTCGCAGGTAAGCGCATCCCCTTTTGCGAGCCTCACCGTTTTCCTGTCGCCGGCCACATCGATAGCCGTCACCATGTCATGCACGATCTTGACGCCATGATTTTTGGTCAAACCATCATAGGGCGTTGTAATGTCGGCGAGTGTCTTGAAACCGCCAAGCACGAGATTGCTGATCGGGCAGGAAATGAAAGTCTCGTTGGGTTCAACCAGCGTCACCTCGATCGAGGGATCGAATAGACGGATATATTTCGCAGCGGTAGCGCCGCCGTAACCACCGCCCACAACCACCACCTTTGCCCTGGACTGGCCGCCGACCGAGGCACATCCGCCCAGACTTGCCAGCACCGCACCCGCTGCGCTGGTCAAAAGAAAATCGCGTCTATTCATGTTCATATTGTTCTCCTCAGTCAGCGTGACTGCCTGGAAAAATATTCGGCAAGAGCACCCAGTTCGTTTTCCGAATACCCCTTGGATATCTGGTGCATGATCGTGGCGGGCCTGCTGCCGTCCTTGAACTGCTTCAATGACAGCGCCAGTTCTTCCTTGGGCTTCGCGGCGAGGGCAACGAGCGTCGATCCTGGCGCAGGCCGGCCATTGGTGCCGTGGCAGGCGGCGCAGTTGGCTGCCGTGCTGCGCACGCCGGCCGCGCTGAGGTTGGGGGCGGCAAAAGCCGGTGGAGCCGGGGGCGGCGTCTGGGCGGATGCGGCAATAGCCGCCCACAGCACGCCGGTTAGCAAGAATACGAAGTGGCATTTCATGGTTACTCCTCTCTTGGCGAAATTTGCAACTCAGGATGGGGGGGGCGAAGCAAATAATTTTTGCTGGGCGTACAAATAAAAAAGCCTTGTCGCATGCTACGACAAGGCTTTCTCAAATACAAATAAGCCGGCGCTTATGGTTCCTGCACCACAGGCTCCTTTTCTTCGCTGATTTCGAGCTTCACTTTGCCTTCGCCGTCGATGTCGATGGTCACCCTGCCGCCATTGGCAAGACGCCCGAAGAGCAATTCATCGGCCAGCGCACGACGCACGGTATCCTGGATGAGGCGAGCCATCGGGCGCGCGCCCATCTGCGGATCGAACCCGTTTTTGGAGAGATACTTCTTCAGCCCCTCGGTGAAAATCACCTCGACTTTCTTTTCCTGCAACTGCGACTCGAGTTGCATGAGGAACTTGTCGACCACGCGCAGAATGATGTCCTCGTTGAGCGGCGCGAAGGAAATGGTGGCGTCGAGCCGATTCCTGAACTCGGGTGTGAACAAGCGCTTGATTTCGGCCATTTCGTCGCCGGGCTTCTTGTCGATACTGAAGCCGATACCCGTCTTGGAAAGCTCCGATGCGCCGGCATTGGTGGTCATGATGATGACGACATTGCGGAAGTCGGCCTTGCGCCCATTGTTGTCGGTAAGGGTGCCGTGATCCATGACCTGCAAAAGCACGTTGTAAATGTCCGGATGCGCCTTTTCGATCTCGTCGAGCAGCAGCACCGAGTACGGATGTTTGGAGATGGCTTCGGTGAGCAGACCGCCCTGGTCGAAACCGACATAACCCGGGGGAGCGCCAATCAGACGCGACACGGCGTGACGCTCCATGTACTCGGACATGTCGAAGCGGGTAAGCTCGACGCCGAGAATGAAGGCAAGCTGGCGTGCTACTTCGGTTTTTCCCACCCCGGTCGGGCCGGAAAAGAGGAAAGAGCCGATCGGCTTGGTGGTGTTGCCGATGCCGCTGCGCGCCATTTTGATGGCGGAGGTGAGCGCATCGATAGCCTTGTCCTGGCCGAATACAACCGATTTCAAATCGCGATCGAGGGTCTTGAGCGCATTGCGATCGTCGCTCGAAACATTGCGCGCGGGTATGCGTGCGATCTTGGATATGATTTCCTCTATCTCGCCCTTGCCGATGGTTTTTTTCTGCTTCGACTTGGGCGCGATGCGCTGCGCGGCGCCTGCTTCGTCGATCACGTCGATTGCCTTGTCGGGGAGGTGCCGGTCGTTGATGTACTTGGCCGACAGTTCCGCCGCAGTGGTGATGGCGCTCGCCGTGTATTTCACGCCATGATGGATCTCGAAACGGCTTTTCAGGCCGCGCAGAATCTCGATGGTCTCCTGGATCGACGGTTCGTTGACGTCAATTTTCTGGAAGCGGCGCGATAGTGCGTGATCTTTCTCGAAGATGCCGCGGTATTCGTTGTAGGTGGTTGCGCCGATACATTTGAGCTGTCCCGAGGACAGCGCCGGCTTGAGCAGGTTGGAGGCATCGAGCGTCCCGCCCGAGGCCGAACCCGCACCGATCAGGGTATGGATTTCATCGATGAACAATATGGCATTGGGATTGTCGAGAAGCTGCTTCAGCACCGCCTTGAGGCGCTGCTCGAAATCACCGCGGTATTTGGTGCCGGCAAGCAGAGCGCCCATGTCGAGCGCATATACCTGAGCCTTGGCGAGCACCTCGGGAACCTGCCCGTCGACCACGCGCTTGGCGAGTCCTTCCGCGATGGCGGTCTTGCCCACACCCGCCTCGCCCACGAGCAGCGGGTTGTTCTTGCGTCTGCGGCAGAGAATCTGGATGACGCGCTCGAGTTCGAGATCGCGTCCGATAAGAGGGTCGATCTTGCCGTCGGCGGCCAGTTGGTTGAGGCTCTGGGTAAAGCTTTCCAGGGCGCCGCCGCTTGCTTCGCCTTCGGCAGCCTCGGGCTCGGCTTCCTCTTTGCTCGGTCCGGCCGGGGCAGTCTTGGAAATACCGTGTGAAATGAAATTCACTACATCAAGTCGTGAAACCCCCTGCTGGTGCAGGTAATACACGGCGTGCGAATCCTTTTCTCCGAAAATCGCCACCAGCACATTGGCGCCGGTCACTTCCTTTTTTCCAGAAGACTGCACATGCAGGATGGCGCGCTGAATTACGCGCTGGAATCCGAGTGTGGGCTGTGTATCGACATCGCCGCTGCCGGCAACGGTCGGGGTGTGCTGGGCGATGAAATCCGTCAAAGCCTTGCGCAGTTCATCGATCTTGGCTGCGCACGCTTTCAACACTTCTACCGCGGAAGGGTTGTCGAGCAGCGCAAGCAAAAGATGCTCCACGGTAATGAATTCATGGCGCTTCTGGCGTGCCTCGACAAATGCCATGTGCAAACTGACTTCCAATTCCTGCGCGATCATAGTTGCGTTCCTGAGAAGAAGAGCCTTTGGACCAACACTTTTGTCACCCAATATCCGGAATTATCGTCCTGGATCACAAATGCCTTCATTGAAATAAAGGCATAAATTCAGGTTTCCTCCATGCCACACATTAACGGATGCTGGTTTTTCCTGGCATACGCCGTTACCTGATCCACTTTGGTGCTTGCCACATCGCGCGGGTAAATGCCGCAAATGCCACGTCCCTCAGTATGCACCTTTAGCATGATCTGGGTGGCGCGCTCATTTCCCAGGCTGAAAAATATCTGCAGCACTTCAATGACAAACTCCATGGGTGTGAAATCGTCGTTGTACATGACCACCTGATACATCGGGGGCGGCTTGACCTTGCCTGGTCGCGTTTTGAGTTGAGTACCGTCCTGATTTCTGGTCGCCATGGTGCCGCCAATTCTCCGCTGGCCTCATTATATGGATAACAATGAGCCTTTTTTCAAGGTGCGATACAAGTTGTGGTAATTCTGCAAATCCAGCGGCAAGGTATTGACTCGGCACGGAATGTCGGGTAAAAACCGCTTTGGAGTTTGGCGTCAAGCAGTCTGCATTGCCTGTTCGCTGTGCTTGCGGTCCTTGATTTACAAACGATTTCCGGGGCTCCAACCCGTTCAACTTTTTGAGGAAGTACTTGCATGGCAACTGGAACTGTAAAGTGGTTTAACGATGCTAAAGGCTATGGCTTCATTACTCCCGACGATGGCAGCGAGGATCTGTTCGCGCATTTTTCCGCGATTCAGATGAATGGCTTCAAGACCCTCAAGGAAGGTCAGAAAGTCAGCTTCGAGGTAACCCAGGGGCCAAAAGGCAAGCAGGCCTCGAATATTCAGAACGCCTGAACGGCTTCACATTCGATAACCCCCTGCCGCCACGTGCCGCAGGGGGTTTTTCTTTTTTATTCAATTAGTTATGCTTTCTTCCTAATTCTTTCCTTTTTGTGTCAACCTCTATGTTCTTCATTTCGTTAAGGCTCCCGACAGGTAGAATTTAATGCCGTCAAAATTGATGCAATGTTATTAACTGACTTGAGAAGGAATTGAAATGAAAGGTATCCTGTCTGGACTGGTTGCTGCCCTGTTTGCAGGTTTTGCGTTGAGCGCTTCTGCGCAGGCTCCCGCTGCAGCGCCCGCCAAAGCCGAAGCCAAGGTCGCCGCACCTGCTCCTGCCGCCTCACCCGCTCCTGCCGCCGCACCTGCTGCAGTGACCCCCGCAAAGACCGACGTCAAGCCTGCTGATCAGCCTGCCAAAAAGGCCAAGAAGAAAAAGGTTAAGAAAACCGTCAGCAAAGACGCACCCAAGTAATTTAGAAATCAGCACTCCCGTAGGTAGCAAAGAAAAGGCGGGGCCGACAGGCTCCGCCTTTTGTTTTATTGCAGCCATTTTGTAGCGCCATTTCACCCGCATAATCCAGTCTCATGGAAACCCGCAAGCGCATTGTCGTCGGCATGTCCGGAGGCGTTGACTCCTCCGTTGCCGCGTTGTTGCTCAAGCAGGCAGGCCACGAGGTGGTCGGCCTCTTCATGAAGAACTGGGAGGACGATGACGATGACGAATACTGCTCGACGCGTCAGGACCTGCTCGACGCCGTGTCCGTTGCCGACCGGATCGGCATCGAAATAGAAGCGGTCAATTTCGCGGTGGAATACAAAGAGCGCGTCTTCAGCGAATTTTTGCGCGAATATCGCGCCGGGCGCACACCCAATCCAGATGTACTGTGCAACGCCGAAATCAAGTTCAAGGCCTTCCTCGACCATGCGCTCAAGCTCGGGGCTGACCGAATCGCAACCGGTCACTATGCACGCATAGAGGAGTCCGAAGGGAAATTCCGCCTGCTCAAGGGTGTCGATCCGGGCAAGGATCAGAGCTATTTTCTGCATCGCCTGAACCAGCAGCAGCTTTCCAAGGCGCTTTTCCCGCTGGGCAGCCTGCACAAGTCCGAGGTGCGCGCCCTCGCCAGGGCACATCAACTGCCTAATCATGCGAAAAAAGACTCCACCGGAATCTGCTTCATCGGCGAGCGTCCTTTCCGCGAATTTCTGTCGCGTTATCTGCCGCGCAATCCCGGCGCCATGGTTACCACCGAAGGGGAAACGGTAGGACAACACGAGGGACTCATGTATTACACGATCGGGCAACGGCAGGGGCTCGGCATTGGCGGCAAGGCGCACGGCAGCGGGGAGCCGTGGTTTGTCTCCGCCAAACTTATCGAGCGCAATGAACTGGTCGTCGTACAGGGACACGACCATCCACTTTTGTCGAGGTGCAGCCTGTCCGCCGAAAACGCTGCATGGATTTCCGGCCGTGCTCCCGCCGATCTGACGGGGACATGCGCCAAGACACGCTACCGCCAGAGCGATGCCCCGTGCGAATTGCACGCGCTCGGAAATAACGCTTTCAGGTTGGACTTTTCGAATGCGCAGTGGGCCGTCACACCCGGTCAATCGGCAGTTGTCTATGCAGGAGACATCTGCCTGGGTGGCGGCGTGATCTGCTGAAAATCAGGCCGGCGGGCGCGTTTCGGCAAACGAAGGGCGAGATTCCATGCGTTCCGCCCAGGCGCCAAGGTTGGAATATTGCGCGCGCCACTTGATTTCCGGCAGGCGGAATTCGAGCCAGAACAACGCGCACGCGAGAGAAATATCGCCGAGGGTCAGGCCCTCGCCATAGCAAAACTTCCGGTCCCCCAGCTCGCGCGCAGCTGCGGCAATGGCCGTTTCCACCTTGCCCATCTGCCGAGCCAGCCATTCCTTGCCCTGCATTGCCTCGGCACGTTTGCGTTCCAGAAATACCGCCACACCGGCATCCATGATGCCATCTCCCAGGGCTTCCCAGCGCTTGACCATCGCACGTTCACGCCCTCCTTCGGGAAGCAAGCGGCTGACCGGCGTCACACCATCGAGATATTCGACAATGACGCGCGAGTCATAGAGCGGCGTGCCATCCTCGAGCACCATGACTGGGACCTTGTTGAGCGGGTTGTAGAGAATGACTTTGGTATCCGCATTCCAGGCGTTGTCTTCGGCGAACTCGAAGTCGATGCGTTTTTCTGCAAGCACCACGCGCACCTTGCGCGCATAGGGACTGGTTTTTGAAGCGATCAATTTCATTTTGAATGGAAGCCAAATCACACGGAGCGCGAATTATACCACCCGGTTGTAGACCCTCTGCCTGCCTGGCCATACCTCCAGCAAGAGGAAAAGCACCTATAGGCCGGCATGCTAAAATTCCGGTTCACCTCAGATGGGATTCGTCCATGTCTTCAGTGCCGCTTCCACTCAGCCCGCTTACCGCGCTTTCGCCGCTTGACGGACGATATGAGAATAAAGTGGCGGCATTGCGCGCGTTCTTCAGCGAGCATGCGCTGATCCGGTATCGCATTCATGTGGAAGTCGAATGGCTGATCGCGCTATCCCTCGAACCCGGTATTGCGGAACTTCCGCCTTTCTCTCCATCCGCTCAGAATGCGTTGCGTAATCGCATTGGCGTATTCACGGCGCAGGATGGCCAGCGCGTCAAGGAAATTGAAGCACAGACCAACCATGACGTAAAGGCAGTCGAGTATTGGCTGCGCGAGACCTTCGCCGCGAATGATGAAATCGCCAGAGCAGCGGAATTCATCCACTTCGCGTGCACCTCTGAAGACATCAACAACCTGTCGCACGGGCTGATGCTGACCGCCGCACGCGAACAAGCACTGATTCCGGCGCTCGAAGCCATCCTGGAGCGTCTCAAACGGCTGGCGCGCGCATTGGCTGCGATTCCCATGCTGGCGCGAACCCATGGACAGCCTGCAACGCCGACAACGTTGGGAAAAGAACTCGCCAACGTCGCCCAGCGCCTGGGCAAGGCAATAGAGCGCGTTGCAGCGGTGGCGATGCCTGGAAAGATCAACGGCGCAGTCGGCAATTACAATGCCCACCTCGCCGCCTACCCGCGCTTCGATTGGGAAAACCTTGCCCAGCGATTCGTCCTTGGGCTCGGGCTGGAATTCAATGCTTACACCACTCAGATCGAACCGCACGACGGCATGGCCGAACTGTTCGACGCGCTGGCGCGCGCCAATACCATACTCATCGATCTGGACCGCGACATTTGGGGTTACGTTTCGCTCGGTTATTTCAAGCAAAAGGTGAAGGCCGGCGAAATCGGTTCATCGACCATGCCGCACAAGGTCAACCCCATCGACTTCGAGAATTCGGAAGGCAATCTCGGACTGGCCAATGCGCTGCTGCGCCATCTTGCCGAGAAATTGCCGATATCGCGCTGGCAGCGCGACCTCACCGATTCGACCGTGCTGCGCAATATGGGCGTGGCATGCGGCTATTGCCTGCTTGCCTACGATTCGTGCGTGCGCGGACTCGACAAGCTCGAAGCCAACCCCGAGCGCCTCGCGGCCGACCTCGAAGCAAACTGGGACGTTCTGGCCGAACCAATCCAGACGGTAATGCGACGCTACGCCGTCCCCAACGCCTACGAGCAACTCAAGGAACTCACGCGCGGCAAGGGCGGTATCACCAAAGATGCCCTGCATGCCTTTGTCAGTGGATTGCCGATTCCCGAGAGCGAAAAAACACGCCTGCTCGAGATGACGCCGGCAAGTTACATCGGCAAGGCCGAAGAACTCGCCAGGCGCATCTGAGCACTACCCGCAGTCAGTCTCCCGTCTGGGGATTGACCTTCTGCCTGCCTGTCAATTTGTTGAGCGCATTGATGTAGGCTTTTGTCGAAGCCACAACGATATCGGTGTCGGCGCCGATGCCGTTGACGATGCGCCCTCCCCTGGAAAGGCGCACCGTGACTTCGCCCTGCGAATCGGTGCCTTCGGTGACGTTATTCACGGAGTAAAGCTGCAGTTCGGCATTGCTGTGCGCAATGCTTTCCAGCGCCTTGAACGCTGCATCGACCGGTCCCGCGCCGCGCGAATCGGCCTTTCTTTCTCGTCCGCCTTCGGAAACCACAACCGAAGCATAGGGCGATTCGCCGGTTTCGGAATGCGCAGTGAGCGACACCAGCTTGAAATAGTCATCCTCGGGCGCTGCCGCCTCGTCCGAAACCAGCGCGTGCAGGTCTTCGTCGAAAATTTCATGTTTCTTGTCCGCAAGCTCCTTGAATTTCTTGAATGCAGCATTGAGCGCCACTTCACTGTCGAGCTCGATGCCCAGTTCGTGCAGACGCGTTTTGAAGGCATTGCGACCGGACAGTTTGCCGAGCGTCAGGCGATTGGCGTTCCAGCCAACGTCCTGAGCGCGCATGATTTCGTAGGTTTCGCGGTGCTTCAACACGCCGTCCTGATGAATACCCGACTCATGCGCGAAGGCATTGGCGCCGACTACTGCCTTGTTTGGCTGCACCGGATAGCCGGTGATGGTCGAAACGAGCTTCGAAGCGGGCACGATCTGCGTGGTATCGATGCGCGTTTCGAGATTGAAATAATCCTTGCGCGTTTTCACCGCCATGACGATCTCTTCGAGCGAGGCATTGCCTGCGCGTTCGCCCAGGCCGTTGATGGTGCATTCCACCTGGCGCGCGCCTGCATGCACGGCGGCGAGCGAGTTAGCCACCGCCATGCCCAGATCATTGTGGCAATGCGTCGACCATACCACCTTGTCCGAATTCGGTACGCGTTCGATGAGTATGCGAAAACGCTCGCCCCAAAGCTCGGGAACACTGTAGCCGACCGTATCCGGAACATTGATGGTCGTCGCCCCCGCCTTGATGACGGCTTCGAATACGCGGCACAGAAAATCGATTTCGCTGCGAACGGCGTCCTCGGCAGAGAACTCCACATCATCGGTGAAGGTACGCGCGAACTTTACGGAATCGATCGACGCCTGCAATACCTGCTCAGGGGTCATGCGCAGCTTGTGTTGCATGTGTATCGGGGAAGTCGCAATGAAGGTGTGAATGCGGCCCCGCGCTGCGGGCTTGATCGCATCGCCCGCTTTCTGGATATCGCCCGTCTGGGCGCGCGCGAGGCTGGCCACGGTACAATCCTTGATAATGCCGGCAATCGCCTGGACAGCTTCGAAGTCCCCTGGGCTTGCCGCGGCGAATCCCGCCTCAATGACATCGACGCGCATTTTCTCCAGTTGCCTTGCGATACGCACTTTTTCTTCTTTGGTCATCGAAGCGCCAGGGCTCTGTTCGCCATCGCGTAACGTAGTATCAAATATGATCAAACGATCCATGTTGAAACTCCTGCAATATTCGTAATGATCCATCGATCCGGTCGCTTGCCGGATCATTCAAACTGCATAAAAATGGTAAGAGGAATTATGTGCGCGCTGGGCGCAGCAGCAGGCCAGCCAGGAAGCGGCATGCCGGAAGGGAAAGAAGCATTGTTTGAATCGGTTGCATAACGCAAATATAGCGTGTCGGTGCGCGGCGCGCAACTGCCACCCGCGCTTTTTTCAGGGATTCGCCGCGGGAGGGGGTTTGGCAGCGCGCAGGAATTGCACAACCCACATCACATATCCCGAGAGCGCATACACTACGAACAGTCCGAATAGAACGTGCGATGGTTCGATGGATATCAGGAGGTAAGCCACCCCGATCGCAGGGACGACCCAGAACGGCACGCTCTTGCGCAGATTGAACTCCTTGCCACTGTAATACTTGATATTCGACACCATGGTGATACCGGCAAACACAGTAATGCACCAGGCCAGCCAGTTCACGTCGCCGCCGCGCACCTGATAGTCGTTGAATACCCAGATCATGCCGGCAACCAGGGCGGCGGCCGCAGGACTGGGGAGACCCTGGAAAAACCGCTTGTCGATGACTTCGATATTGGTGTTGAAGCGTGCCAGGCGCAATGCCGCGCCGACACAATAGACAAACGCCGCGACCCATCCCCATTTACCCATCGGTTTCAGCGCCCACTCATACATCAGCAGCGCGGGCGCCGCTCCAAAAGACACCATGTCGGAAAGGCTGTCGTACTCGGCGCCGAATTCACTTTGCGTATGCGTGAGGCGCGCAACGCGCCCGTCGAGGCCGTCAAGCACCATTGCGATAAAAATGGCGATGCACGCCGTTTCATACTTGCCGTTCATGCCTTGCACGATGGCGTAGAAACCGCCAAACAGCGCGGCAGTGGTAAACAAGTTCGGCAACAGAAAAATTCCGCGCCGACGGCGTTCGGGATCGAGCAAGGGGCGGCGGCGGCGCGGCGGCGTGGCAGACATGGTTATCCTTGTGCAAGCGAGGCGATGACCGTGGTGGTCGCACTCACCTTGTCGCCGATGGAAGTCTTGACGATCGCATCCGGCGGCAGATAAACGTCAACGCGCGAACCGAAGCGGATGAATCCGTAACGCTGTCCGCGCGTCAACTGGTCGCCCTGCTTCACGTAACAGAGTATGCGGCGCGCAATAAGCCCGGCCACCTGGACGCAGATGACGTCTGCCGCAAACGATGTCTTGATGTGCATGGCGTTACGTTCGTTTTCGCTCGATGCCTTGTCGAGATCGGCATTGACGAATTTTCCCGGAAAGTACCATAAGTTTTCCACGGCGCCGTCCACCGGGCTGCGATTGGAATGTACGTTGAACACATTCATGAAAATGCTGATCAGCAGCGCGTCGCGATTGAGATAGGGATCATGCACTTTCTCCACCTTAATTACACGGCCATCGGCTGGCGCCAGCACCAGGCCAAAACCCTCTGGGGCGATACGCGCGGGATCGCGGAAAAACTGCAGGACGAAAATTACCGCGGCCCAGGCAGGCAACGACCACCATCCGCAGCAATAGGTGAGCGCCAAGGCAATTAACGTCGCAATGGCAAGATGCGTCCAGCCTTCGCGCGCAATTATTGGGTGGGGATATAAATTCATATGCTTATTCTATTACGATGCTTCAACCTACGAGAGGAATACCACGATTCCGTGTGGTCTTGAAACAAAAAAGCCGGTCTTGTCCGGCCTCTTTGCTTGTCTCAAACTATTCCCTGACCGCCGAACACCTAAGCGCCATA
>Ga0315281_10004968_pt1 | contig 19147 bp, 18 predicted proteins | sample YL17G07_0_MG_FD_204540 | JGI IMG/M metagenome (GOLD analysis project Ga0315281, IMG submission 204540) | Sediment microbial communities from Yellowstone Lake, YNP, Wyoming, USA - YL17G07_0 | ecosystem: Environmental > Aquatic > Freshwater > Lake > Sediment | place: USA: Wyoming | collected... | reverse complement strand
ATTGCAGAAGCTATGAATGAGGGGATTAGACGGACTTTAGGTGTAAGCAGCGAGACTCTTGAACTCGTTCGAGAAGCAATTCACTATAACTATCACAGTTTGCTTGGCAAAATTAATCATATTGAAAGTTAACAATTGCTTGGTCGGTTCAACATGAGGTAGGATGGGTTTAATGGACACCAAAGTCAGGTAAAATAAACAGACGGAGGTGTCAGCATGGAGAGGATTCCATGGGGAAGGTACACCAGGGAGTTCCGAGAGGAAGCAGTCAAACTGGTTACAGAGGAGAAGCTATCCTGGCCGGAGGCAGGGCGCCGCTTGAACCTAGCGCCATCAACGATAGGGAACTGGGTGAAGGCATACAAAGGCGGGAAGCTTGGAGAGGTGGGCAAGTCATATAGGCCTCTGACCGAACTTGAGATGGAGCTGTACCGTACCAAGAAAGAACTGGCGGAAGTCAAGATGGAGCGGGACATCCTAAAAAAAGCAGCCGCGTACTTTGCCAGGGAGTCGCTGCCCGGTACGCGGCCATGAGGGGAATGCGGCTCCACTATCCACTGCCACTCATACGGCGCATCCTGAAGGTCTCAGCCAGCGGCTACTATGCTTGGCAGGATAGACCGCTATCGAAGCGAGACCAGGAGGAAATGCGGCTGGAAGTGGAGATTAAGGCGGCACACCGGCGGACCCGGCAGACTTATGGGGCGGAGAGATTGCAGCATGAACTGGCTGAGTACGGAGTGCGGGTAGGTATTTGCCGCCTCAAGCGCCTGCGCAGGAAGCTGGGGCTACGCTGTAAACAGAAGAGGAAATTCAAGGTTACCACTGATTCCAAGCATAGCTTGCCAGTCGCCGAGAACTTGCTGGGTCGGCAGTTCAAGGTCTATGAACCGAATACGGTATGGGTGAGCGACATCACCTATGTGCCCACTGATGAAGGCTGGCTATATCTGGCCGGTCATAAGGACCTCTTTACCGGTGAGATTGTTGGTTACGCGATGGGAGAGCGGATGAGCAGGAATCTGGTTAGTCAGTCTCTGATTAGAGCAATGTTATCTAAACGTCCGTCTCGCGGACTGATTCATCATTCTGACCGTGGCAGCCAGTATTGCAGTTATGAATACGCCCGGATACTGGAGCAGTGTGGTCTGCAAGCCTTGATGAGTGGGAGAGGGAACTGCTTCGATAATGCACCCATGGAGAGTTTCTGGGGCACCCTGAAGCAGGAACTGATTCATCACCGCCGTTACGGGAGCCGACGGGAGGCAATGCAGGATATCACCGAATGTATCGAGATTTTCTATAACCGGCAGCGGCTACAGGCTAGACTGGGGTTCCTGTCACCGGCAGCCTATGTTAAAAAATACTACGTCGGATTAGTGGCAGCATGAAAGGTTTGGTGTCCACTATTGACATCCGACCTCAGCCAATATCTTTCACCATTGACAGTGTGATGCGAATGGTTTATCGTTCGTAGAAAAGAAGGAGGTGAACACATGCAAGCATACTGTGTGAAATGCAGGTCCAAGAAGGAAATGAAAAATGCCAAGGCTATCACCATGAAGAATAAGAAACCCGCTACCCAGGGTACATGTCCAACCTGTGGCACCAAAATGTTCAGAATTGGTAAAGTCTAGTTTTTTTAAGTAACACAAGCTTTAATGAAGAGGTCTGGTTGTATCGCCAAAGGCGGTTAATCTGGCCTCTTCGTTGCTTATAACACAAAATGGACTTCTAGTGACTTTCGCGAAACCGTAAATGAACACTACTTGTTATTTAGGTACTCGTATATGGCTTTATCATAACGAGAGGTGAGCTGAAAGACTTTCTTAGCCAGACGGAAATTCGTTGATTTACTGACTGCGCCATCGTTACTCTTCATTTCATCTAAAATGATTTTATAATCTTCTGGGTCAACGATAACAGTCACATAGGGGTAATTCTTGGCGGCTGCTCGTAGCATGGATGGTCCTCCGATATCAATATTCTCGATCGCTTCTTCTAATGTACAGGTAATGTACAGGATGGTTTAGTCACGGTAGCTTCAAATGGATAGAGATTAACAACAACCATATCGATTTCTTTTATCCCATGCTCCTTCATTTTGTTTACATGTTCTGGTTTATCTCTAATTCCCAAGATCCCACCATGCACTTTCGGATGGAGAGTCTTGACTCTACCATCTAACATCTCTGGGAAACCAGTATACTCGGATATATCCACGATTCTGAGACCGTTTTCACCTAGCGTTTTGGCGGTTCCTCCAGTTGAGAGAATTTCTGTTCCAAAGGTTTGTAATTCTCTGGCAAATTCTAGGATTCCTGATTTGTCTGACAAACTGATAATGGCTCTTTGGATTTTGCTCATGAAAAACTCCCAGTTCAGCAATCAATATACAGATCTGAAACCTTTTCTATTTCTTCACATTAACAATCCGCCCCTATTGTTCGGTTCAATAATTTTAATTCTTGGTCTTATGAGGTAAAGTAGTTAAACCGGTGGCAGACAAACAAGCAGTGAAAGAGTATCTCGGACAAATCGATAGAGTCATGCCTCCGCCAAGCTCTTCAGTTTGGACAACATTTCCTTTACATGTTTTTCTGAACTAGAATGTCCTCCTCAACGAATGTCTCCACCGAGGTTAACAGGTTTAGTCCACAAGTTCCAGTCGTTGTCGGGTAAGAGTTGAAGGTTATTCATGTTGTATCGTTCTCTATGCAGATTATAGTCATCATAGAAACCGAGCGGCACTTCATAGACAGTTCCGGTGTCCGGGTTATAGACCCGTTCGTTACCCAATATGACATCGCTCCTCTTTTCAGAAATGACATCGTCCGAACGGTTACGGCTTTCCCATACATCCGTGATAATATCTGAAGTCTCGGAAAGCGTATTACCCGCTTTGAGTACCCCTTGTAATTGCTGCTGCTGTTGTTGGAGGCAATTATCCACAAATGATTGGGATATGTTTAGACTTCGCAAGCTTTGTGTAAGAGTCTCCTGTAAGTACCGGAAATCAGACTTAACCGAGGTTATCCCGATAATGACATAACCAAAACCAGTCCCGCCCCAGGCATAACCCGTTAGTGGTATGAGAGGAGCCACCGTGATATAAAAAAGACCTTCTCCCAAATCTCCACCTTGCCAGAACAAAGCGCGTATTGTTTTAGTCTTTCCGCCGGGTAAAGGTGAATCCTCTTCCGCGACTGAGATGATTTCTATATTTTTAAGCTCAGGGAAGTCTTGCATAAATTTTTTGGCAATATCTGTCTCAGCAATTAATTCAAACTTCGAAAGAAAGTTCTCGGGGGTAAGCGGATTGACGACTGGCATTTCGAACCAGGAAGGAAGAGAACCGCCCATATCCACATAGTGCTTGTCGATTATTTTTTGTTCCTCAGCTAAATAGACAGGGCCAAGTTCGTTGAAAAAGAAGATCTGATTTGCCGGGTGTTCTTTGTCTCTGACGCAGAAAGCAAATGTGCTACATGAACCAGCCGTCACAATGTCCCATCCAATTGGTTTTTTTATGGAGAAAAATCCCCCATTGTAATCTTCCAAACTTAACACTGGGATAGGCTCGGATATTATGGTTGTAGACTGCGTCGGGGGTGCACCTTGTGTAGTTGGTTCCTGTCCAGGATTGACTTCATGGGTGGAATCGCAGCCCAGGGTTAATACCACAGATAGTGATAGGAATATCAGCGCCAGTCTTTTCATACTGAACCCTCCTGCAGAGCTAATGATATACGGCCAAGCATTATTTTAACTAGCGCACCTCAAAAGGAAATGCCGCCGCAAGTACATCATCCACATAGATTTTGTATTCATATTTTCCTGATGACAGATTAAGAGTGCTGGAGCTAGCAAATCCGCCAACCTTCAGCGCTGTTGGCGGAGCACCAGCATCGGCTGATTGCTTTGTGACAACGTCATAATATTGGGCAGAGACTTGTACCTCTTGAATGACGGTACCGTAGAGAGTAAAATAATCCCCCGCTGTGAAAGTAGTCACGTTTCTTTGAATATCCTGCGGACCTTTTGCATCGGCTGGGCACTTGCCCAGTCCCATCTCAGAAAAGTACCTCTGGAAGGTCGCTTTGTCCGGCAGTTCTGAAAGAGTAATACCTGTTATTGTTGAGGTCGGAGTATTCACACTTGTATCCGGTGTCACAGTTATCTGGATGGACGACCCGACAATTTCTCCAAAGGCGCCGGAAATTGCCTGGAAAGTATAGTTACCCGGCTCCAACGGAGTAGACAGAGCACCAACGGAGACTGCTTTGCTGCTGCCTTCGATTCGTACACCGGTTACCAGAGTGGTGAATTTATCACCATAGCTCAGATTTACCTTGAACGTGATGGTCTCTTCGGTTGTCCCTCTAGCCCAGATACTTGCCTGAACCGTCTGTGCCGAAGTTAATGACGTAACTAGCGTCGCGTCAGGATTGTTGCTCAGCGTGACCCATATCCTGACTTTGGCAATCGTCGGAGCACTGGGTATACTACTAGTACTAGTACCATTTCCACCACCGCAGGCGCTAAGATTAAACAATATCATAGCTATAACTGTTACCAGTAACCACTTTTTCATAAGGTCTCCTTTATATTTTGTACAGTTCTTATTTTACTGTGGACATGAATAATCAATTGCGAAGCTGTTTCATGTCAAGCCCGGGGCACCTCTACATCAATCCGAGCAGGAACAAGTTCACGAATCACAGTCAGGAGCACTGTACTCCCTAGCTTCCCTCAAATCCTGAGCTGTACCTCGCCCGCTCTCTCCTCGGAGTCACTAACATTGTCCGCGGCAGTGATTGTGTCTCCTACCCTGATACCCCACTTCATAGGCCGGAGAATTTAGCTCCAATTCTCCACTCAGGTCATCTATCAATTATGCGATTATCCCTAAATAGTATGAGTTTTACGAAGTCCTCATATAGCACATAACTACAACCGGACAAACAAGTCATCCACAACCGGCTTGCCGATTTTCAAGAAGACCTCAACCGCTCTGGGATCAAATTGAGTTCCTTTACAGCGCTCTAGCTCTGCGTAAGCCGCATCATCATACATCGCCTGTCGATAAGGCCGGTCCGATGTCATGGCGTCAAAGGCGTCAGCCACCGCCAGAATCCGAGCTCCTAAAGGTATTTCTACGCCCGCAACAATCTGATAAAGACCGCTACCATCATAACGGTCATGGTGATGCTCAATAATTGCCACGACTTTTTCGTTAACTACGGGTTTAACAATGCCGGCACCCACCTGAGCATGCTTCATAATATGTTCGTACTCACCTGGGGTGAGCCTGGCTGGTTTATTCAGGATAAGCTGATCCACCGCTATTTTCCCGACATCGTGGAGTAGACTCCCCCATTGCAAATCTTCCATATCATCCTCAGGTAGTGCGAGCTCCCGACCAATGGCTAAGGCTATCTCTGTCACCCGACGTGAGTGCCCCGCAATATATTTGTCTTTGGCTTCGAGGGAAAAAATGAGCGCCTTAATTGCGCCAAGAAAAAGCGCTCGTATTTCCTGTGATTGACCCCCAGCCTGTTCTTCCAGAGATCGATAGCGTTCTTTAATCTCGCGCTGCAGCCTTCTTTTCTTCAACGTTCTCTCGACACTCAAAGCAATATCACCCAAATCAAACGGCTTGCAGATATAGTCATCGGCTCCTTGTTTCATACACTGGATGGCGACACTGGTCTCGGCAACAGCGGTCACTACAATGACCGCTGTATCAGGGTATTCGGCTTTGATTTCAGGCAAAAGGTAAATTCCCGATTTACCCGGCATCCTTAAGTCGAGAATTACCAGTTCGGTTGTTTTGCTTCCAAGCTTTTTCAAGACATGGACGGCATCATCCGCTTCCTCGCAATCATAACCTTCTTTCGATAGCTTTTGGCTAAGAAGCTTTCTAATTGCTGCTTCGTCATCGACAATGAGAATTCTTTGCTTCTGGGTCACCATCTTTATACCAATACACCTCTGGAATGATAAGCATTAGCCGAAGAACTTTGCAGCAACTTATTTAATAGTTCAGGATGACTGTTCTTGGCAATGGCATCTTCTAGTGACACTGTCTGATTTTTTACCAGTTCAACGAGTGACTGATCCAGAGTCTGCATACCTTCCTTGGTGCTAAGCTGCATGATAGTTGGTAATTCATGACTTTTCCCCGCTCGGATCAGGTTTCTCACCGCTGGGTTGGCGATTAAAATCTCAAAAGCTGGAACTCTACCTTCACCTTCAATACGCGGCAGGAGACACTGCGTCAATACCGCAGTTAGTACTTGTGAAAGCTGCAGTCTAATTTGTCCTTGTTGACCGGCTGGGAAAATGTCGATTATGCGATCAATGGTCTGCGGGGCGTCAGCTGTGTGCAGCGTGCCCAGTACAAGATGCCCGGTCTCTGCAGCCGTTATAGCTGTAGCTATCGTCGTCAAGTCTCTCATCTCCCCGATATAAATTACGTCAGGGTCCTGGCGGAGTGTGTGTATGACGGCAACATCAAACGATTTGGTGTCATCCCCCAGATCTCGCTGGGCGATGATGCTTTTCTTGTTACGGTGCAGATATTCAATGGGATCTTCAATCGTGATGATGTTCTTGCTCTCGGTTTCATTTAGGTAATCGATCATCGCAGCCATTGTTGTAGATTTCCCGCTACCGGCGTGGCCGGTGACCAGGATAAGTCCCCGTGGCTTGAGAATCAACTCTTTGCAGATTGCGGGTAGCCGTAGGCTCTCAAAACTGGGGATGCTCACCGGTACTAAACGGAGAACAAAAGCCAATGTCCCTCTTTGCCGCAGCACATTGACCCGGAATCGTCCAACTCCAGGCATACTATACGCAAAATCGAGCTCCAATTCACTGGCGAAAGCCTCTCTTTGTGCCTGAGTGGTAATAAATTCAAACACTGCCTGGCTATCCTCTATTGATAGAGAAGGCCAATCGGGACATGGTACTAGCTTTCCATCAATACGGATTACCGGCGGACTACCTACCCTCAAGTGTAAGTCCGAGGCTTTTTTGTCTATCATTTCCCGCAGAAGCTTGTTTATCTCCATATATCTCTCCTCTACCATTGGTGCCCTTTGAAGTCGATACCTACAAATAAGTCCGCTTCTCTTTATCTATAGGCGAGTGTCCGATTGTAAGCGATTACCATCTCTCCTACATTTACCAGCATATAGCGAACAGTCTAAACAAGTTCTAAATACCGACGGGAATAGCTAAATATTTTCTAAATATTTAGGGAATCTCTGAATAAGTTACCCTTCACGAGGTATAATTGAAGCAAAAATCTTGAGAGGGGAGTTTGAATGATGATGACCGCGTCTTTCGCCAGCCTGGCGTATGAGAATAAGAAAAAGCAGACCCGTCGCGAGAAGTTTCTTCAAGAGATGGACCGGGTAATCCCTTGGGATGAATTACTGCAAATCATCAATAAATATTATCCGAAAGCTGGCAACGGGCGGCAACCGATGCCGCTGAAAAGGATGCTGCGGATATACTTTATGCAGCAATGGTACGGACTATCTGACCCGGCGATGGAAGATGCGCTTTATGACATCGAGTCAATGCGTCGGTTTGCGGACATTGATCTTGAGGTGGATGTGATACCGGATGAGACCACGATATTGCACTTCCGGCATTTACTGGAAAAACACCAGCTAACCAAAAAGATTTTTGAGAAGACGCAGCGCTATCTTTCGGATAAGGGGTTACTGTTACGAGAAGGGACAATAGTTGACGCCACCATAATCAACGCCCCGTCATCGACCAAGAACCAGGATAAGACGAGAGACAAGGAGATGAAACAGACAAAGAAGGGTAATCAATGGTATTTTGGCATGAAGGCGCATGTCGGCACGGATACGGGGAAGGGATTGGCACACAGCGTGGTGGTCACGGATGCGGCCGTGCATGATTCACAAGTCATGGATGCACTGCTGCATGGAGAAGAGCAGGCTGTTTACGGAGATAGAGCCTACACCAGTAAGAAGAAGGAAAAAGAGTACGAAGCAAGAGGCATCAGGTGGTGTGTCAATCGCAAAGCTTGCAGGCATTATCAACTCACTCCGGAAGACGTGGAGTACAATCACAAGCAGAGTCAGATACGCGCCAAAGGGGAGCATGCTTTCCTGGTAGTGAAGCATTTGTGGCATTACCAGAAGGTGAGATATAAGGGGCTGTTTAAAAATGCGGCGCAGGTGTTTAGTCTATTTGCCCTTGCAAATTTGTATCTGGTACGTCATGAATTACAGGCAATAAGGGTGTAGTATGCCCAAAACACTAAGAATCTTGAAAACTACCCTTGTAAAGAGGGATTAAATGCTCTGAAGTAAGAGATAATAGCCTTCTAAAACCACTTTTCTTAGTCAATCTAACCTGAGAAGATGTTCGATGGTATAGCTGAACGCTTGTTCAGAGGTTTCTTAGTAGTTTATAATAATAAAAAGGGGGCACCTCTTCTTGTGGTGCCCCCTTTTTATTCAATTCCGGGTAGGTGTCAGCTTTTGCTCTTTATGGGGTGTCTTTGAATTGATAACCTACGCCGGGCACAGTTATGATGTATCTTTGGCCTCCTGAGCCAAGATGCAATTTATTACGGAGACGACCGATAAACACATGCAGGTACTCGGTTTCACTCATGTACTCATGTCCCCAGACTTTCTGCAGAAGTTGAATGTGCGTAAGTACCTTACCCCTGTTGAGCACAAGTTCTTGAAGAAGTTGATATTCCGTGGGGGTTAAACTCACTTTGTTACCGGCAATTACTACCATTCTCTTCACAAAGTCCATTTCAAAATTGCCGATTTTAAAGGTGGGTTGCCTGACCATGGCGTCTCCGATTTGACTACGCTTCAGCACCGACTTAACACGGGCGACCAATTCTCTGTTGAAGAAAGGTTTGGTTACATAGTCATCTGCGCCGCATTCGAAACCTCTTATCTTCTCTTCTTCGTTGCCCCTTGCCGTAACCATGATTATCGGTACCTGCGAGAACTCACGTATATGCTGGCATATTGTATAGCCATCCATTCCAGGCATCGTAATATCCAGAATGATTAGATCAGGCATTTCCCTATCAACGAGGTCCAGACCAGACTTGCCCTCGTTTGCCGTAAAGGTTCGATAACCCTCCAAATCGAGAGTTCTTTTGAGGAGACACAGGATAGACGCATCATCGTCAATTACCAGCATCGAAAGTTTCTTGCTCACCATATCGTTGTCGCTCCTTGGGATGCAGAAGAGGAAAACAGACTTTCTTCACAGTACAGACAACAAGGTAGTATCGTACCATGACTATCTCCCTTTCTACCTGAACCGCCATGATCTATGACATCAAAGGATTTGTGTATTAAAAACACAAAATCCTGATATCTTTTAAAGAAATAGTTTTGGTTCGTTCTGCTCGCCTCTCTTCAAATCTCTTTATATCAACCTCACTCAACAATCGTCGGATTTCTACGACATTTCTTTTCCAGAAAAGACATGCTCGACTGCTTTCAAGACTTCTTGAATATCCACAGGCTTGGCAATGTACCCATCACATCCTGCCTCCAACGTTCGTTCCCTATCTCCCTTCATGGCGTAGGAGGTGAGCGCAATAATGGGTATATGTTTGGTTGTGGTATCCGCCTTGATAATACGCGTTGCTTCAAGTCCGTCCATCTTTGGCATCATGATATCCATCAGGATAAGGCTTGGAATCATCGTCTTGGCTAATTCAACACCTTGGGCACCGTCGGTCGCTTCAATAGTTTCATATCCAAATCTCTGAAGCAGATCCCGGAGTAGTTTCAGGTTCTTTGGTTCATCTTCAACTATCAGTATTGTTTTTGCCATACGTCTCCTTGTTATCCGGACTCAGAGGCGACTCAAGAAGTTGCCAGTAACGGACTTATAGCATTTATCAGTTGTTGACGGTCAAATGGTTTGGTCACATATCCATTGGCTCCATACTGTTTGGCGAGCATCTTGTTGAGATCAAAGCCAACAGCAGTAAGCATAACCACGGGGATGTTTCTGGTCGCCTGGTCCGCTTTAATGTCATGACAGGCAGCATAACCATCTTTCTTGGGCATCATGATGTCCATCAGGATAAGGTCTGGTTTCGCAGATTTGGCCAATTCAACACCCTGCATGCCATCGGTCGCTTGAATGGTTATGTAGCCAGATATCTTGAGCAGGTCTCTGGTCAGTGTCATGCTCTTAGGGTCATCTTCAACTATCAGTATTGTTTTTGCCATATATCCTCCTAATATAATGTCTCCAGAATTGAATTCATATCTTAATGCGGTCTCCTATGTTGTCTGTCTGATCTTGTTTAGTAGAAACTTAGCTGGTTCGTTTACCTAATTTCGACTACTATCAATAGGTAGGGTAAAGGTAAATCGACTGCCTTTGTCTCGACCTTCGCTTTCCATCCATATCCTGCCCCCGTGCTTCTCGACGATGCTCTTTGTTATCGCCAAACCCAGGCCGGTGCCGGGGGTCTTGTCCTTGATTCCTCCACTGGCTTGGTAAAATGCCTCAAAGAGTCTCTGCTGCTCATGAGGGGTCATACCAATGCCGGTATCTGAAACGCTGATAGTTAGTTCTTTTCCATTCTTTTTTGCCTCTATCTTAATGGTGCCGCCTTCGGGGGTAAACTTGGCAGCGTTAGAAAGGAGATTGAACATGACCTGCTTGAGTCTGCGCTCATCAGCCACGATTTCCATACCGTTTATATCTTCTCCCACCTGTATTTCCAGACTTAGACTGTGTACCAGGGCTTTCTCTTTGATCATAACCAGGCTATTTTTTAAGAGTTCCGCTATTTTCACTCCGGATACCTCAATTTCCATCTTGCCTGCTTCTATTTTAGATAGGTCTAAAATATCGTTGATGAGCGAGAGGAGATGTTTTCCGCTGTCTACAATATCACTCACATACTCTGCTTGCTTATCGTTGAGACTGCCGAAGTACTGCTCATGTAAGACCTGCGAAAAACCGATTATTGAATTGAGCGGCGTTCTGAGTTCGTGTGACATACTTGCAAGAAATTCAGATTTTGCCTGGTTTGAAGCCTTAGCAACGCTAACCGCCTCCTCAAGCTGTGCTGTCCTCTCTTTGACCTTCGCTTCCAACTGTAAATTGAGGGACATAAGTTCTTCGTTAAGCCCAACCAACTGTTCTGCCGCCTGCTTACGCTCAAGGGCATTCCCGATAATCTCCGAAGATATGCGTAAGACAGCGAGGTCATTATCATCCCACTCCCCTGCGGCGACTTTGTCAAAACCAATAAATCCGGCAAGATTACCACTTGTAGATACGGGCAGTACCAGTACTGATTTGATTCCCTGACTTAGCAATATTCTCTTTTCGGCGCTTGCGTCGGCGGGCATTTTTAAAATATCGGCGATATGAATAGTTTCTCCGTTGCCCAGCTTTGCCATCCACCATGGGAACATACTGCAGGGGATGTTTTTAAGGTTTTCGATTTGTGGACGAACTCCGTCCGCACACCACTCATGGGTGATGTCCATAATGTTTCCTTTATCACGTAAAAGAAAGAGATAAGCCCGGCTTGCTTGACTGAGCCTGCCAATATCAGCGAGCGAAGCATTTATTATCGAATCCATGTCGGAAATGCCTACAAAACGAGATGATACTTTTGCGATTGTCTCCTCAAATTCTAGCCTACGCTGGATGTTGTCTGCAGCTCGCTTACGCTCATTTAGTTCAGTCTCGAGTATTGCTCTTTCTCTGGACGTAACTTCAGCCTTCATCCGTTCGGTATCGTCATGAAGGATAACCAGATGCCCGTTGAGATGCTGCTGTGCACTTATCTGAGTTATATATGCTCTGAAAAAACGTTGCTGCTGGCCTTCTCCCAATGCTATCACAGCTTGTGTCTCGGTCATGTCCGGTTTCAGTTCAAGCAAACCTAATTGTCCTGGTAATACCCTGTTATATAGCTGCCCGATTACCTCTGATCTGTTACGCTCGATTATGTTCTGAGCAGCGGGGTTAAGTTCAACGATGCGTTGCTGAGTGTCCAGAACGATCACACCGTCAACCATACTCCTTAAAATTGTGTCATGGGCTATGGGCATAATATTCAGCAATTGAAGGCGGGATAAACCCCAGAAAAAGGCTACGCCGGTTATCGCAAAAGCCAGTGGAGTTGGGTCAACCACCGAGAACGGGCTAACACCGACAATAAACAGAAAGTTACCTACCCACGGTACAAGAGCGGCTAGCAACAAGGTTCCCGCCTGTTTTCGATAAATACCCTGTGATTTCCTGAACAAATCTAATAGACACAGAGTACCTAATAAAAGCAGGGTATAGGCGAAAGTAGCATAAATCCAGAACCACGCATTATGAGTGACAGCATCCACCGGTGGGGTTAAGCTAGTATCCAGCCAGATGTCTTTCCACATCAGATGGTGTATACCATTGGTCCAAACCACCATTAGCGTGGTCACGGGGAGGATGCATAATATTACCATGTTACGTCGTGTCAGCCACTTTTTCCTATCGGTATACTGCAGTGCGAATACCAACCACGCCACAGGCATTGTTGTAATCCCGAAGTAAGACATTTTCATCCAAAAGATCTTTGCAGTAAGATTCAGACTGAGATGTTCCATGACAACCGCAAGCGACCACCATGCCAGAGCAAACATAAGGACCAAGAAGGTTTTCCCCAACGAAGTGGAACGATAGCGCCCCCCACGGTACGCCATAATAAAGGCCATTAACATTGCAAATAGTGGAGGTAATATGTAAGGGTTATAAGCTAAGTGCATTTTCTTCCATCTATGTGATTTTCTTCTTCGATTCTTTAAACATTATTTGGAGTTACGGCCCCATTATTGTTAGAAGTTTGGCTTTTCAAAGACAGGAGCCGACCAACTGTGCTCAAGAGTTCCTGAGAGTTGAACGGCTTAGTAATATACCCATCGGTGCCTGCAATATTCTCGGCGAGCTTTCGGTTGAGGTCATAGTCTATGGCGGTTAACATGACCACAACGATTCCCTTGGTAGCCTGGTCCTGTTTGATAGCACGACACGCGGTAAGACCGTCCATCTTAGGCATCATCATATCCATAATAATAAGGTCGGGTTCTTGGCTGTGAGCCATGTTCACGGCTTCTTCCCCATCTTGCGCCTCGAGGATAGTATAATCACGTTTCAGTATTTGGCAAACAAGGCGTCTAACGCCCATTTCGTCGTCAACTACGAGCACTCTTTTTCTATTTGATTGTTCCATCGAACTCAAGTTTCCTCCTCTTAGAGTAATGATGTAGAGTCTCTTAGAGCTCAAGCCTTGCGAGTGTTTTCCCAGTCTCCTTTGTCTTGAGGAATGACCTGGCTACGACTGGGTCAAACTGGGTGCCCACGAACGCACGATTTCATCCAAGGCTACTGTGTATCGACCTGAAGCCCTTTGGCGTTAAGCGCCATTCTCAGATCTCGATTATACGCAGTTCATCTTCAACCAGCGGAACCTCATCTTCGTTTTAGTTTGTTATCACTTTTCCACGGTATACATCTCGTCATAATCACTGACTATCGACAGGCAGTTCTATAACAAAGGTAGCTCCTGTACCGACCTGGCTCCTGGTATATATTTTCCCTCGATGTTCGGTCACTATTCCATGGCAGATGCTTAACCCGAGCCCGGTTCCTTTCCCCACTTCTTTAGTTGTGAAGAATGGATTGAAAAGTTGACTCAGATTCTCATTTGAAATCCCGGGACCGTCGTCTGCGAACGAAATTCTCATTATACTGCCAAGTTTTTCAGCGGTAATAATTAATGTGCCCCTTCCATGCGCCTCAGTCATGAAGTACTCGGCATTAATGATGATGTTTAGGAACACCTGTTCCATCTGGGAATAGTCGACCATGACTTCTGGAAGGTCAGTAGCAAAACGCCTAACGACCTCAATTCTGTTAACTTTCTGCTCATAGGACCTTAGCCTCAATACAGCCTCAATGACATTTTCTATTCTGGTAAGCTGCTTTACAGGAGTATGCTGTCGCGCGAAGGTAAGGAGATTTTTAACAATGCCAGCCGCACGCTGTGCCTCGCTGTGGACAAGACTAAGATCTTCCCTGATATCATCAGGTATCTCCCTCTCCATCAGAAGTTGAGAAAATCCGATAACGCTAGTCAGCGGGTTGTTAAGCTCATGGGCAACGCCGGCGGCCAATTCGCCTACGGAAGCGAGCCGGCCGTTGAGGACGAGCTGCTGCTCCATTCGCTTTCGTTTGGTGATGTCTCTGGCGACATGCACGGAACTAATAACATTACCTTTCTCATCAAAGACAGGAGACGTAGTCATCTCAAGGAAAATCCCCAAATGGGATTCGAAGAATTCTTCCGTGGCTGACCTACCTGTCTGCAGTGTCTTTTGATGAGGGCAGTACTGCACAGGCTGGTCCGTGTTGTGCATAAGCTCATAACAGGTCTTGCCCAAAAGTTCTTGTGGCTTCTTCTTAAAGAGGGCAGCGTAAGCCTTGTTCACCCTAACAATCCTGTAGTCTTTATCTTGAATGGAAACAAAATCTGTAATTGAGTCGAAAGTCCTTCTCCATTCCTCAGCCGCATGCTGGATTCTTTCTTGTGCCTCCTTAAGCTTACTGACGTCTCTGAATATGCCTTGGATTAGTATTTTTCCATCAATAAGGAGCGTATTGGCACTTATGGATACCGGTACAACAGTCCCGTCTTTTCTGACAACCTCTGCATCAAAATCGACAGCATGCCCCTCTTCAGTGTGATTTCTGAAGTGCTTCTGATAATAGTCCTCTTTGGCTGCAGGGTGAAGCTTGCTTTGATCCATGCCGATGATCTCTTCTCTGGGGCGTCCTAGTAGTCGTTCTGCTTCTTTATTAGCATCTATAATACATTTGGTCTCTGTATCTGCTATGAAAATGGCATCGTTAGCTTCTTCGAATAGAGCCCTATACTTCCTGTGAGCCTGCAATTGCGCATCCTCTGCCCGTTTGCGTTCAGTGACGTCTCGGACGACACCCACAATTTCTACCGGCTCCCCATTCTCATTATTGACAAAGCAAGCATGCACCTCAACCGGGATAATATGTCCGTCTTTGTGGACTGCCTCAAGCTGAAGAGTGCGTTGAGATACTCCGCTCATGAGATCTTTAGACATCTCACACTTTTGTCTCTCGTATGATTCAGTTGTAAGCACGTCTTTTGGCTGTAGAGATAGTGCCTCTGTGTACGTGTAGCCTAAGATTCGCTCAATGGAAGGGGTTACATAGGTATAACATTCGTCCTTTATGCATAATCTGTAGATAATATCTGCGGAATGCTCAGCAAGTAGCTTGTACCGCTCCTCTGCTTTCTTCCACTCGGCGATCTCTCGCGTTGCGCCGAAGAGACGTAAGTCACCTCGCACTTGCGGGTCTGACTTGGGTTCCTCCAGTTCGGCAACACGCTGCCTTAAAGTCTCCAACTCCTTGACAAGCTGTTCTCTGGCTTTATCGACCCTTATCATTGCTTCCTCCAGGGAAGGCGTATTCAACTTTGATTCTTTTCGCTTCCGCTCGGATTTTATTCAAATCTTCCTCTGTGTATATTCTCCAGCCTCTTCGGTCCTTATAGTGCTTCTCAAGGATTCCTGCTTTAAGCCATCGGAAGAGAGTCGCTCGACTGACACCCGTCTTCTTGCAGGCTTCTAAAGTCCTGTAATACATCTGCCCATCGATTTCAATTGACACGATGGTACACTCCTTTTCGATAAGATATCTTGATACGTCTTGAGACCATTAAATCACCGATAAGAGTGCAAACCTATCCCCTTTTCAGGCTATCAGATACCGTACTTAAGTACATTCTTGCCCGAGATTCATGGGTGACTTTTAAGGTAAGCGTCGCATACACATAAAAGAATATCCTGAGAGAGGTATCATCTTGCAGATACTCCCATATTTTTGATTACAACGACAGACCAATGATCGGTTTTCGATGAGGCTCTAAAAGAATGACGAGTTGGGCGAAGTGGTGTCTCGGAAAAATTATGGAATTCATCATTGATAGCGGTTTTTTATTTGATCCAAAGAATCGTCCCGACAAAGTAGCATATGCTTGGTCTGTTCAACCGTCAACATTCTTTTCATCTGCATGGAACTAACATATCGTTACACTCTGGGTACATTTTATTGACGATAAAGTGACAATATCGGTGGTAGAAGGTGAAAATGAAGGTGTTTAATATACACCAAATGTGTACACAACACGACATTAACAGGGGTCGTTGAGCGTGTTGTTCTAACAGAGTTCTAACAAATCAAAGCTAGCTTCTATTTGTTCTAACAAATAGGGATTTAAGAGCTTTCGGAACAACAAAATTCAATAAACTGACACCTTGCTGTCAGATATTTTACCTCGTTGTGCGAGTAACCGGCTACTTACCGATTCAGAGTATTACACTTGATTAAAACAACAGCCAGGGTTGTCGATCACTTTAAAGAAGAATCGTCTGAGTTCGTCCTGTTAGAGCACCGTAACTATCTCTGGTGGAAAGCGTCATGAAGTTGCTGTCATTAGGTGTTTTCTCTTTCCGAAACAACGCGAAGACACCATTTATTGCAACAAATCAAGACCAACTTCAGTTTGTTGCAAATTTGTTGCAATAGCACGCTCAACAACCCCGTTAAAATCGATTTTTTATCACGTTATTGGATTATCAAATGTATTAAAAAGACTTCATTTTCACTTTATGCGAGCGATATCATCAACTAGTTGTCATGAGAGTGTCAAAATTTAACTAATAGGGATTTAAATGTTGGAAATTTTAAGCTCATGTTTTGGAAGACATTATAACAACCGTAAGATTATGGGTCCGCTTATAAGGATTATAAAGTACTGACAATTACTTCATGAAAGGAACGGGTTGTATTTGGGACTTTTGGAGTATTTTTTGTTTCCTAAACAGCTCGATAATCCTATTTCTTTAAAAAATTAAGACTAGCCTCAAATCTTTAAAAATTCTTTTTAAAGATAGGCTCAACGAACCCTGTTAATATCGAGTTGCGGTACATTAATAAAATATTCATTGTCATGCAAAACGTGTTTATTTCTACCTGATACCGACAATATTGTCACCTTAGTATTAACGAAGTGTACTCAAAGTGTAACGACATGTTAATGATCTGTTAGTTCCATGCAGATGAAAAGAATGTTGACTGTTGAACAGACCAAGCAATCGTGCAGTGCATCGTAACTCATTAATCTATGGGACGGGTTAAATGCACTGAATGGGAGAGTTGGCGTTCATTTTTTGTTATAAGTTTTCGTTTTGAGAATATCGCAAAATAAAAACCAACTATAAACACAAGGATACCACCCAACTGTAATACACCTGCAAGCAAATTAAGATTAACGTGAACAATAAGAGACCCTATCGGTATCATGATAACGCCAACCAACATTACCCAAGTAGCAATTCTAACCCTACCGATATGGAATGTTTCAGGATGAAACATAACGTCTGAAAGTACTATCAGGATCAGACTAGCCAGCGATAAAATACCACCCCAGATCGTTGACTTTATTCCAGCTATATCAATGGGAGGATTAAGGAAGGACAATGTTGCCCCAATTGCCAAAGCTGCTACGGCAAAACTCAATAGAAAATGATACCAAGCAGTTTTTTCGTTTCTTCGTAAGATGTCTTTGATGTCTGTTATATCTTTAACTAACTGGGTAGTTTCATACCTCAGCAAAATTTGTTCCGCTAGGAGGTAGTTCTGCATGGCATTGCCTTTAGGTTGGCCTTCTTTTTCCCAAATAAAATAAGCTAATTTCTCTGTTTCCTTTTTAGTACACACAATGAACGCTCCTTCCCACAAGACTTTGGATATGCTAAGGCATTATTATCTTATTTTAATGTTGATAAAATGGACTTTTATTATGAAAGAGCAAAGAGTAGATTGTTACTCATTTTTATGGCTGCAAATTTGTTCAAAGAATTCTACAGGTCGTCGAACTTCAATACTAAAATCCTTTCTCAGAAATTTCCGGTATGTCCAAATGGACGCATAATCACAAGTCAGGAAAATATCGCAGCCATTATCCTTAGAGACAGCAAGATGATAAGCGTCCCACTCTACAGCTTCTCTTTTTGCCTCTTTTGTTATCCTCGTTTTGCTTAACAGAAAGGCTTTCAATTCTTGGACTAGCAAATCAACATTGCTCGGGCTATCCCCAGGCCATGTACTACCCATGCCCCAATGGTGACCGTCATCCCACTTTATAGCATGCCGTATAGGCAACAAAGTGAAAGATTGCAGTTTTGAGATCAAAGCATCTGTCAAATACGGCATGGTTGACCTAAGCTTCTCTATCTCAGCACCAGCGTCATCCGAGGCACAGACTTGAATCCCCTTATCAGCACATAACCGAATGAGATTAGGTAGAATGATGACATCCTCCTCTAGCATCTTGCTCCCTCGCTTGATGCCTCTCTCGATGTCCATGAAACGCCCAATCACTGAGTTATCCAAATACACTTTCATGTTGAGACGCAGTTTTGCCCGCCAATTGTCGGCGGGCTTTTCTGGGTCAGCTAATATTGTAATACCCAGAGATAATGACAGCAAACCGCCGCGTTTGCAGTATGCGTAGAGTAAAACTAATCGTTGTGGATTACCTCGAGTAACACACAACGCCCAAATGGGTTCTGTTTAATCGTCAGGTTCAGTGAAAAAATAACTACCTGTTGAACCTGATTTCATGATTATTTGCTGATTAAGACCTTTGAAATTATTAATGAAGAAAAAATCCTCTCGATTTTCATTTATTCATCGAGATTTTGTTGTTTTTTCCCCTTCCAACACTTCTTTAAAAATTCTCAAGGTATAAAATCACAGCCGCACTCTCCAACAATTGGAAGATCTTTAGAGTTCCGTTTCACAGGAGGGTTTATAAGACGCTTCAGACTGATATTTCAGATATACTAGACTTTAAGGGTTAATTACCCTTGAGGCTGACTTGGTGTGGTGTGACGTTCCCCCTATAAATAATGCCACCGTCTCTTAGAGTTCTCCGCTAGAATATAGTGAATAGGAGGACTCGAAATGCAACGCAAGAAGTACACGGAAGAACAGATTA
>Ga0315281_10004967_pt1 | contig 19149 bp, 21 predicted proteins | sample YL17G07_0_MG_FD_204540 | JGI IMG/M metagenome (GOLD analysis project Ga0315281, IMG submission 204540) | Sediment microbial communities from Yellowstone Lake, YNP, Wyoming, USA - YL17G07_0 | ecosystem: Environmental > Aquatic > Freshwater > Lake > Sediment | place: USA: Wyoming | collected... | reverse complement strand
ACCCAACGAGAAGGGTGAAGTGCAAAAAATCCCTCTTCCTTTCGGTGTGCATCGGGATGGTAAGCGGGAAGCTGAGTTGTTACTGCTCCATGAATCCAGCGGCACACAGAGCGCCTTTGTTCTGCTGGCGCGCTTGTTGCCGGTGCTGGCTTCCGGCGGCTTGGCGGTGATCGACGAGTTCGAGGCCGACCTGCACCCGCACATGCTGGTGCCGATTCTCGATCTGTTTTTCAGCTCGGAGACAAATCCACACAACGCCCAGATTATCTTTACCTGCCACTCCGTCGAGGTGCTCAATTTGCTGCACAAGTCGCAGGTAATGCTGGCGCAGAAGGATGAAAGCTGCGCCAGCGAGGCGTGGCGGCTGGATAGCATGCAAGGTGTGCGGAACGACGATAACCTCTACGCCAAATACATGGGTGGCGCTTACGGCGCCATCCCGAATGTTTGAGTGACCATGGCGCGTAGCGCAACACCTGCTCGTCGCACCGTTTTAAAAACAGTGCTGATCGTTGGTGAAGGGGATACCGAAAAGGCGTTCCTTGACCATCTAAAGCGCCTCTACGTCACGCGGGGTTGCGGCGTATCGGTTACGGTGAGAAATGCCCACGGCAAAGGGCCGGGCAACGTGATCGACGCCACCACGCGGCATGCCAAAAATGGAGATTTCGATATTGTGGCCGTACTGATGGATACCGATTTGCCATGGACTGATGAAGTTCGCGCGCTGGCGCGTGAGCATCGCATCTGCATGGTTGGCGCTACGCCTTGCGTTGACGGCTTGTTGCTGCAAATACTTGGCGAGCGTATTCCTGCGCAATCGAACCGTTGTAAAGACGCATTCCATGCACGCCTCGGCCGCAAGCCTTTTGTGAGAGACGCTTATGAACAGGATTTCTCCAAACCTTTGCTGGACCAGAAGGCCAAGACTATACCGTCGCTTGGGAAACTGCTTGCACTGATGACCGGACAACTACCGGCCAGCGACTGAACACTACCACCGCAAGAAACAACGCTGGGTTGTTCTGCGCACTTTGTGTTCACGATGGCGAAAGCCTTTAGATACTACGTGGGGATTTTTGGTGGGTCAAAGCGTATGAATTGTAACCTATTCCGCTGCTGTTGAGCTTGCTTCAAGCGGAAAAAAGACGCGGCATCAACCTCTCCGTGGTTATCGGCGAATGCAGCTATATCGAGAGCTCGACATTATCGATGAGCCGCGGCTTTCCCAGCCGCGCGGCGGCGAGAATGACCAGTGATCCATCCCCGGTCTGCGGCAATTGCAGATCGTTCTGGCGGCGCACGGCGACATAATCGGGCAGCCAGCCGCGCTGCGCGAGTTGCGTTTGCGCAGCGTTCTCGATGCGCGCGAAATCGCGTTTGCCGCCGAGAATTTCCTGTTTTGCCCAGGTAAGCGCGCGGTAAAGTTGCGGCGCCTCGGCGCGCTCCGCATCCGACAGGTAGCTGTTGCGCGACGACAGCGCGAGGCCATCGGGCGCGCGCACCGTTTCGGCGAGGATAATTTCGATGGGCAGTGCGAACTGGCTCACCATGGTATTGAGCACCATGCACTGCTGGTAATCCTTCTTGCCGAAGATTGCCGATTTCGGCCCCACCATGTTGAAGAGTTTAAGCACCACCGTCGCCACGCCGCGGAAATGGCCGGGGCGTACCGCGCCTTCAAGAATATTCTGGAAGTCCGCCGGCTCGACGGCGAAGGTCTGCGGCTCGGGGTAGATTTCCTTTTCGTCCGGCGCAAACACCACGTCGACCCCCGCGCGTGCGCATTTCTCGCAATCGGCTTCAAGCGTGCGCGGATAGCGGTCGAAATCTTCCCTCGGCCCGAATTGCATGCGGTTGACGAAAATGCTCACCACCGTGCATGCGGCCTTGGGCTTGGCGATCCTGACGAGTTCTATGTGGCCCTCGTGGAGGTTGCCCATGGTGGGCACGAAGCAGCTATTGGGTTCGCGCTTCAACCGGGCGCGCAATTCCGCGAGGGAGTGAATGACATCCATGAATCGAAGGCAACCTTATTTTGTTTTTGCGCCGCAACAATAGCCTGAATAGGCGTGTCCTGCAATAGCCGCCTGGACGCCACCCGCTCTTATGCCATGTTGAAATACTCGCGACCGCCCTTCATGGCATTTATGCGCTCCAACAGCAGTTTCAGGTGCGCGGGCTGATCGACAAAGTTGAGACGCTCGCTGTTGACAATTAACAGCGGGCTATCGCGATATTCGTAGAAGTAGCGCGTGTAGGCTTCGGACAGCCGCACCAGATAGTCTTCGGAGATACCCTTTTCCATCGTCTTGCCTCTGCGACGCACGCGCGCGATGAGCGAGTCGACCGGCGCCTGAAGATAGATCACCAGATCGGGTACCGGCGCCTGGGGCTGTAGATGCGTGTAGAGCTGCGCATACAGGCGGTATTCGTCGTCGTCAAGCGTCAGTTCGGCGAACAGCCGGTCTTTGGCGAGCATGAAATCGGCGACTGTGAACGTGCCGAACAATTCGGGCTGCCTGAGCGCGGCAAGCATGCCGATGCGCTGAAAGAGAAAAAACATCTGCGTGGCGAGCGCATGGCTGCGCATGTCGCGGTAGAACAGCGGCAGGAAGGGATTGGCATCCGGATCTTCGAGCACTGCCTTGGCGTTGAAACGCTCGGCGAGCAGCCTGGCAAGGCTGGTCTTGCCGCATCCGATGGGGCCTTCGACGACGATATAGCGATATTTCATCATGGCGCGATTTTTTTCACGCCTTGTCCCTGCACCAGCGCGCGGAATTGCTGCGCGCGCCCCAGCCCAGGCACCTCGCAATCGGGAGCGATTTCTAGCAGCGGTTCGAGCACGAACGCGCGCTCGTGCAGATGCGGGTGCGGAATGGTCAGGCCGGCATCGCCGATGCGCCGATCGCCGTACAGCAGAATATCGAGATCGAGGGTGCGCGGTCCGTTTTTCATCATGCGCATGCGTCCATGACGCTGCTCGATGTCGAGCAGCCCTTCAAGCAGCGCGCGCGGCGCCAGGTGTGTTGACACGCTTGCCACGGCGTTGATGAACCGGGGCTGATCGATGAACCCGACCGGGTCGGTCTCGTAAAGCGACGAGCAGCGCAGCAGGCGCGTACCGGGAAGCTCATCGATTTCGCGCAGCGCACGGACCACCTGCAACATCGAATCGCCGATGTTGCTGCCGATGCCGAGGTAAGCGATAACGGCGGGCGAATCGGTCATGACATCATGACTGATCGCGTTCTTCGGCGCCGTCATGTGCGGCGGCATTATCCCGATCGTCCGCGCCGCCCTGCGCTTTACCGGGGCTTCGCTTGCCGCGGCGGCGACGCTTCTTGCGCGGTTCTTCGTCGTCATGCAGCATGGCCTCGCGATCTTCCTCGCCGGCATCCTGGAAGCGTTCCCACCACTTTGCCGTTTCGAGCGGGGCGTCGCCCGCCTCGGCGCGCAAGGCGAAGAAATCGTAGCACGCGCGAAAACGCGGATGCGTGAGCAGGCGGTAAGGACGCGCGCCGGAGCGCTGCAGGAAGCGCGGTTGCGCGACCCACAATTCCTTGATCAGGACGTCCAGGCGGCGCGGCACGGCCAGCGCCTCGCGCTGCCCGTCGAGCACATCGTCCATGGCAAGATGCAGCGCCGGAACTTCGCGGTTTCCCGCGGCGATGAGTTCATTCCAGCGCCGCACCACGCGCGGCCACTCCAGCGCGGCGAATAGAAACGCCGGCGAGACACCGCGATCCTGCGCGATGCGCTGGTCGGTGCGTTCGAGAGCGAGCATCAAGAAGCGCTTGGCCGCGGCGTCTTCCATGACGTGATCGAGCACTGGAAGCAGGCCGCGGTGCAGGCCAAGCTCGCGCAACCTGCCGATGCATTCGACCGAATGCCCCGACAGCAGCAGTTTGAGAATTTCGTCGAACAGGCGCGCCGCAGGCACGTTGTCGAGGAGCGGCGCGAGCCGCGCAATCGGCTCTTCGGTCTTGCGTTCGATTTTGAATCCGAGCTTGGCGGACAGCCGCGCCGCGCGCAGCATGCGTACCGGGTCTTCGCGATAGCGCGCCTCGGGGTCGCCGATCATGACAATTTTTTTCGCCTTGAGATCGGCCATGCCGTCGTGGTAATCCCAGACCTCGTCGCGCTCCGGGTCGTAGAACAGCGCGTTAATGGTGAAGTCGCGGCGTATGGCGTCATCTTGCTGGTTGCCGAACACATTGTCGCGCAGCAGCCGCCCGTGTTCGTCGGACGAGCCTTCGTGTTCTTCGGCGTTGGTGTGGTGGGCGCGAAAGGTCGAGACTTCCACGGTTTCGGCGCCGAACATGACATGCACCAGACGAAAGCGCCTGCCGATGATACGCGAACGGCGGAATACTCCGCGCACCTGTTCCGGCGTGGCGTCGGTCGCGACATCGTAATCCTTGGGGTGGCGGCCGAGCAGCAGGTCGCGCACCGCGCCGCCGACGATAAAGGCGGCATAGCCTTCGCGCTGCAACCCCTCGCACACGCGCAGCGCGGCATTGCTGAGGTCTTCGTGACGGATGGCGTGCTCGCCGGCCTTGAAGATACGCGGCTCATCGCGCCGCCGCTTTTTGCCGCCAAACACCTTGCTGATGAGCCTTTTGATCATCGCAGCGAAATCATCTGCCAGCCGTGCTTCTCGGCATGCGCCCTGAGCGTGGCATCGGGGTCGACCGCGACCGGATGCGTGACCAGCTTGAGCAACGGCAGATCGTTGAGCGAATCGCTGTAGAAATAGCTCTCGTAAAAATCGTCGAGTTCCCTGTCTTGTGCGTCGAGCCACATTTCCAGCCGCTTGATCTTGCCTTCGCGGAACGACGGCACGCCCGTGCCGCGGCCGGTGTACCTGCCGCCGCTTTGCTCGAGTTCGCACGCGATAAGATGCGCGATGCCGAGTTCCTCGGCAATCGGCGCGGTGATGAAGCGGTTGGTCGCGGTGATAATGGCCATGAGCGCATCGCCGTGGCTGGCGATGAGGTCGCGCGCCCTGGGCAGGATCATGGGGCGTATCTTGCGTTCCATGAAGTGCGCGTGCCAGACGGCGAGCTCCTCGGGGCTGCGATCGACCAGCGGCGCCGCCTGGAAAGCCAGATACTCGGCGATGTCGAGCGTGCCGGCCTTGTAATGCTCGTAGTAATACTCGTTGCGCGCCTCGTAGTGGCTGCGTTCGAGCACGCCTTCCTCGATGAGAAATTGTGCCCAGGCGTAGTCGCTGTCACCGGCTATCAGTGTGTTGTCGAGATCGAAAAGGGCGAGTTTCAAATTGTCGGCTTCAATGTAAGTTAAGCGCGTCTTTCAACAGTGGCAGCGTGACCGGCCGGCCGCATTCCAGCGAATAGCGGTCAAGAGCGTCGAGGACGGCGATGAGCGAGGGCATGTCGCGACGCACATGCCTGAGCAGATAGGCAATGATATCGTCGCCCAGGGTAAATCCCCTTGCACGCGCATGCGCCACGAGCGCGGCCGCCTTTTCGTCATCGCTCAAGGCGTGTACCTGATACACCAGACCGCTAGCCAGGCGCGTGGCCAGATCGCGCCGCAAGGCAAGATCGCGCGGCGCGCACGGCCCGGTGGCAAAAACAGCGGCGGCGGAAAGATTGTTGATCAAATTGAACAGCCGGATCTGATTGGCGGCATCGAGCAGTTGCACATCCGGCACGACCACCAGGCTGTCCTGCGCCATCTCCGGCACGGCGTCTTGCGGCGCCGTGACGACGGCAAACTCCACGGCGGCGCCGACCGCCTGGGCGAGGTGGGTCTTGCCGGATCCGCTTTCACCCCAAACATAGATGACACGCTCGCCGAACCTGCCGCGTGCGGCCGCGCGCAATGCCTCGACAAGTTCGCGATTGGCTCCGATGACAAAGTTGTCGAAGTCCGGTTGCGCGGGAGGGGCAAGTTCGAGGAGGAGTTGTTTCATGCTCATAACGTAAAGGCGGATTTTAGCATGCTGACTCTGCCGCTCTGTGCAATCAAGTAAAATGGAACACCATGCAAACCTCGATCAAGTTCGCTTACGAACACCCCGGCATGAAAACCGCCGAGGCATGGGCGCGCGTGCCAGAGGAACCCAGCCAGACCGAACGCGCGGAACTCAAAGTGCGTATCAAGCGCCTGCTCCGGGAGCGCGACGCGGTGCTGGTCGCGCATTACTATGTTAACGGCGACTTGCAGGATCTGGCCGAGGAAACCGGCGGGTGCGTTTCCGATTCGCTGGAAATGGCGCGCTTTGGCCACAACCATCCGGCTTCCACCATTGCCGTGTGCGGCGTGCGTTTCATGGGCGAGACGGCCAAGATTCTCAACCCGGAAAAACGCGTCATCATGCCCGACCTGGGTGCGGAATGTTCGCTCGATCTGGGCTGCCCGGCGGACGAGTTCAGCGCCTACTGCGATCGGCACCCGGAGCGTGTAGTGGTGGTGTACGCCAATACCAGCGCCGAGGTGAAAGCACGCGCCGACTGGATGGTCACCTCCAGCATCGGCCTGAAGGTGGTGCAATACCTGCATGAACAGGGGAAAAAAGTCCTCTGGGCGCCGGACCGCCATCTCGGAGCGTATATCCAGAAGCAGACCGGCGCCGACATGCTGCTGTGGCAGGGCTCATGCATTGTGCACGACGAGTTCAAGGCGTTCGAGCTTGCGGAAATGAAAAAAGCGCACCCCGCCGCCAAGGTGCTGGCACACCCGGAATCGCCCGATGCCGTGATCAAGCTCGCCGATGTGGTCGGCTCGACCACGCAGCTCATTCGTGCGGCGCAAACGCTGGAAGCCAGCGAGTTCATTGTCGCCACCGACGGCGGCATCCTGCACAAAATGAAAATGCTCGCGCCGGGAAAAAACTTCATCGAGGCGCCGACAGCGGGGCGCTCCGCGACCTGCAAGAGTTGCGCCCACTGCCCGTGGATGGCGATGAACGGACTGTTTTCGCTGGCTGCCACCCTCGAAGACAGCAAAAACGAAATCCAGGTGGACCCCGAAACAGGCCGGCGTGCCAAGCGTTCCATCCAGCGCATGCTCGATTTCGCCGCGGGACTCGACCTGAAGGTGGCGCCCGGCGCCGGCCTTGCCTAGGCGCAGGGGTTGTTCAGGAATACCGGTCCAGCTTGAGTCAGAGGCGGAAATGTGATCCACTTAACACACGAAAGGCGCATCTTCCAGAATAATGGCGCATCCCGGGTTTACCGCGCCGTCTCAAGAAACCGCTTGCCCGGATTGGCGACAACGAATGCATAACAAATGAGCACTCAAGGCGTATCTCAGGAAAATCATGGTAACGAAATAGACCCGGGCCATCTTGCCGAGGTCACGCGCGCCGTGCTGCCCTATCTGGGCACCTATTCGATCACCGCGGTCAAGCGCGCCAGCAAGGACTGCAAGGACCTCGACACCCTCTGCGACGCCATCGCCGGGCAAATAGGCGAAGCCGGCATGCGCCAGCGTTTCACCGAGGTCGCGGCGCGCCTGGTGCAGCGCCTCAAGAACCCGGCGGGGTTTGTGCACTCCGCCCCCGCGGCGGGGCAGGTGAACACCAAGACCACCGGCGGACGCCCCGCCACGCCGATCACGCCCGAGCTGATGCAGATTGCCGAGCGTGCGCTCGCCCATGTCATTGGCCCGCTGGCGAGCGTCCTGGTATCGCGTTACGCAAGAAGCGCGGAAAATTCGCGGCAATTTTTCGAACTCCTGGCCGGCCATATCCGCATTCCGGAAGACCGCGAGACATTCTTTGCCACTATCCGTTCCAAAACAGCCGAATAAGACTTAACAGTTTACGGAGTCAGCATGGGCCTGAGACCCAAATTCAATATCGTACTGTTCGTGGTTTTTGCGACCGGATTTGCCTCGGTGTGGGTGATAACCGAACGCTTCCTGATGAAACGCATGCTGGAAGAAGTGGAAAAGACCGCCTATTCGGTCATGGAAACGCTCGCCTCGATCCCGGATAACGCGACCGATATCTCCAGCCTGGTGCGCATCAGCCGCATCAAGGCGACCTTCCAGACACTCGACTACCGCACGGTGCAGATCGATCCGGAAAAAGTCACGCCCCTCCCTGCCGGTGTACCCGATCTGGCGGCATATTTCTCCGCCAACCCGGCCCAAGGCGAAACCAGCGGCGAATCCGGAATCAAGGATGCGCGCCGCTATTATTTCGCGCGCGCGCTGCGCAGCGACACCAACAAACTGACGGCGGTGCGTCTGGTAACGATCGGCCTTCCCTTCTACGTCCACGAGGCCGAGCGCGCGCTTTATACGCTGATGGGATCGCTGCTGACTATTTTCGTCGTGGTATTCCTGCTGCTCAACATGCTGCTCGATCGCATGATCGTGCGCCCGATCACCCAGATCGCCCGCACCGCCGATGAAATCAGCATCGGCAATCTCGACATTCCCGAAATCCGCGTTGAGTCGAAAGACGAAATCGCCACCCTGGTCACCGCCTTCAACCGCCTGCGGCGCAGCACCGAGGAAGCAATTCGCATGCTGAGCAAGTAGCGCGTCGGCGTCGACATAAGGCGCCTGCAGCATAGTACGCACCCCCAGCATCGGGGTGACTCTTGCCGTAAACGCAGTTTCGCAAAACCTCTAACCCCACTGCACACAGGACTGTCCGGTGCGTATGCTGCAACTTTCATGGCGAATACGGTCACGCGCCCGCTCCAGCAATTTCGCCCGTGACTGCGAAGGCATATCGCTTTCGGCCGCAACAAAAGCCATGCTATTCTGCCTGGAGCTTTGCGAAACAAGGGGTGAAAAATAATGCGGCAGAAGATACGGCAGCCCATTCCAGAATATATGGCATTTTTGACAGCGACTTTACGATAAACAGCATGCCAACATGGATACAGTTGCCGAATTTCAACAGCGCCGTCGCCTAGCTGGACGAAAGTCCGCACCGTGGCTGGCGGTAGGGCTCATCGGAAGCAGTCTTGCTGTCTTCTTCGGCGCGCCCGAATCAGCGCCATGGACCGAACGTGCACCGTCGGTCATATTGGCTTTTGCATTCTTCGCGGTTGCCGGCGTGGGTGCGCATATCGGACAAAAGATTTATCGTTGTCCGAATTGTGACGCCACTCCGATTCGCCACCTTGGCCTCCAGTTCAATCCTGAGGTGTGCCCATCATGTGGAGCGCGGCTAAAGTGAGGTGCATGTTAAAACCACCCGTGCAACGTCGACGAGCTGCACATAGCTCCTCGCGCATGCATCACGCGCATCGCACACGCGTCTTCGAGATCACCGCGCAGCGGCGCGCCAATTAACTTTCATTCGTTGTGATCACCCAAGCTATCTCTCCCCGTGCCCACTGAACCACTACCGAGTGTCCAAGCACACCTCGCATCTCAAGATGCTGCGCCGTCACATCTTCGGCGCCTTGCGGCGCTGCGCGAGCTATGCGAGCGTTCACCCCAGTGCATCGCACTTGCGCTCGTCGGATCATTTGCTCAGAACAGAGGCGACCGAATCTCCGACCTTGACCTCGCAGCCTTTGTCTCCGATGGCTCCGAGCTGGATTTCGGAGAGCAAGCCCATGAAATTCTGGCAAGGGATCCACTGCTATTTCAGTACAGTCAAACCCGACCAGGCGAGGTCGCCTTTCGGAAGTACATCTTCCTGGACTCATCGAGTTGCGAGTTTCACACGTTCAACCTGCATACGCCCTTCAAGCTTCGGCCACCGTTCCTTTCGATATGGGACCCGGAGAACTACTTGCAGTCATTGGTCGTCGCTGAGCCGCCACCTCGGCACGAAGACTTCACCCCCTATCCCCACGGAGATGTCGGCCTGGTATGGGAGCTTTACGATTGCATCAAGTGGCTGCTGCGCGGCCGCCATCAACTGGCCAAAGACTATCTTCGCAAGCTGGTAGCTGCCATGGACGAATCTAAGGCTGGCAATCTTCCGAACGATACCAAACGCGGCCTAACTCCTATCGCTGCAGCCAACCCGCCTCATCGCCGGTAAAGCATGCCTGCAAGATAACGCGCGCGCAGATGGCGCAGGCCGATGAGCAGCGCGGCGCTCGCCGGCAGTGCGAGCAGGATACCGAAGAAACCGAAGATCTGGCCGAAAGCGAGCAGCGCGAAAATCACCGCGACCGGATGCAGACCGATGCGCTCGCCCACCAGCCACGGCGTGACAACTACGCCTTCGCCAATCTGCCCCAGCGCAAATACCCCCCACACCACGAGCAAGCCCGGTAGAGCGCCGAACTGCATCGACGCCGCCAGCGTCGCGAGCAACAGGCCCGTAGCCATGCCAAGGTAGGGGACAAAAACCAGCATGCCGGTGACCAGCCCGATGGGAAGCGCGAATTGCAAACCTGCGAGCCACAGCCCGGCAACATAGAACACGCTCATGATGAGCATGACCGCGATCTGCCCGCGCAAAAATTCGGCAAGCACGGCATCGATCTCGCGCGCCAGCGCGACGGTCGCGGTGTGCCAGCGGCGCGGGAGCAGGGCGTCAATTCGCACAAGCAGCACGCGCCAGTCGCGCAGCAGATAAAACAGCACCACCGGCACGAGCAGCAGATTGACCGCGAATCCGATCACCGCCATGCCCCCCACTTTGAGCGATCCCAGGACGCGTTGCGCGATGTCGCCGGCATCCTGGAGATTGTCGGCGATGAAGCGGCGCACGCTCCCGGCGTCGAAATTGATGTCGATCCCCAATGAGTCTTTCATCCACGGTGTGATGCGGTTGTTCAGCAGGTCCACCGCACCGGGCAATTGCTGATAGAGCAGCACCGATTCCTTGTAAAACAGCGGCAGGACGATGAGCAATGCCAGCGCGACCAGCGCCATCGCCGCAAGCAGTATCAGCAGCGTGGCCAGCGTGCGCGGCACACGGCGTCGCTCGAGACGCTCGACCAGCGGGTCGAGAATGTAGGCCAGTATCGCCGCGGCCATGAAAGGCGCGAGTATCGGCGACAGCAGATAGACCATACCCGCCACGGCGAGCGCTGCCGCGCCAAACCACAGCCAATGTTGTTGGGGATTTCGCTTCAAGCGCAGCATGAGGGTTTCCAGTAAAATGGCGTTTTACCGCGCTGATAGTAACCGAAATCTCCTTCCGGGCACACCAGCGATGCCGTATCAAGGATCATGACTCCATCCCCGCTCTCCCCGCTTTCGTATCGCGATGCAGGCGTCGATATCGATGCCGGCGACCAACTCGTCGAAAACATCAAGCCTTTCGCCAAACGCACCCTGCGCCCCGAAGTGCTGGGTGGCATCGGCGGTTTTGGCGCACTGGTCGAGGTTTCGAAAAAATACCGCAATCCGGTGATGGTGTCGGGAACCGATGGCGTGGGCACCAAGCTCAAGCTCGCGCAGATGCTCGACAGGCACGACACCATCGGCATCGACCTGGTGGCCATGAGCGTCAACGATATTCTGGTCTCGGGCGCCGAGCCGGTGTTCTTTCTCGATTACTACGTGTGCGAAAAGCTCGACGTGCGCGTGGCGACAGATGTCGTCAAGGGCATCGCCAGGGGCTGTGAAATCGCCGGGTGTGCGCTGATCGGTGGCGAGACCGCCGAGCATCCCGGCACTTTTCCCGTGAACGAATACGACCTGGCCGGTTTCGCCGTCGGGTTGGTGGAAAAAGACGCGATCATCACCGGCAGGGACATCCAGCCCGGCGATGCCGTGCTCGGCCTCGCCTCCAGCGGTCCGCATTCCAACGGCTTTTCGCTGATCCGTAAAATCATCGCGCGCTCCGGCATCGACCTTAAATCGGCGCAGCATGCCGCTCTTGCGAGCGATCTTCTCGTGCCGACGCGCATCTATGTGAAGCCGCTGCTTGCGCTCATGCAGCAGGTGAAAGTGAAGGGGCTCGCGCATATCACCGGGGGCGGTATCACGGAAAATGTGCCGCGCATGCTGGGCGATAATCTGACTGCGGAAATCGCGCGCTCCGCGTGGGCCATGCCGCCGGTTTTCACATGGTTAAAGGAGCAGGGTCAGGTCGATGATCGCGAAATGGCACGCACCTTCAATTGCGGCATCGGCATGGCGGTGGTGGTCGCCAGTTCCGACGCCGCGACGGCCAAGCGCTTTCTTGAAGCGCAAGGGGAAACGGTGTTCGAAATCGGTTCGATCCGCGCGCGCGCGGGCAACGAGCATCAGACCCTCGTTTCCTGACCGCCACCATTCAACCGCCGCGGGCGCCGCATGAAGTCGATTGTGATACTGATTTCGGGGCGCGGCAGCAACCTGCGCTCATTGATCGGTGCAGCGCTTCCGCTTTCCATCAAAGCCGTGATCAGCAACCGCCCCAATGCCGCGGGCCTTGCTATCGCCACAGCGCATGGAATTGCGACCGAGGTCATCGACCACCGGCAATTCGCCCGGCGCGAGGATTTCGACACGGCGCTCGCTACCAGGATTGACGCGCTCGGCGCGGACTATATTGTGCTCGCCGGATTCATGCGCGTGCTCGGCGACGCCTTCGTCAACAGCTATCCGCATCGCATGCTCAACATTCACCCTTCGTTGCTGCCGTCTTTTCCCGGTCTGCACACACATCAAAGAGCACTCGCGGCAGGGGTCAAGATTCACGGCTGCACGGTGCATTTCGTCACCCCCGCTCTCGACCACGGCCCGATCGTCATTCAGGCCGCCGTCCCGGTCCTTGCAGGCGATACCGCCGAGACGCTTGCCGCGCGTGTTCTGGAACAGGAACATCGTATTTATCCCCAGGCACTGCGCTGGCTGGCGGAGGAGCGCATCGAATTCCTTCCCGGCGATATCGTGCGCGTCAACCGGTCGCGCGATGCGCCGGGATATCTCGTGGCGCCGCAGGACTGACCATGTGGCGCCGCTACCGCGTGGCACTGGCGGCGCTGCTGCTTTCCCTCGCGGCGCACGGCGCCGTCATTCTGTTCGCACCCGACATCGAGTATCTCGACCTCAGATGGGACGAACCCGCCGGCAGTTTTTTCACCGCGCGCCTGCTGCCTCCTGCTATACACACCCAGTCTGCGGTCGTATTGCCTCCCGCCGCAACGATGGCGCCTCGCGTGCGCGCCGCAACGCGCCTGCCTGCGCGCGCGCGGCCTGTACAGGAGGCAAGCAGTGCGACTCGCGCAACGGAGGAGATGCCTGCCTCTCCGCCTCCGGTCTCTTCCGCAAATCAGCACGACGCCTTGGCGGCGGCAGAAGTCACGACCCCGCCTGCTGCACCTGCGGCGCCGCTACCCGCTGCCGAGGCGGCGCCCGAACCACCCGTTCCCGAAGCTGCGCCCGTGCCTGCCCCAGCCCCTGAGGCCGCACCTCCCGCCGCCCCTCCCGCGGTAAAGTGGGACGGAAAGCCGGTCACCACGCTACCCGCCCGAATCGTCATCGCATACGACCTTCGCAGCAGCCTGGTCGATGGTAGCGCGCGCTACACCTGGCACAGGGAAGACAATCAATACAACATTGACGGCGGTATCGAAGCCAACGGTTTCTTTGCCACCATGTTCGTCGGCCGCCTCGAACAGCAAAGCCGCGGCACGCTTACCGCACAAGGCATCCGTCCCGGCTTCTTTTCGCTCAAGCGCGGCGAGAACATCGCCGAATCGGCCGATTTCAAGTGGGACGAGGGCAGCATCGTGCACCATCGGTTGCAAGGCGAGCATATTCAGCCGCTCTCCGAGGGCGCGCAAGACCTGGTCAGTTTCATTTTCCAGTTTGCCTATGTGTTTCCCGAGGCGCTTGCCGCCCACGCGCCGGTGGCGTTTGCCATTTCCAATGCACGTAAAATGGACCGTTATGAATTTCGCATCGCAGGACATGAAAAACTTTCTCTCCCCATTGGCGATGTCGATACCGTTCACCTGGTGCGCCAGGCCAAAGACCCAGCCGATGCGTATGAGGCGTGGCTATCCGCCGCACATCATTACCTGCCGGTGAAACTGCGTTTCAAGCTGGGCGGCAGGGTCACTGTCGAACAGATTGCAGTTTCCTTCTCCAGCACCCCATAATCGCCTATTGAAGTTACGTCCCGCCCGCTGGAAGGGCGATTCGATCCATCACACCTGTTCATTCATCTATTCATGCTCATTACGCCAGGACAATTCAGCCATCTCGTGGAAGCCTTGACCATCGTGCTGCCTGCGGTTTCACCCGCAGACGTCACGCTGAAGTATTTTTTTCGCGATAATCCCAAGCTCGGCAGCCGTGACCGCGCACTCATTGCCGAGACCCTGTATGCGGTGTTGCGGCGGCGCCGGCTGCTCGAATACCTGGTACCCAATGGCGTGCCGCGCCGCATGGCGCTTGCCGCGCTGACCACGTTGCAGGGTGTTTCCCTGAACCAGCTTGCACCGCTGATGAAAACCGCAGACAGGGAATGGCTTGAGCAGCTCAAGAGCCATGCGGCCGGGGAAATCCCGTTCGCGGTGCGCGCCGACCTCCCCGACTGGGTCATCGAGCGCCTGCGCGCGTGGCTCGACGACACACAGATTCTCGCGCTCGCGCGCGGGTTACAGGATGCCGCGCCGCTCGATCTTCGCGTCAATACCTTCAGGACGCGGCGCGAGGCGGTGCTCGCCGCCCTCAACGCCGATGGCATCGCGGCTCACGCCACACCGTTTTCCCCGCTGGGCGTGCGCCTCGCGCAGAAAATCCCGCTCAACAAACATGTGTTGTTTCTCTCGGGCGCCGTGGAGGTGCAGGACGAAGGCAGCCAGCTCCTGGGGCTGCTCATGGAAGCGCGGCGCGGGGAAATGGTGGTCGATTTTTGCGCGGGAGCGGGCGGAAAGTCGCTGCTGCTGGGTGCGGTCATGCAGTCGCAGGGGCGCGTTTACGCGTTCGATGTCTCGCAAAAACGCCTCGATAATCTTGGCCCGCGTCTCAAGCGCTCGGGTCTGAGCAACCTGCATCCCGTGCGCATCGATTCGGAGAACGACGCCAAAATCAAGCGTCTGGCAGGCAAGATCGACCGCGTTCTGGTCGATGCGCCGTGTACCGGCTTTGGAACATTGCGCCGCAATCCCGACCTTAAGTGGCGCCAGACCGAGACGGGTCTGGCGGAACTCAACGTCAAGCAAACGTCCATCCTCAACGCCGCCGCCAAACTCCTCAAGCCGGGCGGCAGGCTGGTCTACGGCACATGCAGCATCCTGCGCGAGGAGAACGAGGACATCGTGAACGCTTTCCTCGAAACGCATGCTGATTTTCGCCTGCTGAGCGTCGCCGAAATACTCAGGAACCTCACAATCGGCATCGCGGATGCAGGGGAGTTTCTGCGCCTTGCGCCACACGTACACCACACCGATGGATTCTTCGCCGCAGTGCTGGAGCGCGCGGCGTGAGGCGCCTGTTGCTATGCGTTTCCCTGCTGCTGAGCGGCGGCGCGCATGCCGCCGCGCCACTCACCGACCTGAGCGTCGATACCAAACCGCAAAGCGAATACGCGCACGTGCGCGTTGCCTTTACGCCGGGAGACAACATTGCCGCCCTGATCATCGACGAGATTCACGCGGCCAAATCCGACGTGCGCGTTCACGCCTATCTGTTTACCAGCAAGGCCATCGCCAACGCCCTGATCGGCGCGCTCAGACGCGGCGTCAAGGTCGAAGTGATTGCGGACGCGGGCGAATACGAAAAAGGTAATTCACCGGTGCTGCCACGCCTTGTCCAGCACAGCGCCGTTGTCTATCTCAATGACAGGCAGAAATCGTCGCATAACAAGATTGTCCTCATCGACGCCGGCCTGACGCGGGCCACGGTGATCACGGGGAGCTACAATTTCACGCGTGCCGCGCAATCCCAGAATGCCGAAAATGTGGTTATCCTTTCCGGCAACCGGGACATCGCGCAGCGCTATTTCCGCAACTGGGAATTTCACAAATCGCGTTCGATGCGAATGAAGTAAAGTAAGCGTCCTCCGGACAAGATATTGCACAGACTGTCATGAACGATCTCGCCGCCGACCTCACCCGTATCGAAAGCACGCTGCTCTCCGCGGCGGGCGCGTGGCAAATCGCCGTGCTGCTCGCCGGCCTGGGCATTGCCTGGGGGCTGGCGCGCGCCGCCAAGAAACAGTTGCCTGCGCAAATCGAACCCGGAAAGTGGAAAGTCGCCGCGGGCAGCTTCGCGCGTGTGGTCTTTCCTCTGCTTTCTTTCGCGCTGGTGTGGCTCGGAAAGTGGGCGCTTGCCAGATTTCATGATGTCACTCTGCTCAAGCTTGCACTGCCGTTGCTGGCCTTGTTTGCAGCGATCCGCATCGCCGTGTACCTGATCCGCCACCTCATTCCGCCCAGCCCGCTTCTCAAGGCATCCGAGCGCGCCATTGTGTACCTGGCCTGGATCGTCGTGGCGCTCCATTTCACCGGGCTGCTCACCGAGCTCGGCAATACACTGAACGAAATTTCCTTCAGCGCCGGCAAGCAGAATATCTCCCTGCTGATGGTGCTGACCGGTGTGCTCACGGTATTTATCACCCTGCTTATCGCTGTGACACTGTCGCGCGTAATCGAGTCGCGCATCATGCGCGCCGATACAGTCAACCTGAGCTTGCGTCTGGTCATCGCCAAGCTGATCCACGCGCTTGCCGTGGTGGTCGCGATCCTGATCGCACTGCCGCTGGTAGGCATCGACGTCACGGTGCTGTCGGTGTTCGGCGGCGCGCTGGGCGTGGGGCTCGGTTTCGGGTTGCAAAAAGTGGCAAGCAATTATGTCAGCGGCTTCATCATTCTCCTCGAGCGCTCGATCCGGGTAGGCGATCTGGTGACCGTCGATAACCGGCATGGCGCCGTTTCCGCTATCAACGCCCGCTATACGGTGCTCAGGAGTCTCGACGGCACCGAGGCGCTCATCCCCAACGAAACCCTCATCACCGGGACGGTAGTCAACCATACCTATACCGATCCCGTCGTGGCACTGCGCGTACCGGTCACGGTCGCTTACGGTGCGGATATCGATCGTGCCGAGGCGCTGATGCTCGAATCCGCCGAGGCGCAATCGCGCGTACTCGGCGACCCCGCACCGGGCGTGCAGGTGAAGAATCTCGGCGATAACGGCATCGAATTGGAACTCGTCGTGTGGCTGCGCGACGCGGATATGGGACAAACCAATCTCAAGTCCGATATCCTGCGCGCTATCTGGCGCAGTTTCCGGCAGGCCGGGATCGAAGTCCCCTTCCCGCAGCGCGTGGTGCACATTCAATCCGCTTCCGGATAAGTGGCTGTTTAAGCAGAATAAGCTGAAAAAAAACAGCGCCCAACCTTGGGTTCGCGTAAACTATTGCCGTTAACAGCTAATACATTCGTTAACTATTTTTATACTTTGAAAGTTGCACACTTATGTTCACCGGTTTGATTGATTTACCTTGGTGGGGTTATGTCGTAGTTGCGCTTATCTTTACCCATTTCACCATCGCTTCCGTAACTATTTTTCTGCATCGCTCACAGGCGCATCGCGGTCTCGATTTGCACGCGATTCCAAGTCATTTTTTCCGTTTTTGGCTGTGGCTGACCACGGGCATGGTTACCAAGGAATGGGTCGCCATTCACCGCAAGCATCACGCCAAGTGCGAAACCGTCGATGACCCGCACAGCCCGCAGATTCTTGGCATTTCAAAAGTGCTGCGCGAAGGTGCGGAACTCTACCGCGCAGAATCCAAGATCCAGGAAACACTGGACAAATACGGCCATGGCACGCCAAACGACTGGACCGAGCGCAACGTCTATTCGCCTTATTCGTGGCACGGGACCGGGCTCATGCTGGTCATCAACGTGCTGCTGTTCGGCCCGTTAGGTGCAACCATATGGGCAGTACAAATGATGTGGATTCCGATTACGGCTGCAGGCATCATTAACGGCATCGGCCATTATTGGGGTTACCGCAATTACTCGTGCGAGGATGCCAGCACCAATATCGTTCCGTGGGGCATCATCATCGGTGGCGAGGAATTGCACAACAACCACCACGCTTTCCCGACCTCGGCACGCTTTTCGACGCGCTGGTACGAGTTTGACCTGTGCTGGAATTACATCCGCGTCCTTGAGTTGTTGCGGCTTGCTACCGTGCTACGAGTGGCGCCCAAAGTGCGTTTCGACTGGTCCAAGGTGGAAGTCGATGCCGATACGGTCAAGGCAGTCATTGCGCATCGCTACGATGTGCTCACCAAATACGCTCATACCCTGCAGAGCACTTGCAAGAGCGAAATTCAGCGCCTGCGCAGTGCAGGCAGTTTGCCCGCTATACGCGATACGGGTTCAGAGAGGCGTCTGCGCAAGCTGCTGATCCTGGACGCGAAACAGGTACCCAGCGGGGAGCGTGACACACTGCATAGCGCGCTCGAATCGAGCCGCATCCTCAACACCGTGCATGCGTTGCGCCAGGAACTTGCCTCGATCTGGGCGGGACGCACCGACACCAGCGAACAGCTCGTGAAAAGACTTGAGGACTGGTGCAGGAATGCCGAGGGCACCGGCATACAGGCCCTGCAGGAATTCTCGCGCCGCCTGCGTAGTTACGCGTAGACATCTTCAGCCCCAATAAAAAGCCCCGCAAATGCGGGGCTTTTTATTGGGGCTGAAAAGCTCAAGGCAACTACCTATTTCAGCTTGGTTTCCTTGTAGGCCACGTGCTTGCGAGCCACGGGATCGAACTTCTTGATCTCCATTTTTTCAGGCATGGTTTTCTTGTTTTTCGTCGTGGTGTAGAAATGACCGGTTCCGGCGGACGATTCGAGCTTGATTTTTTCACGCATGTTCCGGCTCCTCAGATCGCTTCGCCGCGCGCGCGCAGGTCGGCAAGGACTACATCGATGCCCTTCTTGTCGATGGTGCGCAATGCGGCAGTGCTGATACGCATTTTCACCCAGCGGTTTTCCGATTCCACCCAGAAGCGGCGGTACTGGAGATTGGGCAGAAAACGGCGCTTGGTCTTGTTGTTAGCGTGTGAAACGTGATTACCCACCATCGGGGCTTTTCCGGTCACTTGGCAGACTCGTGCCATGGCGACACCTCCAAAATTGCAAAGACTATAAGTATAACGAATTCCAGCAGTTAAGCGCAAGGCGATTGCGCGATTCAGCCTATCCAGCCGCGCTCGGCAAATGAAAGAATACTCCCCGGCGCCACAATAAAATGATCCAGAACCTTAATATCTACCGTCGCCAAAGCG
>Ga0315281_10004966_pt1 | contig 19149 bp, 15 predicted proteins | sample YL17G07_0_MG_FD_204540 | JGI IMG/M metagenome (GOLD analysis project Ga0315281, IMG submission 204540) | Sediment microbial communities from Yellowstone Lake, YNP, Wyoming, USA - YL17G07_0 | ecosystem: Environmental > Aquatic > Freshwater > Lake > Sediment | place: USA: Wyoming | collected... | reverse complement strand
ACGACCTCGCCGGAAGCGACCGCCTCCCCGCCCGCCGCGTAGCCCGAGAACAGAGCGCCGTCCGACAGCGCCAGCGTAGCCCTCGCACACCCTGCCAGCAGGGGCGGTACCAATGTGTTGTCCACTAGGGCTGCAGGTTATCAAACCCGCTTCGCCGGAGCAACCGGGAGCGCTCGCCGCTACATCACGACGATCTCCCTGCCGACCAGGATCTCTCTGTACCTCTCGCCGAAGCTCCGCTTGAACTCGCCGACGGTCCAGTCGCAGCTGTCGTGGGGGGAGAGCGCCACCACGCCTGGGTGTCGCTGCTCAAGCATGGCGATCGCACGGCGGACAGCCGACTTTCCGAAGAGGCCGTGCCAGGGTTGCTTGCCGGTCGCACTCATGCGGATGAGGAGGGTTAGATAGCCGGGAGCGTCCCTGAAGCCGGTGGCCGGGTAATGGAGCCCGCCGATCACCCCGTAGACCGGGGCGTCGAAGATCTCCTCCGCGCGCCGCAGGATCCTCTCCAGGGACTGATGACCGCACCCAACGATCAGCACGATTCCCTTTCCCTCCACGTTCACAGCGAGTGCCTGCTCGACGACCGTGCCCATCCACCAGTAGGCCTTGGTGATCGGACCGATGCTGGCAACGCCGCTGGCCAGCACTGTGGGGCCAGTGAGCACCGCGGCGTTGACCGGTCCCTTGCGCATCGGGGCCGGCAGGTAGAGCTTCGCCTGCTTGAGCGACTCGGCGCCCGGTTGCGTCCCGAGCAGCTCCCCGAGGTTGCCCACGTGGTCCCAGTGCAGGTGCGATATCACGATGAAGCTCACGCCGCCCAGGTCCACGCCCAGCTTCGCTGCGTTGGCAACCAGCGGCAGCGGGTGCTCCTCTTTCGGGTTTCCCCCCACGTCGAAGAGGATTTTCGTGTCGTCGGCCGTGACGAGGTACGACACGCCCCCTTGGGTCGCGAGGGACGGATCGGCGGCGAAGTAGTCGAGAAGGGGCAGGACCGTCAGGCGCTTCACGGCGCCGAGGTTCGCGATTCTGGCGGGGTGCTGCTGGCGCCATGACTCGTCAGCCATCCGACGCTCCTTGGCGAATCGAACGCTGTTGCGCGCGACAAACCAACCGACGAGCCCCACCACGGCCAGGGAAAGCACAACGCCCACGACCACGAGGACCTTCTTCATGGCGACCCTCCTCCTGCCCGGTGCAGCCCCGCGCCCGTGTGCCGGCCCCCGCGTCCTTGGGTGCGCGTGAGGCTGTCCGGGCCGCCGCAATGGTCGGACGTTGACAAACGGGAGTCAAGAACGCCGCCCCCTCGCAGGCCCAGAACGCGACCTGCGACGTGCTCGGTGTCGAGCCACACCTTTGACAGCCCGAATGAACTAATACTACGCTGTATTCGGAGGGAGGACGCGGATGGGAGACGCGGCCGGGCGAAAGAACGTGCCTGCGTTGACGCGAGACCCCATTCGCCTGCTCGCGACCTTCGCGCTCGGCTGTCTGGTCCTCGCGGGGTGCGCGACGCCCCGTATCCAGCCGGCGGTCTCACTCCCCAACGACCCGGAGTTCCGCGACCGCCTCGACATGCTCGCCCGAGCTTTCGAGTCCTTGAGCGCCGACAAGGTCCTGCAATTCTACGCGCAGGATACCTACTCCGTCTCCTTCGATCTTCCCTACGCGTTCGACCCCACCGGCGAGGATCATTTCAAGACCCTGGAGCGCTTCTTCGCAACGCTCAGGGCGATCCGCCTTCAGCCCGGAGGAACCGTCGAGGTCTGGCGAACTGAAGAAAGGGTCTGGACCACCCGCTCATACAGCGCGACCGGTACGCTCAAGACCGGCAACACGTTCAAGTTTGACGGCTGGCACAGCGCAATCTGGGAGAAGCGAAACGGAGCGTGGCTCGTCGCCTACGAGCACTTCGGCGGTCCCGAAGCGAACCTTGCATCGCTGGCTCCGTCACCGAGCCCTGTTGCGCGACTGACGCCGAAACCCGCGTCGGAGCTGCGCCTGAGGGACGTCTTCTTCGAATACGACAAGTGGGACATCCGCCCCGACGGGGTGCAGAATCTTCGTGCCAACGTGGAGCTCCTCAAGGCGAACCCCACCCTCGAGGTGACGATCGAGGGGTACTGCGACGAGCGCGGCACCGCGGGGTACAACTTCCAGCTTGGCCAGAAGCGTGCCGATGCCGTCAAGGAGTTCCTGGTCAGGAACGGGATCGCGGCGGGCCGGCTGAAGACCGTCTCGTTCGGCAAGGGCCGGACGTTCGCCCGAGGGCCGGGCGAGCCCGCCTGGGGCCTCAACCGGCGCGCCCACTTCGTGATCACGAAGAGGTAGCGCGCGCAGCGCCGGCCAGGCGTTCCTTCCGAGCGACGAATCCACGCAATGCGCTGCCCCAATCCCCTACCCGGGTCATCCGCGCGTTCCCACGGCCCGCGGCTGTTGCCGAGGAGACGCTTAGCGTGCAAGATGGCGGCTCGCGGTCCGCCGCGGGAACGGGGGGAGGATGGAGGCGGGAGAGCGGCTTCGTCGAGCGGTCCCGGCAGTGGCCGTCGTGGCGCTGCTCGCGGGTGCCCTGGCGCTGGCGGTGGGCCAGCAGTCACCCGCCAGAAAGGCGACGCTCGAGGCAGAGGCGGTCAAGATCCTGACCGAGGCACCGCTGGTGGACGGGCACAACGACGTGCCGGAGCAGCTTCGTGACCGTGTGAAGGACCACCTGGAGAGGCTGGACCTCGCCTCCGACACGAGCACGCTCGACCCGCCCATGCACACGGACATCCCGCGTCTGCGCAAGGGCCACGTGGGGGGGCAGTTCTGGTCGGTGTACGTACCCACGACCCTCACGGGTCCGGCGGCCGTGCAGTTTCTCTTCGAGCAGATCGACGTCGTCCACCGCATGGCAGAGCGGTACCCCGAGACGTTTGCGATGGCGTACAACGCAGCTGACGTCGAGCGTGTCTTCAAGTCGGGGAGGATCGCCTGCCTGATCGGCATGGAGGGAGGCCACTCGATCGGCAACTCCCTGGCGGTCCTGCGCGTGGCCTACGCTTGCGGGGCACGCTACCTGACGCTCACCCACTGGATTGACACCGACTGGGCAGACGCCGCCACCGACAAGGCTCGCCACGGAGGCCTGACGAAGTTCGGGCGCGAGGTGGTGCGCGAGATGAACCGCCTAGGGATGCTCGTGGACCTCTCACACGTCTCGGACAAGACGATGCTCGACGCCCTCGAGGTGAGCGAGGCGTCGGTGATCTTCTCCCACTCGTCGGCGCGCGCCCTCTGCAACCACGTCCGCAACGTGCCTGATGAGATCCTGCGGAAGGTGGCCGCCAAGGGCGGGATCGTGATGGTGAACTTCGCCCCCGGGTTCGTCTCCGAGGAGGGGAGGGTGTGGGATCAGCGGGCGTTTCCCGAATACGACCGGCTGGAAGCTCTCTACCCGAAAGACCCTCAAAAGGCCAAGGCCGAGTTTGCAGCCTGGAAGGCCGCACATCCGGCGCCGCGGGTCACCCTCGCCCAGGTGGCGGACCACATCGACCACGTCCGCGCTGTGGCCGGCATCGACCACGTGGGGCTCGGCTCGGACTTCGACGGGATCTCGAGGACGCCGGTGGGCCTCGAGGACGTCTCCAAGTATCCCGCCCTGCTCGCCGAGCTGCTGCGCCGCGGCTATTCGGCGGACGATGTCAAGAAGGTCGCCGGGGGCAACATCCTGCGGGTCATGCGGGAGGCCGAGAAGGCGGCCGAGAGGCTTCGGAAGACGCGGCTGCCGTCGGACGCGCTGATCGAGGAGCTGGATGTCCCGGCCGCCGTCCCCGAGCACGCCGGTCAAGCCGGGAGCAGCTCGCGATAGCCTGATGGGGCGCCACCCACGCTACGATGGGTCGCACGAGAGATCCGGAGGGCACATGAAACGCACGCTCGTCTTCGCTCTGCTGGGGATCCTGGCACCCATCGCGACCGTTTCATTCACGGAGAAACCACGCCCGCGTGCCCGCGAGGCAGGTGTGGTGACGGGCATCCTCCCTGCCGGCCCACTCAACGCGATCACCGACGTCGCGGGCGTCATGGTCGGGCACGCCACTCTGATCGTCGGAGAGGACATTCGCACCGGCGTCACCGTGGTGCTGCCCCACCCCGGGAACGTCTTCCGGGACAAGGTCCCGGCGGCTATCTTCGTGACCAACGGGTTCGGCAAGCTCACCGGGGTGACCCAGGTCGAGGAGCTGGGCACGCTTGAAACGCCCATCGCGCTGACTGGCACCCTCAGCACGTGGAAGGTGGCCGACGCGCTCGCCGATTGGGTCCTCGGCCTGGCCGGCAACGGCGAGGTGCTCTCGGTCAACCCGGTAGTCGGGGAGTGCAACGACGGCGACCTCTCCGACATCCGCAAGCGCCCGGTGGGTCGCGAACAGCTCCTCGCCGCCCTTAACGCTGCCACCAGCGGTGCCGTTGCGGAGGGCTGCGTGGGCGCCGGGACGGGAACCAGGTGCCTCGGGTGGAAGGGTGGAATCGGGACGGCCTCCCGCAAGCTGCCGCCCTCCCTCGGAGGGTGGACCGTGGGCGTGCTGGTGCAAACCAACTTCGGTGGGCTGCTCACGGTGGCCGGGGCCCCGGTGGGTGTTGAGCTGGGCCGCTACGCCTTCAAGGACGAGCTGGCTGCGCCCGAGCGAGGCTCCTGCATGGTCGTGATCGCCACTGATGCCCCCCTCGACGCACACCAGCTGAGGCGGATCGCGGCACGCGTGCCGATGGGTCTGGCGCGCACCGGAGCGTTCGCCAGCAACGGGAGCGGCGACTACACCATCGCCTTCACGGCCAACCCGCTGTGTCGCGTCCCGAACGAGGCGCGAGGCACACGCAGCGTGACGGTGCTCGCCGACGACGGCCTCTCGCCGCTCTTCCTCGCGGCGGTCGAGAGCACGGAGGAGGCAGTGCTCAACTCGCTATTCGCCGCCACCACTACCCGCGGCTTCGCCGGCCACGTCTCGGAGGCGCTGCCAATCGACCGGGTTGTGGAGATCCTCCGCCACCACGACGCGCTCCACGAGCCGCCGCCGACGTCACCGAAGCCCTAATCGCGGCAGCTTCACGCCGCTGTCAGAAACGCTGACGTGAGACAAGGCGTTTCACACCCCGTCCGGTGGCCGCTCGGAGCAGTCCCAGGCGAGCCATCCTTTCCCTGATAGTAGGTGTCCGCGTCAACTCGGCGTAGATTGCTGGGGCGCAACGCTCAGGCTTGGCAAGGGTGCGCAGAAGCCACTTGAGATCCGAGTCGCGGGAGCACTTCAGAAGGTCTCGCCTCAGGTCCTGGCATTCGCGAGCGCCAAGGCCGCTCAACCTACCTCCGTACCCCTCGAAGATATGCTCCAAGCATCGGCGGTTCTGCCACGAGCCGCTGTCAGACCACGACCAGCCCATCCGACTGATGTTGTGGGCGATGGCCTTCGACCAGTCGGCCGGTGGGCGCAGCGCGGTGAGATAGTCGATGACATCCGGGTCGGATACCCATGCGTACAGCTCCTCGAATTCGTCGAGTGCGGGGTCCGGTCTGAGCTTGGGCAGGAGGGTGCCGCGGCCCATGTGGACCGCCGCTTCGATCGCCGACTCCCGGAAGTCGTCCGGGTCATCCTCGACCCCCGAGCCCCACCTGAGGCTCGAAACAGGCCGGTGTGGATCGGCGCCAGCCCACCGGAGGAGGTTCACTGCTTTGTCGTTCTCCTCCTGCAGGGCATCACCAAGCGCCTGCGCGAGCGCGTAGGCGATCTTCGGGTCCCCGTTATGCCGTTTGGCCCAGCCGTAGGCCGGTCGGTTACGGGTCGATGAGGCAAGGTAGCTGGCCAGACATGAATTCCTTGTGTAATCGACCCCAAGCTCCCAGAACCTTTCCATGAGCTCAATTTGGTAGGTGTCCAACACGACATTGGGATCAGCCCGCTTGGGGTCAGCACCCCACGCGAGAAGCAGCTCAAGAAGGTCCGCTGACCTCCGCTGCAGTACAAGGTCCAGGAGCGATCGCGGTTCCAGCTCAAGGCGATACCCGTTGCATAGCAGCAACAGCGCCAGGTCGTGCTGACCGGTCTCAACGGCCCAGGCGAGCGGTGACTTCCCGCGGCGCCGGTAGTCGCCGTGACCATACCTCGCCTGGATTGGCTTCCCGGCTTGAATCCAACGCTCCACGGCGTACAGGCGCCCCTTCTTGCAGTGCTCGACCAGGGCCGCGATGTCGTCTGGTTCATCAGTGACTCGATCCGGAAGGCCAACCGCAGGCGGCGTGGGCTCGCTCCGGGGATCGACCCACTGACGCCTATTACCCTCCTGCCCATTCTTCCCCGGTTGGCGCATTGCAGATGTGTCCGACACGGGATCACCCCCATCCACTCCCCGGACCATCGCTTCCCGCGGCTTGGGGCTGCAGCGTTCCCCGGTCTGACGGCGTGGTGAGATGGCGCGGCCTTGTGGTGGCTGTCAACCATCGTACGCCAACGCAAGCGAAGACCAAGACCATAGGTAACCTATCTTCCCTGGCCTTGGGGCTCAGCGGGACTGACGCCGATGGGAGGCAGCCGTGTCACAATATTATCCTGTGAACGTTTCTGAGTTTATTGCCAAGTGGCGACCCGTTGAACTGCGGGAGCGGCAGGCCTGCCATGAACACTTCCTCGATCTGTGCGAGCTGCTGGGTCACCCCAAGCCCGCGGCGGACGACCCCACCGGTGAGCGTTTCTGTTTCGAGCGGGGTGCCAAGAAACTCGGTGGCGAGGACGGCTGGGCCGACGTCTGGAAGAGGGGCTACTTCGGCTGGGAGTACAAGGGGAAGCACAAGGACCTGAAGGCCGCCTACAAGCAGCTCAACGATTACCGAGAGGATCTCGAGAATCCGCCCCTGCTGGTCGTTTGCGACATGGAGCATATCGAGGTCCACACAAACTTCACCAACACCGATTCCCAGGTGTACGACCTGAGCCTCGACGCTCTCAACACGCCGGAGGGGATGCGCATCCTGCGGGCCGTCTTCTTTGACCCGGAGAGTCTTCGCCCAACGCGCCATCGTGTCGAGATCACGAAGGAGGTCGCCAGGAAGGTTGGCGAGCTGGCACAGGCGCTCCGCTCGCGCGGCGTTGAGCCGCACACTGCCGCGCGTTTCCTTGACCGTCTCGTGTTCTGCATGTTCGCCGAGGACGTGGGACTGCTGCGCAAGGGTCTGTTCAGCGAGATTCTCGCCCGCGCGCGCCAGCAGCCGAAGCGCCTGCGCCCAATGCTCGGAGACCTCTTCGGCAAGATGGCCGTGGGCGGCTTCTTCGGCGCCGATGAGATCAAGCGGTTCAACGGCAACCTCTTCGACGATGCCAGCGTGCTCGATCTGTTGCCGAACGAGATCGGCTTGCTCGATGCCGCCGCGAAACCGGACTGGAGCGACGTCGAGCCGGCGATCTTCGGCACGTTGTTCGAGCGCGGACTCGACCCTGACAAACGCTCCCAGATCGGCGCCCACTTCACCAGTCGGGAGGACATCGAGACGCTGGTCGAGCCGGTCGTGATGCAACCGTTGCGGCGCGAGTGGGACGAGTACCGCACGATGGTTCTAAACGTCCTTGCCACCGGCAAGAAGCGGCCAAATGGCGGCGAGAAACCACCGGTGGGCAAGGCGCTGGACAAGGCGCACCGGGAGGTGGATTCGCTCGTCCGCAATTTCCTCGACCGGCTCACGACCGTCAAGGTGCTCGATCCTGCCTGTGGCTCCGGCAACTTCCTATATGTCACCTTGCAGAAGCTCATGGGCCTCGAGCGCGAGGTGCTCAACTTCAGCGCGGCGCACGGGGTTCCGAGCTTCATTCCACGGGTTGATCCGCTCCAGCTCCACGGCATCGAGATCAACCGCTACGCCGCCGAGCTTGCGCAGATGACCGTGTGGATCGGGTACCTCCAGGCGTTGAACCGACAGGGGTTTCACCTTCCCGATGACCCCGTCCTCAAGAAGATGGACACGATCCAGTGCCGGGACGCGATCCTCGACCTCTCCGACCCCGAGCACCCTAAGGAGCCCGAGTGGCCCACGGTGGATTTCATCGTCAGCAACCCGCCGTTTCTGGGTGGGAACCGCATCCGCGACGGCCTCAGCGATGATTACGTCGAGAAGCTCTTCGCTCTTTATGGCCAACGCATACCGAACTTCAGCGACCTGTGCTGCTACTGGTTCGAGAAGACGAGGGCGCACATCGAAGCCGAGAACTGCGAGCGCGCCGGCCTACTCGCTACTCAGGCGATTCGAGGAGGCGCGAATCGCAGGGTCCTGGAGCGCATCAGGGCGACCGCCAACATCTTCTTCGCCGAGAGCGATCGCCCATGGGTCCTGGACGGCGCCAACGTTCACGTGTCGATGGTGGGTTTCGGTACTGGCAGCTCGGAAGCGCAGCCCCTACTGGACGGTCGACTGGTCACAGAAATTAGTGTCTCTCTCGGCTCCGGCGCCGACATCTCGCCTGCGCACCGCCAATCTGAGAATCGTGGTCTTTGTTTCATGGGGCCATCACCCAAGGCGCCTTTTGATATCGAGGCCGAGCGAGCCATTTCGCTCTTGACCCAGCCTGTAAATGCAGCAGGGGTGCCCAACTCAGACGTTGTCAGGCCCGTCGTCAGTGGAATTGATATCACACAACGTGTTCGCGGGCTCTGGACGCTGGACTTTGCCCTTCGGGCGATCGAAGACGCCTGTCGATACGAGACACCGTTCGAGTACGTGAGGCACGTGGTCCTGCCGGTGAGGCAAGCCTCACGTCGAGGCGACTATCGCGGAGCATGGTGGCAGTACGCACGACCCCGCGTCGATCTCCGCAACGCCGTCGGGGGTCTTTCGCGGGTGATCGTCACACCAGAGGTATCGAAACACCGCCTGTTCGTCTGGGTGCGACCTGAGATTCTTGCGAACCAGCAGACGCTGATCGTTGCCCGTTCTGACGACTACTTCTTCGGCGTGCTGCACTCGCGCGTCCACGAGGTGTGGGCGCGCGCGCAGGGCACTCAACTGCGCGAGCGCGAGTCGGGCTTCCGCTACACCCCCACGACGTGCTTCGAGACGTTCCCGTTCCCCTGGTCGCCAGGGCAAGAGCCACCGGAGGATCCGCGGGTGCAGGCGATCGCCGAGGCCGCGAAGGAGCTGGACGAGCTGCGCTCCAACTGGCTCAACCCGCCCGAGTGGGTGCGCGAAGAAGTGCTGGAGTTTCCCGGCTCGGTGGACGGCCCGTGGGCGCGCTACGTGCACGATCCCGAAGACCGCGGCATCGGGACCGTGCGCTACCCGCGAATTGTCCCCAAGGACGCCGAGTGTGCGGTGAAGCTGAAGGCCCGCACGCTGACCAACCTCTACAACCAGCCCCCAACCTGGCTCGCCCTCGCTCACGAGAAGCTAGACGCCGCCGTCTTCGCCGCCTACGGCTGGGATCCCTCGATGACTGACGACCAACTCCTCGAATCGCTCCTCGCCGTTAACCTCAAGCGCGCGGGTACGGCTACATGAGAGCCAGCGACGCAATTGATCGGGTCCCCTATCGCTGATGACCCGCCCGACCCACCTGCCCTGGTTTCACCCAGCATCACGCTACGAAGGGCGAGCCATAGCGATCCTAACCGGCGATCGTGGAAGACTCCTGGGGACAGCGGTCACGCGGATCAGTGCCGCGGGCCAGGTGACTACAGAGATGAGAGTCGGTGAGGCGTCGATCACCCCAGGCGCTCGTTTGCCGTTCCCCTTCGATGTGATCTGGCCAGCGCCACCAACCGAGCGGCAGCGAGAAGGCGCGCGCGGCGCCAGACCCCTAGCGTTAGGCGCCCTGCGGTTCGACCGTTTGATCATCGAGTCACGACGGGGCCAGTTCACAGCTGAAGACGTTGATGCTCAGAGCAGTTGCCCGATCGGCCTTGTTGACCCGCCGTCGACTGTCACGCTCGCCTGCGACGTTCCCGTAGGCTATTTCTGCGTTCGGCGGGACAAAAGTGTCGAGTACTGGGTTGCGCCGCTCGTCAACTGCTTAGTCAAATGTTCGGAGCCCACCGCGACTCTTGGGCAGCATCCCCTGCGCCCCGTCGATGTGCAATCAAGCCCCAACAGGCCCGACTTACCAGACTTAGCCGGGCTGAGGACAACCGGCAGTTCTCTCTCAGACATCATCACCTTCGACGTGGGCGGTCCTGCATTCCTCGTTGCGACCCACGACTACGAGTATATGCGTCTCCAGCTACGGGCAGCCAGGGACAAAAGCCGTATAACGGCGCTTATGGTCGGGCATGTAGCCGGGCGGGGGGTAGCGGTCAGTGACCTTCAGGAATGGTTCCCCTTGGATCTCGTGGAGTGGCTGTCTGTGGCCTCGGGAACCCGCGTCCGCATCCCCTGGCTGGAGTTCAGGGACGCCAACGGCCTGTTGGTCTCGCGCATGCACTTCCCTCGCTATCATTCGCCTCATTACGAGGCGGGGCGGAACACGATCGACGAGCCGATCCATCGCGGGTATGGCCGCATGCTCACACTCGCCGTCCGGAGCCAACATTTCCGTGCAGCACCATTGCGAGTCGCTCTTCGCGCCATACAGGCTGTGCAGCGCTTGGAGGTAAACCGCGACGACGCGATGCTTCGGCTCTTGCTCGCGTTGGAGGGTCTCACCACCATGCTCGGGGCACAAAGAGTTCCGCCCTCCTCATGGGCTTCTCCAGAGACGGACGTAGCAGCCGAGGCGATTGTACGGGGCGCTGCCTCCGGCCTGGAGGCCCTTGGTACGAAGCTGCGGAAGGAGGAGAAGATCGACGAAGCACAAATGATCTCCCGGGTTCAAAGCGCCGTCCGGCGCCAATACCCCCCGCTGCTAGGTGCCGGGAGAGCGATTGTGAACATGCTCTCACAGCTAGGTCTACACGATGTCGAGGCTATCGATCCCTTCCTCTCCGCGCATCGGTGGCTCGGCGAAAAATCGCTGGCGCGCCTATTGGACCAGTGCAGGGGTAGACTTGCCCACCACGGCTACCTCGCTGACGCTGGTGAGGGTCCATCGCCCAGACAGGCGTTCAACCTTCTCCTATATCTTCAAGACCTTACGCTCCGCGTGGTCCTTCGGATCATCGGTTACGACGGCCTCTACGATCCGCCAGTGCTCCGCTTTCGTGGATCAGAGAGCGTCGACTGGGTGAAAGCTGGCACTGCCCCGGACCTCCTCGGTTTCGATTAGCCATACCCACCCCGCACGATGGTTGGAAGATCTCAGCCCGGCCGATCTCGGACGAGCATTGGCCAAACACTGTTGAGGCACTCGACGGCGCATCTCGGTTCAACATGAATCCAGGGCGCCCACTCGGAGCGTTTCATCGCCTAGTCTCGCGTTCCGACTTTGAAGGCCGACAGGGCCGCGTCGCGTGAGAACCTGAAGATGATCCAATCGCCGTCCCGATCGCGGTCGCTCTCGAACGAGATGCCGGCTATTGCCTTGCCTCCTCTGAGCCATCGGGCGAAGGGGTTCCCCTCATCCCACTGATGATCGCGGAGGAAGGTTGCCAGATCGACGTCTCCAGCTAGGAGTCGATGCAACCCGAGTGAGGAGATCTTCACCTCGTTTTCGCTCATGTGCCAACCTCCGTAATGGCTAAGGCCCTTCCCTCGCCGGGCGCCCGTCACCCGCAGGTACGCGTTCCTGCTGTCATCTGCGGGGCTTGGGAGTGCGTCGAAACAATCCGCGAAGCGTTGGAGGACCTGATCGTCGATTGGGTGTCGCGCCCAGGGGTTCCAGTAGTGTGTGGTTTGGAGTCGTGGGGGCCCCCAGGGTACGGTTGCACCAGCCGGCCAAGGGCGGTCGGATGTCAGGATGACCACCGCAGACACCGACCCATGTTCTCGAAAGAAGTGCCGTAGCACAGAATTCAGGGTCACCTTCTCGGCGGGGAAGGGCTTGTGTTGCAGGAGGTCACACCCGCCGTCGCAAAGAATGACCACGCTAGGGGCCGAGGTTTCCGCGTCTCGCAGTTGGTCGGCCTTTTCCAAGAGGGGCGCGTAGACGGGATTGGCGGTGTTGGAGTAGGGCAGCGTGTAGCTGGGATACGAACCTCCACTCTCTTTACGCCCGGTATAGGCAATCGCCACGTCGATGTGGCCATGTCGGTAGCGGAAGATCGAGGGGCCTCCTCGTGCGAAAGCGGCCAGGAACTGGTCAAGAGCGAGACCGAATTCGCCAGCGAAGTCGTCAGGGCGTGGTATCTTGAGGACCATGCGGGGACTCCTCTTGCTTTCGGTCTTCTCCCCCTCTAACTTCCACTGAGTCCCGGATGTGATCCCCTTCTTGGACGCGCGCCGCGCCACCTCCCGGAGGAATGGCACTAGCGGATTCCTTTTCTCTGCCGACTCGTCCGAAGCTGTTGTGACGTCACCGACCACTTCGACGGCGGCAGAGCCGGTTATGGGTACCCACACACGGAAGTCCAACGTCCTTGGCCCAGCAGCTGGCTTGAACTCCAGGCAGCAAGTGCGGGAAAGCGCCCAGAGCGATGCCAACTCCCACTCCGCCTGGAGTGCCTGCAGGCGTCCACGGTTCAGAGTGCGAGCGGTCGCTTGAAGCTCCCGAATCGGAGCGAGCGCTTGCATGTCGTCCAGCATCCGCTGAATCACGCGACGGGCCCAAATTGCCACCCGGACATGTTACGCGGGTTTTCGACGCCGCCTGGGCGCCAATCCCAGCCGGTCACGCCCTTCATAGCGGCCAGGTTCAACCTACCCAGGAGATCCACCTACTGTCGGCGCGCGGCGTCGAGGTGGCGGCAACTCTTTACACGCCGTTCGAGAGCGTTACGTCCGCGGGCGTCCTCCCGGCCTGCACCAGCTCGACGATCTGCTGCCAAAACTCCGGCGGCTACGCCGCTTGTGTCTCCCCCATCATGGACTCCCTCCCTTCTCTTCATTCTGCTCTAGAAAAGACGTCCACTGAAACAGGCAAGTCCACCTCTGTTCGTACACCACGTCAGCGGACACTACTTCAGGGCCGTCAGAGGTCTGCGAGATTCGGGGTGACTCGGCAACGTGTGCTCGCGTCCGCGAGTTCGGAGATAAGCCGTCCGAACAGGCGCGCTGCGGCAGGTGCCTCTACGTTCGCTCGCATCGCGGCGAACTCTAGGAGCAGTCGCGTTGACAGAAAGAGCGCCCGATTCTGCGACACCTTGTCTGCCCTAGGCGCTGAGTCGATGATCCAAGGCTGGTCGCGAAATTCGCGCAAACCGGCAAACCCCGCGTGCGCCGCACCTGAAAAGAGGGCATAGACGCGCTTCAAAACCGGGTTCGATCCGGTCTTCGCTAGGACGTCCGATGGTTTCCTGTACTCCGGACTATACCAATACGTCTCCAACTTTGCCTCGAGGAATGCCTTGGCCCGGGCTTGGTCGTCCGCACTGAGGTGCTGAATCGCGTTCGCGATGTCCGCCCGTGCCTCCTCTTTTACCGATGTGGGCGCCTCTAGGGTGGCGAGTCCCTCCTTCTGGAAGCCGTACATGTACTTGAAGCCCATGTACTCCCGGTCTTCTTCGCGGTGGGTTACGGCCAAAGTGCTAATGATCAGGTCCATCATCGTGCGCAGCAGGACAGGGGTTGCGAAGGCCCATCCACCGTTGCATAAGCACCAAACGGACCGGTGGAGGCACAGCATGTCGCTCGTCATGCTTAGAAGTGCGCCGTGCAGGAGGGGTCCGCCCTTGCCTGCCTGGTGCTCAGCCTCGGCTGTTTCGTTGAGTCGAATCAGTGATTCGAACGCCTTAAGGCACAAGTGCTGAAGCTCTTCGTCCGCCGCCAAGTAGGAATGTGTCGGCATGGGGTCAAGTCTAGGCCACTTCTGAGATGGGTTCGAGCGGATGCCTCACCGTCAAAGGGACAACCAGACCGTAGCTCCGCGTTACCGCGTCTTTGAGGTTCTCGAAGACACCAAAGAAGCCCCGCTCAACTCGCTGTTCGCCGCCACCACCACGCGGGGCTTCGCCGGCCATGTCGCGGAGGCGCTTCCGGTCGACCGGGTCCTCGAGATCCTCGGCCAGCACCGCGCCCTCGCTGCTCCGGCCTCTGCGACCAAGCCCTAGGCATTCCGGGACGGGGGTCGGCTCGGGTGGCGCCACGACGCGCTGCCGTGATCACCTCTCAAATCTTCAGGAGTGCGGGAGCCACGGACCTGATGAGGGCGCGCGCAAGCACCCGCGTGGCGTCGAGAACCCGTGTTCCGCCGACGACGGCCTCCGGGACCGCGAGCGGCAGCTCGGTGCACGCAAGCACCACGACCTCTGCCCCGGCCGCTCGGGCCCGCTCCACCGCCGTCAGCACGTTGGCCCGCGCCCGCTCGCTCACCGGGCTGGCATGCGCCTTGACGCCGAACTCCGGGTCGTAGACCGAGTCGTGCACCAGCACCCGATGCTCCGAGTCCTCCAGGGTGACCGCCCTCAGCCCGTGCCTGCCGAGCACAGCGGGGTAGACGCCGGAAAGCTGGGTGCCGACGGTGGAGAGCACGCCGACCCTGGTCACGCCAGGGAAGGCGTGCCTCACGAACAGTGCCACCTCTTCGACCATGTGGAGCAGTCTCACGCCGCTGCCCCGCTCCGCGATGCCCTCCGCGATGACGTCCCAGATGGCCGGCGCGTGCGCGGTGTGGCAGGGAATGCCGATGATCTGGCAGCCCAGGCGCTCGAGATCGGCGATCACTTCCAGTATCCCCAGGGCGGGGTTGACGTCGGTCTCGCCGAGCAGGAAGGCGGTGCGGTCGGGGATCAGGCTCGGGTACGAGAGCAGCGCCACCGGTATGTGATCCTGATCACGGCCCGCGACGGTCTCGTCGAAGATCTTCCTCGCCAGATCGAGCGCCGCGTACGGCCCGACGCCGCCGACGATGCCGATGACGGGCTCACTGGGCACGGTTTACTCTAGCATCCCGGCGAGACGGCCCGCATGCGCAAACCGTTCCCCGCTCACGTCGTTCACCTCGCGGGCGAAGCCAAAACCGGGTCGTCCTTCCAACCTCGCGTCGCACCAGCGAGCATGCCGAGCGGTGCGCTGGCCTGACCAGCCTCGTGTCGGGGTCGTGACTGCCATCACGTGGACCATCCCCGGCACGCTGAAAATACCGGTCGTTCAGGAATAAGCCCACGGAATGATGCTGTTTTCGATTGCCGACGGCGCGAAGATTCCTTGCTGCGGTGGAGCATGGGGGAACAGTGGCGAGCGAACGCACGAACGATCCCGAAGAGAAAGAGGAGCTGCAGACTCTCCGGGCCGTCTTCGAGAACCTCACCGACGGGCTGGTTGTGGCCGACGAGCAGGGCAGCTTCGTTTTCTTCAACCCGGAGGCCGAGAGGATCCTGGGGATCGGCGCCAGGGACACAAGCCCTGCCGAGTGGTCGGCAGTCTACGGCTGCTACCTCCCCGACAAGATCACACCCTACCCCCCCGAGCGGCTCCCTCTTGCACGAGCCCTCCGGGGCGAAGAGGCCCTCAACCAGCTCATCTTGATCCGCAACCCCCATCACCCCGAAGGCCTGTGGATCAACGTCAGCGGCAGGCCGTTCGGGGACAAGGGGGGCAAAATACGCGGCGGCCTCGTCGTCTTCCGCGATGTCACCGAGCGGCAGAACGCGCTCCGACAGATAACCATCGAAACCTTGCGCACAATCGGAGCAGACGCCACCCTTACCGACCCGGTTCCCGGCATGGAGTGCACGGGCTGCCTGGAGCGCCTCGCCAAGTTCCGCCAGTGCTACGACCGGATCTACAGGGCCGTTGAGCAGACGGCCGACACGGTCGTAATCACTGACAGGCAGGGAGTTATCGAGTACGTGAACCCCGCATTCGAGAAGACCACGGGCTACACCCGCGGCGAGGCGGTCGGCCACACACCGCGGATTCTCAAGTCGGGTTACCACGACAGGCAGTTTTACAGGCAGCTCTGGAAGGGGCTCCTCGCGGGCAAACCGTACCTCGGCACGATCGTCAACCGGAAGAAGTCCGGCGAGTCCTATTGGGCCGAGCAGACGATCACCCCGGTGAAGGACGACGGCGGGCAGATCACCCACTTCGTGTCCGTGCTCAAAGACGTGACCGAGCTGAGGAATATGCAGAAACAGGAGTTCTTCCTCGACCTGGCCCGCGAGGTCCAGAAGCGCTACTACAAGCAGCACGCGTCCGTGCCTGGCTTCGACATCGCGGCTGCTGCCTTCCCCGCCCACCAGACCGGCGGCGACTACTTCGACTTCCTTCCGCAACCCGACGGACGCCTGGACATGGTCATCGGCGACGTCAGTGGCCACGGGTTCGGAGCCGCCCTGGTGATGGCGGAGACGCGGGCGTACCTGCGCGCCTACTCGGGAATCGAGCCGGACATTGGCGTTCTCCTCAATCGCGTCAACGGTGTCCTGGCGAGAGACCTGGAGGGGCGGCACTCCGTGACCCTTGTGCTGGCCCGCCTGGACCCGGGCAAGCGCACCCTGGAGTATGTGAATGCCGGACATGTGTCCGGCTACCTGCTGAAACCCTCGGGAGAGATCGGCCACGTCCTGGACAGCACAGGTCGTCCCCTGGGCATGTTCCCCGACCTGGACTACTCGTCCTGCAGGGTCATCCCGGTCGAACAGGGAGATACGCTCGTGCTCCTCACCGACGGGATTACGGAGGCGATGCGCGATGACCGGGACGAGTTCGGGGCTCAGGGCGCCCTCGAGTTTCTCCGCAGCCATCTCGACGAGCCAGCCGCCACGCTCGTCCAGGGCCTTCACGATGCCGCGCGGGCGTTCTCGGGCGACGGGCCTCAGCAGGACGACATCGCTTCAGTCGTCTGCAAGGTCGGCGCCACTGGGGATGCTCTGGCCCCCCAGTTTTAGCGCTTCCCCGTCGCGCGCTACCCCTCGACGATCTTCTTGAGCGCGTCCAGGGCCTCGGACCAGAACGCCTTCATGCGAGCGACCTCGTCCGCGTCAGCAAGCCTCTTGTGGTCAACCTCGACCTGGCTCTTTCCGGGGCCCCTGGCGTAGAAGTTGACGTCCACCGAGCTCCCGCCGCCTGCCCACGTGATCCTCATCGACTTTCCCGGGGTGGCCCTGCGAACCGTCAAGTCGGCGTTCCCCAGCCACCGCGCACGGGCTGCGTCGTCGGCCCACGCCCCGAACACCGCTCTGACAGGAGCGCCGATGGTCTTGCTGGCGCTCACCTGGAAGCCCTCCGGCGTCTGGTGCCTCTCACGCAGGCCCCGCTCCTGCTCGTAGGCCACAGTCACCATCTGCCGCCACCACGGGCCGACCCGATGGTGCTCAGAGAGGAGGGCGACGATCCCCTTGTGCCCCAGCTTGACGGCGCCCGCCTCGTCCAGGATGGCAAACCAGTCGGACCAGGTCTTCCCGGTCCGCGCCTTGACCGTGGCATCGCTGATGCCCGCCGCCGTGCCGGCCTCTTTCTCCTCAGCCATCCCGAACCCCCTTCCCGCGGCGACGTGGCGCAGCCACAGGCGCACACGGGACGGACCCCGCTCCGGCGGGCCGCTACCTGCCGTCAAACACCGTGAAGATCTCCCGGTGACCGGAGTCTACCAGAGGCTTGAACCTCTCGTACCAGGCGCCCCACTCCTTCGCCGCCATGGCATCGCCGCTGGCCGATTCCCAGGCCGCCAGGCTCGGGTGGGTGCTCTCGAGTACCAGGGTGTAGAAGGGCCCGGTGACGTCCATGAGCGCACGGTCGAGCGAGAAGCCCGCCTTCTTCCCGATGCGAAGCCCCTCCTTCAGCAGCGCCTGTGCCTCTTTGGCCTTGCCGAACTTGAGCCGAAAAACGTCGCGAACCAGAATCATGGCGATCCCCCCCTTTCCGATGGGACACACCTAAACTAAGTCTCTGTTGCAGTCACGTCAAGGGTGGCAAGGGGGGCGGCTGGCGCTTCGCGCCCGCCAGGCGGCGCCGTGTCAGTGCGAGAACGTCAGCCTCAGGCCCACGATCCCCGCGACGATCAGGAGGATGCAGCCCAGCCGAAGCGCGTTGCGGGGCTCGTCGAACAGGAGCATCCCCAGCAGGGCGGTCCCGACCGCTCCGATCCCCGTCCAGACGGCGTAGGCGGTGCCGATGGGCAGCGTCCTGGCCGCCTGCGCCAGCAGCACGAAGCTCGTCAAGCCTCCGGCGACCGTGAGCACGCTGGGCCACAACCGGGTGAGCCCCGCCGTGAACTTCAACCCAACCGCCCAGGCCACCTCGAACACCCCGGCCACGAGAAGGATCAGCCATGCCATGGTCGACCTCGGATTTCTTTCCCCCCGATCGGCTCCCTTGGAGCGCCGATGCACGCTCAGCGCGAAGCGCGTTCCAGGAGGAACGCGTAGCCAAGGAGCCGGTAGACGAGCTTGGCGGCGAGGAAGTCAGGCGCGACGTTGCCCGGGATGGGCGCGAGCTCCACAACGTCGAAGCCCACGATCTTCTTCCGGCGGGCGACCTCCCGCAGGACGCAGAGGGCGCGGTACCAGTCCAGGCCCCCCGGCTCAGGCGTGCCCGTCGCCGGCATCACCGCGGGGTCGAAGGCGTCCAGGTCCACGGTGACGTAGACTTCCTCGGGCAGCGCCGAGAGCACGCGGCCGATCCAGCCCGCCACAGGCTCCTCGACTGCCTCCGGCGCAAACACCGTGCAGATCCCCAGCTCGCGGATGAGCGCCCGTTCCTCGCCGGTGAGCGAACGGATCCCCACCTGGGAAATCGGGACCCCGTCGTCGATCACCCTGTGCATCACGCAAGCGTGGTTGTGAGGCGAGCCCTCGAACGAGTCGCGCAGGTCGGCGTGTGCGTCGAGCTGGAGAACCCCGAGCCCAGGGTGCTTGCCCCGCACCGCACGGACCAGCGGCGCGGTCACCGAGTGCTCACCGCCCAGCCCGATGAGGAACTTGCCGCTGGAGACGACCTCGCGCGCCACCCGCTCGATGCGCTCGAGAGTGGCCGCCGGTCCGGCGGTGTCCGGTACCACCGCGGGGAGCGTCTCGATCCCGACCTCCTCCCAGGTCTTGCGGCCCAGCTCCTCGTCGAAGGTCTCCAGGTGGGTGGAAGCCTCGAGGATCGCGATCGGGCCGCGGCGCGCGCCCGGCTGGTACGAGGTCGTCAGGTCGTACGGAATCGGAAGGATGGCGGCTCGG
>Ga0315281_10004965_pt1 | contig 19151 bp, 14 predicted proteins | sample YL17G07_0_MG_FD_204540 | JGI IMG/M metagenome (GOLD analysis project Ga0315281, IMG submission 204540) | Sediment microbial communities from Yellowstone Lake, YNP, Wyoming, USA - YL17G07_0 | ecosystem: Environmental > Aquatic > Freshwater > Lake > Sediment | place: USA: Wyoming | collected... | reverse complement strand
TGACTACCCAGCGAAAATCAGCGATCTTCTTGTAACCCAGGTCGAACTCAGCGATATAACCTGCTTCTCGCAACTGTCGGGCTAATGCCAAGGAAGGCTTGAGGCCTTCAGCGTCCTTCGCCCTGATCAAAACCCTCCCTTGCTGTGGCACTTCTCCAAGCAGAGCCATTAGCTCATCAATATACAGGGCAAAGCCCGAGGCACAAATATCCTTCCCCCCGACCAGAGGGATAAGTTCATCGTATCTACCCCCTCCCCCCAGCCTGCGCCCCGAATTGTAGAACCCGAAGATAATGCCGGTATAATATTCGAAGCCCCTACCCGAGGTAAAATCTATCTGGTAGTCAAAACCTAAACCGGTCAGCAGCTTTGAAATCCTGGCAAGTTCATTTAAGCTTGGTTCGAGAGCAGGCAAAGATGAGCAGAAAACACCCCGCAGGTTTTCCACAAAGCCAGGGGAGTTCCCCTTCAGACCGAACAGGAGTTGCAGGTTCTTCGCCAGTTCAGGGTTTCCACCCTTCAGGTCGCTCAGCACACCTAAATTTCCGGAGAAGACCTGGTCCATCACATCAGCCTCTTTCTCCCCGCTCAACCCCAGTCCCTCGAGAAAAGTCTTTATTAAGCCGGCATGGGCCAGGCGAAGCTCCACCGGTTCTATACCTAACTTCGCGATGGCTTCCAGTGCCAGCGAGATCAACTCGACATCCCCCTCCGCCTTGCTCCCGCCTATAAGCTCCGCGCCGCATTGCCAGCGCTCCCTCGACTCCTTCCCTGTGCCCTCGAAGGCAAACATGTTCTCCACGTAAAAAAACCTGGCGATGGAAAGATCCTGGAAGTTCTCTACATAAAGTCGGGCTGTGGGTATAGTTCCATCCGGCCTGAGCGCCACCCGCTCCCCGCTCCAGCCATCCCAATCCAGAAAGGAATAAACCCTTCCCAGCATGTCGGGGGAGAGCGTGCCGGCAGAAGTGAAGAGGTGGAGGTATTCCAGGATGGGTGTCCTGATCTCCTCATAGCCCCAACCGAGGCAGCAATCTCTGAACTGCGCCTCTATCCGGCGGAATTTCGCCATATCCAGGGGCAGTAAATCACGAGTCCCCTTGCACCTCGGCACCTTCATCACTTATCACCTCGGTTTAACTGGCACTATTCTACACCCATTGATGGGGCTGTTCAACGGGATTTAACTACTCTCCCCAAATCCCCAGTTTCGCCGCTTTGGCTTCTTTTTCAAGTTGCTCCAGTTGCCACCGGCATCTGGTATCCGGCGGGTAGGCTACAGCCCGGGCATAACCCAAGCGCACCAGTTCTCCGTTGACGAAAACACCGTCCACATAGACGTATCGCAGCAGCCTGCCGTACTTATCTGTCTCGCTCACATCCTTCACTAGTGTAACCACTTTCCCCTCCACCAGCTCGATGTTTTTAGCCTTTGCCTCCAGGCCGTAGTATTCCACTTCCGGATAAATCTCAGGGGTATCCATGCCAATGTACCTGACATGCGCGCCCCCTGCGATCTCGATGGTGTCCCCATCGATAACGCGGACAACCCTCGCCTGGCTCTCGATAGTGGCAGGGGCACAGCTCAGGAGGAAAATAGCAACAACCAGCAGCAGTATCAGAAGTCGCTTCATGAGTCTGTCTCTCGTGTAATCGAGGTCATGCTAGGGGAAGAAAGTCGAGGACGTTGAGCCGAAGCTGCTCTCGTCCGTTCCAATAATCTGCTTCCAGATTGTAGACAATGTCGAGATAGGTAGAGAGTTCTCGATCCCCGAGGTCGAAGGCAATGGCATCCCAAACGACCTGGCCGTCACGCACCTTGAGCTTGAGATGCTTGCCGCCGCCACCAACGACGCGCGAGTCCACCACTTTCACCTTTTCGCTCAGAAATACGGGGGCCTGATTGCCCTGGCCGAAGGGAGCCAGCTTGCTCACAACCTTGTAAGTCTCCCTGCCCAGAGAAGACAGAGGAAGCACAGCGTCTATGGCCAAGGAGGGACGAAGGTCTGCGTCAGCCAGTTCCAGTGCCGCTATTTCCTGAAGCTGTCGCTGCAGCCGTTCTAAGTTGGCTCTGGGCGTAACAAAGCCCGCCGCCTGGGAATGCCCGCCGAATCGAGTTAGCAAATCCTCACATTCGGCCAGGGCAGCCATAATATCGAATCCGGGGATACTTCGAGCGCTGCCTTTAACCGACTCTCCATCCAGCTTCATGATTATCACTGGCCGATAGAACTCGTCCACCAGCTTACCGGCAACCACCCCCAGCACACCATGAGGGTAATCGTGACCACCAACCATCAGCAACGGCTGGTCTGTGCCCTCTGAGAGCAGTTTCGCCTTCACTTTGGCTAATACCTCAGCGGTCAGCTTTTGTCGCTCGGCGTTCCTGGCCTCCAACTGAGCTGCAAGCGAGCGAGCCTGCTCGGGGGAAGAGGTGGTGAGAAGTTCATAGCTGGTAACAGCGTGGTCCATTCTTCCACTGGCATTAAGGCGGGGCCCCAGAGCATAGGAGATGCTATCAGAATCGATTCCCCCCATTTCCAACCCCGCGCAGAGCACCAACTCTCGGACGCCGGGCCTCGGACTTTGGTTCAGACCCTCAATGCCACTTCTCACCAGATACCTGTTCTCTCCGAGCAAGGGCACCATATCAACAACCGTGCCCAGAGCGACCAGGTCCAGAAACTTCTCCCAACCGCCGTCCCGGTGCGTCGCCTTAAACAGAGCCTGAAGGAATTTGAAGGCGACCCCCACGCCTGCCAGATCGTAAAAAGGATAGGTTGAGCCGAAAAGTTTGGGGTCTATTGCCGCCAGTGCAGTAGGGATATTGGACAGAGGAACATGGTGATCGGTTATGATGATGTCAAGCCCCAGCCTATGAGCTTCCTCTACCTCTGATACCCCTGTAATGCCGCAGTCAACTGTCACAACCAGGCTGACCCCCTGCTTCTTCAGGCTTTTCAGAGCGGTAAAGTTCAGGCCATGGCCTTCATCAAAACGATGGGGTATATAGGCAATAACCCTGCCATCGAGCTCCATGATGCCCTGTGCCAGAAGGACAGCGGCAGTAATACCGTCGGCATCAAAGTCGCCGTAGATGGCAATGAGCTCGTCCCCGAGCAGGGCGCGGAGAACCCTGGTCACCGCCTTATCCATCTCCTGAAGCAGGAAAGGATCGTTTGCCAGCCTTTCATCAGCAGCAAGGAAAGCTTCGAATTGAGCTGGGTCGGTGATGCCGCGATTATGGAGCAGTTGAATAAGTAATGGGCCGATATCGGATTGTTCGGTTAAACTTCCCTCGCCGCGAGCCTGGGGTGTGGGCTTATTTCGAAGCCGCTGCGCCAGCGAGTCCGCAGAAAGAGGAGGGGCGATCTGCCACCTTTGCTGGGTCAATTCCCGTACCCCGCAATTCTAGGGCCGTATTAGTCAAGTCTACAGCCCTTTAGGGTTCAAGTCAACCGAAAATATCGAGATTTTTGGGAATAGCATAGCCCTAGTTTTCAGGATTTCGCATTTTTTAATTTTTGAGTCGCCGGGATGGCTGAACAGCGGGGCTGAGGTCAGCTTCGCCGCAACGTGGGTTAGGGCCAGCAGGCAAAAAACGTTCCCGCATTGGGTCGATACCCACATCTTCCCCTACACTTTTTGTCGAGGTGAGATTGCTTCGCTTCGGCTCGCAATGACATTTGGGGTAGGGGCACGGTGCACCGTGCCCCTATGAGTTGGAGCGGATGCTCCAACCTATCCACTTTAGATAGCCATGGGGACCAAACATTCGGCAAGAGGGCTCAGTTGACGATATGGCCCGCTCGACAGGCACGACGAGTGGGGGCACAATATAGGGGCGTTCAAGGGAACGCCCCTACAACTCAGGGAAATAAGGCACACACCTACAGTCGTTTAGGGCTGTCTGCCTCTCCGTTGAACGCCTTCTTGGGCGTTATCCCCGTTGCTATCCCGGTGAGAATGAAAATCTTGATCAGGTCACCCGCTATGAAGGGGAAGAACCCCAGGGTCAGGACGTGGTAGAAGCTTGCGCTCCCTCCTCCAACCAGGTTCAGCCACAGGTGCAGTTGCAGCAGTCCCGGAACGTAGATCAAAACGAAGTTGGCGAAAAGCAATATGCCGAGCATGGGAAGGAAAGACCTTGCCTTAATGTATTTATCGATGAAATGCCCGACAAACAGGGCAGCCAGGAAGAAACCGATGATATAGCCTCCAGTCGGCCCGGCGAGGTGGCCTACGCCGCCTGACCACCCAGTGAACCAGGGCAGCCCGGCAGCTCCCAGCCCTGCGTAGGATGCTACGCTGATACCTCCCCACCACCGGCCCAGAAGCACACCGGCCAGCAGCACGGCAAATGTCTGCATCGTAATCGGCACCGGCGTCCAGGGCAGAGGAAACCTTATCTGAGCGGCGAGTCCGATAATACAGGCCATGCCCAGCATAAGCAGGATTTTGTTGACCAGGCTCAATTCACGACGCCACCGGTAAGCATTGTATGTCGCCATTCTCCATCTATCCAGAGCTTTTACTTCCATCCCTTTACTCCTTTCTTAATTATGATTACCCGCTAATGGGTCAATAATCGCGGCCGATCAAGGATACATCGCCGCTGATGACTCTCTTTACATTCCCATTCTCCTTTCTTACAAGCAGGAAGCCCTCCCCATCTATGTCCAGGGCTTTCCCCTTTATTTCCCCCTCAGCGTCACTGACCTTAACCCAGGAGCCAACAGTACTGTCCAGGGCTTTCCACTCCTCTCTCAGAGCATCAAACCCCGATGCCAGAAACGCAGTGTAGAGTGCATCAAACTCGGCTAGAATGGACTGGACAAGTCTCACCCGAGAGACATACTCGCCGCAGTTCTCGGCTAAAGAGGTAGCAATCCCCCGGGTCGGCTCCGGCAAAAGCGAACATCTGGTGTTCACATTTACTCCGATGCCGAGAACGATATGGTCCACCCTGTCCATATCGCAGCTCATTTCGGCCAGGATGCCCGCGACCTTCTTACCACCAATGGTGATATCGTTGGGCCACTTTATCCTCGGTTCAAGCGGAGTCACCTTTCTGATAGCCTTACACACAGCTACTCCGGCAATCAGGGGAATCTGGACAATCTGATTAGGCTTAAGATTGGGCCTCAATATGGTGGAGAAGTACAAGCCCTCGCGAGGCGGCGAGGACCAGAGCCTCCCTTTCCTACCCCTGCCTTTGGTCTGTCTCTCCGAGATGACCACAACACCCTCCTCCGCACCCTTTCTGGCAACCTCTCCGGCCTCATCCTGAGTTGAGGTAACTTCCTCACGATACAAAATACGCCTGCCCATGATACTGGTATTGAGGCCGAGTGCGATCTCCTCGGGGATAACAAGGTCAGGGCTTTTAACGAAGGAATACCCGGTCCGTGGGGAAGAATCTATTTCGTATCCTATCCTGCGCAGCTCGTTAACATGCTTCCAGACAGCCGTCCTGGAGATGTTGAATCTCTGGCCGAGCTGTTCTCCAGAGACAAGGCCTTCCTCTTGCAGGGCTCTAAGGATGGAATCTCTCATTAAATTTGTATTTTAGCGGGGGATTTAACTAATGTCAACCATTTCCATTTTCTTGGTTGACATTCCCAGGGGTCGGTTTTAGGGGGCAGATTTTGCTGATGGGGAGGGGCTCCAAAAGGACTGACTTCCCCCCCGATCCGTTAGCTACTGACATAATCATAGACCATCGACTGCACCCTCAGCGAGGAATAGCTGCGGATGGACCCTTTGGGGAGCATGTTAGCGGCAGCTCGCTACGCGACCATCCAGATTATCTGCAGGACTGGGACCAGATATATTACACAGCAGGCCACATCAATCCCCGCATTACCTGACTCCACTTCAGTTATTACAGCACTGGGAGGGAAATTAAAGAAAGGAGAATTAGATGAACGCACAGTGTACCTCTAGACTATGCGCAGGAGGTCAAGTGTCACTAATTATATGACGAGTGCAGAGAATTGACCAAAATCTGGCGTGAGTTATATAATGTTGGCATGCACGCTTTGTGCGAGAACGACTAAAGCATTAACCGAAACATAAAGGGGTGCTGGACGTGCACGATGTCTCATAAAAAGGTGCCTACCGTTTTAAGAGCGGCAGGAGTAGCATTAACCTTATTGGCGCTACTGGTAGTATTGCCCGCTTGTGGCAATACGGCACCTACTATTATCATTATCACCACTTCAGTTCCCGATGGCGGGGTGGGGATTGCCTACTTACAGACCCTGGCTGCCACCGGGGGCACCACTCCTTACACCTGGTCCATGGCATCTGGGACTTTGCCCGATGGGCTGTCACTTGACTCCTCCTCCGGTGTAATCTCCGGCACACCGATCCCGCCTGGCACTTGGAACTTCACTGTCCAGGTAACTGATAGTGAGGGGGACGTGGCAACAGCAGATCTGTCCATCACCATCACGGCAGTCTTCATTAGTACGCGGTGGCTTACCGAAGGCGAGCAAGGCATCGCGTACTCACAGATCCTGACGGCCATCGGCGGCACCACTCCTTACACCTGGTCCATAACATCTGGGACTTTGCCCGATGGGCTGTCACTTGACTCCTCCTTCGGTGTAATCTCCGGCACGCCGACCACAGACGGTGCTTATACTTTCACCATCCAGGTAACTGATAGTGGGGGAAACACGGCAACAGAAGATATATTCATCACCATCAATACGGCACCTACTATCAGCACCGCTTCAGTTCCCCATGGCGGGGTTGGGGTTGCCTACTCACAGACCCTGGCTGCCACTGGCGGCACCACTCCTTATGCCTGGTCCATAACATCTAGGACTTTGCCCGATGGGCTGTCACTTAATTCCTCCTCCGGTGTAATCTCCGGCACACCAATCTCGCCTGGCACTTGGAACTTCACCGTACAGGTAACTGATAGTGCGGGAGGCTCGACAACACAAGTTCTGTCCATCACCATCAATCCGGCACCTGCTATCAGCACCGCCTCACTTCCCGATGGCGAGGTTGGGGTTGCCTACTCACAGACCCTGGCTGCCACCGGCGGCACCACTCCTTACACCTGGTCCATAACATCTGGGACTTTGCCCGATGGGCTGTCACTTAATTCCTCCTCCGGTGTAATCTCCGGCACGCCGACCACAGACGGTACTTATACTTTCACCGTCCAGGTAACTGATAGTGCGGGAGACACGGCAACAGCAGATCTGTCCATCACCATCAATACGGCACCTACTATCAGCACCACCTCACTTCCCAATGGCAGGGTGGGGGTTGCCTACTCACAGACCCTGGCTGCCACCGGCGGCACCACTCCTTACGCCTGGTCCATAGCATCTGGGACTCTGCCCGATGGGCTGTCACCTGACTCCTCCTCCGGTGTAATCTCCGGCACGCCGACCACAGACGGTTCTTATACTTTCACCATCCAGGTAACTGATAGTGCGGGAGGCGCGGCAACACAAGTTCTGTCCATCACCATCAATCCGTGAGTACCTACTATCAGTGCCGCCTCACTTCCTGATGGCGGGGTTAGGGTTGCCTACTCACAAACCCTGGCTGCCACCGGCAGCATATCTCCTTACTACTGGACAATGTATGGGGCTCTGCCTGATGAACTAGGGCTTGTGAATGGTCAACAAAGATGGGACAAATTGAAGAGATAACTTAAGGGACACTTTAGGGCTTTATCTCAGTGCCATTCTGCAGAGTGTCAAAACCAAGCCCTTATGAAGTGCCTGCATGCGTTTTAATCACCGCCAAGTAACACTCCAAGAAGCAGGTCCCTTGGGCGTATCACAGGCAATCGTGAATCTCTGAATTTTGGTTGTAGTTGGGTCGAACTGCGACCCATCTGGTTTGAAGAACCTGTCACCGAAAACTGTAGAAGCTTTTTCAGCAGCAATTTTAGGTATATTATACGAAAATCCCGGGAAAACAACTCCTCCATTAACTTCCATCTTTACATTTGTCCAGTCGAAATTGTCTTTGTTAGAAATTACGAATTGCGTGCCATCGAATGTCACCGCAGCATTTAACCCCACATTCCGGGATGGCGACCGACAAGTTGCGATTAACGCTATGACAATCACAACCACCACTACAATTGATATGCCAATGACTAGAATTGCAGTGTAAGGGATTTTCCTTCCCGCTGACTGCCCGTCTTCCCCACTTCCCATACTACACCCCTCGGGGCTATCACACTAGCAGAAGAATCCTGCCCCTTGCGACATTCTATCGCGAAGCGTATACTAGCGCAAGAAGCTCATAGAAGTCAGGGGCAGGTCTGTCCTTTAGAAAGAATTTAATGCGCCAGCCTTACGAACAAAACATCGACCAAAACTACAAACCAGAGTTATCATATGAGGAATGTCTCCGTATAGTCAAAGGGCTCGAAGCTGTCAAAAGCTGTCATTTGCTCAACAGCCCTATCGTTGAGAGAGCAGCTAGACTGATGCAACACCAGAGAATTCATTATCTTCCGGCATTGAATCAACTCATAGAGGATTTGGCGGCTGGCGTGTTGAAGAGTAAGGAACAATCCGGTTAAGAAATAGCCGAATCTTTAACATACATCAGTCTTACCCAGGGACTAAGCAGGATTTCCCCGTTTCTCTTATTCGAAATGCCATCGCAAAAGCTATAACCATTAATACTGCTATAAACACAAGCAGTGCTCAAAATTGGCCCGGAAAATCGCTCGTTTTAGGATATCGCCCACGCTAGCTCCGGGTTCCTTCCTGCATCTCGAATCTCTGATGATACAACGTCAAGAGAAGCAGAAACCTTAATGTCTTATGCCCCCAAGAATGCTACTGAATTCCTTCTAACCATTACTATCAGGTAAATTGAAGTCCCATCCCATATAGATAGAACCAAATCACTATGCTCTTTCCTACAAAGTACTATAGACAATCTATAGGCTTGGACATAACATAAAACTGTGGCGCAGGTCACAGCAGATTGAAGGCAATGAAACCTGTAATGTGTTGGTTTTAGATGTGGATGCCAAGGTTGACCAAAATGAAGGAAATAGTACATACGAGATTTCACCGAGATACAGTGGCGTTACTTGGGACAATGGGAGGCAATGCTATTTCCAGGGGCGGGGGGTGGATCATGAGAAACAGATTAAATCCGAGGAAGGGCCAAGCGGGGCAGATTCTTATTTTTGTCACGATTGTGCTGGCTCTGGCTGCGATAATAATGCCATCGGTTCTGACCTTAGCCAGTGCTTCACACCGTTCCACTCAGATAAACAAAGAGAAGACGCAGCAGTTCTACGCTGCTGATACAGGCGTAGAGGATGCGCTGCACAAGATGGGTAACGGGAATTTTACGCTTGGAAACTATACGATTCCCGGGGATGTCAATGGTTACAACGTTGCAGTCAGAGTAGAGGTAATAGGGGAGCAGAGTGTTTACAGGATCACATCTACCGCTACCGACCCCCTCAGCGGCACCCATACTGATGTGGTAACCGAGGTTCCCAGCTACACTCTGACTATAAACGTAAACGAACCAAGTTGGGGTAACACAACACCTGTGGCAGGAAATACCTACACGTACCCTGGGGGGGCTACGGTCGATTTACTGGCAACTCCTGGCGCTTGCCACGATTTTGTCAACTGGACGGGTGATGCAGGGGTTAACTTGTCTGACCCCGACAACGATGGCGATGCTACTATTACCATGAATGGGAACTACAATATTACAGCGAATTTCCAGTGGCAGACTTCGCTGACTGTAATTTCCGGGACCGGGGGCAATGTAAGTGTAACCCCGCCAGAGCAGAATGTCCCGACTGGTACGCAACAAACTTTCAATTACTGTAGAAACACCACTGTTAATCTAGATGCAACTCCTGACGGGGACCATACCTTTAATGGGTGGACGCAGGGTCCGGTACAGGATCCGAATGCCGCTTCTACCTCTATTGTCATGAATGGTAACTATACAGTTCAGGCCAACTTTGTAGCTACTCCAACGTGGACATTGACCATAAGCCACACGGGCAACGGCGCAGTAACTACACCCGGCGAGGGCTCTATTCCAGAGCCGAAGGGTGCTACGGTTAACCTGGTGGCTACGCCCACACTTCCCTGCAATCGATTCGTCGACTGGACCGGCGTTGATACAAGCACTATAGGAAATGTGACCAATCCCAATACCACTATCATCATGGACAAAGACTATAGTATCGTGGCTAATTTCGAACAGATAGAGTATACGCTGACCATAACTGCCAACCCTCCGGGGGGTGGCACGGTTAGCGGCGGTGGGACATGGCCATGCGGCACCACTCAATCGATTAGTGCGACGCCTGCTAGTAATTATACGTTCATCAACTGGACCGGCGATACAAGCACTATAGGGAATACGACTGATCCCAATACCACTATCACGATGAACAGTAACTACAGCATCGTGGCAAACTTCGCAATTGACTCCCCCTGCTATCAATGCTGGCATTACGCCATTGCTACTTTCGGAGGGCCAGGACAGAATCCGTTCCAGAACTCTGGCAACATAAATGGTGATATCTTTATCAACTCGCCTGCGGGCCTGCAAAATGCCTTTATTCTAAATGGCAAATTCTATGTTAATGGCGACCTGACTCTGCAGAATGCTATAAACATAAACGACGATGTCTATGTCCAAGGTAAGCTGAAGATGTCGAATAGCCAGCGCATATATGGCAATGCTTACGCGACTGGGGATATAACCCTTCAGAATAGCGCTACGATAACTAAGAGCGCCTATTCCCAGGGAAGCATCTCGCTCACAACCTCTTCCCAAATACAGGGAAACGCACACTCTCAAGGCACGATTAGCATAAGTAGCGGCGGCTCTGTGCTTGGGCTCCTGTACTACCCTGAGGCGGTCACGCTGCCACCGTTCCCGACATTTAATGTGCCGACAGCGTCCCAGATAGATACAAAGGCCCAGGAGTACAAGGATGAGGCACTAGAGGGTGGGACCTACACTGGTGACATGACTATCAGCAGTAACACATCTCTGGGCCCCAAGTATATCACCGGGAGCCTCACTATCAAGAACAACAAGACGCTAACTCTCACGGGGACCATCTACGTCGAAGGTACGATCACGCTTCAGAATAACTCCCAGATAATAATGGGGGGGTCTGGTGATCCCTATGCCATTGTTGCCAACGGCAACATAATCATCAACAACAATGCTAGTGTGAATGCCACACATGTGTCTCCGCTGCCCATGATTATGTCAGTAAATGGAAGCGTAACCGTCGGCGGAAGCTCTAATATCGGAGGAATAATATATGATCCCAGGGGTACTATCACACTGAGCAATTCGGTCATTGCATATGGCTCTGTTGTAGGGCAGGTTGTGAATGCCACGAATTCCACAGTTGTAACACATGCCCCAGAGCTGGACGGCCGTGAGGGCCTGCCTGACTGCGGGTGCGGCTCATAGGGCGAGCAGCATAGAGTCTTTACATAAATTGTGGCAGAATTCCCTTCGACTCCTTGCGGGTAGCCTGGTCATAGTACAAGGAAATCAGATATTCCGCCTTTGTAAATGGTGGAGGGACACACAGCCTCAAGCATGCCACCGCCGCTTTTGCCAACTACGGGCTCAGCATCGGCTCAACCTCTTCTACCACCGCTCTCCACTTCTGCAAGATTATATGAGCGAAATATCTCTGGAATTACGACCTTTGTCTGGGGAGAAAGTTTTTCAATCATCCGGCTAAATCCTGCCAGATTCGCTCGTTGTATCGGCGGGAAGGCCAGTGCAGGGTACTTCATTTGAGTTCGCAGTGGCCTGGACAGAGGGCAGAAGAAATTATCCCAGTGCGTGGGGATGACAACCTTCGACTTCACACCAGACATGAGCGATTTGTAATACGGATACTGCCTAAGTGGGAAAAGAAACAGCACATCAGCTTGAATCTCAACCTTGGGCCGCTCGCCTGGGTCGGTGAGCAGCCTATGCCCATCGGAGACTATCAGGAAGCTAAAGTCATGGTCCATACGATAATCTCGAGCCCGCGACGGGGGCTTAAGAGTAGATGGTAGCCTGCCCGGCATGAACCCAGGAAGCTTAACATGCTCTACGCTCGAGACTTCTATTTGGAATTCCCCAAGAGTCAGCTTATCGCCCGCACTTATCTCACAAATACGCTCATTGGGCACACCACACACACTTAACAGACGGCACGCGTTAGGCGAGCCGTAAACTGTGGCATTGGTGTTGTGTACTACATCAGGCACGTCCATGAGGTGGTCGAAGTGGGCATGAGTGATGAGGATGAAGTCACAGCGTTTGATTTTCTCTGCTACAAGCTCGTGATTGGGCCGAACACTTCCGAACCATAATTTCCGAAGGGGTAGGCGAGTAAAATAAGGGTCTATCACCAAAGTACGATTATTCGCATTGAGCTCGAGTCCTGCGACACCCAGCCAGCGGAACGAAATCGCCGTCTCCGTCACCGTCTCCTCCGCGTTACTTTTTAAAAAGGAAAGCCTTACTATGAGGACACCAATTATAGCACAAGAAGCGCATAAGCAGTCTCCAGGAAATATGGTACAATAATGTATACGAACTTCTATAAGGCAAGGAGGGGGAAGTGGCACAACTTGTGGGGACCCCAGACGTAAAAGAAGCCTCGCAACGTTTCAAACGCATAAAGCAGGAACTGCTCTCCACACCTGTGTATTTATGCCCGGAGCGGGCATCCCTCATCACCGATTACTTCAAACATAACGGCAATCCAAAAGAGCCCATGATAATTCGCAGAGCCAAAGCATTGCAACATCTTCTCAGGCATAAATCGGTGCGTATCTACCCTGACGAATTGATTGTGGGCAACATGGGCAGCCATCGTGTCTCCGCCCTGATCCAGCCGGAGTTGGCCGGCGTCTTCATGAGCACAGAGCTCCTATGGATAGACAGAAGAAAGACCAATCCTCTGCGCATGCCGTGGCGAGAGCGTTTCAAACTGCTGTCAGGAGTCTACCCTTATTGGCTGCTGCGCAATATGCCGTTTCGAGCCTTCTTCCCTCATGTCCGCCAGTTTCTACGTTTCGCTTTAGAGCAGCTAGATGCTACCTATTACTTGGTCAATGAGGCAGGAGGTATAGGACATTTCTTACCAAACTACGAAAAGATGCTCAAGCTGGGTGTTAAGGGCTATTTGGACACTATTGAAGGAAAGGATGGAGACCTCTATCGCGCTGCTACAATTGCTTGTGAGGGGCTGGTGGAGTTCGCTAATCGCTTTGCGCAGGAAGCTGAGCGCCTGGCTGCCCAGGAGAAAGACCAAATTCGCTCTGCTGAACTAAGTGAAATAGCTCGCATCTGTCATAAGGTGCCGTATAACCCTGCTGATACCTTCCACGAGGCTTTGCAGTCCCTGTGGTTGACTCACATGGCGGTGAACCTGGAAGGGCTAAACTCCGCCATATCCTTTGGGAGGATGGATCAATATCTTTATCCTTACTATCAGCGTGACTTGGAACAAGGCAAAATGACTCGCGATTCTGCTCGAGAGCTTCTACTCTGCTTCTCCGCCAAATGTACCGAGCATGTCTTCCTGCTTTCAGAGAAAGTAAGCCAGTATCATGGCGGCTACCTTGTCGTCCAGGCGGCAATAGTAGGAGGAATGGATCCCCAGGGCAATGATGCTGTCAACGAGCTGACCTACCTCTTCCTGGATGTGATGGAAGAATCAGGTTTGAGAGACCCTAATTATCAAGCTCGCATTCATTACGGTTCTCCGGAAGGCTACGTAAGAAGGGTCTCAGAGGTCGCTAGAAAAGGGAACGGGGTGCCAGCTTTGTTCAGTGACGAAGCTGCAATTAACTCTCTGGTGGCACACGGTTATCCTATAGAGGAAGCTCGTAATTACGCAGTTGTGGGATGCGTGGAACTGGCATTGCCCGGGAAAAGCTTTTTCTCCACAGACGCGGCTCTTTTCAATCTCCCCCTTTGCCTAGAGCTGGCGCTCAATCAGGGCAGACGATTCGGAAGGCGCCGTAGGGTAGGCGCAGCAACGCCGGACCCCGTTTCCTTTACCACCATTGACCAGGTGACAAATGCATTTCGAGCACAAGTGGAATACATTGTAGAACGAATGATTGCTGATCAGCAGGTGGTAGAGAGGGGTAATCGCGAGTATCATCCCACTCCACTTTCGTCAATGCTGGTTGAAGGCTGCCTTGAGTCGGGAAAAGATGTCACTGCCGGAGGGGCCATCTATAATTCAAGCGGTATCCAGGGTGTAGGGGTGGCAGATGTTGCTGATTCACTAGCAGCGCTCGATTACGTGGTGTTCCAGAGTGGGAAGTACACCATGTCCCAAGTGGTCAAGGCGCTGCGCAACAATTTTGCTTCTGCTCCCCAAATCCGTGCCGATTTACTGCAAGCTCCTAAGTACGGTAATGACCATTCTATGCCTGATCGGTATGCTGACTTGGTGGCGCGGATTTTTCATGAGGCTCTGGCCAAGCACCGCAATACACGAGGCGGACCCTATGTGCCAGGGTTCTACTCTGTCACATGCCACATTGCCTTCGGTAAGAAGGTCGGTGCCCTGCCCAGCGGTAGAAGAGCCGGCGAACCTTTTGCAGCCAGCCTGGGCCCGTCTAACGGACGCGACCGTCTGGGCCCAACTGCATTGCTCAGGTCAGTAGCTTGTGTAGACTCAAAGCTTTCACCTAACGGCTACGCCCTGAACCTTCGTTTCGACCCTGAGACCCTGGCAGGGGATAGGGGCGTGAACGTACTGGTCGGTCTGGTGAAAGGATTCTTTGGCTCAGGCGGGATGGAGCTGCAATTGAATGTGCTAGACCCTGAGATGCTCGAAGACGCTCGCCTGCATCCTGGCAAGTACCCCGAATTGGTGGTGCGGGTATCGGGCTATTGCGCGTACTTTGACGACCTTCCTGATGCCGCAAAACGCGAGATTATCTCCCGGACACGCATCAAGGCATGAAATCAAGAGTGCGGTTTTCTCCGCCAATCACTGATGAGGTGGTAGAGAGTCGGTCAGCGTGCTTCTCAGCAAAATCCCATTTGCCCAATACAGCCCTGTCGTGCTAGAAGGCAAGAGGTCGTAGGTCGCTTCCTTTTCGTACGATGCGCGCTCCACGGCTGTCACCAGAGCCCCGTCAAGGCTGTCGCCCACCCGATAGTCACCCAGCAGACGGCCCTCTGCTGTGGGGTGGCCCGGCGATGCGGTCACCGCACGGCCATCGTCAAGTCTCACGGTTACCACCTGGAAAGAAGGCGGCACCGGGGTCACAGCGGTCTCGACCACCGCGGCTAGTACGCGCCTTCCCGAGTCATCCATTGACCACACAGCCATTCCCCGCTGCAACTCCTCCACCTGGACCGGCCCTGAAGGCGTATCTATGAGGGTGCCTTTGGCAAGGCAAATAGGACACGTATTGAAGCTTGTTTCCTTTTTCAGAATTGTTATGGTGCCGGACGGAGTGATGGTTCCGATGATAAGGTATCCCTGTCCTTCTCCCGTCCGCAGAGTGAAGTTGTAGACATCTCCGGAGGCAGTCAGCTCCACCCCATAGGTAAGTAACTTGTGCTCCCGATAGATAAGCAGTTTCTCCTCATCGGTGTAATCAGCTTTGGTGGGCAGGCCAAGGTGCTCCAGGATTGCAGAGAATTCAGCAACGTTCGCTTTGATGATGGAGTACTGCTCCAGAGCGTTCTGTTGTTCCTGCCCCTCATGAGCCACGGGGTAGAAATCCGGATCGCAGTAAAACACGCCGCCGAAATTGGAAATCAGACGGTATTCAAGCTGCGGCGCTGAGTAAACAACCGGCGTCGGCGTTGGTGCCGGTTGCGATTTACATGCTAACGGAAGAAGGATTAAGGCTGCCACCAGTATGAGCAGGCATTTTGTCACGGTGCTCGATTTTTTCATCTTCTACTCCCCACGATTTCATTCTATCGCGCGGCGACTGATAATACAATGTTGTCTACGTCGATGTGACGGCCGACAACGACACACGGTAGGGGCGGTTCGCGAACCGCCCCTACCGTGCTGGATCCTTCGTCCGTTCTAGCCGCCTGGGCCTGAGTAGGACCTTAGAGGCGGCCTAGGAAGTCCTGGCACAGGTCAGAGAGGCTGGCAGCAGGCGCGGCTGTCATTTCCACCTTAATGTTCTTTGAAATAAACGACAAATCGGCCTTTAACAGCTCTTTGGCCCGAGATTTGTCGCCTACTTGAACTGCGGTCAAGACCTCTTCCAGGTCGTTGTTCAGCTTGCGCTGAATATCGGACCGGTTTCCTTTAAAGGCCTGGTCGGGGAGGTTCTTGAGGGTATTACGCATCATTTCTATGAATTCGTGCTCCTGATAATACAGCTTGGTGCCCTCCAGGAAGCCAACACCGTAGACGTCCTTGCCACGAACCTTTCCCGTTATCTCCACCGGGCCAAAGAAGTATTCGACAAAGACTGCCTGGGTGTTGTCCTCCAGGACATGCGATATGACAAGGTCAGCATCCCACTCAGGAACAATCAGCCTCACGGCATAGGGAATGTAACTGTTCTTGGGAGCCGTGCGGAATATGGGCCCTGCCTCCTTAGGCCACGTTCGATTCTGATAGTAGCTTATGGGCTCGAAGGTGTAGTTGTTGGTGGCCAGCATGGTGTTATTTTCAGAGAGGGCGAAGATTCCTGAGAAAGGCAGAAGCCGATTGTATCTCAGGGTATCATACTGTCTCCAGAGGCCGAAATCCCAGCCGTTGCTGAGGTTTCCGCCCAGATACTGGTGTTTGATTCTTTTTATGGGTTTGTTCCGGCTGCCGAACTGTTTGGGGGCCCACTGCAGCCCTACCTTGCCCACGCCTTCAATGTGTTCGGTCTTGCCCGCTAACTCGAGAGTACCCTGCACTTTGACTCTCGGACTCAGGCAAAAAGCGAAGGTATTCGGCTGCCCGAACATGGTGAGCGTGCCGCGGTAGTCCATGCCCCCATCCAGTAGAGGCGGCTTGAGGGCTTCGATGTCGACGGAAAGCTTCGTCTGCACAGCTGCTTTGGGATTGCTCGAAGCTTCGAGGTGGAACTCGAAGGGAACCGCGTTGCCGCTGGAATCCTTTTTGGGGTACCAGCGGTCTACATTGCTGCCCCGGGGGTGATAGGTGATGTCCATATTCCTCTCAGTGACATCAAAAGGAGGCTTGAAGATGCCGGGGAGCGGCCGGAAATGGTATCTGCGATCAACGTAGCGCTTCTTCTCAGCGATGTCGGCGACGTTTAATACACGGCAACTGAATCCGAAAAACTTGCCCATGGCGTTGTAGCTATAGATATGGACGAAGGTGTATATTTTACCGCTTTCCTTTGCCTTGACATACGCTTCAATGTCCCAGGACTGGGACTCGTACCCGGGGTGCCATCCTATGGCAGAGGGCAAGGTAAATTGTTCCTCCGCGCCCTTATATGCGAAGGGGTAATGTTTCCACGATTTGTCCTTCCCAAAAGGCAAAGATTGGGTGTCCCCTGTCTGCAGGATAAGAGCATCACTTTGCGGCTTCATAACAACCTCCTTTTGAAGTCAGTTGGTGGGAATGCAGGCTGTATTGTTTTGCCTCTTTCACTCCTCTATCTTTAGTTCCCAGCGGCAGAAAGGCTTATCGGGGCTTTTGCGGGGAGGCCGCTCCAGAGGCGTCACCTTTATCTTGGGGTTATGAAGGAACTTTTCCATAACCGGCTGTTCCATCTTGTAACAAAGCTGCTGTATCTTTTCCGGCGCGAATGCCTCGAGGAATTCACATGTGATGCACTTGGTGGTAGTGGATATGACGTGATTGGGGCTCTTGATGTCGACCTCTCCGCCGAAGAGCTCGGACTCGGTGTGACCGTCCGGAGCGAGCTGAATTGTCTTCAGGGAATCGAGGACGGTATTCAGCTTGATATTCCCCAATTCTACCCACACAGGAATCATGCGATCGGCCTGAATAAGCAGAGCTTGCAGAGCACAATCGTCGGCGGCATCAGAGCCAAACTTCTCCGAGACGACCTGGACCCAGGCTCCCTGAATGCCCAGATAAGCACCCTGCCAAGACTTTAACAACTTGACCAGGAATTCCTTAGAAAAATCATCCCATTTCAGGTGATGGTTGTAGGGGCCGCTGTAGTCTTTCAACTCTTTCTTCGCCATACATTTCCTTTCTGGAAAGCACAGCGCTTCTTGCGCATCAGTGCCTTCAATTATTTGAGGCCCGGATTAACCTATCGGGGTCTCCTTAAACTATACATGCTTATATTACAGGGGTGGTGGAAAAGTCAAGCAGGTCCCGAGAGGAGTTCTACTACGTTGCGGTTGATAATGGGGGTTAAGTCAAGTCTAATTTTGTCTGATTAAACTATCTGGCTTCCTTGACACCAACATTGGTATGTGTAACTTTAACTTCAGATTTGACCAACCCTCGGCCGATTCTGGAGGGATAAAGCTATCCGGGATATATTTCCCAACAAAAGCGATTATAGCGGATATCTTGCGTGAGCTTGCTACTGCATCTAGGGAACACTGGTCAGCGACTTCAATGAGAGAAGAGCGAACCTTGGGAGAAACAAGTATGTCCATCTTCTTAATGAGCGTGTTAATCGTCGGTGGACGCACTATTCTATCTAAAGTATGCATAAGATAGAGAAGCAATGTATCTGGGACAAATCTTTCAATAAATATCGTATCAATTAAGGCCACGCTGCCCAAATAAAATCTCACTAGTCGTTTATTTGATGAATATAGCCTCATAGCTAGCGAGATTTCTCTATCCAGCGTATATCTTATCAGACGTTCAAAGATAGACACGCCTCTCACTCCCATGTTATATAGTTTTGTCAGGGCCGGGTTGTACTATTTTTCGTGCAAGACTACGTCTTACAGATATCTAAATGAAGTTTCTTCCATTTTATTGGATTTGTCAATAGCAATGTTCTTAGGCGTACTGCCCAACCACAACCGAGGAGAACCCCGAGAGGCGTTAGGGAGGTGCATTCATGCCGAATTTATGGATAATGTAGAGGGGCGGGCCCCCCAAGCGGGCCCCCCCAAAAAAAAAGTGGGAAAATTTACAAAATTAAAAAAAAAGGAAAAACCCCCAAAACTGGCGAACTAATTAATTA
>Ga0315281_10004964_pt1 | contig 19154 bp, 14 predicted proteins | sample YL17G07_0_MG_FD_204540 | JGI IMG/M metagenome (GOLD analysis project Ga0315281, IMG submission 204540) | Sediment microbial communities from Yellowstone Lake, YNP, Wyoming, USA - YL17G07_0 | ecosystem: Environmental > Aquatic > Freshwater > Lake > Sediment | place: USA: Wyoming | collected... | reverse complement strand
CGCTGCCACTTGGTCAGGTGATAGGCGACGTCGGGCACGAAATACGTATGGCTGCCGTCGGACTTTCGCATTACGCGGTCCTTGTCGTCGCCGTAGTCGGTGGTCCTGAGCCACAGCGCGCCGTCCTGTTCGTAGGTCTTGCCCGAGGCGACGAGCGCGCGCACCGTCGCCTCGACTTTGCCTTCTGTGTAGAGCGAACTTTCGAGGTAATAGTTGTCGAACTTCACGCCGAACGCCTGGAGGTCGGCGTCCTGTTCCCGGCGCAGCGCGTCTACGGCGAAGCGGCGCACCGCCGCAACGTCGTCCGGGTCGCCGCCCTGGGCGAAATAGTCGCTTGCGATTTCACGTACATACTCCCCGTGGTAGCCGGATTCGGGAAACGTTACGGTCTCGCCGCGCTGCGCGCGCGCGTGCGCCTGCACCGACAACGCAAGCATGTCGATCTGCGCGCCGGCATCGTTGTAATAGAATTCGCGCGTCACTTTCCAGCCCTGCGCCTCGAGCAATGCCGCGATCGCGTCGCCGAGCGCCGCTTGACGGCCGTGGCCGACGTGCAGCGGGCCGGTCGGATTGGCGGAAACGAACTCGACCAGAATCGGCCGACCGCGCCCGGCGTCGGCGCGGCCGTAACGCGCGCCGGCCGCATGCACCACGCGCAGCGTATCGAGCTTGGCCGCCGGTTTCAGGCGCAGATTGATGAAGCCCGGACCGGCAAGTTCGGCCTGGTCGAGCCAGGGCGAGGCGGGCAGGCCGGCGATCAAGGCCTGCGCGAGCTCACGCGGATTGCGCTTGAGCTCGCGAGCGAGCTGCATGGCGACATTGCACGCCCAGTCTCCGTGGGCGGCCTGTTTCGGGCGCTCGAGGGCGATGATCGACGCCGGATACTGCGGCGCCACGCGCGCCAGCGCCTGCGTCAGCAGATCGATCAGATGGGACTTGATTGCAGCGGACAAGAGCGAGGCGCTTGCGGCGAAAAAGGATGCGTATTATAACTCGGGAAGGGTGCGCAACCGACGCGCCGCGCGCACGCTTTTGCGTCAGCGCAACCCAGCGCTGCGGCAACGCAGGGGCGCGATTCCGGTCGCCGCGCAGCGGTTCAGAACTCGATCGGGTCGACATCCAGATGCCAGCGCACCGCGCGCTGCGGCAGGGCATGCAGTTTTGCGCTCCACGCGGCGAGGTACGCTTGCAGCGCCTTGCGCGAGGTGGACTGGGCGAGCAGCTGCGCACGCTCGCGCCCGGCCAGCCGCGTCAGGCTCATCGGCACCGGGTCGTAGAGCGTGACGCCCGGGGGAGGCGGGCCCGCCAGGGCCGCGGCTTCGCGCAGGAATGCGAGCGCCGCTTTCAGCTCGCCGGCTTCGGCGCGCAGCACGGCCTCGAACACATACGGCGGAAAACCGGCTTGCTCGCGCTCGCCGAGCAGCGTGCGCGCGAAGCCGGCGTAATCATGTTGCGCCAGCGCCAGGTAAAGCGGGTGCCGCGGATACTGCGTCTGAATCAGCACTTCGCCTGCCAGGCCGGCGCGCCCGGCGCGGCCCGCGACCTGCAGCAGTTGCGCGAACAGGCGCTCAGGCGCGCGATAGTCGGCCGAATACAGCGCGCTGTCCGCGTTTAACACCGCGACCAGAGTCAGGTTCGGGAAGTCGTGCCCTTTGGCCAGGATCTGGGTGCCGACGAGGATGTCGGCGCGACCCTCGTGGATCTGTTTCAGCATGCGCGAAAAACTGCCTTTGTTGCGCGTGCTGTCCCGATCGACGCGCAGGATGCGCGCCTGCGGGAAGCGCGCGGCCAGCGTTGCCTCCAGCCGTTGCGTGCCGCGGCCAAAGGGGTGGATATCGGCATTGCCGCAGTTCGGGCAGTGGCGCGGGATCGAGGTGCTCGCGCCGCAGTGATGACAACGCAGCTGCCTGTCGGCGAGATGCAGCACCATGCGGGTGGAACAGCGCTTGCAACCGCTCACCCAATCGCAGGCCGGGCACATCAGCACCGGCGCATAGCCGCGTCGGTTCAGAAACACCAAGCTCTGCTCACCGCGTGCAAGGCGTTCGGCCAGCGCCTCCATCACGGGCGGCGCCAGTCCCTCCTCGAGCTTGTGCTTACGCATGTCGACGGTGTGCACCAGCGGCAACTGTGCCTGCGCCACGGCGCGCTGCGCCAGCTGCAGTAGCGTGTAACGGCCGGACAATGCATGCGCATAGGTTTCGAGCGCCGGCGTGGCCGAGCCGAGCACGATGGGGATGCCCGCCTGGCGCGCGCGCAACACGGCCACGTCGCGCGCCGAATAGCGCACGCCGTCCTGTTGCTTGAACGAGCTATCCTGTTCCTCGTCCACCACGATCAGCGCCAGCTTGGGCAAGGGCGTGAACACCGCGAGCCGCGTCCCGAGGACGATCGCCGCCGTCCCGGCTTGCGCCTGCAGCCAGTGCTGGGTGCGCTCGCCGCCGGCGAGACCGCTGTGCAGGCTGACCAGGGGCGTAGCGGGAAAACGTTCGCGGAATTCCTGCTCCAGGCGCGGCGTGAGACTGATCTCCGGTACCAGCACCAGCGCCTGTCTTCCCGCCGCCAAGCTGCGCGCGATCAGGCGCAGGTAGATCTCCGTCTTGCCGCTGCCGGTGATGCCATGCAGCAGAAACGCCCCGTAACCCGGGCCGGCGCGCTCGATTGCGTCGAGCACCCGCTGCTGCTCTTCGTTGAGCGCAACTTTCTCGATGAAACGGCTTGGACCCGGTTGCGGCAACAGCCGATAGCGCTCGATCCAACCGGCGCTGCCGAGCTCGGCGAGCGCTTTTTTCGCGCCTGGACTTTGTGTGAGCAGCAGCGCCTCGGCACAATCGGACTGCGACAGGGCTTGCAGCAGCGCGCGCTTCACCTTCGCGCGCGCAGGCAATTGCGCCAAGGCCTCGCGCCCGCTGGCGCTGAGTCGGTAGGCCGCTGCCTGTGTAAGCGTCGGCGGGGCGCCGGGTTTGCGCAACTGCAGCGGCAATCCGTTGAAAATGACTTCGCCTAGAGGCCGGTGATAGTAGTCGCTGCAGAATTGCGCCAGTTCCAGCCAGTCGCGCGCCAACGCCGGGGTCTCGCGCACGATGCGCACCGCGTGCTTCAATTTTTCGCTGCTGATTTCGGAGGTGTCGGCGAGACCGATGATCACTCCCATTGCTTGCCTGTTGCGAAACGGCACCTGCACGCGCATGCCGATGTCGGCACTGCCGGCGTCGGCGCAGAGGTAATCGAACAGATGCGGCACAGGCAGGTCAAGTGCGACGCGCAGTATGCTCATGCTTCGCCCATGGAAGAAAAATCAGTTACGCAAGCTACGCGAGTTATATGAAGCGATTTATCTGAAAACTGCTGCATCACTCTATTGCCAAAGGGGAACTCCGGTTGTGCACAATTTTTGTGGGTAACTTTGTGAGTAAGTATTCCATCTCGCTGTAACCATCTTTGCCATAAGGAATTTCTGCCTCTGCCCAATATTGCAGCTAGATGTTTATCATTTTAAAAACAGGCTGTTATCTTGTCTCGCCAGAGACAGGGCCGTTCTGCCCGGAAGCTGCCGGCAAGCGCGGGTTGTTGTGCATAAGTCAGAGTTTGCCGAAAACCCCAGAAGTCCTTAGCTGGCGCGGGGATTGGCGGTGTTGCCGTGATAGCGCGGGCTCGATCGGTGTACGCAATCGACCAGAACCTTGATGTTTTCCGGCGGCGTAAATTGCGAAATGCCGTGGCCGAGATTGAATACGTGACCGCTGCCGTGGCCAAAGGATGCAAGCACCTTTTCCGTTTCACGCTCCACCACTTCGGCGGGCGAGAACAGAATAGCCGGGTCAAGATTGCCCTGCAGCGCAACACGATCGCCGATGCGCGCCCGCGCCTGGCCGATGTCCACGCTCCAATCGAGGCCTACTGCATCGCATCCAATCGCAGCGATGTCCTCCAGCCAGTTGCCGCAGCCTTTGGTAAACACGATCACCGGTATGCGCGCGCGGTCGTGCCCGCGTTTGAGTCCGGCGATGATGCGCTGCAAATAGGCGAGGGAGAATTCGCGGTAGGCGGCGTGCGACAGGCTTCCACCCCAGGTATCGAAGATCATCACCGCGTGCGCGCCGGCTTCGATCTGCGCGTTGAGATAGAGGGTCACCGCCTGTGCGTTGATTTCCAGGATGTGGTGCAGCAGGTCGGGCCGCGCGTAGAGCATGGTCTTGATGGTGCGGAAATCGTCGCTTGCGCCACCCTCGACCATATAGCAGGCGAGCGTGTAGGGGCTGCCGGCGAACCCGATCAGCGGCACGCTGCCGGCAAGCGCGCGCCGGATTTGACTGACCGCGTCGATTACATAGCGCAATTCATCGCCCGGGTCGGGCACCGCCAAGTCGCGGATTTCCCACTCCTCCCGCAGCGGCCGTTCGAACTTCGGTCCTTCACCTTCGGCGAAGTAAAGCCCCAGGCCCATGGCGTCGGGAATGGTGAGGATGTCGGAAAAGAGAATCGCCGCGTCGAGTTCGAACCGCGCCAGCGGCTGCAGCGTGACTTCGGTGGCGTAACCCGGGTTCTTGCACAGACCAAGAAAGCTGCCGGCGCGGCTGCGCGTCTGGTTGTATTCCGGCAGGTAGCGGCCCGCCTGGCGCATCAGCCATACCGGGGTGTACTCGGTCGGCTGGCGCAGGAGCGCGCGGATCAGTGTGTCGTTCCTCAGTCTGGTCATGTTAGTTGAGCAGTCATTTGAGCAGTTTGGTGACGATGAATTTCCATTCTTCCGGGTCGACTGGCGTGATCGACAGGCGGTTGCCGCGCGCGAGCAGGCGCATGCCGGCCAAATTGTCGTGCCGGCGCAGTTCGGCCAAGCCGAGGAGCCGGGTCTTCTTCACGAATTTCACGTCCACGCCAACCCAGCGCGGTTTGTCGCGCGTGGCCCTGGCGTCGTAATACTTGCTCTTGCGGTCGAATTGGGTCTCGTCCGGATGCGCCCGCGCGCACACCTCCGCGAGGCCGGCGATTCCCGGTTCCGCACAACTGGAGTGATAGAACAGCACCGGGTCGCCGATTTGCATCTGGTCGCGCATGAAATTGCGCGCCTGGAAATTGCGCACGCCGAACCATGCGCTGCGGCGCCGCGGCGCGCGCGCCAGGTCGTCTATGCTGAACTCGTCGGGCTCGGTTTTCATCAACCAATAGCGCATTGCGGGGGACTCCACAAACAAAAATCGCAGACACGAAGTCTGCGATTGATTGGGAATTCAATTCCCCGCAAATGCCGTCAGGCCCGCATCCTCTGAACCTGCAGTCCAGAGCAGTCGCGTTCCGGCCACCGCAGGTACATCCGCAATCGCACGAGGCGGAGGGACGCGCACAAAAGTGGCACTTTGGTCCGCAACCTCAGCACATATATTGGTTCAAGGAATATATGGCCTTAACGAGCATCGCAGGGAAATCTCTTGCGGTCTGGCCCGTCCGGGACGCGATCTAGAACAGGGAGTCCTGCTGTGACAACGCTTGATCGAGCTTCGACTGCACCGAATTCATTCTACGCTTTAATTCTGCGATGTCAAAGCCGTTGCCGAGCTTGATCGAGAGCAGTTCGTTGGCGATATTCAACGCCGCCATGACAGCGATGCGTTCCGTTCCGGCGACCTTGCTCGCCGCCTTGATTTCGGTCATTTTCTTGTCGACAAAGGCAACCGCTGCGAGCAGCGCTTCGCGCTCCTCGTCGGCGCAAGTGACCCGATAATTGCGGCCCATAATGCTGACATCGAGGGCTTTGGTCTTTTCGCTCATTCCGGGATCTGCCGCAGCAGCGCTTCAAGACGGGTCTTCGCGCTATCGACCTTGTGTTCCAGGCGTTTGACATCGTTCTGCGCGGATACCAGCTGCAGACTCAGTTCCCTATTTTCGCTTTTCAGGCGCTGGCACAGCTGCAGGAACTGGTCGATTTTGCCGTCGAGTGAGTCGAATTCCGCATTCATCGCTACACTATAGTTTCAAAAATCGTGACAAGTCAAGTAATAACAGGCAACTCTCAATGCTCTTTCCATGATGAATAAGTCAGCCTATTCCATTGACTGCACGCAAGATTGCACTGCCGGCGATTCGATGCAGACGCGCACCTGCGGGCGGGCCTGTCCAGGATGCGTTCCCGCAGGTGCTCGCCCGTTTTGCGGCCGAATGATTTCGCCGGCTGGCGATACCGTGTAAAATCGCCCCACTCGTTCGAGGTGTCCGCCAGCGTTTCCTGCAGGCGGGTGAAACGGGAAACAGGTACGGCGCGTTGCTGCGCCCAAGCCTGTGCTGCCCCCGCAACGGTAGGTGAGCGCGGGTCTGTCACGATGCCACTGCAAGCGAAGCGCTTGCGGGAAGGCGACAGATCCAATCCCACAAGCCCGGAGACCGGCCTCGCGCGACAGGTGGAAACACTGCGGGGACGCGGTGCGCCGGTTACGGTTCTGTTCTCCCCCGCGTTTCCTTTGCTGTTTCAGTTGGGCCGCTTGCGGGGACGCTGGCGGCGGGGGGAAATTCGTGTACTGCAAATCAATCATTGGCGCCTTCTGGCTCGCCCTGGCTGCGCACGCGTTTGCCGAGGAAGAGGCCGTGGTGGTCATGGCCACGCGTTTTCCGGAAAAGCGACTCGAGCATCCGATCGGCGTCACCGTCGTCACACGGGAGCAGATCGCGCACAGCACGGCAGCGACCCTGCCGGAGCTGCTCTCGCTCTACGCCGGCATCAACACGCGCAACAACACCGGCAGTCCGGATGTGGCGCTCGACATGCGCGGCTTCGGCGTGAGCGGCGACCAGAACACGCTGGTGCTGCTCGACGGCCAGCGCCTGAACGACATCGAATTGACCTCGGTGAGGTGGTCGGCTATCCCGCTCGAGGCGATCGAGCGCATCGAAATCCAGCGCGGCGGAGGCGCCGTGCTGTATGGCGGCGGCGCCAGCGGGGGCGCCATCAACATCATCACGCGCTCGCCCATTGCCGGTGACAAGAGCGCGGTCCTCGGGGTGAGCTATGGCAGCTACAACACGAGCGAGCTGCGCGCCGCCGTCAATGTTGCCGGGACCAACGCCGGCGTATCGCTGAACGCCGGCCGGTACAACTCGGACAACTACCGGATCAACAATCGCCTGGAGCAAGACAACCTGCGGGGCGATTTGCGCTGGACCGGGATTCGCGGCGGCCTGGCGTTCAAGTTCGGCCTGGACAACCAGAGCCTACGCTTGCCGGGCGCGCGCACTGCGGCACAGCTGGCGACCGATCCGCGCGGCAGCGTTACGCCCCGCGATTACAGCGCGCGTGACGGCAGGGAGGCCATGCTCTCCGGCCGCTACGCGTTCGACGCCGCCGAGCTTGCACTCGACCTTTCCTATCGGGATACCAGGCGCATCGGATTCTTCGATGACTATGCGGGCTTCGGTTTCAGCACCTTCACCGACACCCATGCAACGGTCTGGGCGCTGACCCCGCGCCTGAAGCTGCCGCATCGCTTGTTCGGACGCGACAACACGCTGATTGTCGGCATCGATGCGGACATCTGGGATTACAAGGCGCTGCGCGCGGCCCGTTTCGAGCAGTTGGGCGCGCCGCAGGTCAATCTGGTGGCCACCCAAAAGGACCGCGCCTACTATGCGCAGAACCACACGGCGATTAGCGCGGCGACCAAACTTACCTTGGGCGTGCGCCTGCAGCGAGTGCAGATTTCGGCCGAGGATCGCGCGAATCCGGCAAGCTATGCGGCCGGCGCCCAGACGCGCAGCCCGCGCGCCTGGGAGCTCGCGTTGCGCCACAATTTCACCCCGGTGCTCGCGTTCTACGGCAAACTCGGCGCGAGCTATCGCGTGGCGACCGTGGACGAAATCTATAACCAGTTCGGCGGCCCGGTGTTCGATTCCGTCGTCACGCCGCTCGAACCGCAAACCTCGCGCGACCATGAAATCGGCATCGAGCACAAGTCCGCCGGCGGCCGCCTGCGCGCGAGCCTGTACCGCATGAATCTGCGCAACGAAATCCATTTCAACGCGCTCACCTTCACCAACATGAACCTCGCGCCGACACGGCGCGAGGGCGCGGAGCTCGAGGGCGCGTGGCGGCTCGGTGGCGGCGTCGATCTGTTCGGCAGCTACACGCGTGCGCGCGCCGTGTTCCGCGAAGGGGTGTACGTGGACGCGCTGAGCGGCGGCAACGTCGACTTGAGCGGCAAGAACGTACCTCTGGTGCCGCGCAATTCCGCCAAGCTGGGACTCGGCTGGCAGCCAGCCGACAAGACGCGCTTGCACGGCGCACTCGGTTATGTCGGCCGGCAGCACTTCGACAACGATCAGGCGAATTCCTATCCCGGACAAATGCCTTCGTTCGTGACCGTCGACGCCAAGTTGAGCCGCGTCATCGGACCCTGGACCTTGACTCTGACCGGGAACAACCTGACCGGCAAGAAGTATTACACCTATGCGATACGCAACGGCGCGGGCACTTCGTTCAACGCCTACCCCATGGCGGGACGTAGTTTCCTGTTCACCGCGGCGTATCGCTTTCAATAGCCGAGGGAGCACGCTTGCGCCGCGCGCTGCTTATTTGGCTCACCCTCGCAGCTGCGGCGTTCGCTGCGTTTGCGTTTGCGCTTGCCACCGGCAGCGCCCGACTCGCGCCGCTCGAACTGCTGCAAGCGCTGGCCTCGCCCGGCGACAGCCTCGCCGGCGAGATCGTGATGCGCCTGCGTCTGCCGCGCGCGCTGGCGGCTTTCGCGGTCGGCGGCCTGCTCGCCCTGGCCGGGGCGCTGATGCAGGTGCTGCTCCGCAATCCGCTTGCGGATCCCTACGTATTGGGCCTGTCGGGGGGCGCGGCGGTCGGCGCGCTCGGCGCTATGCTCGCCGGGCTCGGCGCCTTCGCCGTCGATGTTGGGGCGACCGCTGGCGCCTTGGTTGCGATCATGCTGGTGTTCGCGCTCGCGCGGCGCGACTTCGCTCGCCAGCAAATGTTCGGCGCGCTCGACGCCTCGCCGCGCCTGTTGCTTACCGGGGTGATCATGGCCGCCGGTTGGGGGGCGGTGATCACGCTGATGCTGGCGCTGGCGCCCGACGCCAGGTTGCGCGGCATGCTGTTCTGGCTGATGGGCGATCTGAACGGCGCGGAATCCTGGGCGCCTGCCTTGCTCGCGCTGGCGGTCGCGCTCGGCGTGACCTGGCCTGCGGCGCGCGATCTCAATGTGCTTCTGCGCGGCGAGGCGCTGGCGCATGCGCTCGGCGTGCGCGTGGCGCCGCTGCGCCGCACTCTCTATGTGGTCGCGTCGGTAGCGACGGCGCTCGCCGTGACCACCGCAGGCGCCATCGGCTTCGTCGGCTTGGTGGTGCCGCATGCGCTGCGTCTCGCGCTGGGCAACGACCAGCGCGTACTGTTGCCGGCCGCCGCGCTCGCCGGCGGCACGCTGCTGCTGCTCGCCGACACCGCGGCCCGCAGTTTGCTCGCGCCGCAGCAATTGCCGGTGGGCGTGATCACGGCGCTGGTCGGTGTGCCCGCGTTCATGTTTCTGCTCATGCACAGGCCGGTGAAGGCATGAGCAGGGAGCGGGGTCATGGCCGCAGGCCTGGGATGCGACCGCCCGCGAATGCCTTCGGACGCCGACGGTGCAGACGCGAAACTGGCACGGCCAGAACGGAGGCGGCAAGGTGAGCGTGCCGCTGCTCGAAGCGCAAGACCTGACGCTGCGCGTGGGTGGACGCACGCTGGTGGGCGAACTGAGCTTCCGCCTCGCGGCGGGCGAAGTGTGGTGCCTGCTCGGCCCGAACGGCGCGGGCAAATCCACTTTGTTGCATACCGCGGTCGGCCTGCGCGAGGCGCAGGGTGGTGCCCTGCACCTCGCCGGCAAAGCGCTGGCCGATTGGACCGCCGCCGAGGCGGCGCGGCAGCGCGGGTTTCTGCCGCAGACGTTTCATGACGCCTTCAGCGCGAGCGTGCTGGAGAGCGTGATGCTGGGCCGCCATCCCTATCTTTCGCGCTGGCAATGGGAAGGCGAGGACGAGCGCGGCATAGCGCTGGCCGCGCTTCGCGCCGTCGACCTCGCCGGATTCGAACGGCGCGACGTGCTGACCCTTTCGGGCGGCGAGCGCCAGCGCGTGGCGCTCGCGGTCTTATTGGCGCAGGACGCGCCGCTCCTCCTGCTCGATGAGCCGGTGTCGCACCTCGATCTGCATCACCAACTGCTGGTGCTGGAACATCTGGTCGCACTGGCCCGTGCTCGCGGCAAAGGCGTGCTGTTCACGGTGCATGACCTCAATCTGGCGGTGCGCTTCGCCAGCCATGCGCTGCTGCTCCTGCCGCAGGGGGCGGTGCGGCAGGGGCCGATCGGCGAGGTATTGACCGAGGCTGCGGTCTGGGGTGCCTTCGGCCATCGGGTGACACGCCTCGAAGCGGCTGGGCAGACCCTGTTCGTGCCGGAGTGATATGAGCGCGAAGCGCACAGCGAAGTCAGCCAGTGGGCGCCGCCAGGCGCTATTGCATTGGATGCTTGCCGCGGCGCTGACGCTGGGCGCTGCGGCAGTCGCAGCGGAAATTCGGCTGACGGACGATAGCGGCCGCAGCGTGACACTCAGACAGCCGGCGCAACGCATCATCAGTCTGACGCCGCACATGACCGAGTTGCTGTTTGCGGCCGGCGCGGGCGCGCAGGTCGTGGGCACGGTCGAATTCAGCAATTACCCGCCGGCGGCGCAGCGCATCGTGCGCGTCGGCGACAGCGCGCAACTCGACCTGGAGCGAATTGTTGCGCTCAAGCCCGACTTGATCGTCGTCTGGCAATATGGCAACGCGCAGCGCCAACTCGACAAGTTGTTGCGGCTCGGCATCCCGGTGTACTACAACGAACCGCGCCGGCTCGCCGACATCGCGCGCGCCATTGAACAGCTGGGCCGTCTGGCCGGCACGGAAACGGCGGCGCTGCCGGCCGCCCGCGCTTTTGTGGCGCGCGCGGCGGAGCTGCAGCAGCGCTACTCCGGCCGCGACGAAGTGACGCTGTTCTTCCAGATCTGGGACAAGCCGCTGATGACCGTCAACGGCGATCATCTCATCAACGATGTGATCCGGCTATGCGGCGGGCGGAACGTCTTTGCCGGAATGAAATTGCTGACGCCGGAAATCTCGATCGAGGCGGTCCTCGGCGCGGATCCGGAGGCGATTGGGGGCGCGACGGCCGAAGCCGGCCAGAAGGAAAACCTGGACGGATGGAAAAACTGGCCGCGCCTGAAGGCAGTGGCGCGCGACAACCTGTTTGTCGTCCATGCCGATCTCATCAGCCGCAACACGCCGCGCATTCTCGATGGCGCGCGCGAGTTGTGCGAGCAGCTCGACGCGGCGCGCGCCCGGCGCAAGTGAACGGTTGCGCGCTCCGCGCGCCAACCGCGTTTTCCGGACGGAAGAAAACGTCCGTCCGGAAAACGCGGTTATGGATAAAAGCAAAGGCGCCTTAGGGTGGTTTTTATACAAGATCGTCGATAGCGCACGGATGGTCTTTTCATCCGTGCGCTATCGACGATCCGCGCGGACGGTTTCTCGTCCGCGCAACGGCATCACTTCGTAAGTGCTCCGCCGCCAATTCACCGCCCTCGAATTCTCTGCTATCGTGCGTGCATGTTGAAGGACGCGGTCGATCTCGAGAGCGTACGTCGGGTGCTGGTGACCAAGCTGCGCCATCACGGCGATGTGCTGCTCGCCTCGCCGGTATTCTCGGTGCTGAAGAACCATGCGCCGCATATCGAGATCGATGCGCTGGTGTACGCTGATACCGCGGCCATGCTGGCGGGCCACCCGGCGGTGTCGCGGGTGTTCGCTGTCGACCGTGGCTGGAAGGCCCTGGGCTGGTCCGAGCAGGCGCGCGCGGAGTGGCGCCTGCTGCAGCAGCTGCGCAGCCGCGACTACGATCTGTTGATTCATCTGTCCGAACATCCGCGTGGCGCCTGGCTCGCGCGCCTGCTCGGTCCGCGCTATTCGGTCGCCGCCGATTACCCCAGGGTGCGCGGCTGGTGGAAAAAAAGCTTTGGCCATCTGTACCCGCTGCCCAGCAACGGCCGGCGCCATATGGTGGAGCTCAATCTCGACGCGCTGCGGCGCATCGGTCTGCAGCCCGGGGAGGCGGAGCGCAAGCTCTGTTTCGTGCCCGGCGAGGAGGCCGAACGTGAAGTCGCGGCCATGCTCGCTGGATTGGGCCTTGCGCCGGGCGGCTATATCCATGTGCATCCGGCCTCGCGCTGGCAGTTCAAGTGCTGGCCGGCCGGGAAGACCGCCGAACTGATCGACAAGTTGCAGGCTCTGGGCGAGCGCGTGGTGGTCACCGCGGCCCCGGACGCGGATGAACTCGATCTCATTGCGCGCATCCGCGCGCTGGCGAGCACGCCTTTTGCCGACCTGTCCGGCAAGCTCACGCTAAGGCAGCTCGGCGCACTCTCGCGCTATGCCAGGCTGTTCATCGGTGTCGATTCCGCCCCGATGCATATCGCCAGCGCCGTGCAGACGCCGGTGGTGGCGCTGTTCGGGCCGAGCGGCGAGTTCAACTGGGGCCCCTGGCAGGTGCCGCACCGTGTAGTTGCTTCCGATCATGCCTGCCGTCCCTGCGGTAACGATGGCTGCGGCGGCGGCAAGGTGAGCGAATGTCTCACCATCCTGCCCGTGTCCGAGGTGCTGCAAGCGGTGCAAGCCCTGCAGAAGCGCTAGTTGAAAATCGCCCTGATCCGCCAGCGTTACAATCCATACGGCGGCGCCGAGCGCTTCGTCGAGCGCGCCATGACGGCGCTGGCAAAGCAGGACGTCGAAATGACCTTGCTCGCGCGAAGCTGGCTGGGGGCAGAGGAGCTAGCCGGCGAAGTGCGCATGATCCGTTGCGATCCTTTCTATATCGGCCGGGTATGGCGCGACTGGAGTTTTGCCCGCTCCGTCTGCGCCGCGCTTAAAGCAAATGCCTTCGACTTGGTGCAGTCGCACGAGCGCATCGCCTGCTGCGACATCTACCGGGCCGGCGACGGTGTGCACCGCCAGTGGCTTGCCAACCGCGCCCGCGCGGCCGCACCGCTTGAGCGCATCGCACTCGCGCTCAATCCCTACCATCTGTATACGAAGGCCGCCGAAAAGCGCCTGTTCGCGAGCGCCAGCTTGCGCGCGGTGATCTGCAACTCGAACATGGTCAAGGAGGAAGTGCGCCGGCATTTCGGCGTGGCCGAGTCGAAACTTCACGTGATCTACAGCGGCGTCGACCTCGCCGCCTTCAATCCGGCGTTGCGCGGGGAGTGGCGCGCGCGCAAGCGCGCTGAACTCGGCATCGCCGATTCAGCGGCGGTGTTCCTGTTCGTCGGGTCCGGCTTCGCGCGCAAAGGCCTGCCGCAATTGCTGCGCGCCATGACCGGCGTGCGCGGTGCGCACCTGGTTGTGGTCGGCGAGGACCGGGAACTGGCGTCCATGCAAGGCGCGGCCGGAGACATGAAGCTCAGCAGTCGCGTGCATTTCACCGGCGGACAGGACGACGTGAAGCCCTGGTACGGCATGGCCGATTGCTTCGTCCTGCCCACGCTGTACGATCCGTTCCCGAATGCAGCGCTGGAAGCCATGGCGAGCGGCCTGCCGCTGATTACCACCATGCAATGCGGCGCAGCGGAACTGATCGAAAGCGGTGCCGAAGGTTATGTCTGCCGCGACGCGCTCGATGTAGTGGAATTGGCGCGCTGCCTCAATCTGGCGGCCGCGTCGGGACAGGCGCTACGCATGGGCGCCGCCGCGCGGCGCAAGGTCGAACCGCTCGGTCTGGCGGGCATGGCACAACAGTTGACACAGCTCTACGCGGACTTGCTCAAGGCGAAGTCGCAATAACCGATGGTCCCGCACTTGGCCGCAGGCACTTTGTTTGCTCGGGTTTGTCCAGCTTAGGGCTCTGATATAATTACACTTTTTTAACTCGGGTGCAGTCGCGATAATGGCCGTTGCGGAAACTAAAAGCCGGGCCTTGTACTTGCGCTTGCTGCGCTATGTGGCGCCGTATTGGCGCATGTTCGCGCTGTCCATCCTGACCATGGTGTTGGTGGCGGCGACCGAGCCGCTGTTCCCGGCACTGATGAAGCCGCTGCTGGACGGCAGCTTCGTCAACAAGGATCCCACCACCATCCGCCTGATCCCGTTCGCGCTGGTCGGCTTGTTCCTGGTGCGCGGCGTGTTCGGCTTCATCAGCGATTACGCGCTCAACTGGGTATCGAACCGCGTGGTGTTCGATCTGCGCGGCGAAATGTTCAGCCGCTTGGTCACTCTGCCCACGCGCTTCTACGACGACGCTTCCTCGGGCGTGCTGATTTCCAAGCTCGCCTACGACGTGACCGGCGTCACCGCCGCGGCAACCACGGTGCTCACGGTAATGGTGCGCGACACGCTTACCATCGTCGGGCTGCTCGCCTGGATGTTTTACCTTGACTGGAAGCTGTCGCTGATCACTTTGATCGTAGGCCCGATCATCGCCCTGGTGATCCAGGCATTCAGCAGCCGGCTGCGCGAAGTGAGCCGCAACGCACAGTATGCGATGGGCGACGTCACCCATGTGCTGGACGAGGCGATCGAGTGCCACAAGGTGGTGAAGGTATTCGGCGGACAGGAGTACGAGCAGCGCCATTTCGCCACGGCGATCAAGCGCGTGCGCGAATTCGCCATGCGCCAGACCGTTGCCGCGGGAGCGTCGGTGCCTCTGGTGCAGGTATGCGCCGCCATCGCCGTCGCGGTCATCGTCTACTATTCGACGCGGCAAGGCGGAGGCGACGAAGTGACCGTGGGCAGTTTCGTCTCGTTCATGACCGCAACCCTGATGCTGCTCGCGCCGTTGAAGCACCTGACCGGGGTCAACGCTTCGCTGCAGCGCGGTCTGGCGGCGGCTGAAAGCGTGTTCTCGTTCATCGACGAGCCGCCGGAGGAAGACAGCGGCACGCAGAGCATAGGCCGCGCCCAAGGCCGGATCGAATTCGAGCATTTGAGCTTCGCGTTTCCCAATGCCACGCGAATGGCGCTCACCGACGTCAATCTAAGCATTGCGCCCGGCGAAACGGTCGCGCTGGTGGGCGGCTCGGGCGGCGGAAAGACGACGCTCGCCAATCTGATCCCGCGTTTTTATCAGCCCAGCGCCGGGCGCATTCTGCTCGACGGCAAGGACACGCAGACGCTCACCCTGGCGAGCCTGCGCGCCAATCTCGCCCTGGTCAGCCAGGACGTGGTGCTGTTCAACGACACGGTTGCGGCCAATATTGCCTACGGGCCCCTGGCCGGCGCGGGCGAGGCCGCGATCGTCGCCGCCGCCGAAGCCGCGCATGCGATGGAGTTCATCCGCGAAATGCCGCAGGGACTGCAGACCATCATCGGCGAGAATGGCGTGCGCCTCTCGGGCGGGCAGCGGCAGCGCCTGGCGATCGCCCGCGCGCTGCTGAAGAACGCGCCCGTGTTGATCCTGGACGAGGCCACCTCGGCCCTGGATACCGAGTCGGAGCGCGTCGTGCAGGCGGCGCTGGAAACCCTGATGCAGGGCCGCACCACGCTGATCATCGCCCACCGGCTGTCGACCATCGAGACGGCGGACCGCATCGTAGTGCTGCAGAAGGGCACCATCGCCGAGGTCGGCTCGCATGCCGATTTGCTGGCGCGCGATGGCCTGTACGCGCGCTTGTACAAGATCCAATTCGCGGTCGAAGACGATACGTCCGAGCAGCAGCCGGACCGAACCGGCGCCCGCCGCAGGTTTTCCGCAGCCATCTAGGGCAGTCGCCGCGTGTATATCGTTCACACCGAGTCCTCCTGCGGCTGGGGCGGGCAGGAGATCCGTGTGCTGGAGGAAGCGGCCGGCATGCTCGCGCGCGGTTACCGCGTGACACTGCTGTGCCCGCGCGAAGCGCGCATCCACGACGAGGCCGCCGCGCGCGGCGTGCCCGCAGTGGCCTTGCCGGTCGCGCGCAAAAGCCTGGCCGGTGTGCGCGCCATGCGCGGCTGGCTCGCGCGGGAGCGCTGCGATGTGTTGAACAGCCACAGTTCGACCGACAGCTGGCTCGCCGCAGTCTCGCTCGCGCGCATGAGCCCGCGTCCCGCGTTGGTCCGCACGCGCCACATTTCGGCGCCGATCCCGGACAACTTCGCCACCCGCTGGCTGTATCAGTCGGCCACCCGCCGCATCGTCACCACCGGCGAGCGCTTGCGCGAACAACTGATCCGGGACAACCGTTTTCGTCCGGAGTCGATCGTGTCGGTGCCGACCGGGATCGATCTCGAGCGCTTCGCGCCGGCCGACAAGGCGCAGGCGAAAACCGCGCTTGGCCTGGATCCGGCCGTAGCTTGCATCGGCATCGTCGCCACGCTGCGCAGTTGGAAAGGGCACCGCTACCTGGTCGATGCCTTTGCGGGCTTGCGCCAGAAGCAAGCGCGGCTGCTCATCGTCGGTGACGGACCGGGCTGGGACAACTTGAAACAGCAGGTGGCGCGACTCGGTCTGGAGAAGCGTGTGCTCATGCCCGGCAACCAGAACGACGTGACGCCCTGGCTGCGGGCGCTGGATGTGTTTGCGCTGCCATCCTATGCCAACGAGGGCGTGCCGCAGGCGCTGATGCAGGCGATGGCGGCGGGGGTGCCCGTCATCTCCACCCCGGTCGGCAGCATCGACGAGCTGCTGCGGCACGAGGAAACCGGGCTGATGGTGCCGCCGCAGAATGCGGACGCGCTCGGCGCCGCCATCGAGCGCCTGTTGGACGAGCCGGCGCTGGCGCTTGGCTTGGCGCAGGCGGCGCGCGACCTGGTGCGCAGCCGCTGCTCGCGCGAGCGCATGCTCGACAGCATGGAAGCGGTTTTCCGCGAGATGATCGTGGGATCGGACCCGGTGTCAACATGAAGCCGTGGATGCGCCTGCTGCCGTTTGCGGTGCTGCTGTTCGTTCTGCCGTTCCCGGGCACGGTGGCGTTGCGCTTGCTGGCGCTTGCCGCCGGATTGATCGTGTGCGCCTGGAGCTGGCACAAGGAGGGGTTTCCGGGAATTCCGGCGAAAACTGTTCTTCTGCTTTGGGCGGGATGCGCGCTGTTGTCGCTTGCCGGGGCTATCGATCCTGGCTATTCGTTGAACGAAATCAAGAACGAAATCGGCTACACCCTGGCCGCCTATCTCGGCTTTATCACCTTAACGCGGACCCGCGGGGACGCCGGCCTGTTCCTGATCGCGCTGATTCTGGGCAATCTGGCCCTCTGCCTGTTCGCTCTGCAGCAACAGTTTTTCTCGGACTCCATCCACTGGAACGAACGCGGACTCGCCGGCGGATCGGGCAGTTTCAGCACCTATTTGCTCGCGCTGCTTCCCGTCCTGTTGTGGGCTGGCTACGTTTTGCCGCACCGGCGCCGATGGCTCCTGATTTCGGCGCTGATGGTCCTGCAGTTCGCGGTTGCCGTGCTGTTAGAGCAGCGCGCGTTCTGGGTGGCGGTCGCGCTGCAGGGGCTGTTCGCCCTGTATCTGTTGCGCGCGCGCGGATTCATTGCGATTTCGGTGCGCCGCATGCGCGCGATCGGCGTGACTGTCGTGATCCTGTGTGCGCTGGCGGCTGCAGCCGCGACGGTAAACCGCGACACGCTAGGGTGGACACAGGATCCGCGCCTGAGCACCTGGACGGCGGTCGCGGCGCGGATTGCCGAGCATCCCCTGGTTGGCAAAGGCTTCGGGCGGGAGATCATGAAGAAGGCTTACCCGGACCTACTGTCACAGAAATATCCCGCGGTCTGGCACGCGCATAACCTGTTCCTGAATTACGGCCTCGCCATGGGCGTTCCCGGCATGGTTGCGATCCTTCTGGTGTTTCTTGCGCTGCTGCGAAAGTTTTGGGAGATGAGCCGCGCTGATGACCGCGTCATTGCCATGGCCGGCATTTGCGGCGTGTTGCTGGTCATCGGCGTGGTTGCGCGCAATTTCAGCAACGATTTCTTTCAGCGCGATCTTGCCCTGCTGTTCTGGTCGATGGCCGGAATGCTGCTCGGCTACGCGCAGCATGCGCGCAGCGCGCCAGTTGCGACCGGGCGACAAAATGCGCTGCCCGGGCAGGGCGGAACCTGAGGCCATGGCCGCGCGCAAGGTCTATCAGGTCAATCTGCAGAACCAGTTCGGCGGGGGCGAGGTCTATACCCGCTTTTTCACCCTGGCGCTGATCGATTTGGGCTACCGGGTCGTGTTATTCGTCAGCCGCGAGGCGGCGTTCTGGGAGTCTTTGCTGCCCCCCGAGGTGGAACTCGTGCGCGTGGCGGGCTCGGCCGAAATCCTGCGCCGACTGCCGCAGGCGAAGTCTCTGGTGGTGACGCAGACGGCGCTCGATGCGGACGCCGCGCAGTGGGTGGCAAAGCGGCATGTGCTGTGCGGGTTCGTCCACATGCCTTTGTATGAGCGCAACCCGCCTGGGCTCGGCTGCTATCACTTGCTGCTGCCCGTGTCCGGGTATGTACTGGACAGCATCCGCGCGCGTGGTTACGGCAATGCCTATGCGCAAGCCCTCTATGGTGTGGCCGCTCCGCCGCATGCCTCCCCGGGCGACGCGATCGTCGCGCGTTCGGAATACGATTGGGACCGGCGCAAGCTGCGCGACCGCTTGCTCGGAATGGCAGAGCCGTGGTGGCGGGCGCGCCAGCCCTTCGCGGCGTTCAACAAACGGTCCGGTCTCACGCTCGGCATCGTCTCGCGGTTGACGCCGATCAAGCAGTTTCCGCTGATGTTTGACATTCTGGCGCCGGTCATCGCGCGGTTTCCGGGAGTCAACCTGGAAATCTTTGGCCGTGGCGGTTACGCCTCGGTGCGCGATCTGCGTGCCAGCCTCGCGCCCATCCCGAAGCAGGCGCGCTTCTGGGGACATCAAACTAACGTGACCGCAGTCTACGCGCAGCTCGACTTCGTCCTGAGCGGACTGGCGGAGAAGGAGGCGCTCGGATTGAACCTGATCGAAGCCCAGTACTGCGGCACGCCAGTACTCGCGGTGCGTGCGCCGCCGTTCACGGAAACCGTGATCGAACCGCAGACCGGTTACTTCTTTACCGATCCGCGCGAGGACCGCGGCGATGCGTTTGCGCGATTGCTCGAAGGATTGTTCGCGGGCGCGGTGCGTCCGGACCCGCGGCAGGCAGTGGCGCATTTGGAGCGCTTTTCCGTTGCG